>OMOM01000044.1_pt1 | contig 94612 bp, 78 predicted proteins | sample 1646501 | NCBI WGS metagenome assembly OMOM01 (sample SAMN05416802, study PRJEB24817) | seawater metagenome | isolation source: Sea water | place: Canada:Atlantic | collected 2013-07
CGCCTTCCGCTAGCTCAACACATCCGTTGTTGCCAGGAACCTGGTCGCTCTCCTTCACGATCGCGATGTCCGCGCTCTGGCAGATAACTACAACCGTATCCCCGTCCGCCGTGGTAGAGGTCGGGTGCGAGTCATCGGATACCGGGGTATTGGATGGGTTCATCGCAAGTCCGTTAACCGTAGCCTGGTTGGTCACCTCCCCATCGTCAACGTCGTCCTGTGTTACCGTATAGGTTGCAGTGTATTCCCAAATTTCGTTAAGCCCAAGGATGCCGTCTGAACCTGTATCGCCCGTTGGGCCGGTGATGGTGGACAGGCCTACCAATGGATCCGTTACGACCACATTGTCGATGGACACGTTGCCCTCGTTGGTCACCCTGAAGGTATAGGTGATTACATCGCCTTCCGCTAGCTCAACACATCCGTTGTTGCCAGGAACCTGGTCGCTCTCCTTTACGATCGCGATGTCCGCGCTCTGGCAGATTAATACCGTAACTGTATTACTGGTAGCAGTATCAACAGTACCCAATACTGAGCTACCATCTACTTCCGCAGTATTTATAACAGAACCAGTATCTATATCATTTTGAGTTATTGTATAAGTTGCATTAAACGTCCAAACTTCACCAACATTCAAAATACCGTCACCATTATCCCCAGAAACGAGTACTATAGGAACAACTGGGTTTGGTGCCAAAAATAATGGATCGCTTATAACAACATTTGTAATATCAACATCACCTTCATTTGTTACTACAAACTTATAATCAATTGTATTACCAGCCTCAAAGTTAATACAATCTCCTGTTGCACTAGTACTGGACTTTACAATTGACATTTCAGCATCTTGGCAAAGATTTACTGTAACAGAAGATGAAGTAGAAACTGGGTAAGGATTTCCTGAGGTTTGAACTAGTCCGTTTACAGTAGCTGTATTTTGAACTTGTCCATTTGTGATATTTTGTTGTGTTACTGTATAAGATGCAGTATAAATCCATTCCTCGCCTCCTTCTAGAATACCATCTCCATCATCTCCACTTACATAAACAATAGGAACCACTGGATTCGGCGCCTCCAATAACGGGTCTGACAACTGCACATTATACACTGGTGAGGCTCCTACTGGAACGGACACTTTAAATGTATATGAAATAGGCTCTCCTGGAGCTATTGGTGTACAACCCTGTGGATTGTTTGGACTTGCTATTTTTTCAAGTATAATACCACAGTTGTTCAAAGTCAAAGTAACTGGTGTACGTGTCGAACTTTTACAACTTGTTGTATTATTTACAGCTTCAGCATAATATGTTTTTGAACCTATAGAATTCCATGTAGGAGTAACTACACTTCCACCAACAGCAAAATCATACCAAACTATGGATTGTCCTCCGGGTACAGTAGCTGTTGCCGTTAAAGTTTGTATTGGATCTAAAGCGCATTCCGTTTGGTTTCCACCACTCACAGGAGCTGAGGGCGCTGTATTTACCATGATATTTGCAGTGTCGCTGTTAGAGCAGCTGTTGCCATCGGTGTAGCTGTAGGTAACGGTAATGGAACCGGTTAATCCTAATGGATTGAAACTCGCTGTTCCGTTGCCGTTGTCCGTAACCCCTGTGCCGCTCCAAGTTCCATTGGAGTTGGTAGGGGTCCCCGTCAGGGTGATTGGGCTCACGTTGTCACAGAGTGGAGCATAATTGCCTGCGTCCACGTTAATTTGATTAGGTTGAGTAATAACAATAGTTTCCTGAGTAGCACAAGTACCATCACTTACTGTTACATTATAAGTACCTGCAGTTAGACCTGATTGATCTTGGGATGTTGGATTTAATCCACTTCCATTACTGGTGGTCCATGAATAAGTATACGAATTGGATCCGCCGGTTACAGTTAAGTTAATCGATCCGTCATTTCCACCAAAACAGGTTACATTTTGTTTCGTATAACTTGAATCTAAATCTGTATTTGTAAGTGTAAGTTTTCTTGACGGTGAAGTACAACCTAAAGCAGGATTATAATAAAATGCGTACCAAACTCCCGGAGTTGTAACAGTAGGATTGTTTGGTAAATGATCTCCAGTAACTGTTAAATCTGGATTAGTCGTCCACTTTAAAATAGCTCCAGGGGGTGTAGTAGATGTCACAAATGTATTTAGCGCAACTTGTGTTGGCTGGCAATATTCTTTAGATGTCGGGTTAACCGTTGGCGAATTTGCATATCCTTCTACAGACAATCTTAAACCATCCACTAATACTACTGATCTTCCCGGATTTCCAGTTTTATAAAAAACTTCTACCGAAGTAGCACTTGGACCAGCCTTAAATGTTATACATCTATTCTCCCAATAAGGGTTAATTTCTGTCCATCCTCCTGGATTCTGATCTCCATTATTACCACTCGTAGAAAATGATAATCTTGTTGGGAAATCACTTTGAGGATGTTGAATTAAATCGTTATGAGTATAAGTTAATGGGTCAGTAATTTGAACGGCACCATTTCTTACACCAAATTGCAGGTTAGGTGCATATTCCAATATTCCTCCACCTTGATTACTACTATTAACAGTAGCGTATCTTGGTATTACAGCTATTTCAAAACACACAGTATAAACCGTGTTTGGGATAACCGTTAAAGTTTGACGAATCGCTTCATTTTGATAAGAAAATATGGCAAAACCGCCACCATCAAAAGTGGATGGCTCAATAATACCTGGATATACTGAATTAGAGTTTGTGGTTGAATAAGAAATGTATTGGCCTTCTGACCAATCCACAGTACCATCATCATTCCAGCAAGTATATTTTGCATCAGCCTGGTACTGACCATTGGTACCGCCTATGGCAGTTCGGAAGGTGCCCCCATCAACATCGTCCTTTTCAAAAGATCCGCAAGTAATGAGATTACAAGCTCCAACAACATTTCCTTTCTGACCATTATCAAAGGCTTGTGCTTTTGATTTAGAACGAAACGTTGCATTATATTTTGCTGCTTTTTTATCTAGATCAGCATTATATTGATCCAAGTATTCTTGCGAATATGGCAATATTACTTCTCCCTCATCTGAAGAACCTATCGCTTGAGAATAACCTTGGCTACTCAAGCAACCTATTAAAATGAGACCTATTAAGAACCTCTTATCAGAAGCTAATAATTTAGTAATTATTTTAAACATAAGTTAGAATTTTATTAATACCGATATCTTTTGATAATGCTATAAGTAACATTTCACCACAATTAATGTTCAAATATACAGTGTAAAAATTGTTAAGGAATTACTAACAAACAAGTATTAGTTGAACTGTAAAAAATAGTCGGCAAACGACCTAAATTGATTGAAAAAACAAGAAATTTTGTAGGAAAAAGACATACGTGTTAGTACGTATATACGCTGAATATAAGGCTTTTGGAGAGTAGTTTGGTAAGAAAAAAATACCAGTTTTAAATTTCTAATTGCATTCTAATATTCAAGTAAACCAATAAATGCAAAACAATATTGTATAATTAAAATCCTTCTAGTAGGTTTATAATGTAGTAAGAAAAAGTATTTTCAAAAGTTATATAGGTTGAAAGAAAAAATCCAATATAATTCTAAGCATTTACGGCTTAAATCTAAATAAACAACGTTTATCTTTGCAACCAATTTAGATTTAAAGCATGTCCTTAACAAAAGAAATAAAACGCCGAAGAACGTTCGGAATCATCAGTCACCCAGATGCCGGAAAAACCACTTTAACGGAAAAACTTCTTCTTTTTGGGGGAGCTATTCAGGAGGCTGGGGCCGTGAAAAGTAATAAAATAAAAAAAGGTGCTACCAGCGATTTTATGGAGATTGAGCGGCAGCGAGGAATTTCCGTGGCTACTTCTGTCTTGGCGTTTGAATATGAAGGAATTAAAATCAACATTCTCGATACCCCCGGCCACAAAGATTTTGCTGAAGACACATTCAGAACGCTTACCGCGGTAGACAGTGTTATTGTTGTAATTGACGTAGCAAAAGGTGTTGAGGAACAAACCGAAAAATTGGTTGAAGTCTGCCGAATGCGAAACATCCCGATGATTGTTTTCATCAATAAAATGGATCGCGAGGGAAAGGACGCTTTCGAACTTTTGGATGAAATTGAGCAAAAGCTAAACCTCCGCGTAACACCTCTCAGTTTCCCTATTGGGATGGGTTACGATTTTAAGGGAATCTATAATATTTGGGAAAAAAACGTAAATCTTTTTAGTGGTGATAGCAGGAAGAACATAGAGGAAACTATTGAAATAGAAGATGTAAGCAGCCCGGAACTGGAGAAATTGGTTGGCGACAAAGCAGCCAAAACCCTTCGGGAAGAGCTTGAATTGGTCTACGAGGTTTACCCCGACTTTGATCGTGATGAGTACTTAGAGGGAGAACTGCAACCAGTCTTTTTTGGATCTGCGTTGAATAATTTTGGAGTGCGCGAGTTGTTGGACTGTTTCGTTGAGATAGCTCCTACCCCACGCCCAAAGGAAAGCGATACACGTTTGGTAAAGCCCGATGAAAAAGAATTTTCAGGTTTTGTTTTCAAGATTCACGCAAATATGGATCCTAAGCACCGAGACCGTTTGGCGTTCGTGAAAATTGTTTCGGGTACTTTTGAAAGAAATTCACCTTATTTACACGTTCGAAATGGTAAGAAACTAAAATTTAGCAGTCCAAATGCGTTCTTTGCCGAAAAGAAACAAATAGTTGATATTTCCTATCCTGGCGATATTGTGGGGCTTCACGATACCGGAAACTTCAAGATTGGCGATACGCTTACGGAAGGTGAGGAAATGCGATACAAAGGTATTCCCAGCTTTTCTCCGGAACATTTCAAATATATCAACAATGCCGACCCAATGAAGAGCAAACAGCTTGAAAAAGGAATTGACCAATTGATGGATGAAGGAGTGGCGCAACTTTTCACTTTGGAACTAAATGGCCGAAAAGTGATCGGGACTGTTGGTGCGCTTCAGTTTGAAGTAATTCAATATCGACTGGAACACGAATACGGTGCAAAATGCAGCTATGAAAACCTGAACGTGCATAAAGCCTGTTGGGTAGAAGCGAAAGACCCAAAAAGCGAGGAATTTGCTGACTTTAAAAGAGTAAAGGCAAAGTTTTTAGCCAAAGACAAACGCGGCCAATTGGTGTTCTTTGCAGATTCTGCTTTTACACTTCAAATGACACAATCAAAATATCCGAATGTGAAATTGCATTTTGTGAGTGAATTCGAAAAAGCTAAAAAGTAAACGTTTCAATAAATAAAAAGGCCCCGATATTTCGGGGCCTTTTTTTATGCTTCGCCAGTTGGACCAAAGTTTAAAGGAATAGGCGGCTGCTCGTAATCCTTTATTTCACCGTGGGCGTTTTCAAATCGTTTCACGTTATCGCCCAATGCTTTCAGAAATCTTTTTGCGTGCTGTGGTGTCAGGATAATTCTTGACTTCACTTTACTTTTTGGGATTCCCGGCATAATGGTTACAAAATCTACAACAAATTCAGAAACAGAATGGTTTATGATGGCTAGGTTACTGTAAATACCTTGTGCCACAGTCTCATCAAGTTCAATATTTATCTGCCCTTGTTTGGGTTCTTCTTTTTTTTGATCTGCCATATCTGATTTACAATGTACGATTTACGATGTACGATTTAAAAATCTAAAATCGTACATCGTATATCTAAAATTACTAGTTATAATTTACTTCTTGCTTTACGCGGTTCATCTCCTCAAGCTCTTCTTTAGAACCTACAATGATAGTGTCATATCTACGCATACCGGTACCGGCTGGTATTTTATGTCCTACAATTACATTTTCTTTCAAGCCTTCCAAGGTATCAACCTTACCTGCAACTGCAGCTTCGTTCAATACTTTGGTGGTTTCCTGGAAGGAAGCCGCAGAGATGAATGACTTGGTTTGTAACGACGCTCTCGTAATACCCTGAAGTACTGGAGTGGCCGTTGCAGGAACCGCATCGCGCGCTTCCGCAAGTACTTTATCGTTTCTTCTCAATAAAGAGTTCTCATCGCGAAGCGTACGTGGAGAAAGGATTTGGCCTTCCTTCAAGTTTTCAGAATCTCCAGCGTTGGTGACAACCTTCATTCCAAAGATTTTATCGTTTTCTTCGATGAAATCATCTTTATGCGCCAATTGGTCTTCAAGGAAAGTTGTATCTCCCGGATCTTGGATCTGTACTTTACGCATCATCTGGCGAACCACAACTTCAAAGTGCTTGTCGTTGATCTTCACCCCTTGCAGACGGTACACCTCCTGAACTTCGTTCACAAGATATTGCTGTACTGCAGATGGGCCTTTAATGCGAAGGATATCTTCCGGAGTAATGGAACCATCAGAAAGTGGCATTCCTGCGCGAACGTAATCGTTTTCCTGAACTAGGATTTGGTTTGAAAGCTTCACCAAATACTTTTTCAATTCACCCAACTTGGACTCAACGATAATCTCGCGGTTACCACGCTTAATTTTTCCGAAGGAAACTACACCGTCAATCTCGCTAACTACTGCTGGGTTTGATGGATTACGAGCTTCAAAAAGTTCGGTAACTCGTGGAAGACCTCCCGTAATATCACCTGCTTTGGCTGATTTACGTGGAATTTTAACCAGTACTTTACCAATCTTAATCTTGTCGCCATCGTCTACCATCAAGTGAGCACCAACAGGTAAGTTATAGCTACGGATAACTTCGTCTTTCTTCCCTAAAATTTGAAGGGTTGGAATACGCTTTTTATCTCTCGATTCGGAAATTACTTTTTCTTGGAAACCAGTTTGCTCATCAATTTCTACCTGATAGGTTAAACCTTGAACAATGTTTTCGTATTTAATTTTTCCAGCAAATTCTGAAATAATTACACCGTTGTATGGATCCCAAGAACAAACCACATCACCAGCATTCAGGCTATCGCCATCCTTTACATAAAGTGTGGAACCGTATGGAATGTTATTGGTACTTAATGTAATACCGGTTTTCTTGTCAACCAGTTTAATTTCAGAAGTACGTGAAATTACAATATCAACTGTTTTGCCTTGGCTATCTTCACCTTTAACGGTTTTAAGATCCTCAATCTCTGCTTTACCGTCAAACCTGACAACCAATTTGTTCTCTTCGGAAATGTTCCCCGCAATACCTCCTACGTGGAAAGTACGGAGTGTAAGCTGGGTTCCTGGTTCCCCAATGGATTGTGCAGCCACAACACCCACGGCTTCTCCGCGCTGAACCATTTTATTGGTAGCAAGGTTACGACCGTAACACTGTGAACAGATTCCTTGTTTAGCCTCACAAGTAAGTGCAGAACGAACTTCAACACTTTCCAACGGAGATTTTCCAATGGCATCTGCTATTTCTTCTGTAATGTGTTCTCCAGAAGCAACAAGCAATTCCTTAGTCAATGGGTTAACAATATCGTTAAGTGCTGTACGTCCTACAATTCTATCGCGAAGGGATTCTACAACCTCTTCATTTTTCTTCAAGGCAGAAACCTCAATTCCACGAAGGGTGTAGCAATCTTCAATATTGATAATAACATCTTGTGAAACATCTACCAAACGACGTGTTAGGTAACCCGCATCGGCTGTTTTAAGAGCCGTATCCGCAAGACCTTTACGCGCCCCGTGGGTAGAGATAAAGTATTCAAGAATTGAAAGTCCTTCCTTAAAGTTGGAAAGAATCGGGTTCTCGATAATCTCGCCACCACCAGAGTTTGATTTTTTAGGTTTTGCCATCAAACCACGCATACCTGTTAACTGACGGATTTGTTCCTTAGAACCCCTCGCACCAGAGTCAAGCATCATATACACAGAGTTGAAACCTTGCTGGTCCTCACGGATTCGTTTCATCGAAAGCTCGGTAAGCTCAGCGTTGGTTGCAGTCCAAATATCAATTACCTGGTTGTAACGTTCGTTGTTCGTAATAAGTCCCATGTTGTAGCTGTTGATAATACCGTCAACTTGTTCGTTGGCGTTATCAATCATACTTTGCTTTTCAGCAGGGATAATGATATCACCCAAGCTGAAAGACAATCCACCTTCAAAAGCGAATTTATACCCAAGGCCTTTAATTTCGTCAAGGAACGCTGATGTTACAGGAACAGAAGTTACTTTCAAGATTTTTCCGATAATATCACGAAGTGACTTTTTAGTCAATACTTCATTTATAAAACCAGCTTCTTCAGGAACCTTTTCGTTAAAGATTACTCTTCCCAAAGTTGTGGTGATGATTTGGTTAACCAACTCACCATTTTCGTTGAAATCTTTCGTTCTAATCTTTATTTCAGCATTTAAATCTACTTGCCCTTCATTGTAGGCAATAATAGCCTCTTCAGCTGAATAGAAAGTAAGTCCTTCACCTTTAACTACAGTATCACCCATAGTTTTCTTAAGCTTGGTCATATAGTATAGACCCAAAACCATATCCTGTGAAGGAACCGCAACCGGACTACCGTTTGCAGGGTTCAAAATGTTGTGTGAAGCAAGCATCAAAAGCTGGCATTCCAAAATTGCTTCTGGCCCAAGTGGAAGGTGAACCGCCATCTGGTCACCATCGAAATCCGCGTTAAATGCAGTACAAACCAATGGGTGAAGCTGAATCGCTTTTCCTTCAATCAGTTTAGGCTGGAACGCTTGAATACCCAATCTGTGCAAAGTTGGGGCCCGGTTAAGCATAACTGGGTGACCTTTCAATACATTTTCAAGAATATCCCAAACTACGGGCTCCTTTTTATCTATAATTTTCTTTGCAGATTTTACTGTTTTTACAATTCCTCTTTCAATCAATTTACGGATTACGAAAGGTTTGTAAAGTTCGGCAGCCATATCTTTTGGAAGACCGCACTCGAACAATTTCAATTCCGGTCCCACGACGATTACCGAACGTGCAGAATAATCCACACGCTTACCAAGCAAGTTTTGACGGAAACGCCCTTGTTTACCTTTTAAGGAATCTGAAAGGGATTTCAATGGACGGTTACTATCAGTTTTAACTGCGGAAGATTTACGCGTGTTGTCAAACAATGAATCTACCGATTCCTGAAGCATACGCTTTTCGTTACGAAGGATCACTTCTGGAGCTTTTATCTCCATCAATCGCTTCAAACGGTTGTTACGTATAATTACACGACGGTAAAGATCGTTCAAATCTGAAGTTGCAAAACGGCCACCATCAAGCGGCACCAATGGACGTAATTCTGGTGGAATAACCGGAACTACTTTCATAATCATCCACTCGGCTTTGTTTTCGCGGTTTTTGTTTGCATCACGAAGTGCCTCCACAACTTGAAGACGCTTTAGCGCTTCAGTTTTACGTTGTTTTGAAGTTTCGTTGTTTGCTTTATGGCGAAGATTATATGAAAGTGTATCCAAATCGATTCTTTGTAAAAGATCGATCAAGCACTCTGCTCCCATTTTCGCGATAAATTTATTTGGATCTGTTTCTTCCAAATATTGGTTTTCCTGCGGAAGTGAATCAAGAATTGCAAGATATTCCTCTTCAGTAAGGAAATCCATTTTCTTCACATTCTCACCACCTTCATATTTTGCAATACCTGGCTGAATTACTACGTAACGTTCGTAGTAAATGATCATATCCAATTTCTTGGAAGGCAACCCGAGAAGGTACCCAATCTTGTTTGGAAGGCTTCGGAAGTACCAAATGTGCGCCACGGGAACTACCAAATTGATATGGCCTACACGGTCACGACGTACTTTCTTCTCCGTTACTTCCACCCCGCAACGGTCGCAAACTATACCTTTGTAGCGTATTCTTTTATATTTACCACAGGCACATTCGTAATCCTTTACCGGACCAAAGATGCGCTCACAGAAAAGACCGTCACGCTCAGGCTTGTGCGTACGGTAGTTTATTGTTTCGGGCTTTAATACTTCGCCGCGTGATTCCGCCAAAATGGATTCAGGGGAAGCCAAACCAATAGAAATCTTGTCGAATTTCTGTACTGTGTTTTCTTTATTTCTGTTCATCATGATTTAAAAATAAACTTTGTTGTTAAATGAGGTTTTTACTTCCTCGGAAGAAATTTATGATTCCCCACCGGAGCGGGGATTATCATTATTCCTCTAATCTAATGTCAAGACCCAATCCTTTCAATTCGTGCATAAGTACGTTGAAAGATTCTGGTAATCCTGGTTCTGGCATGGTTTCCCCTTTTACGATTGCCTCGTAGGTTTTCGCCCTTCCAATAACATCATCAGATTTAACAGTCAATATTTCTCTAAGCGTGCTGGATGCACCGTATGCTTCCAAGGCCCAAACTTCCATCTCTCCAAAACGCTGACCACCAAATTGTGCTTTACCACCAAGCGGTTGTTGCGTAATTAGTGAGTACGGACCAATGGAACGTGCGTGCATCTTATCATCTACCATGTGGCCTAGTTTCAGCATATAGATAATACCTACGGTTGCAGGTTGATCAAAACGCTTACCGGTGCCACCATCAAATAGATAGGTGTGTCCAAATCTTGGAATTCCAGCCTCATCGGTCAATTCATTTATTTGGTCAATAGTTGCACCGTCAAAAATTGGGGTTGCATATTTGCGACCTAACTTTTGTCCGGCCCATCCAAGAACGGTTTCATAAATCTGCCCAATGTTCATACGCGATGGTACCCCAAGTGGGTTCAACACGATATCTACAGGAGTTCCGTCTTCAAGGAAAGGCATATCTTCCTCACGTACAATACGTGCTACAATACCTTTGTTTCCGTGACGTCCCGCCATCTTGTCCCCTACTTTTAGTTTACGCTTTTTAGCGATGTAAACTTTGGCAAGTTTCAAAATTCCGGATGGAAGCTCATCTCCTACAGAGATTGTAAACTTCTCACGTCGCAAGTTACCTTGAAGGTCGTTTTCCTTAATTTTATAGTTGTGCATTAAATCTGCCACCAATACATTGGTTTCATCATCTGTCGTCCAAGTACCTCCAGTTAAGTGAGTATAATCATCAACCGCGTGAAGCATTTTTAATGTGAACTTTTTACCTTTAGGGAAAACTACTTCGCCAAGATCGTTATTTACACCTTGAGCAGTTTTTCCACCTACAATTGCGAAAAGTTTTTCAACCAAAACATCTTGCAGTGCTACGAATTTTGCTTCGTATTTTGCTTCAAGTTCAGCGATGTCCTCTTTATCTTTTGCACGCTTGCGCTTATCTTTTACGGCACGGGCAAACAATTTCTTGTCAATCACCACCCCGTTCAACGATGGCGAAGCTTTTAGCGAAGCATCCTTAACGTCACCTGCTTTGTCACCAAAAATGGCACGAAGCAGTTTTTCTTCCGGCGTTGGGTCGCTTTCTCCTTTAGGCGTAATTTTTCCGATAAGGATATCGCCAGGTTTTACCTCGGCTCCAATTCGGATCATACCGAATTCATCCAAATCTTTTGTAGCTTCTTCAGATACGTTTGGAATATCGTTTGTCAATTCCTCGTTACCCAATTTGGTATCGCGAACCTCCAAAGAGTATTCATCTATATGTATGGAAGTGAAAATATCTTCGCGAACTACTTTTTCAGAAATAACGATCGCATCCTCAAAGTTATACCCTTTCCAAGGCATGAAGGCAACCTTCATGTTTCGGCCCAAGGCCAATTCTCCTTTTTCAGTAGCATATCCTTGACAAAGCACCTGTCCTTTTTTCACTCTGTCGCCTTTGCGAACAATTGGCTTCAAGTTAATGGAAGTACTCTGGTTTGTCTTTCTGAATTTTACCAGTTGATATGTTTTTTCGTCAGAATCAAAACTTACCATACGTTCGTTCTCGGTACGGTCATATTTGATTGTAATTTCATTAGCATCAACATACTCTACTACACCGTCTCCCTCAGCATTTATCAAGACACGACTATCGGAAGCAACTTGTCTTTCAAGACCAGTTCCCACGATTGGTGAATCAGCAATCAACAAAGGTACCGCCTGGCGCATCATGTTTGAGCCCATCAGTGCACGGTTCGCATCATCATGCTCCAAGAATGGAATCAACGATGCTGAGATAGATGCAATCTGGTTTGGCGCAACGTCAGCATAATTTACAACCGTTGGTTCCACAAGCGGGAAGTCACCTTCCATACGTGCAATTACCTTATCGGTTTCGATTTCACCTTTGTCAGACAATGGAATGTTTGCCTGTGCAATGTGTTTTTCTTCTTCTTCTTCAGCAGAAAGATAAACAGGCTCATGTTTCAAGTCGATTTTACCATCCGTAACTTTACGGTATGGTGTCTCGATGAAACCAAGATTGTTCACTTTCGCATAAACTGCAAGTGAAGAGATAAGACCAATGTTTGGTCCTTCCGGAGTTTCAATCGGACACAATCTACCGTAGTGCGTATAATGAACGTCACGAACCTCGAAACCTGCTCTTTCACGGGAAAGACCACCTGGCCCAAGTGCCGAAAGACGACGCTTATGCGTAATCTCTGCCAATGGGTTGGTCTGGTCCATAAACTGTGAAAGCTGGTTGGTACCAAAGAATGAGTTGATTACCGATGAAAGTGTTTTCGCATTAATCAAATCGATAGGTGTAAATACCTCGTTGTCACGAACGTTCATACGCTCGCGAATGGTACGCGCCATACGGGCAAGACCAACGCCAAACTGTTGTGACAATTGCTCACCCACAGTACGTACACGACGGTTACTAAGGTGGTCAATATCATCAATCTCAGCTTTAGAGTTGATAAGCTCGATAAGATATTTCACAATGGTGATGATATCTTCCTTGGTAAGCACTTGCTTGTCCATTGGGATATCAAGACCCAGTTTCTTGTTCATTCTGTAACGCCCTACCTCACCAAGATTATATCTCTGGTCACTGAAGAATAGTTTGTGGATAATACCACGAGCCGTTTCCTCATCGGGTGGTTCGGCATTACGAAGTTGTCTGTATATGTGTTCTACCGCTTCCTTTTCTGAGTTGGTAGGGTCTTTTTGCAGTGTATTGTGGATAATGGCGTAATCTGCCTGAAGGTTATCCTCTTTATGCAACAAGATTGTTTTTGTTCCTGAATCGATAATTTCGTCAATATGCTCTTTTTCAAGAACAGTATCACGGTCCAAAATAATTTCGTTACGTTCGATGGAAACTACTTCACCTGTATCTTCATCCACGAAATCCTCATGCCAAGTTTTTAGCACACGTGCCGCTAGTTTGCGGCCAATATATTTTTTAAGCCCCGTTTTTGAAGCTTTAACTTCTTCCGCAAGGTCAAATATTTCAAGAATATCCTTATCCCTTTCAAAACCAATGGCACGGAAAAGTGTAGTTACAGGTAATTTTTTCTTACGGTCAATGTACGCGTACATTACGCTGTTAATATCTGTGGCAAACTCAATCCATGAACCTTTAAAAGGAATTACACGGGCAGAGTACAGTTTAGTTCCGTTTGCGTGGAAGGACTGGCCAAAGAAAACACCTGGCGAACGGTGAAGCTGCGAAACAACAACACGTTCGGCCCCGTTGATGCAGAAAGTTCCGCTTGGGGTCATATAAGGGATTGTACCTAAGTAAACGTCCTGTACTATTGTTTCAAAATCTTCGTGCTCGGCATCTGTACAGTACAGTTTTAAACGCGCCTTCAGAGGTACGCTATAGGTAAGACCGCGCTCAATACATTCCTGGATGGAATATCTTGGTGGATCTACGAAATAGTCTAAAAACTCTAAAACGAATTGGTTGCGGGTATCGGTAATCGGGAAATTTTCCAAAAAGGTTTTGTACAATCCTTCTTGGCCTCTTTCTTCTGATTTGGTTTCCAACTGGAAAAAATCCTGAAAGGATTTAATCTGAATGTCCAAAAAGTCGGGATATTCCGGCTTATTTTTTACAGAGGAAAAATTCAATCTTTCAGTTTGCGTTGCTGACATCTATGGACGGAATTTTAATTAAAATGAAAATGAAATAATCGTATAAAAAGGCATTAACCATTATATACGCAAAATGGTTTAGGTCTTTCCGCCGAAACGGAAGACCTAAACCTTAAGGTTTGGAACGTAAGGAGCCTACTTAAGCTCAACCTCAGCTCCAGCTTCTTCTAATTGAGCTTTCAAAGCCTCAGCTTCGTCTTTAGAAACGCCTTCTTTAATTGGAGAAGGAGCGTTATCTACCATTTCTTTTGCTTCTTTAAGACCAGCACCAGTTAATTCCTTAACTAGTTTTACAACTGCAAGTTTAGATGCACCAGCAGCTTTCAACATTACTGTGAATTCTGATTGCTCTTCAGCGGCGTCTCCACCACCACCAGCAGCACCACCAGCAGCAACAGCAACAGCTGCAGCAGCAGGCTCAATGCCATACTCGTCTTTTAATATTGTAGCTAACTCATTAACTTCTTTTACTGTTAGGTTAACCAATTTTTCTGCGAAATCTTTCAAATCTGCCATTTCTATCGTTTTTAAAAATAATTGTGTTTATATAAATTAATTAGTGCTTAATGAAATTTTATCCTTCTCTTTCGGATAAGGTCTTAACAATTCCTGCAAGCTTTCCACCACTTGATTTAAGTGCTGAAACAACATTTTTAGCAGGCGATTGCAACAACCCGATAATTTCTCCAATAAGTTCGTCTTTAGATTTAAGTTCAACCAGACTATCCAATTGATTGTCGCCAACATAAATTGACTCTTGGATGTAGGCTCCCTTCAAAAGAGGCTTATCAGATTTCTTTCTGAATTCCTTAATTACTTTGGCAGGCGCATTTCCTGTTTCAGAAATCATCAAAGATGTATTTCCTTTCAGGATATTTGTAAGCTCACCAAAATCCTTATCTGAACTCTCCATTGCTTTTTTAAGCAATGTGTTCTTAACAACTGCCAACTGAACACCTGCTTTGAAACAAGCCCGGCGAAGGTTGGAAGTATTCCCTGCGTCAAGTCCTGAAATGTCTGCCAAATAGATATTGGCATTATCAGACAACTGCGCAGTCAACGTTTCAATTACTTGTGATTTTTCTTCTCTTGTCATAATTTCCAGTTTTTACTGCTCAGTAAACCTTTTTGTATCCACTTCAACTCCGGGGCTCATTGTGCTTGACATGAAGATACTCTTAATGTAAACACCTTTTGCGGCCTGAGGCTTAAGTTTAACGAGGGTTGTTAATAATTCTCTTGCGTTTCCTGCAATTTTTTCGGCGTCAAAAGATGCTTTCCCGATTGCTGCGTGTACAATACCGGTTTTATCAACTTTAAAGTCAATTTTACCAGCTTTTACATCAGAAACTGCTTTAGCAACGTCCATTGTTACTGTACCTGTTTTTGGGTTTGGCATAAGGCCACGAGGACCTAATACACGTCCTAAAGGACCTAATTTACCCATAACGCTTGGCATAGTTACAATTACGTCAACATCTGTCCATCCTCCTTTAATTTTGTCGAGGTACTCATCAAGACCTACGTAGTCTGCTCCTGCTTCCTTAGCCTCGGCTTCCTTATCTGGAGTTACCAATGCCAATACTTTTACGTCCTTACCAGTTCCGTGTGGAAGGGTAACAACGCCTCTAACCATTTGGTTCGCTTTACGTGGATCCACGTTAAGACGTACCGCAAGGTCAACGGAAGCATCAAACTTTACGCTGGTGATTTCTTTTATTAAAGCAGAAGCTTCGGCTACTGAATAGGCCTTGTTAGGCTCTATTTTTGAAGCGGCTTCCTTTTGCTTTTTAGTTAATCGTGCCATTTTATAGATTCTTTTTTCAGATTAAAAAGGTGCGTCACCTTTTACTTTAATTCCCATAGAACGTGCAGTACCGGCTACCATTTTCATAGCAGACTCTACGGTAAATGCATTAAGATCGGGCATTTTGTCTTCCGCGATCATTTTAATTTGGTCCCAAGAGATTGTGGCCACTTTTTTTGCGTGTGGTTCACCGGAGCCTTTTTTTGCTTTAGCAGCTTCAAGTATCTGCACGGCAGCGGGTGGGGTTTTGATAACAAAATCAAATGATTTGTCTTTGTAAACCGTGATCGCTACTGGCAATACTTTTCCCTGCTTATCTTGGGTTCTTGCATTGAATTGCTTACAGAACTCCATGATGTTGACACCGGCAGCACCAAGAGCAGGTCCCACTGGTGGTGATGGGTTAGCAGCACCTCCACGAACTTGCAACTTAACTACTTTACTGATTTCTTTTGCCATTTCTAATTTTTAATGTGGTATTTCAAAAGTGGAAGCCTCCGAAAGACCTATTAAGCGTAACAATTAAACTTTTTCTACTTGCATATAGCTCAACTCTAATGGTGTTTTTCTTCCGAAAATTTTCACCATTACTTCCAGCTTGCGTTTCTCTTCATTTATCTTTTCCACGGTGCCGTTAAATCCGTTGAACGGTCCGTCTATTACTTTTACGGTTTCGCCAATTGTGTAAGGGATGTTAACACTATCATCTTTCACAGAAAGTTCATCAACCTTACCTAACATTCTGTTTACTTCAGATTGTCTAAGCGGCACGGGATCTCCTCCTTTGGTTTCACCCAAAAAGCCGATTACTCCATTGATAGATTTTATGATGTGTGGAATTTCTCCCCCCAAATTTGCCTGTATCATTATGTAACCTGGAAAGTAAACACGTTCTTTGTTTACTTTTTTACCGTTACGTATCTGTATTACTTTTTCAGTGGGTACGAGCACCTGATCAATATAATCCTCAAGTTCCAATCGTTTTATCTCATTTTCGATATACGATTTGATCTTGTTCTCCTGTCCACTAACTGAACGGACTACATACCACTTTTTTGCACTTGTTGTTTCGGTCATTGCTTACGACTTGATCCAATCAAAATATAAACCAACCACTTTACTGAAAACGGTATCTACGCCCCAAACTGCCAAGGCCAATAAAACAGAGAACACTGCTACAATAACAGTTAACTTCTGTGCTTCTGCCCAAGTAGGCCAAGTAACGTGATTTTTAAGTTCTTTATACGATTCTGAAATATAGTTTACCATTTTGTCGCAGTTTAAGATTTTATAGATGTAACAAAGGTTTTCATCTTTTGCACGGGTTGAGAGACTCGAACTCCCGACACCTGGTTTTGGAGACCAGTGCTCTACCAACTGAGCTAAACCCGTCTATAAGGATTAGCACCTTTTAAAGGCCAATATGCTAAACCCGCTATAAAAGCCAAGGTATCCCGAAGTTAATTCGGGACACCCAGTGCTTTTTATAATAATATAATTAGTCTAAAATTTCAGTTACCTGACCCGCACCTACAGTACGTCCACCTTCACGGATTGCGAAACGAAGACCTACGTTCATTGCAATTGGTTGAAGCAACTCAACGTGGATAGTCAAGTTATCACCAGGCATAACCATTTCAACACCATCAGGAAGCGAAATTGTTCCAGTTACATCAGTTGTACGAACGTAGAACTGTGGACGGTAGTTGTTGTGGAATGGAGTGTGACGTCCACCTTCTTCTTTCTTAAGGATATAAACCTCAGCTTTAAATTTAGCGTGTGGCGTTACAGATCCAGGTTTAGTAATAACCATACCTCTAGAAATCTGTGATTTTTCAATACCTCTTAATAGGATACCAGCATTATCTCCAGCCTCACCTCTATCAAGGATTTGACGGAACATCTCAATACCAGTAATGGTAGAAGTTAATTTTTCAGCACCCATACCGATGATTTCTACAGGATCTCCAGTTTTTGCGATACCAGTTTCAATACGACCAGTAGCAACAGTACCACGACCTGTAATAGAGAATACATCTTCAATAGGCATAAGGAAAGGCTTATCAACATCACGAGTTGGAAGTTCAATCCAAGAATCAACTTCTTCCATCAATTTCAAAACTGTATCAACCCATTTTTGTTCTCCGTTAAGAGCTCCAAGAGCTGAACCTTGAACTACAGGTCCATTATCACCATCATATTCGTAGAAGTTAAGAAGGTCACGAATTTCCATCTCAACTAATTCTAATAATTCCTCATCATCAACCATATCTACCTTATTCATAAATACAACGATACGTGGAATACCTACTTGGCGACCAAGAAGGATGTGCTCGCGAGTTTGCGGCATTGGTCCGTCTGTAGCAGCAACAACTAGAATAGCACCGTCCATTTGGGCAGCACCTGTTACCATGTTCTTTACATAATCCGCGTGACCAGGACAGTCAACGTGCGCATAGTGGCGGTTAGCTGTTTGGTACTCTACGTGTGAAGAGTTAATTGTTATACCTCTTTCCTTTTCTTCTGGTGCGTTGTCAATCTGATCGAATGAACGTGCTTCAGAGAAACCAGCATCCGCCATTACTTTAGTAATTGCAGCTGTTAAAGTTGTTTTACCGTGATCTACGTGTCCAATTGTACCAACATTTAAGTGTGGTTTTGAACGATCGAATGTTGCTTTTGCCATTTTGTATTTATTTTAATCTTAGTTATATATTAGTGATCTATTGTATTCTAAATTTGAGCCAATGATGGGAATTGAACCCATGACCTCTTCCTTACCAAGGAAACGCTCTACCCCTGAGCTACACCGGCGTTTTTGGTTTCAGGTTTCAGGTTTCGAGCTTCAGGTTACTCCAACCTGTAACTTGCAACTTTACAACTTGTAACTCATTTAGAGCGGGAGACCGGGTTCGAACCGGCGACATTCAGCTTGGAAGGCTGACGCTCTACCAACTGAGCTACTCCCGCAATTCTTTGAATAAATTCCAAAATAATAAATCCCAAATTCCAAAGAATTTAAAAATGACTTTAGAACTTATTCAAAATGTTTTCAATATTGTAAAGAACAATTTTCAAATTTCCAACCAATTCTTTTGGAATTTGGTTTTTGTAATTTGAAATTTTCAATTTTTGCTTGGGCAAAAATTGTTCGTGGGGAGAGCAGGATTCGAACCTGCGAAGACGTAGTCAGCAGATTTACAGTCTGCCCTCGTTGGCCGCTTGAGTATCTCCCCAAGACCTTTTAAAGCCTATACTTTAAAAGGAGTGTTTTTCAAAATTTCAAGAGCCGATAGAGGGACTCGAACCCACGACCTGCTGATTACAAATCAGCTGCTCTAGCCAGCTGAGCTACATCGGCGTTTTGACCTCTTTTTAAGGCTATTTTTCAGCCATAAAAAAGTCCGCTATTTCTAACGGACTGCAAATGTAGAGAAATTATTTTTTCTACAAAACTTTTTCTAAAAAATTCTATTACAAATATGCTTTTTGTTTTTGTTTTCTTTTTTTAAGCTGTCTTTCAAGTGCCTTAATAACATCATCCACAGCCTCCTCAAAACTTTTCGCCTCTTTCTTTACCATCATATCGTCTCCAGGAATGCTCAATAGCACCTCCACTATTTTATTCTCCTTGTCGCTTGTTTTTTGGACTTTTAAAAATACATCTGCAAAAATAATTCTATCGTAAAATTGTTCTAGCTTGGACAGTCTGCTTTCAACAAATGTCAAAAGTTCATCTTTGGCAGCAAAGTTGGGTGTTTGAATGTTTACCTTCATACTATATTATATTTAAAGTTAATGTAATATGTAATTTTACCCCATAAAGTGTTTTTTTTGAATTTATCCGTTTCGCGGATGTGAGTTTTTATAAACCTCCTTCAACTTTGCGATACTATTTTGTGTGTAAACCTGTGTGGAAGCAAGACTGGAATGCCCCAACAACTCCTTTACCGAATTAATATCTGCGCCTTCGTTTAAAAGATGCGTTGCAAAAGAATGCCGCAAAATATGCGGACTTTTCTTCACCTTTTCCGAAGCTTTACTAAAATATGAATTAATAATCCGATAGACAAGAGTTTCATAAATTTTAACCCCTTTTTGGGTGAGAAATAAAGCATCAGTGTCTTTTATACTCCCAAGTTCACTGCGCTGTTGCAAATAATCATTTATAGATTGCAGCACCGTGGGCAAAATTGGAACAATGCGCTCTTTGTTTCTTTTGCCCAACACCTTTAAAGTTTTCTGCGCAAAAGAAACATCAGTTACTTTAATATTGATCAACTCTGCCCTGCGTATTCCGGTGGAATAAAAAAGTTCCACGATTAAGCGGTTGCGCAATCCTTCAAAATCATTTTCTTCTCCAAACATTTCCATTACGTTCCCGATTTCCTTTTCTGAAAAAGGGACCTGGATTTTTTTTGAAGTTTTCAGCGCTTTGTGCTTTGCTAAAGGATTGATCTCTATTTGTCCCGTTTTCAAAAGAAATTTATAGTAGGTTTTTAAAGATGAAATCTTCCGGTTTACGGTTCTGTTTGAAATACCGGAATCTACGAGCGAGACTATCCAGCTTCTCACCACGGAATAATTCACACCTACAATTTCAGCATACTGAAATTCCGCAGAAGCAAAACCATTAAAATCTTCCAAATCTTTTAAATAGGCAGTCACCGTATGTGGTGAATACTTTTTTTCTAATTGGAGATATGCTACAAAAGGCTGAAAGGACATTGTTTTTTGGCGGCTTGTTTTCGATTATCAATTTTAATATTGAAACTCTGGGATTCTAAAAATAACTGAATAACTTAAAAAGCCAATGACTTTTTACCATAAAAAAATCCGTTGGAAAATTTTCACAACGGATTTTTTAGAATGAATTGAAAAGAATGATAGTTAAATATCTTCCTGATCTCTTAAGTTTTGAATATACTGTGCTTTTTGAAGCTGTGCTCTTTTCTTAACCGAAGGCTTAGTAAAAGCTTGTCGTGAGCGCAACTGGCGCATAGTTCCGGTACGGTCAAATTTACGCTTGAAACGTTTCAGCGCTCTGTCGATATTTTCTCCGTCTTTAACTGGTATAATTAACATAGTGTCATCACCTCCTCTCTTTAGGGCGGCAAAGATAGAAAAAATTTTTCAGTAATCAGTATTCATTTTTCAGTTTTTTTCATAGTAAGTTCAACAATACTAATCATAAATATTGAATTGCGCAGCCGTCGCTAGTGGTAAAAATAATTGGGTCGGGGTCGGGTCCTGCTGGTTTTCCTGCTGGACAACCACAATGGTATGCGTTAGGAGATGGATTACTCCAACCACAGCAACCTCCATTACAAACAAATGTTCCTCTTAGCAACGGGTGTAAAGCGTTTTTTCCAGCGTAAGAATTTGTGATATTGAGAACGCCTTCCGTTAATTTTTCATTAGAAGGCTTGCTATTATCAGAAATCACATATAGATTATTACTGTCTTGAAGGAAATTATGTGATCCTTTTTCTGAAAACACAACGAGCATTTTTTTTAATATTCCGTTATCAAGTAAATCAATAAATGCAATGGAATATGATTCCTTTTCTTCATAATAGATCTCTTGTATATTAATAGTATTCTTGTCTTTTATATCAATTTGTTTTGTTTTTAGAAGATAGAGTTCTATCAATTCATCTTCTGATGAAACAAGTATGTCGCCATTAGGTGATCTTAACGCTGTCGTTTGCGCTGATTCAATGTTCTCTACCTCCTTTATTTCATTTTCTGTTTCACAAGAAAAACATAACGAAAGTATTAAAAAGCCTCCCAAGAAAAATGCTATCTTATTCATAATATACTATTTTAGAGTTACTTAATGCTAAGTTAATATATATATATATAAAGCAACAAAAATTAAAAAAATTAACTATGATTACTCTTTATACAAAGATGCACGTTTGCTCAAATCCTGTATAAGCTTCTCCTCCTCTTTACTCTCCAACAAAACGTTGTAATTTTTCCAAAAAGATTCATTGTAAGGCTTACTTGAAAAAATATCTGCGGACCAATCGTTTTGTTGAAGTTCCTGTTTTATAAGTTCTGGCTCCTGTATGATGTTGCTGAACAAAATTTCCTGAATGGTGTAGTAATACTGTTCGTCCTTGTCAAATCCCGGTTCGGCCTCGGTCTTTATCCTATCGGAAGAACGGTCGCCCGTGTTTACTAGTTTTGGGGTTTCGTAGTAGATATAATTCGGATACATTTTTCCGTCGTAATCCTTATAGGTCATTACCAGTTTGTGGATGGTCTGCGTATCAAAAAGGCTCTTGCTGCGTTTTTTCTGTACGTCAGATGCGGCAACAAGTTCATACTCCACTTTTTTGATGGCGTAATTATCGTAATAAATATAGATCCATCCCTTGGGCTCAAAACCTTCATTGTAAATATTTGGCGTGTTCAGCCCAACAAAATCGGCTCCTTTTTCAATTTTGATTTTATAGAGTTTCCTTCCATTGTCAACCAAAATAGTGTCCAACTCGAAATGGTGTTTTTCCAACATATTTTTCCCCAACAAAGCACCGCTAACATTTGAGTTGCGGACTAAATTGAGCTTACCCTTAAAAAGATTCTCCAAGCCATTCACGCGGCTGTCGTTCCATTTTATGGCTTCAACTAAAGAGGACGTTTTAATCGAATTTCTATTCAAATTTGAGGCCTTTGAATTCATGCTTTTTAAATAAGCGGAATAGGTAAACAGGCTATCAACATCCCTTAAATCATAACTTTTACGAGTTTCGTCCACGTTTATTTTTAGGTTGTCCTTTGCTCCGGCAGCATAACTGGAATCATATAAGGTGATGGCGCTTTCAATAAGCCATTTGTATTCCTTTTTGTTGCGCTCTTTGTGGCGCAGAAATCCCTTTTGAAGGTAGGCTTGATCGGGAAGGTTTTTCGGGAGTTTTTCAATTGCTTTCTCAACAATACCATTTCCGGTTGTGGGGCGTGGATCGGCAACGATTACCACTTCATCTAGCGAGGCGACATCTTCTTCCAAGAAAATATCGGAGCCGTTTTCAAATTCGCTGATTATAACCTTAAAGCTTTTATATCCGATAGAAGAAATTACCAACGTATCCTGCAAATGTTGTTGTGGCACTTTCAAAACGAAATTTCCATCGGCATTGGTTATGGAGCCGATAGTTGTGTTTTCAATATAAACACTGGCGCTTTCAATGGGCTGAAATGTTAAGAAATCGGCAACCTTACCTTTTAGCTCAGTTTGGGCGAAGGTTGTTGCTGTGATAAAAAAAATAAATAAGGTGAAAAAACTTTTTAAAGTGAAATGCTTCATTTCCTGAAATTAGAATTATGAATAAATTATGTCGCCGGCTTATATTCCTTGCCCTCAATAACCATCTTCGCAATTATCTCACGTAAAATCTCGGAAGTTCCACCACCGATGGGCCCAAGCCTACTATCACGCAGTAAACGCGCCAATGGGTAATCTTCCATATAGCCGTACCCGCCCAAAAACTGAAGACATTCGGTCATAACCTCATCGGCAACTTTGGTGGAAATAAGTTTGCTCATCGTAGCTTCCTTTACTACATATTCGCCATCGTTCAATCTTTTTGCGGTAACGTAATTAAATGTTTTGCAAACCTCAATTTCACTTGCAATCTGTGCCACGCGGTGACGCAAGGCTTGAAACTTCGAAATGCTTTTTCCAAAAGCAAATCGGTCTTTCATATATTGAATGGTATATTCCAAAGCGAACTCGCTACGGGCGTGGGCATTGATGCCCATAATTAAACGTTCCAAAGCAAAGTGTTGCATAATATATGGAAAACCTTTGTTCTCCTCGCCCATCAAATTTTCAGCGGGAACTTCAACATTGTCAAAAGCAATTTCGCCCGTATCGCTGGCACGCCATCCAAGTTTGTCAAGTTTGGTTGCCGAAACGCCTTTTGCATCGCGATCAATCACAAAAATACTGATGCCTTTGTTGCCAAGTTCGGGAGCCGTTTTGGCCGCCACTATCAAATAATCGCTGTAAATACCGTTGGTTATAAAAGTTTTTGAACCATTTAAAATATAGCTATCCCCTTTTTTTTCAGCGGTGCTTCGCATGCCGGAAACATCACTTCCGCCAAAAGGCTCCGTGATACAAAGACAACCTATTTTTTCACCAGTGATGCTGGGTGCTAAATATTTTTCCTTTTGTGTATGATTGCCCTCTACTTTTAAATGTGTCATGGCAAGATATGCATGCGCCCACATAGCGGCTGCGAAACCTCCGCTATTAATTTTTTGAAGCTCTTCCAAAAAAATCACGGTATAAAAAAGGTCCAAGTCAAGACCGCCATATTCTTCGGGCTGGAAGATTCCGAAATAGCCCATCTCTCCAAATTTTTCCCAAATGAAACGTTCTATATGGCCTGTTTTTTCCCACTTTTCAATATGTGGCACTACTTCCTTTTGAAGGAAATCTTGAAAACTCTTTCTGAAAAAATCGTGTTCCTCTGTAAAATACATTTTATCCATGCGGTCTTAAAACTAATATTTGTAAGCCTTTCGGCGATTTAGAAAATTTACTCAACGGACAAATATAACTGAATTAGCTGTAACTTTCTTTCCGTCATTCCCTCAATTTTATCCAGCTCTTGAATGGTGCTTATTTTTTCGCGAAGCCGTCTAAATTCCCAGATTTTTCTTGCCATCTCAAAAGAGATGCCGGGAATGGTCGCAATATCTGAAGCAGATGCTTTGTTCACATTGATTTTGGTAATCTCCCTTGGAGTTTTTACTGTGAAAAGATTTAAAGTTCGCTGTACGACTTCGGGATTAAGTCCATACACACTATTCAATTCAATATCATTTGAAAACCCGCCCAACTTTTCCCGATACGAAACAATGCGCTTGCTGAGCGCTTCGCCAATGCCACTTACTTGCTGTAATTGTTCCTCGGTAGCTTTGTTCAGGTCAATCTTTTGTGCATATGGTTTTTCGGCAAAACCTTTATCGGTTTTATGATCGCTGAAATTGCTTTTTGGTTTTGGGTTGGTTACCCAATCTGGAAATTTAAAATACGGGCTCAGCTCATTCAACAATGAATCTGATACCTCCGTAACCCTTTTAAAATCGGCTGCGGAATTGATCCATTTACCTTCCTTTCTGTATTTCAACAATCGGTCAATTTCCCCATTTGTCATTCCTAAAGTATAACCTTTATAATCGGTAATAAAATTTGGGTTGAAAGGATATAGTTTCGGTTTTTTGTTTTCAATTTCAACAAGCCGAAGGGAATCCATTTCCTTTTGAACAGCAACAATTTCAGCAGAAGAGATGTCCAGTGTGTCCTCTTCCGAAAAATCCACAAACCAGTAAATGCACAGCAACGCCACGATGAGCAGTAACAAAAGTAAAATCCCACTCCGTTGCTGTTTGCTGAACGTAAAGTGGGATTTTAACTCCATATAAAAAGTTTTTGGTTACAAATGTTTCGACATATCTTCCAGCCCATCATCAATGGCCTCGTGTTTGGTGCGGATGGCGTTCATATAGCGCTTGAGTTCTTTTCTAACAATAGGCGTTAATAAAATGACCCCAATTATGTTTGGAACCACCATCGCAAATATCATTGCGTCCGAAAAATTGATAACAGACCCAAGGCTGATAACCGATCCTACCCATATAAAGATACAAAATAACAGTTTATAAATAAGCTCGGTAACTTTACCTCTTCCGAAAAGATAAACCCATCCCTGCATTCCGTAGTAAGACCACGAAATCATTGTGGAAAAGGCAAATAGAATAACAGCCACGGTCAGCACTACCGAAAAGTGTGGAATTACACTATCAAAAGCTGTTGCGGTAAGTTCCACGCCTTCCTTCACCTCAACACCGTATTGAATGATATTATTGTCGAAATTGGTTATTACAATTACTAAAGCCGTCATAGTACAGATAACAACGGTATCGATAAAAGGTTCCAAAAGTGCTACAATTCCTTCGGAAGCAGGATATTTAGTACGTACTGCGGAGTGTGCAATAGCTGCGGAACCAACCCCAGCTTCATTTGAAAATGCACCACGACGAATTCCCTGTATCATTACCCCTACCAATCCACCGGCAATACCGAGACCACTAAAGGCTCCTTCAAAAATCAACGCAAACGCATCACCTATATGATGGTAATTGGCAACCAAGATTACAATGGCTCCCAAAACATAAATACCCGCCATAAATGGAACTATCTTTTCTGTTACCTTGGCAATTCTTTTAATACCTCCAATGATTACAACTGCTACTATTATAGCCATTGCAATTCCAAACCAAATGGCAGCACTCGTTCCCTGCAGTTCAAAAAGCTGCACAAACTGCGCTGCGGCCTGATTGGCCTGAAACATATTTCCACCTCCAAAAGAACCCCCGATTACAAATATTGCAAAAAGAATAGCAAGTACTTTTCCAAGTCCACCCAGACCTTTTTGACCCAAACCTTTTTTAAGATAATACATGGGCCCGCCGTAAACGGTCCCGTCCGGCCCCACGTCGCGGAATTTTACACCCAGGGTACATTCGGCAAATTTGGACGCCATACCCAGTAAACCTGCCACGATCATCCAGAAGGTTGCTCCCGGTCCACCAATGGAAAGTGCCACTGCAACTCCGGCAATATTTCCCAGACCTACCGTTGCGGAAAGTGCCGCGGTTAAAGCCTGAAAGTGGGAAACTTCCCCATCTGCACTATCATCGCGAATGGTCTCGATTAAATTTTCCTGTTCGTTGGGCGTTACATCTCCGTAGAGTGTATCGGCCCCATGTTTTTCAATATCTTCATATTTACCGCGAACTACTCTAATAGCGGTGCCGAAGCCTGTAAAATTTATTAATTTAAAGTAAATGGTAAAATAAAACGCTCCACCAATCAGTACTATCAAAACCCAAGGTATTTGAAAGGATTCAGAAAATGGGATTTCGTAAAATATTAATTCAACAAACCAACCCGTATATTTTTGGAATATTGCATCTACTTGCTCAGAAGCAGTAGTATCCTGCGCAAAAGTGATGATTGGAATTAAAAATGTGATTAGCGAAAGAAGATATTTCTTCATAGTGGATTTTTAAAATGAAACGTTTTTTGAAATAAAACAGAGCAAGATGCTTAAAAAAAACTACAATTTCAAAAAATTAAAAGGAAATTTGTTAACGTTTCCTTAAACACCGTATTCCCTTTTCAAACTTTCTATTTGTTCGGGGCGCCCAATCAATATAAGTTTTGAGTTTTTTTGGAGCACGAGTGAAGGTTCCGGGTTCACTATATATTCACCCTTTGGGGTACGATACCCTATAATGGAACAGCCTGTTTTTTTACGAACATCCAAGTCTTTTATGGCTTGTTCCTTTCCATTTGAACATATTTTTTCAAATGGTATTTGCTCAACATTGATACTGTCTTGTTGGCCAGAGACAGTCAAATTGTCTAAAAACTCAACAAGATCTGGCACTACCACTAATGAAGCCATATGGTCCCCGCCAATTTTATCGGGCATAATTACATTGTCTGCACCTCCAAGTTTCAGTTTTTTGTAACTTGTTTCCTCACTGGCACGGCTTATTATTTTGAGATTTTTATTCATCTGTCGCGCTGAAAGCACTATGAATAGATTGTCCGCATCATTTGGGGTGGCGCAAATTAAGGTAGACGCCCTTTCTATTCCGGATTTTATCAAAATTTCATCTTCAATGGCATTTCCCAAAATGAACAGATTATGTTCATCAGCAAAACGATCTATAACTTCTTCATCCTTTTCAATAATAACAAAAGGACGGTTGTAGGCCAATAGCTTTTGGGCCGCTTGTTTTCCGTTTCTGCCATAACCGCATACAATAATATGGTCATGCATGGATTCCAATTTTTTCTGCACTCTTTTCTGTCTTAAAATTCCTATGTTTTTACTTAAAATATATTCAGTAATTACCGAAATGGCATAACCAACTATAAAGATACTGGAAATGATGAGAAGCGAAACAAAAACTTTTTCCTGGGGGCTCAGAGGCATTACTTCGCCATAACCTACCGTAGTTACGGTAATTACCGTCATATAGAAAGCATCTATCCAACTGTAGTCTGAAAAAAAGTGAAAGCCCACAACCCCGGTCATAAATACCAAAAGCAAGAGCAGAATTGCAACCGTAATTTTAGAACTGAAGAGTTGCTTCATAAATCAAAAACAGAGGTTCGTTTAGTATTCACAAGGTCTTTAAGCCTCAACAAAAAAGCTATTGTAAGATAAATTGCAAAGCCTACACCAAAGGTGGCAAAGGAAACATAAATGAAAAATAGCCGGACGCTTTTTGCTCTCATCCCCAACCTATCGGCCAATCTGGAAGACACATAAAAGCCACGCTTTTCAAGATAATGGCGCAAAGAATATACCGCTTGCAACATAGCTGCAAATTACACTTTTTCCATTTAAAATTTGAAATAGAGAAGAAGAAAAAGTCAGTTCCTAATCACCCTATTCACTCTTGATTGCATTTGTGAACCCAATATGTAGCCGCCTATTGCACAATCCAAACATTTGTTTTTATCGCAGTATTCCGTTTTAAGTTGAAGTAGCGCCTGACTTTGGCAAGCACTTTTTGAAATGTTTTTTAGTGAATTGAATTTTTTCACGACAGTGTTTTCCTCTGATGAAATTTTAGTGGCTAACTCCAATATTTCCTCAGAAACATCTTTGCCGTGCTGCACTGCATAACAGAACTTCAATGGAATGATAGTATTGATTATTAAAAGATCCATCAAGCCCTTGGAAACGCGTTTTTTGCGCTGCAACGACCCAATTCCAAAATTATAATGCGTATCCCAATATTCGCTCCCAGTTACATTGAATAATTCGTAAAAATCATCTACTTGCTGTCCTGCAATTACTTTTGAAAAGAGGTTAGGTTGTTCAAAATAGAGCATTGCAAACTGCGCCAAACGAACCGTGGGAAAGTTTGGCGGACGAAGCCTGAAAAATTTTGGGACAATTACGTTTTCATTACATAATTGAAATTTATGCTTTAAATATTCATAGCGTGTTTTCAGTGTTTTAAAGTACCAGTCTTCCGTTTCACCTTTCAGCAATCCAGCCTGCCCCATTAATAGCGCTTCAAAATCCTGCCGTTCATGGCTGCACTTTTTTACTACGGAAAAATCAATTGATTTTGCAATGCTGAAAAAAGAATCGCCGTTCACCTTCAACCCAAAATTTTTACAAAGCATCCTGAAAAGCAGGCTTTCCCAATGGTTCTGAGTAGCTTTCAGTTCTTTTAAAAGTATTTCTTCTTTTTTCTGAAGCCTTTCAAGATATAGTCTTTCGAGCCAATTTTCAATAATGAAACCGTCTGTTTCATTGAAGTCATTTTCACAATTGATCCATTTGCTTTCTTTGGAAAAAAGTTTTTGGTATTGCTGGAGTGTAGTTGTTGGGATATGTTTTTTTAAAACAAATGTGGGAATTACTGAGCCGTCCTTTCTATAAATTTCAGCATCATTTTCCCAAACTACGTGAAGTATAACGTTATCGTAAGCTGGGTCCATTTCATGGCAATGGGCGTACCAATCTGAAGATTTAATATGGATTTCCACATTGCCGGCCCAAAGCTGGCCGTCCAATTCTATTTGTGCGTTAAAAAAATCAGGGCCGGAATTTAGATTATGGCTCCCTTGATTTTTTATGTGTAAAATTTCACCATTTGAAGTGTAAAGACTGCCCACATCAAACTTCTGAAATTTCCACACGTAGTGCAGAAAATCCTCTTTCATCGCTAATAAGTTTTAAGGGGAGTCTTAAAATTGTAAAGTAAATATAGCAAAAATATTATGCCTCGACTTCTTCTTTTTGTAATTTTTCCTGCGCATCTGACTGTTTTTGAACTTTTTCGGAAATAGTATCCACAAAAAGAATACGGTTCCATTTGTAAAGTCTTCGCGACAGCAATACATATCTAAAGATGCCGACCGCCAAAAATACTACACATACGGCGAGGGCTACGTAGCCCAGCCATTTTATACTTTCAAAATCCTTTAATTGCAGAATTCCGATTCCGCCAAGCAAAAGATAGAGCGAGGAACGAATATAGGAAAGCAGCGTGCGCTCATTGGCCAATTTGGTGCGCTCCAACGCTAATATTTCATTGGTATTTACGGGCACAGGCTTGGTGCGAAGAAATCGAAATAATTTTTTGGCTTCGTTTTTCATAGTAGCATAAAAATACGAATTATTTATTGGAGATTGTAACCACAAATTCACGAATAATTATATATCATTCGTGAATTCGCGGTGGAAAATTACAAGGCTCTTATTATATCATGCTTCGTAATTATATTGTATTTCCCGTCGCCCAAATCTACCAAAACGGCATTGTTTTCTTTATGAATCAATTTTGAAATTTCTTCTATAGGCGTGCTTCTTTTTACAATTGGGAAAGGTTTGTGCATTACTTCTTTTATGGGAAGATCTGCCACGTTTTTGTTTTCCAAATACTTCCGAAGCAAATCGGTTTCGTCCAAAGCGCCCACAAAACCTGAAGTGTCTTCCACTGGAATTTGGCTGATGTTGTATTTTTTCATCCGCTCGATTGCATGACCGACCAATTCTTCAGTTTTCACGGTAATCAACGGTTTGTCTGCGTGTTCCTGAATCAAATCTGAAGCGTTTTTCACTTCATCTTCCACAAAACCACGTTCGCGCATCCACTCGTCATTGTACATTTTACCAACGTAGCGACTTCCGTGGTCGTGAAAAAGAACAACCACTACATCATCTTTTGTAAATTTATCCTTAAGTTGAAGTAAGCCTTTAATAGCAGCTCCAGCCGAATTCCCCAAAAAGAAGCCTTCCATCTTGGCGAGTTTTTGGGTGTAGATTGCGGCGTCTTTATCGGTTACTTTTATAAAACCGTCAATAACATTGAAATCCACGTTCTTCGGAAGAATATCCTCGCCAATTCCTTCGGTGATGTAGGGATAGATTTCGTTTTCGTCAAAAATTCCCGTTTCGTGGTATTTTTTGAAAACACTTCCGTAGGTATCAATTCCCCAAATTTTTACATTCGGATTTTGTTCTTTTAAATATTTACCCACACCGCTGATGGTGCCTCCGGTGCCCACGCCCACTACAAAATGGGTTACTTTTCCGTCGGTCTGCTTCCAGATTTCCGGCCCCGTGCTTTCGTAATGTGCCTTGGTGTTGCTGAGATTGTCGTATTGGTTTACGTACCAACTGTTGGGCGTATCCTCTGCCAATCTTTTTGAAGTGGAATAATAACTGCGCGGATCTTCGGGGGCAACGTTTGTTGGGCAAACAATAACCTTACTTCCCACGGCCTTTAGAATATCAATCTTTTCCTTGCTTTGTTTATCGCTGATTACGCAGACCATTTTGTAGCCTTTTACGATTGCAGCAAGTGCGAGGCCCATTCCAGTATTTCCTGAGGTTCCTTCAATGATCGTACCTCCGGGTTTTAATCTTCCGTCTGCTTCCGCGTCTTCAATCATTTTTACAGCCATTCTGTCCTTTACCGAATTTCCCGGGTTAAAAGTTTCGTATTTGGCAAGCACCAAAGCGGGAATATCCCCAATTATTTTGTTGATTTTTACCATTGGGGTGTTGCCGATAGTTCCTAAGATGTTTTCTGCGTATTCCATAATATTTTTTGAGGCGGCAAAGGTACAATTAATAGATGAAAACAAAATGCATTACTTCCCTAAGACCTATTAATATCGAAATGTTTAAATAATTTTTCGAAAAAAATAGAGAATTAGAAGATTGACAAGAAGGTAGCATAGTAATTTTAATAAGTAGCATTAAAATAACATATACATTAAACACGCTATAAACATACTATATAGATACTATAAATATGCTATATAGACACTATATGTAAGACAAAATCTGACTCTCTTATATGTTTAAACAATAATATTAATAACACTATTTCACCTATGGATTCTTCCATAGACTAGTTGCTAATTTTAAGTTAGATAGAATTAGAAAATTCAAGAGTGATTGAGTTCCAATTGATTTTATTACTCAAACCGAATCGCCTTCACCGGAGAAATTTTCGAAATAATAAAAGAAGGTATTAAAAGCATCAAAAGACAAAGCAGAAATGTACCTGCGTTCAATATTAAAATATAGTCCCAATTCAAATAAACAGGAGCTTCGTTTACGTAGTAAGTGTCTGGGTTAAGTTTAAAAACCTTTCCGTATTTCTGAATTAACAACAATCCAACCCCGATAATATTTCCCCAAAAAAGACCAACGCCAATCAAATACATAGCGTTATATATAAATACTTTCCGAACGCTCCAATCGCTGCTGCCAAGGGCTTTCAGAATACCGATCATTTGGGTGCGTTCTAAAATTAAAACCAAAAGTGCGGTAATCATATTAATACCCGCAACCAAAATCATAATTCCGATAATCATGATAATATTAAAGTCAAAAAGATCGAGCCATTCAAAGATGGAGGCATATTTCTGCCGAATTGTTTGGGTATCGAGCGTGCTTTCGGTTTCATTATAAACTTCATTCCCGATTGGTATTATTTGGTCAAAATCATTTACAAAAACTTCAAAAGCTCCCACTTGATTTTCATCCCATTTGTTCAATCGCTGAATGTGGCGAATGTCCGTAATTATAAATTGTTCATCAAACTGCTGAAAGCCGCTGTTATAAATTCCCACAATATCAAAACCACGACTGCGCGGGGTTTTTGAGACTTCATCGTTCAGAAAAAAAGTAGTCACTTTATCACCTAATTTCAGATGTAATCTATTTGCCAAATATTCTGAAATCAGGATGTCTTCATTTAAATCACCTTTAAAGTCGGGCAGTTTTCCTTCGGTTAAATAATTCTTGAAATACTCCCAATCATAATCGTCGCCTACGCCTTTCACCACCACGCCCTCAAAATCTGTTTCAGTGCGAATTACTCCACCTTTTGAAGCAGTAATTTGCACGTGTTTTATTCCGTCAATATTTTTAAAAGTTGGATAAAAGTCTTGTTTTTTTGAAATCGGGTTTTGCGAATCATTGGAAAAATTGGTGTCAAAATTTGTGATAATAATGTCGCCATTAAAAGCCGAAACCTTTTCTCGAATCTTTTTTTGCAACCCTACGCCGGTGGCAATTGAAATAAGCATCATAATAATACCAAGCGCGATTGCGGTGATTGCAATTTTTATTATCGGTGCCGAAATACTACTTTTATAGTCCTTGGAAGCAATGATGCGCCGGGCGATGAAAAATTCGAAATTCACTGCGATTTTATGGGGTTAACTTTTTTCAAAAATACATTATTCTTAACGCTTTTCGTATGTTTTTCTTGTGGAAGTCAGAACAAAGAAAAAGTAGAAAGTATCGAATCCGAAGAAATAAGCATGGACGATGTAATTTATGTAAATGACAAGATTGTAATTGGAGCTAATAGATTTTCGGAATATCACAAGCTATTGAAAGGAAAAAAAGTTGGTGTGGTCGCAAATCAGACATCAATGGTGGCGGATATTGCTGATGAAGAATATCAAACAGTACCTCAGCTTACATTATATATGGAATTTCATTTGGTTGATCATCTTATAAAAAGCGGTATTTCAATAAAAAAAGTTTTTGCCCCGGAACACGGTTTTCGCGGAACTGCCGATGCCGGCGAACATGTAAAGGACGGCGTGGATTCAAAAACCGGAGTTCCTTTAATTTCCCTTTACGGAAACAATAAAAAACCATCGCAGGAACAGTTAAAAGGAATTGATGTAGTGGTTTTTGACATACAGGATGTGGGCGCACGGTTTTACACCTACATTTCTACGCTACATTACGTGATGGAAGCCTGTGCGGAAGCTGGAATTCCTGTTATTGTTTTGGACCGCCCAAACCCCAACGGACATTATATTGATGGCCCAATTTTAGAAAAGGAGCATCAAAGTTTTGTGGGAATGCACCCAATTCCCGTTGTTCACGGAATGACGATTGGTGAATATGCGAAAATGATTAATGGTGAAGGCTGGTTAAAAAATAAAATTAAATGTGAACTGACTGTAGTTGAAATTGAAAATTACACACACGATACTCCGTATGCACTCCCTATAAAACCTTCACCAAACTTACCGAATGCCCAATCCATCAATTTATATCCAAGCCTTTGCTTCTTTGAAGGAACATTTATAAATGCCGGTCGCGGAACCGAGATGCAATTTCAAGTTTTTGGAGCGCCTAGTTTGCCTGCTTCAAAATATACTTTTGAATATACGCCTCAATCCAACGAAGGTGCAAAAAACCCAAAATTTAAAGGAGAGCTTTGCCACGGAAAAGATCTTAGAAACGAACCCCGCTTAAATAAAATAAATCTAGAATGGCTCATTGATGCTTATAACGCCAATGGAAAAAAGAAGGATTTTTTCAATTCATTTTTTGTGAAACTTGCCGGAACGGACAAACTCCAAAAACAAATTGAGCAAGGATTATCTGCGGAAGAAATTCGGGATTCCTGGAAGGAAGGGCTTGCGGGTTTTCAGAAGATTAGGGAGAAGTATTTGTTTTATCCTTAAAGTACCAAATCTCAGATTCCAAATTCCAAAATAAATACTTCATTTTTTTTTGGAATTTGGTTTTTGTTATTTGGAATTTGATTTTTTCATTTGGAATTTAGCCTTCGTTTCATTTCCTCCACAATATTATAAGCAGCGGGGCAGATAGCGACATTGTTCATTGTGATGTTTGAAATTTGCTGAAATTTCTTTCTATCCGTATGCGGAAATTCGCGGCATGCTTTTGGGCGCACGTCATAAATACTACAATAATTATCCGATCCTAAAAAAGTGCAGGGTACGCTTTGCAGCACATAATCTTTGTCTTCGTCAATCCGCAAATAGGTTTCGATGAATTGTTGCGGTTTCATTCTAAAATGCTTTGAAATACGCTCAATATCCTTATCGGTAAAAAGCGGGCCGGTGGTTTTGCAGCAGTTGGCGCAAGTGAGACAATCTGTTTTTTGGAATTCTTCCTCGTGCAATTCCTGCATCAAACTGTCGAGGTGTTTGGGCGGCTTTTTTTTCAGCTTCGCGAAAAACTTTTTGTTTTCGTTTTCAGCTTCCTTTGCTTTTTGGGGAAGTTGTTTTAGAATATTTTCCATGTTCAACTTTAAAATTTCTCAGAGTAACTCTGCGAAACTCTGCGGAATAGCTATTTCACGGAGTTTCGCAGAGAAACGCAGAGGTTCGCAGAGAAAATTATTCGGCTTCAAAAACCATTTCGCCATTGATGAATGTTGCAACAACTTTGGTATTCGGAAGTTCTTTTTCGTCCACCTTCATAATATCTTTATCCAGAATGGTGAAATCTGCAAACTTTCCTACTTCAATGCTTCCTTTTTCATTTTCTTCAAAATTGGCGAAAGCTGCCCAAATGGTCATTCCTTTTAAAGCTTCTTCGCGCGTTAAAGCATCTTTCATTTGAAAGCCATTTTCAGGATAATTTTTTAAATCCTTTCGGGCAACGGCGGCGTAAAAGGTGTACATCGGATTCACATTTTCAACCGGAAAATCCGTACCCAAGGCAATACTGCCCGCTTTGTTCAACAATTCTTTATAGGCATAAGCGCCTTTTATACGTTCCGCTCCCACTCTATCCTCTGCCCAGTACATATCGCTGGTGGCATGCGTTGGTTGCACCGAAGGAAGTATGTTATTGTTGTCATCAAAATAATTGAAATCCTCTGCCGAAATAATCTGTGCATGTTCCACTCTCCAGCGTCTGTCGGTTTTTCCTTCCAATGCTTTTTTATATGCCCGCAACACCGCAATATTTGCGGAATCACCGATGGCGTGCGTATTCATTTGAAACTCGGAAGTTGCAATTTTTTCCGCTAAAAATTTCAAACTGTCGGCATTGACTATCATGGCACCATAATGGCCGGGCATATCGCTATAAGGCTCGCGCATGGCGGCACCGCGGGAACCCAAAGCCCCATCTGAATAAACCTTAAAGGAACGTACGTTTAGTCTATCGGTTTTGTAAATTCCTTTGTTTAAATAATAATCGCGATTTTCAGGACTGTTGCTGACCATTGCGTACATTCTGAGCTTAAATTTTCCTTCTTTTTGAAGAGCATCAATCAACTCGATAATATTTTTACTCAAACCAGCATCGTCAACGGTTGTCAATCCATATTGAAGGCAGATTTTTTCGGCTTCCAAAAGTGCTTGTGTTGAAACTTCTTCGGTAATGTCAGGAAATGTTTTACTAATTAAACCCATTGGCGCGTCAATGATAATTCCTGTTGGTTCGCCATTTTCCAAAACTATTTCGCCTCCGGGAACTTTTGTTTTTGAAGTAATTCCAGCTAATTCCAAAGCTTTTGAATTTACTAGCATTGCGTGGCCATCAATTCTACGTAAAGAAACTGGTGTATCGGGAAATAAAGAATCCAGCTCTTTTTTAGTGGGGAAATTTTTATCATCCCAATCGTTTTGGTCCCAACCGCGACCTATTATATATTCTGTATTTTTTTCTTGCTGAAAAGCTATCACACGACCCAAAATTTCATCAAAACTTGTGGTGCCTACCAAATCAACATTTTGCAAACCAAGCCCGAGACCATACAAATGTGCGTGGGCATCAATCAATCCGGGAACTACTGTATTGCCTTTTGCATCGTATGTTTCCTTAATATTATATTTCAGTTCAAGTTCTGGTTTCAGACCTATTTCTAGTATTTTGCCATCTTTTACAACCACCGCATTTGCGATGCTGAAATCTTTATCAACCGTGTAAATTGTTGCATTTTTAATCAGTAAATCTGCGGAAAGTTTTTCGGGGGCGCAAGAAGCAATTGATATTGCTAATAAAAAGAAGAGTAGTTTTTTCATCATTAATTTTGTTGAAGTGTAAAAATAGAAAACATCCGCCAAAGACGGATGTTTTCAGAAATTATAATTTTTTAATGGTTACCAGTCAAACTTATAGGTAACACCCACCAATCCCTGAATTCCTTGAACAGGGTAATTAAGCCACTTTTCGTAATTATCACCAAAAAGGTTACTTCCCTTTACAAACGCTGAAAGCCTATCCGTAAATCTATAACCAAAGTGAAGATTGGCATCAACGTAGCCTTCCAAAGTTACCTCTTGATCGATGGAATTCCCGAAAGGATCATTATTATAAACCAATTCTTTTCGTTCGCCCACATAAAACAAGGAAGCGCCACCATATAATTTTTCGGTTATGTTGAAATCTGAAAATATGGAAGCCTTTAAATCCGGTAGGTTCCACGCTTCATTTTGCAGATCTGTGCTGTAGCTATTATAAGTTCCGTTTATACCCAATGTAAATGTATTTGAAACCTCCACTTTCAATTCCCCGAAAAAAGCAAGGGTATTTACATCGTCATAAACTACATTGAAGGAATTTCCAAATTGATATCCTTCAAAACCTGGGGCTAAAAGATTTAATGCATTGGCTAGAAAAAGCGCGTGATTTTCATCTTTTCCGTAGGAAGCCCGTACATTATAAGCTACGGAATTGGAGATTTTTCCCTTTATTCCCCCAAAACCTTCGTAGAGTTTTTTAGTGGGCGCAATAAATAAAGTGGGAGAAACATATGGGTTTTCTTCCTTGAAATTATAATAGGTGTTTTGCTGCAAACCCCCTTCTGCCCCACCGTAAACAATCACGGTTTCGTCCAGCAAACGGTATGAGGCATTCAATGTTGGGTATAATGAAAAGTCCGTGTCGCTGTTTTCAGAATCCAAACTCACATACCCCGCAACGCCCAAAGAAACGCTGAGATCGTCATTTACAAAAGTGATGGACGGTGCCAAACCTGCATTCAAATAACTGTAATTTATATCCGAAGTGTTCGTATAGTTTTTGTCAAAACTTCCACTTAAATAATCAATATCACCGTCAATTTTGAATGTTAGGTTTTCCAATGGAAACGAAAACTCAGGCTTCAACGAAACATTAAATTCCGAAGAAGAAAACGCATCCCCCAAATAGCGAATGTTTAAGGCAGCCTTTTCAAAAAACGAATCGTCCAATACAATGCTTCCACCTGCATAACCACTGATATAAGTTTGCTGTGGGTCTATTTGCACATTTGGCTCCTGGGTAAAAACTATTTCAGGTACTCCGTACCAATTGTAAAGTTGGTGCTCCACGCCCGCGTCAAGCCTGTAGGTTGCATCTCTTTGGCGGCTCGTATAGTTGGCGTCAAGACTGGTGTCGTAATATTTATTGTCCAATTTCACATCCTTTATATCGCCCTGCGAAGAATTATGGCGAAAGAAAAACCCAGCATTATCTGTTCGGCTTATTTCAAAATTGCTGTAGAATTCGCCCAAAATAGAAGTATAGTTTCCGAAGCCAAGGGTTGCATAATTGTCATAAAGCTTTATGGGCTTTGCTTTTTCCACAGTAGTGGCCTTGCCTTTTGCCGGCGTAAAGGTTGAAGCAACCGGAACCGAGAAAATACTGTACTTCACCTCTTTTTTTGTGGTGGTAATGGAATCATTCAATTCTGGAGTTTCCTTCACTTTAAAGGCATCCGAAATTGTGGGCGTATATGGTTTCACAATATTTACAACCTCGGGATCGAGTTCTTTTTCCTGCGAAAAAGCTGAAAAATGAAATAGTAAAAAAGCTGGAATTGAAAATAAAACTATTTGTTTTATGGACATATTTTCAAAGTTTATAATGATAGTTTTGTTGATATTCATCTCCGCGTCCTCTGCGTCTCAGCGGTAAAATTATACCGCAAAGGCGCAGAGAGCGCAAAGTTTTGGGTTAGTTTCCGGTTTCCACGGAAGAATTGGTTTTTGCCTCTGCGTTTTTAATTACTGCGAGTTCTGCTTTTGCTTCTTCAACTACTTCAGGAAAATCGGTGAAATTTTTGGTAACACTTTCCAAAATGTAAGTTGCTTGATACGCATCCTTCAAAGCGTAAAAATTCTTCGCCATCAGCACCAAACCTTTGGCACCGTAGAGTTTATAGCCCGAATAATCCTTCGCCAATTTCTGCACGGAAGCATTTGAGCCTTCAAAATTTCCTTCCTTATTTTTGAAATACGCATCGTAATAAAGCGCTTCGGCAGCAAGGGCTCCTGTCGCTATTTTTTGCACCTCGGCATAAGCGGTTTTCGCTTTTGTCTCGTTATTCGTCTTCATCGCTGAACGGGCAATAATCACTTGCGCGTCACTTTTTATTGAATTGTCAATCTTTGAATTCTGAAGCACTTTTTCGGCGTAATTTACTGCTTCGGCATATTGTTTCAGTTCATACGAAGCCTTCATAGAATTGGTCTGCGCGAAGATGATGTTCTGCGGAAAATCTGCTTCGGTTTCCAAACGCTTCAAATATTTTAAAGCGTTTTGGTAATCTTTTTTACCCAAATACAATTCTGAAACCCGTGCCAAAGCTTGTTCGGTAAATTCACTTCGCTCGCGATTCACAACGTATTCAAAATGCGGAATGGCTTGATCGTTTTTTCCGTCAGCGAAATAAATCTGACCCAAATAAAAATGTGAGTTTAAAGCGTGCTGCCCATTCGGAAATTGTTTTAAATAATCCTCAAATCTGCCTTTGGCTTGACTTTGATTGTTTTCCAGATACGGTTGCTCCGCCGCCAAGTACGTGGCATCATCAAGTTCGGTATCGCCCACTTGTACGTAATCCAAGGTTTTTACCCAACGGGCGTATTCGTCAACATTTCCTTGGTCTATGTAAATTATTTTTGCGGAAGAAACAGCCTGCAAGGCTTCGGGTGTGGAAGGAAAATCCTTGGCCACTCTCTTGAAAATTGTCAACGCATCATTGCTTTTTCCAGTGTTGTCATAAATCAAAGCTTTCTTCAACAATGCTTTTGAAACAAAACTGCTGTTTGGAATATCGCGAACCAATTGGTCGTAAGCTGAAATTGCCTCATTCGTTTTGTTCTGCGCAACGTAGGTATTTCCCAATTCATACAAAGCATCATCGCGGTAAATGGATTTTGGGTATTTTTTTATAAAAGTTATAAGTTCTTCAATTTTCTTTTCGCTTCTGTCCACAAAACCGTAGCTTATTGCTTTTTGAAACTGCGCGTAATCATTGTCGCCGCCCAATTCAATCGCGGCGTTGTAGTTTTCCATTGCCGGCCAATATTGGCTTGTCACAAAATAACTATCGCCCAATCGCAGTAAGGCGTCCTTTTTGCGGATCGTTTCTGCGAAAGAGGAACCCACGTAAATTTTGAAATTGTTAATGGCGTCCGTATAATTTTTCAGTTTGAATTGGTTGTAAGCCACATTGTATTTCAAGTTTTTATATTCTGAAGTGTTTTGAGAACCTGGCAACTGCTGAAATTTATTGTACCCTGCCAACGATTTTTCAAAATTTGAGAGTTGGTAATCGCTTTCAGCTTTCCAGTAGGTCGCGCGGGCAGTGAAATTCTGATTTTCGGGATATTTCAAACTTTTGTCGAAAAATGCAATTGCCTCATTGTAATCTGCTTCGTTGTACAATTCAATTCCTCTGTAAAAAGCTACTTTTTGATAGGCAGCCTTATTTTCGAAATCTTTGTTGTTTTCCAGCAAATCCAGTGCTTCCTTGTAATTTTTTGAAGTGATGTAACTATCAATCAACAATCTTTTCAGCTCGTCATTATTGGCGTTGTTCGGGTATTTTTCAATAAAGGAAAGCAAAACCTGCGGCGTGCTTTTGTAGCTGTTGCCAATCTCGTAGCTCAGTTTGGCATAATTCAAATAGGCATCTTCCTGAATTTCGGCACTGAAATCCATTTCCGAAGCATTTTTAAAAGCGTTCAACGCTTCCTGTTTTTTGTCGAGTTTCAGATAACTTTCCGCCAAATGGTAATAGGCGTTTTGGGCAACGGCGTTCTTTCCGTCCACAATTTTGTTGAACTCGCCAATGGCACTTTCGTAATCGCCCTGTTTGTAATAGGCATAGCCCAATTGGTAGTAATCGGTATTGTTCCATTTGCCGCGAAAACCTTTGTATTCCTTTAAATAAGGTATGGCTTCGGCATATTGGCCAAGGTTAAAATAGCTCTCACCAATAATTTTTGAAAGTTGGCTTTTTTCCTGCGGGCTGGATTTATCAAATTGCTCCTTCCCCATCTCGATGGCCTTTTCGAAATTTCCGAGCTTGAAATTCATATCGGCTTGGTAATAACTAAGGTCTTCCGAATAGCGCTCCTCGCCTTTTACTTCCTCAAAATTCTTGTTGGCTTCTTCATAATCGTCGCCTTCGTAAGCGATAAAACCCAGATAATACTTCGCCTGCGAGCCATATTTCTGCGAAGTGGAAACCTTGTTGAAATAGTTTTTCGCCTCGTCATATCGCTTCGCCTTAAAATAGACGTATCCGTTATTGAAATTGAAACGTTCCTGCTCACTTCGACTTAAATTTGAAGTATCAACCTTATCGTACCACTTTTGGGCATGTGAATATTTTCCGTTTTCGAAATAAAAATTCGCCACGTCTATAAATGCAGAATTTCGCTTCAAACTCGTGGGATATTTCTCCACAAATTCCTCCATCAACTGGTCGGCATTTTGCTGGTTCAGCCTCACCGCCGCATTGGCAATATAATATGCACAATCGCTCTGCACGGTTTCGTCTTCGCTGCTGTTTTTTATTTTGTCGAAAAGACTTTGGGCAGCCAAATATTGCCCGTTATTGTAGAGTTCCAGCGCTTGGTTGAAATCGGCAAGGTCATTTGTAAAGACCGCTGTTTGCTGTGAAAAGGACGAAAATGAAAGGAATAGGAAAAGTGAAAAAACAAGAAAATTCTTTATCATTATTTACAGTTTTTGTGGCGTAAAGATATTTAACTTTAAATGTAGCTTTCGGCGATACTGTAATTTTTTAAGGTTTAATTAACGAATGATTTTTTGATGAATTTTCTTAGGAATATAACGACGTAAAATTGAAATAAGTATGCACCTCTTCAACAGATTTTAACATACATTGAAACGCTTTAAAAAAATACCGTAATTTTAAAACTTTACAAATTATAAAAGCATCGTTATGAACAGATTATTGATTTTCGGCATTCTAATGTTTTCACTTTCCGCCACAGCACAGCGCAATCCTTTTAAAAATCTTTCTGAAAAGGATGGAAAAATAGGCATTGGCACAACTACTCCCGATGAGCTTTTGACCGTAAAAGGAAAAATCCACACCCAGGAAGTTCTGGTAGATCTTGAGGGAGCAGTTGCACCCGATTATGTGTTTGAAACCTATTATAACGGTTTTGCTGAAATGATGCCGGAATACAGTTTGATTTCCTTGGAAGAACTGGAAGCGTTTTTAAAAGAAAACTATCATCTGCCAAATGTGCCTTCTGCCGAAACGATGCGGACGGAGGGAATTTCACTAAAAGAAATGAACTTGATTTTGCTTCAAAAAATTGAGGAATTGACGCTTTACACGCTTCAGCAGCAAAAGGAGATTGATGCATTGAAAGAAAAAATTTCAGAAAAGTAAATATGTTGGCAGTAATCAGTTGCAGTTTGAAGTAATTCAAATTACTTTTGTCCCTCGACTCCGCTCGGGATAGATACATTTAACCCAAAACCTATACTTAAAAATGGCCGATACCGTATTATTTTTAAAAGATGCTTCCATTTATCAAGGTGACAATTTAGTACTTTCCGATGTTTCCGTTTCTGTGGATAAAGGCGAATTTGTTTACCTGATCGGAAAAACCGGAACCGGAAAAAGTAGTTTTATGAAAACGCTTTACGGCGATCTTCCACTCCAGGAAGGGGAAGGCAACATTGTGGGATACGATTTGGCTACTTTGAAAGAAAAGGATATTCCTTTTTTACGCAGAAAATTGGGCGTGGTTTTTCAGGATTTCAAACTTTTGAACGATCGCACAGTTCGCGACAATCTAAATTTTGTTTTGACGGCCACAGGCTGGAAGGACAAAGCTGCGATGGAAAGCAAGATAAACGAGGTATTGGACAAGGTTGATATGAAAACCAAAGCCTTTAAATACCCTTACCAACTTTCGGGCGGGGAACAGCAGCGCGTTGCCATTGCACGTGCTCTTTTGAACGATCCTGAACTTATTCTCGCAGATGAGCCCACGGGAAACCTAGACCCACAAACGAGTGTGGAAGTAATGGAAGTTTTACGTGAGATAAATAAAAACGGCAATACCATCTTAATGGCAACGCACGATTATGCCTTGTTGCTGAAGTATCCTTCCAAAACATTGAAGTGCGATGAAAACCAGATTTTTGAAGTAGTTCAAAAAACGGTTTAATCATCTAGGATACTTGGGTCGCGAAGTTGTAGCTCACATTCTTTTTTAAGCGACGGGTCAATTTTAAGATGAATTTTTCCTTTCGCGTTCGGTTTTAGGACGGTATTTTCAGAAATTACAATTCGCTTTTTTGAGGTAAGATTTAAAGTTGCTTCTTCAGTAAACTTCTGATTTTGCATAACTACTTCAGAAATAGAAGTCAGTTTAAAATCCCAGCGACTGAATCGCTGGTTTTCAATTTTTACTGGTTCTTTTTCCGCGAACATATCAAAAACCATTTCCACGGCTCGGCCCGTATTTAACATTCCTGCACCGTACATTCCCGCATATGGTTTATTGGGCTCTACGTCGTCTATATTGGTAGATGTTAATTTTAGGATGGTCTCAACCTCTTCTGCCGGAAGACAGGGATAAAGCGAAAACATAAGCCCAATACTGCCCGTAACCAATGGCGCCACTCCTGAAGTTTGGTTAAATTGACTAACGTCGTCAAAACCGTTGAGGGCTCGTTCACCGTACCTATAAATACCCTTTGAAGGAGCTACAATGTCAATTTCACTGTTCAAATTTCGGATGCTGATAGGATACAAATGCGGAACCTGAGTAGTATCATTATTTTTAAAACCACCGGTAAGCCCCACATAATAGCGAATATTTTTTATGTAATACAAGCCCTTACCTTCTTCAATCTGAATATTTTCAGAATAATGTGCATAGCGGTGCGAAGCAGAAGAAACCGCAATAACTTTATCATATGAAGCTGGATAATAAGGTTTTTTTCCCTTTGTTTCCGAAAAAGGTGGGTTGTGGCCTATTGCAACCACTACTGTACCATTGTCCATCATTTCATAAATAGCCTGCTGGGCCGTTTCATAATAGTGTGCAAGCCCCCAACTACAATTGATAACTTTCACTCCTAATTTGGAAAGCTCAACGAGTTGCTCTAAATTATTTATGTGTCTATAATTGGTGGAATAAACACTACAATCGTAACATACCCCCGGAATGGCATACCCATTGTCTCCTTGGCCGGCCGCAGATTCAGCAACAGAAAATCCGTGGCCTTTTGCCATAAAAGACTCCCTTATAATCTTACTTTTTCCTTCAAATTCCTTATCGTCTGTTTTGATGGACCCATCCGAAATTCCAATAATTACATCGCGCGAACCTGTTGTGTAATACCAAGCTTTCGGAACCTCCATTACGTCAAGATAATCCAGATTAACTTGCGCTCCCAAATTATCGCCGATGGTACTTGTCAATCCGTAATCATTGGGTTCAAAAATTTTTTTGTCCTCTTCGGCTATCAATTCGCCAAACTCAAAAAGATGGGAAACATTTTGCAATAAATCTGTCATCATTGCTTCATTATCGGCAATTACAAAAAAAGTTTTTTTAAGGTTTTGTTTTTTGGCGTGTTTCCAGGTTTTTTTGAAAATTTTAATTTTATAGTTTTTTAAAGCTGCCTTCAGCCTTGCATCTTTACCCGAATAGCTCAAATAATCTCCTTTTTTTTCAAAGGAAGGCACGAAAGAAGTATCGCGCGCACGCAGATAAAACCAGGCCTCTTGTTGGGAGTAAGCTGAAAGTGTAGAAAAAACAACAAAAACTAAAATAAATATCCGCACAGCTGATTATTTTTTTACAAGATACATTTTTTTTAATTTTTTTTTGAAAACGATTTTTTATGGACCAAATAGAAAATCAAATTTCCCGCATCCAAAAAGATTACTGTATTTTAGCCAGATGTACCAAACCTTAAAAAAAGTGGCACTCACCTTTGTTCCAAAAAAAATTCTTTTTGAGAACGAGGTTTTTTTTCGTTCCTTTTTTGCTTTTCACCTACGCGGAAAAAAACACGAATGTACGGTTTGCGGTCATGGGGTTAAACGATTTATTAAAATTCCCGACGGCGACCTGCTCTGCCCTTTTTGCGGCAGTCGCTCGCGAACCCGGAGACTTTATTCCTTTCTTAAAGAAAACGATCTAGTAAACGGCAAAATACTCCACTTTTCACCTTCGCGAAGTGTTTACAGATTGCTGAAGAAAAATCCAAGCATCACTTATTTCAGCACTGATTTTGAAGATGAATTTCTAGCTGATTATAAATATGACATTACACAAATTCCGTTGGAAAATGAGTTTTTTGACCTGATAATCTGCTATCATATTTTGGAACATATTGAAGTCGACAAAAAAGCGATTGAAGAATTGTACCGTGTTTTGAAACCCAATGGCACCTGTATAATTCAAACCCCTTTCAAAGAAGGAAATATTTACGAAGATTTTTCAAAAAAAACGCCTGAGGAACGGTTGGAGGCCTTCGGGCAGGAAGACCACGTACGCATTTACTCTGTGGAAGGATTAATGCACAGATTGAAAGAAAACGCTTTTCAAAATGTGGAAATCAAAACTTTTCCGGCAAATGAACGTTTTGGGTTTATGGAAGAAACCGTACTAATCGCCAAAAAATGATTTCAATCCTTATCCCTACATACAATTACAACGTTTTTTCATTGGTAGAAAACTTGCAAAAACAGTGTGAAATCGCAAATGAGGTTTATGAAATCGTGGTTTTGGACGATGCTTCTACTGACAAAAAATCGTTGGAGGAAAATTCAAAAATAAATTTGTTGAAGCAGTGTAGTTTTCAAGCTTTGGAAAGAAATATCGGCAGAAGCAAAATCCGAAATCTTTTAGCAGAACGAGCAAATTATGATTGGTTATTGTTTTTGGATGCGGACACCTTTCCTTCAAACCCAGAATTTATTGCGAAATATTTGGTTGCTTTTTCCAATGAAGCTTCGGTGATTTTTGGAGGCATTCAATATCCAAAAAACAATTCTAAAAAATTCAGTTTAAGGCATAAATACGGCTCAGAACGTGAAAGTCTGCCACTTGCGGAACGTCTTAAAAGCCCATACCGAAGTTTTATAACGATGGGGTTTGCTATTAATAAGGCGGTTTTTGAAAAAATAAAGTTCAACGAAAAATTAGCTGGGTACGGTTATGAAGATTCCGTATTTGCATATGAACTTCAAAAAAACAACATTCCACTGCTGCATATTGATAATCCGGTGATCCATTTAAATTTGGAAACCAATGAGGTTTTCATAAAAAAGTCAGAATTGGCGCTTCAAAATTTATTGAATTTTCACAACACTGGTGCTATTGACAAGGAAACCGTGAAAATCCTGAAAACCTATTTGAAACTAAAAAAAAGAAGATTATTGTTTGTAATGCGAATATTCTTCAATGCCTTTAAGAAACCAATGCTGAAAAATCTAAATTCTACAAATCCATCCCTTTTCCTTTTTGATTTGTACCGCTTGGGCTATCTTAGTTCTTTAAAAACTAAGGATGCCTAAATTTTCGGTAGTCATATCGGTCTTTAACAAAGAAAAGTACATTGCTGATACGTTAAAAAGTGTCTTGGCCCAGACCTTTACTGATTTTGAAGTCGTGATTCTGAATGATGGTTCTACCGACAACAGTGAAACTGAAATATTAAAATTCAAGGATCCGCGCATTCGTTATTTTTCCATGGAAAACAGTGGCGCATCGGCTGCGAGAAATTTTACAATACAGCAAGCAGAATCCAAATATATAGCCTTAATGGACGCTGATGATTATTGGTATCCTTTTTATTTAGAGGAACAAAATCGGTTAGTAAATGAACACCCCAATGAATCCGTTTTTGCTACCGCTACCGAAATAAAACGCAACAGAAAAACTTTTAAAAACAGTTACTCTATCCAAACCATTGGAAAAGATTCAATTATTGTTGATTATTTTGAGTCTAGCCAATTAGATTCAGTATTGTTGAGCATTTCCACTGTTTTAAAAAAAGATGTGTTTGAAAATGTGGGTTGGTACGATCCAAAAATTAAAAGTGGAGAGGACACAGATCTTTACGTTCGAATAGGTTTAAAATACAAAGTTGTTTTTAGCCCAAAAGTCTGTGCAACTTATATAGTTCGGAAAAACAGCTTGTTCCAAAGTGTAAAAAATATAGAAGAAAAAGCCAATTATGAAGCCTACGAAGTTTTCGAAAAAAACAATCCCGCTCTTAAAAAATTTCTGGATTTAAACCGTTACTCACTGTGTGTCTTAGCAAAAATAGAAGGCAATAAAGAAGCTTTTCAGAAAAATTTCAAAAAGATAAACCAGGAAAACCTAAGTAAAAAGCAACAATTTCTACTTCGTCAAAACAAAACCATTTTGAAGTATCTTTCAAAAACGAAGAATAATTTGGAAAAGCTCGGACTGCGGTTAGGTACTTTTAAATAACTTGAAATCATTGTATTCACGAATGTAATCGTCTTCATTATATTCTTCACTAACCAAAGAAAGACAAACAGCGCCAGAAGAAAAATCTTCCAATTCACGCCAAACCCCATTCGGAATTAGCAAACCTTTATCGGGTTTATTAAGAGTTATGGTTCTACGGGTTTTTCCATTGTCCAAAACCACGTCAAAACTGCCGCTTACAGCAATCAAAAATTGCTGCAATTCCTTATGGGCGTGGCCGCCACGAGTGGAAGAGCTTGGAACATCGTATAAATAATAAACCCGTTTTATTATAAAGGGCAAAAAATCCTTTTCAACCACTGAAAGGTTTCCGCGACCGTCCGGATCGCTAATTTTAGGAATTTCCCTCAGTTCTATTTTATCCAAATCAACGTATTGCATGCTGTAAAGTTTGGTTCCATTTTTCAGAAATGGCCTGCATTGAAAATTGTGCTACGGAAGGTTTTGCGTTCGCTTTCATCTCATTATAAAGTTTTTCATCAAAACATATTTTTTGCAACGCTTCCGCAAATAAAGGTAAACTTCTTTCGGCAATCAGCAAACCATTTTTTTGGTGTTGTACAATTTCCGAAGGCCCCGAAATTATATCCAGTGAAACCACGGGCGCTCCCAAAGAAAGTGATTCTACGAGCACCATTGGGAAGCCTTCATATTTACTTGTCAGTGTTACACAATGTGCGTTTTTAATGATTTCGAAAGGTTTTTTAGTGAAAGGGAAAAATAAAATTTGATCAAAACATTCTTTTGAAGCTGCCAGTTTTTGAAGCATTTCCTTGTCTTTTCCATCACCCAAAATAACGAGATGAAAATCCTTTTCCCAAACTTTCGATTGTGAAAAAGCTTTAATCAAAAATGAAAAGTCCTTTATGGAATCGTCCAATCTGCCATAGGAAAGTATATATTTTTTATTTTGAAGTATTTGGGGAAACTCGCTCTTTTCTTCAATCCAAGAAGGATCGAAAGCATTGTGGATTGTTATGGAATTGTCTATTCCTTCCTTCTTCAAAATTTCGTTTTCTATATATTCTGAAACGCCAACGTTCAAAAGGTTTTTTTGACAGATTTTTGAAAAAGCGGAGGGATTCTCAGTCAAGTATTCCGTTTTTTTGGAACTGTGCACCACATAAATTTTGTTGAGCTCTCGATAAATAAATTTCGAATAAAACAATTCCCGCTCAAAATTATTTTTAGGTCGGTGATCAATTATTACATCAAAATTTTCCTTTTTTAAATAATTTCGAAATTTCCGAAAGCGCAGCAAACGTTTCACCATTGAGTCTTTTTCCGCTTTCAGTTTTCCTAAATTAAACAATTTTCCGCTGTAAGGATAATCAACTTCATCGTTCAAAATTACCAAATGTACCTCATGACCCTTTGCTTCCAGCATCTGTGAAAGCATTGCGCACGACCGCTCCAAACCGCCCTTTGCAAGCGAAATGGAAACCAAACACACTTTGAATTTCTTTTCAGCGTCCATCGCTATTTATTATGTATTTTTGGTTGCACAAGGCAAATATAGCTTTTATGCAAATACTTTTGGTGGGCGAATACAGTAGGTTGCACAATTCCTTAAAAGAGGGATTGTTGGCGATGGGGCACGAAGTAACGCTAGTTTCCACTGGTGATGAATTTAAAAATTTCCCCTCAGACGTACCTTTGAAACGAAATTATGATTCAGGAATTTCAAAAAAAGTGAAGGTTGGATTCTTCAAACTTTTTGGTACTGATATTTCTTCACTCTCCTTAAAAAAACAGTTTTTTCAGCAGCAAGAAAAATTCAAGGGTTTTGATGTTGTGCAATTGATAAACGAAAGTCCGCTTGGGATTTTGCCAAAACACGAAAAGGAAATCATTTCATTTTTAAAGGAGAACAATAAAAAACTCTTCTTGCTTTCCTGCGGAACAGATTATACGAGCGTTAAGTACGCTTATGAAAAAAAATTTCGCTACTCTATTTTCAATCCGCTTTTTAATGGAAAAATTTCAGAGCAAGCATTTTTCCCAGCTTTGAAATATTTAAAGCCTGAATACAAAGATTTGCACGATTTTGTTTTTGAAAATGTTGATGGTGTAATCGCTTCCGATTTGGATTATGACATTCCGTTGATAGGAAATAAAAAGTATTTGGGAGTAATTCCAAATCCTGTAAACACTGAAAGGCTTAAATTTAAACCTCTGGTTCCTGAAGAAAAGATTATCATTTTCCACGGCATCAATCGGGCGAACTATTTTAAAAAAGGAAACGATTATTTTGAAGCTGCACTCGAAAAACTTCAACAGAAACACGCTTCAAAAGTTGAAGTAATTACAGTTGAAAACGTTCCATATTCCGAATACATTGAAAAGTATAATTCGGCACATATACTTTTGGATCAAGTGTTTGCGTATGACCAAGGCTATAACGCTTTGGAAGCGATGGCAAAGGGAAAAGTTGTTTTTACAGGAGCCGAAATCGAGTTTTTGGAATGCTACAATTTAAAGGCAGACGAAGTGTGTATAAATTCACTCCCAGACTCAGATTATTTATACAATAAGCTGGAAGATTTGATTTTAAATCCTAAAAAATTGAATTCCATTTCTGTCAATGCCCGAAAATTTATAGAACGTGAGCACGACTATGTTTCCATCGCCAAAAAATATTTGGAAACTTGGGGAAAATAGTTAGAATGGCAAATCGATTGATTCCGGGTTAATAAAATCCTTGGAATATGGATTTTCAAGAAAGCTAAGTGGCGGTTTCTGAAATTGAAGAATATCTTCCCTTTCAATACCATACACGCTCCAATAATTGGCGAGCAATTGGGCAAATATATCCTCATCCCAAAACCCGAAAACTGGTTTGCTGCCCTTTTTTTCAATAGGAAGTGCTTCTATAGTAATTCCGTTGTCCTGATTTTCAATTTTGTATTCCGGTTTATACTGCAAAATATAATCTGAATAGTGAAACCGTGCGTACAGCTCTTCAAATTGAACAGGGTGCAATACGTGACCCTTAATTTTATCGAGCAACTCTTTTTGCTTCTCCCCTATTACACCATTGTCCTGCAAACAAGCAATAAAACCGAAACCATTCACCCCAAACGAAAACATTAAATTGATGGCATCATCGCGATAGCTAAAAATATCTGCAGAATATTTAAGTGGGAAAACAGCGATGCTCCAAGGTTTTTTTCCAATAAAAGAAATAGGCTCAATTATGGATTGAAGCATTAAGTGAAAACGGCCAAATCTTTCCTTGAGATGTGCGGAGAGTGCAAACTCCTCGCCTAACCTTAACAATCTGTCTCTTTCATAAAGCATTTCATAATAAAGCAGCCCATAAACCATTCTGCCTGTCCATTGAAAAAGCAACTCTTGGTCGAGTGATGCCATTCCTTCAAAACCATTTTTATAAGCGGCTTGAATTTTTAAATCCAATGCTTCAAACGCTTTCTTTACTTCAAAAGAACATGGCAATACGAGATCGGAATAAATGTAGGATTTGGTTTTATCCATCATCTCTATCTTTTCGTCACCAAACTTAAAATGATCCATCAACCACTGTGGGAAAACAGTAATTTTTTCAGTAGTCAAAGCTCCTGAAAGGAAACAAAAATGTTTGTCGAAAATTAAATCCTTAAACGGATTAAAGAGTTGTTGGGCCATATGAATTCAGAATAAGGTAAGCTTTGAATTTTTTTGCAAAGATAGCCATAAACTATTGTTTGCTTTTAGCTATTATTCGGTTGTTTTACGCTTCTTTTTGAAATAACGGAACACGAGGAAAAACACTACAAAAAAGTAAACCACATATCTTAAAAAGTGAGCCATTACAACCCCTTCAACGCCATAAATTCCAGCGAAGTAATAAGAGAATCCGTAGAAAAGCGCAAGCGACAACACTTCTGAAAAGATAAAATTACGCACCATTTTTTTCGCTAAAAACTGGTATCCCAAAACAATAGCTGCCAAACGTACAAAATCTCCTAACAGTTGCCACTTAAACAGTGGTTCCATCCCGAGAAAATCTGGATAGATGATTTGGATAACGTAGTCCCTCAAAAAATAAATCAGTAACATTCCTACTCCAAAAAGCGGCAATAATGTTTTGTAAATATTGAAGAGTTCAGCCTTAAAATCAGTTTTATTGTGAATTCCAGCAAATTTTGGAAGTACGTACAAAGTGAAGATGGCACTCGAAAAAACCATGTAGTTTTTAGAAATATTGGTCATCGCTGTCCAAATTCCTGCATCGGCCATTGTAATTTTGTTTTGGATCATTACACGAATATCAATTTCAACATAATTCAACAACACAGTGGAAAAAAAGGACATCAGTGAAAATGCCAAAAGCCCATTAGCCATAGGTACTTTGAATGTAAGTTTTGAAAACTGTACATATTCGCGAAGCACTTTTATAAAAATATAAAGGAGCACGAAAAACTGTAGCGCCGGAGTTATTGCAATTGCTATCAGCGCGCCATCAATATTATTTGTAAGCAACAAAACAACAGTAAGAATTGCACTTAAAATGTAACTGAAAAGGTCTATTCCAGCCAATTTTTTATACAATGAGAGTCCATTCACAATACCGTTAAAAACGCGGTACATACTTATAAACGGCACAATTACTGCCAATAATTTTATAAGATAAATATAATTAGGAGAATCAAAAATAGTGGTGCTTAAGTAGTATGCACCAAAAAATAAAAACAGGGAAACAACTATGGTTCCCAAAACTGTAAATACCAATGTGGTGGAAAACAGTTTCTGCAACTGCTCTTTGTCATCTTTATATTCTGCCACATATTTTACAACTCCACTAAAAATACCAACTGAGGCAAAAGAGCTAAGCATTTCCAAAAGATTGCGAAGGGAGCCGATTTTGGCAATTCCAGCCTCGCCAACAATTTCAGCCAGTAAACGCTGAATGAACAATGAAATAACCAACCGAACGCCGATAACTCCGGCATTTAAAGAAGTCATCTTTAAAAGTAAATTACCGCGTATGGATTCGGGAATTTTCAAATTAATAACTGTTTAAAACTGAAATAACTCTTTCAACCTCTTCCTCGGCCATTACAGGACTCATTGGGATGCTTATAATTTCGTTGTGTATTTTTTCAGCATTTGGAAAACTTAAATGCGAAAAATCTGAAAGTGCCTGCTGCTTATGGGGTGGAATTGGATAGTGAATTAAATGGCCAATGCTGTTTCGGTCCAAATGGTCTATAAAAGTATTTCTGTTTTTTACACGAACTACAAAAAGATGGAACACATGGTTTTCATTGCCGTCATATTCGGGAAGAACTATTTTATCGTTACTAATTTCAGAAATATAATTCTTGGCGATCGTTCTTCGAATTTCATTATCAGCATCCAAAGTCGGCAACTTTATATTTAAAAATGCCGCTTGCAATTCGTCAAGCCTTGAGTTGAAACCTAAAAACTCATTAACATATTTAGTTGAAGTTCCGTAATTTCTAAGTTTTTTAATCACTTCTGCCAACGCATCGTCATTTGTCGTTACTGCTCCCCCATCTCCCAAAGCACCAAGATTTTTGGTAGGATAAAAACTGAAACCCGCAGCATCACCTATATTTCCAACAAATTTGCCAGCTTTGTTCTTCGCGCCGTGAGCCTGTGCAGCATCTTCAATAACGAGTAGATTGTTTTCTTTTGAAATCTTCAAAATTTCTTCCATTGGCGAAAGCTGTCCGTAGAGATGGACGGGCATAATAACTTTCGTTTTTTCGGAAATAGATTTTTTTAGTGCAGTTAAATCGAAATTATAGGTTTCCAAATCTGCTTCTACCAAAACTGGTTTTAAACCTGCCTGTTTTATTGCCAAAATAGTTGCAATGTATGTATTGGAAGCAACCAAAACTTCGTCGTTTTCTTTTAGCTTTCCTAGTATCTTATAACCTTCCAAAATCAACCGAAGCGCATCCAGACCATTACCAACACCTATACAGTGGGTTGTTCCGCAATATCTGGCAAAATTACCCTCAAATAATTTTACTTGGTTTCCCAAAATATAATATCCGGAATCTAAAAAAGTCTGGAAACTTTTCTGAAATTCCGCTTCATAACGTTGGTTTATTGCTTTTAGATTTAAAAACGGAATCATATAAAAATGTCGTTTAAAAGTTTGTGATTCTCGGTTTTGATTTCATAAAAATCGTGCACAATACTTCTGCCACCAAAGGTTTCTTTCCAATGCAAAAGACCTTTATTTACCTTCATTCCCTGTGCTTCATTGCTTATTCCAAAATCGAAATAATTTTTATTTGAATAATGCTGCAATAAATGATTGAACAGAAAATCCAAACCACCTGTTTGTCGCCCTTCTTCATTTGCTGAAATATATTGTGCGTGCGCTACAGTAACAGTTTCGAAAATTGTTGCTCCTGCAACTATCTCGTCATTTTTATAAACGTTGAATTGTTTAATGTTTTTAGGGAAGCGGGATTGCAACAGCTCAATTTCTTCCAAAGAATGAACTGGCTTTTGGTTGTGGACTTGCTTTAAATTTGGTTCCAAAACTTTGCTCCAAAATGGTTTGAAATTTACCTCTTCACTAACTTTTAATTCGTTTTTTACTCCTTTTTTAATTCCGCGCAAGCGATTTGAGGAAGCTATTTTTAAAGAATTTTCGTTAAAAACACAACTTGTAAAATCTTTTCTGATTAACGAAGCTTTTACGAGAAATAGTAAATAATCAATTTCATCACTTGGCAATTGATGATAAATTTTCGGAAGCAATTTTAGTTTTAAAACAGTAAAACCTTCACTTTTAAGAAAAGTGAGCAGACTTTTAAAAATATGTAAAGTTTCTTCAAAAGTGGCCTGTTTGCCCAAAACTACGCCGCCGTAACTAAGGCCTTGGTGGGAATGTAATTCAGAACCTGAAATATTTGCAGGAAGCACTGCAACCAACTTTTCGCCTTTATATATTAAAAGTGAGTGGTCCGTGAATCTATCGGAATGGTAATCCATAAAATCGCGTTGGAACAAAAACGTAGCGTTTTTTGCTTCTTTCACAAAGCTATCCCACACCGATTTTTGTGATGGTTGATATTTTTTTATCTCGTAAATGTCTTCCAATATTTATAGTTTCAGTTTAGTTTGTAGTCACGTTTCCGCTGTCATCAATCACGGCTCGCACCGATTTTGAAAAAGCGCCGTTCTGCAAGTTATAACTTGAATCATCCTCCAAATATTTCAAATATTCGGGATTATTGCTTAAAATGGAAAACAGTACGCGAAAAATATTCACGTTGCTGTTCAATTCAGCATCCATTCCTTCCTTTAAATGACCGTTCCATTTTATAGCTGCTAAAGTAGAATAAATGGAACGTATTTGCTGCGGATCATTAGTTGAGAACATTTCGGGATAACTGCCCAAACCAACCCAGCCGCCATGGTCCGCCAAAATAATAACGATTGCGTTCGGATCTTTTTCAGAAATATAATTTATTGTGCTTTCCAACCACCCGTTTACTTCTTTTATTTTTTCGATATAGGTATCGCGTTCCTCCTCTTTGGAAGCCGCAAAATGTATGTGGTGTGGCAGCAATTTTTCAACAAAATAAAACCGTGGACCATTAATATTCACTGTATCCATCGCAGCTTTCAAATCATTAAAAACTACTTTTTTCACGTTGTTGTCATTGCTGAAATAAGGGATTTCGTCAGGATTCAGATTGTAGTAATCATACTCCTGTTTTGGTCTGTTTTGCTGAAAATATTCGTCCTGGACGATAAAGAAATTTTTATAGCCGTTGTTTCTCAGCGTGGTGATTGTCGTATTATTTCCAGCAATAATATCGCGTGAGTTAGGCATATCAATTGACGGAAAAAGAACATTTCCAAAACGGTGCTGTTTCATGGAAAACATTGAAGAATTCGAAGTTAAACTCGCTGGATAATTGCTTCGAAAATCGTCGTAAATTTTGAAGCCATTATTTTCCAGCCACCCATAAAAAGGATTGTTGAAATTGTACAAATCGCTCTCCATCATATCCCGCCCCACATAGCCGTCCGGTTGTATCATATAAATATTGGGGGTGGTTTTGAACTTAGCATTTTCAATTGAATCCGGAAGCGCTATCCATTCCATTTTCTGTTCGTGTTCCACAATTTTTATAACGCAATTAACTGTTGGAAGTATGCTCATCAATAAAATAATGACAAGCAGTTTTTTAAAGTGCGCATGCATTTTCCAAGCTGCTAAAACTGAAACAATCAGCAGACCCAACAGCATTTTCTTTTTAAGCGTAAGATACATTGCTTGGGACATCAAGGTTGCCACGGTCATAATTATCAACACGAAAAGAATGTGTGGTCTGTATTTTGAAAGCGTTTCAGAATACTTGAAAAATAATGAGGCAATTGTAAAAACCACTACTGGAATTCCTATAAAAAACAATAGAAAAAACCCTAAATGTTCCCAAGAATTGATTGCCGAAAAGTTATTTGAAAAATAGAAAACCAACGGATAAAATCCACAAATAAGGCCCGTAAGCAACGGATTGAAATTTTCCTTAAAGTATTTTGTGAAGAAATTACCCATTACGTTTTTAAGAAATTATACATTTTTGAAAACTATGTTTCCGCTATCGTCAATGTATTCATAAACGCCAGGCTCGGCGCCTTCCTTTATAATAAGATAGCTACCATCTTTTTCCAAATGCTGTAAATATTTTTGGTCATTGCCCAAATAGGAAAACAAAACCCTGAAAACATTCACACAACTTTTCAAGTTTGAATCCATTTCGGGAGCTTCACCATTTGGCCATTTTATAGCCAGCATAGCTCCAAAAGTAGTATAAATAATCTCGGGATTTGAAGTTTTGGTGTAAACTTGGCGGGTATAGTCCAACCCAACAAAACCGCCGTGGTCTGCCATAATCATTATCAAGGCCTCGGGATCCTTTTCGGAAATTAGATTGACCATTTTTTCAATCTTTACGTTTGCTATTTCCAGTTTTTCAAGCCATTGCTCCCGCTCTGCTACTTTTCCTTTAGAAGCTTCCTTTGTGGTTGAAATATGGCCTGGTTCAAAAATTTCGATAAAAAAGAAATTTCCACCATCATTTTTTGAAGCAATTGTCTTCTCCAAATCTGGAAAAACCTCTCTTTTAACATTGAATCCAGTAGTGATATAGGGAATTTCACTGTAACTGAAATTGGTATAATCAAAACCTATCTTTGGTCTATTGACCATTAAATACGGATGCTCGCTAATAAAATGGGTTTTGTACCCATTGTTTTTAAAAATGGAAAGCACCGGATTTTTGGACATAATGTTTTTTCGCGCATTCAGCATTTCCGAATAATCCCTGCCATTGTTGTAATAGTGGTGCTTCATCATAAAAGTAGCACTATTTGAAGTGATGGTCGTGATGTAATTGCTTCGAAAATCTGGATAATTTTTAAAGTTCTTTTCCGCTAAAAATGCATCAAAGCTTGAATTATCCACTTTATAATAATCACTTTTCAGTTCTGAAAAACTTGGATAACCGTCTGGTTGGATGTAGTAGATATTTGGTTTTTTTTGAAAAACAATTTCTTCAATATTGTCCGGTTGTTGCATCCAGTCTGAGGAATAGTTTAAATATTTCATCAGCATCGGCACCAGACCAATAAATCCAATCACCGCTAAAATAAGCTGCAAAACAATCCATTTTTTGAAATGTTTGTAAAGAAAATAGGCTATCAAGGAAGAAATAATAAAAATCCCTAAGATTATTTTCCGTTGGATATCTGCGTACAAAATTATTTTAATGTAAAACAGAAAAAGAAAAACACTGAAGAATGGAAGCAGGTATTTTCCCCATTTTGAATTAAATGACAGGTTTGAAAACCACTTTAAAAATGAAAAGAATAGTATAGGAAGCACTAAAAAAAGCAACAAAATATACCCAAACTGTTCCCAGGAATTAATCATTCCAAAGTTTCGGGAATAATAGAAAAGCAACGGGTAGAGACCCACGCCGAGTGCTATCATCAAAGGGTTTTCTGAAGTAGCTCCAAAGAAATTTTTAAAACCGCTTTTTGATTGTTTAGATTCCATTAATGCTTTTTAAAAACCACATTTCCTTCTCCATCCAAGTATTGGTAAGTTCCTTGTGTTGCGCCATAGTAGATGATAATGTAACTTTCATCGGGCTGCAAGTTTGCAAGATACAAATCATTTTCACTTAAATAAGATGTCAAAATACGGAACAAATTCACAGACGTTTTCAGTTTATCATCAAATATTGGCACTTCGCCATTGGGCCAATGAATGGCGAGAATAGAACTGAAAATTGAGTTTACAATATCTGGATCCGTACTTTTTGTGTATGAATCTTCCATACTTTTCATTCCCACAAAACCACCGTGATCCGCCATTATTACAATCAGTGCCTCGGGATCTTTTTTAAGGATTTTTTTTGTAAGTGCTGTAAGTTTCTTGTCAGCTTCTTTTAAACTTTCAATATAATGTTCCCGCTCTCCAGCAATACCTTTTGATTCTGCTTCACGATTAATAATATGTCCCGGATTGAAAATCTCAACAAAAAAGAAATTGGGTCCTTCGGAATATGTTTCCAGGTAATCTTTAAATGGCTCAATTACATCCCGAGGATTTCCGAGACCTGTGGTTACAAAGCTGATTTCCTCAGTTGAAAAATTGCAAAAATCATAGCCCAGTTTTGGTTTATTGGTCAAAAAATAAGGCTGCTCAGTAAGAAGAAATGTGCGGTAACCATTGTTTTTTAAAATGCGTAGCACACTGTTGTCAGAAACTATAACATTACGCGCATCAATGGTTTCTGTGAAATCTGAACCGTTGTTGTAATAATGATGCTTCATCATAAACAACGAACTATTGGTAGGCAAAGTTGCTCCGTAATTGCTTCGGAAATTTGGATAGTTTTTGAAATTATTCTCCGTTAAGAAGGTTTCAAATGCTGACCTCTCAATATTGTAATTTCCCTTTTTCATTTCTGAAAAATTCACATACCCATCGGGCTGAATGAAATAGATATTCGGTTTCTTTTTAAAAACAGCGGTTTCAATACCGTCGGGTTGCTTCATCCATTCCTTGGAATAATTCAATTGCTTAATAATTACGGGCGTTAGAGTGAAAATGCCGATTACAGCAAGTATAAATTGAAAAGCGATTATTTTTTTGAAATGCTTCCGAAATAAAAAAGTAAGTAGTAAGGCAATTACAAAAACTATAAATGTCCTTAACCAGCTAAACCCTGCATAAAGTGCTATATTCAGAAAGAAAAAGAAGAGGGAAAAGTTTAAAAAAGGAAGTACGAAGGGCTGGAATTTTTTAAAAAAATCAATTTTCGAAACATTATTTGCAATGAAAAAAACCACAATCGGAATCACTATAAATATTGAAACAAAATACCCGAAGTGCCCCCAGGAATTTATCAGTTTATAATTATTTGTGTAATAAAAAAGTAGCGGATATAAACCCGCCGCAATTGCAGTTATAATTGAAAAAAGGTTGTCCTTTTCAAAAAAAAACGAGAAAAATCCCTGTTTTTTTTTAGCCTGCATGATTTTTGTTTTTCAAAAGATACAGCAAGCGTTTGGTGCCTTTTACCGTTTCCTTTTTTTTAAGGGTGAAGTATTGTAGATAGCCGTTTTCAAACTCGGTTTCATTGTAAAAATCAAAATGGTTTATGAATTCGCGCTTACGAACCAGTAAGGACTGCGCCCAGGAATCCTCCCGGGTTGGGAATTCGATGATTAAATTCTTCGAAAAGGAAGCAAAAAACGAAGCCGATTTTTCAAAAGGCACATTTCCCGAAAGCGTGATATGGTGAATTAATGCCAAAGCCATAGTAACATCAGGCGCGTACTCTGCCAAACGTTCTATTAAAGAATTTCGTTCAGTATTATTGAAACCTATCCCGGGTGCGGGTTGCAGCACATCGCACACAAAGGGAAGCATATTCGTTTCCTTGTTTTTCTGCAGTTGTTTGTAATTGTAATCCACCGCGTTGCTGTCAATATCAGTCACTATTATATGCGGCACTGAATCAATTACAGTTCTTGCAAAAGTACCGTCATTACCGCCCACGTCAATCAATTTTTGTGGTGCCAATGGTTTTATCCACTCTTTTATCAGCGTTTTTTTTGCTTCAAAAGCGCCTTCATCGTAATTTGTTTTGTTGTAATAATCGCCCCATTCACTGGCTTCTTTAAGCGTCAGGCCTTTTATATAATCATAAAGGCTTTCAACAATGTTTTCCTGTGATTTTTTTGAAAGGGTAGCAATTTTGGTTTCGGCTTTGTAATCCTCGCTGTGTTTGCTTTCCATTTTAGCAAGCAAGTGAATGTTTGGGTAAATTACCGAACTCAATTTGGTGCGTGTTGGAAGCAAAGAAGAAATCAATTTCACTGGAATTCCATCAATGTGCGTTTGCATCATTTTGAAAATTTCGGTACCGTGATATTTTGCCAAAACCAATGGGCCCAAAAAGTGTGTTATAAATTGCTTGTATGCACGCCATGGAGTTCCCTCTTCATAAAAATCGAAAGAAAGTGTGTCTATAAAAACCGGTTTTCCTTTGTGAAAAGTTACGTTGTAAGCCGAAGCATCCTTTAAGATAAACCCTTTTGAAAGTGCGTATTTCTGAATTTTCAGGGTGTGGAGTGCAGCGTGTTTGTATTGCTCAAAGCTCCATTCGTAAGGATTTGTGATGAATGGAATTTCTTCCGGGGTAATGATTATTTCTTCCGAAGAAACCGAAGTTTCCTCATGCGGAATCAAAAGACCATTAGAAATTAGATTTTTAAAAACCCCGCTGTCTTTCAGTTTGTTGTACTGCAGAAAATATATAGGTTTGATGGCCCTTCGCAAGGTTTTTCCATCATAAAAAATATATCCAGAAGGATCTCGGAATGAAGCTTGGTGTGCGTCAGTTTTTTTTGTCATCTGTATCGGTGTCTTGCTCTTCAATGTCAATTGAATCGTAAGTATCTTTCTCTTCTTTTACCAATCCGAAAAAAGATTTCACCTTATACATAACACTTTTTGAAAAAAGCAAAATGCCAGCTGCCGCCGCCACTAACGCCTGTACTATCATTGCTCCCAGCCCTGGATCGAAATAAAGAAAATTCATACCTATTGTTTTATTCTATGTTTGCCTTTCGGCGACAACAAATTAACTAAAAATCGCCGAGTTTATTGAGTTGCTCAGCGATTATTTTAAAATTGACTTAGGACTAATTGACGTAAGACATAAAACTAAAACTTTCAAGATCAATTCTCCGCTCGTCCTACGTCTTATGTCTTACTGTTTAATATCCTCTTTTAAATCTTGTTTCGCTTACGGTCTACTTCCTTCAAATATATTTTCCGAAGTCTTAAGTGGTTTGGCGTAACCTCAACATATTCGTCCTTTTGGATGTATTCCAACGCTTCTTCCAATGAAAACTTGATAGCTGGAATAATACGCGCCTTATCATCAGCTCCTGAGGAACGAACGTTCGAAAGCTTTTTGGTTTTAGTGATGTTTACGGCCATATCATCCTGACGGGTATTTTCACCAATAACCTGCCCTTCGTAAATATCTTCATTAGGATTCACGAAGAAACGTCCGCGATCCTGTAATTTATCAATTGAATATGGAATAGCCTGACCGGTTTCCATGGAAACCAAACTTCCGTTTTGTCTTTCAGGAATTCCACCTTTTAACGGTTGATATTCAAGAAAACGGTGCGTCATAATTGCTTCCCCGGCAGTAGCGGTAAGCAATTGGTTACGAAGCCCGATAATTCCGCGGGATGGAATGATGAATTTACATACCATTCGCTCCCCTTTTCCTTCCATACTCAACATTTCACCTTTACGGATGGTAACCATATTAATGGCCGTTCCGCTAACGGTCTCGGGCAAATCGATGGTCATTTCTTCAACAGGCTCACATTTCACACCGTCAATTTCCTTAATGATTACCTGTGGCTGTCCAATCTGAAGTTCATATCCTTCGCGGCGCATGGTTTCAATTAAAACCGAAAGGTGCAATACCCCACGGCCAAAAACCATAAATTTATCGGCACTGTCCGTTGGTTGCATGCGCAATGCAAGGTTTTTTTCCAGTTCTTTTTCAAGACGCTCCTTAATATGGCGCGAAGTAACAAACTTTCCGTCCTTCCCAAAGAAAGGCGAATCGTTGATTGTGAAAAGCATACTCATTGTAGGTTCATCAATCGCAATGGTTTTAAGTGCTTCTGGGTTTTCGGCATCGGCAACGGTATCGCCAATTTCAAAACCTTCCAAGCCAACCAAGGCACAAATATCACCCGCTTGTACTTCTGCAACTTTTTTACGGCCCAAGCCTTCAAAAGTATGAAGTTCCTTTATTTTTGATTTCACTTTAGAGCCATCGCGCTTCACCAAGGCAATCTGCATGCCTTCCTTCAACGTTCCTCTTTGCAAACGGCCAATCGCGATACGTCCCGTAAAGGATGAAAAGTCCAAGGAGGTAATCAACATCTGAACGGTTCCTTCCTCAACTTTTGGCGATGGAATGTGTTCCAAAACCATATCAAGCAATGGCTCGATGTTGTCGGTTTGGTTTTTCCAGTCATCACTCATCCAGTTGTGCTTCGCAGAACCATAAACGGTTGGAAAATCAAGCTGCCACTCTTCGGCACCCAATTCAAACATTAAATCAAAAACTGATTCATGAACTTCATCTGGGGTACAGTTTTCCTTATCCACTTTATTTATAACCACGCAAGGCTTTAACCCAAGTGAGATTGCTTTTTGTAACACAAAACGCGTTTGCGGCATCGGTCCTTCAAAAGCATCAACCAAAAGCAAAACACCGTCTGCCATATTCAATACGCGCTCCACTTCCCCACCAAAATCGGCGTGACCAGGGGTATCGATAATATTGATTTTTGTGTCTTTATATACTACGGAAACGTTTTTTGAGGTAATGGTAATTCCTCTTTCACGCTCCAAATCGTTGTTGTCCAGGATAAGTTCGCCTGTGTTTTCGTTTTCACGGAAAAGGCTACAGTGGTGCATAATTTTATCAACCAGCGTGGTTTTACCGTGGTCAACGTGGGCAATAATGGCGATGTTTTTGATTTTCATAACAATGCTCCTTTTTTTAAGAGGGTGCAAAAGTAGTGTTTCTAAGTGGATTAGAAATAAAAGTTGTGATTTTATTTTGTTTGAAAAAATTGAGATTTTAATGTATAAAAAGGATATATTTATGTTAAATATTTAGTTATGAAGACAAAATTACTATTCACATTATCAATCTTCTTTGCTGTTTCTGGGTTTGCACAACGGTTTGGCCAACAACAAGTTATTTCTACGGAAACTATAAAACCTTATTTATCAATTCCTTTTGATATAGATAATGATGGCTTTATTGATGTTTTAACTGCTTCTGCTGAAACCCATGAGCTTAGCTGGTATAGAAATCTTGATGGTATGGGAAATTTCGGAAGTGAAAATGTGATTGATGGAACTAGTGCCTTATATCTTTCAGTTGAATTTGTTGATTTAGATACTGATGGAGACAAGGATATTCTCTATTTAAGAAATAACCCACGACAAGCTGTATGGGTTGAAAATCTGGATGGAGCAGGGAACTTCGGGAATGCTCAACTATTATTAGAACAAGATTTTATTTCTTCAGTCGTTACTTTAGACATGGACAATGATGGGGATCAAGATTTACTTATGGCAGTGACTAATACTATTAGTGAAAACGGAATCGTTTGGTATGAAAATCTCGATGGACAAGGTACTTTTGGCGAAGAAAACATGTTGATTCAAAACAATTATGAGTTTGTAAAATTAGCTCTTAAAGATATTGACAACGATGGATTATTGGACATTTTGACCACGGAATTTGTGTATAGTCAAGGTAAGATTTTTTGGTATAAAAATATGGGCAATGCTACCTTTGGCCCAATGCAGATTATTTACCAATTCATTTGGGTCCAATCCGGTGGTACAAACATTGTGGAGTTTCAATATGCTGATATCAATACCGATGGGAAAAAGGATGTTATTATAACTTCTGTAGATGACAATTCCTTTATAAATACATATTGGCTCGAAAATTTAGACAATCAAGGAAACTTTGGAGACCTCCAATTCTTGATTGATAACGGAGACCAATATCTTTTTTATGATCTTGACAATGATAGCGACAATGACATGTTATTATGGAATAGATATTCAGATAAGATTTCTTGGAAAATAAATGAAGACGGACAAGGAACATTCGGAACGCCTAACATTATAAATGCAGCGGCTGATTTTGCAAGCGATGCGAAAGCAGCAGATATTGATGGCGACGGTTGGCTCGATATTGTTTCGGCATCTGCCGGCAATAATAAATTGATTTGGTATAAAAACAACACTTTGGGTATTTCAGAAAACGAAATTGTCAACTACAGGATTTATCCAAACCCAACCAGCGGCCTACTTTATATAGAATCAAAGCTACCAATCTCTAAAATCTCTGTTTTTAACATATTGGGACAAAGCATTGAAAGAAACCAAAACTCTACTCAAATTGATCTATCCAAAGTAGAAGTGGGAGTTTATCTTTTAAAGATTGAAGATAGAAACGGTGATTCCCAAACCCATAAAATTGTGAAGCAGTAATTTTTAGAAAACTTCCGTTGTGTATTCAAAGTTGAGGGAAAGAAGCTTTTAACTACCTTTGCTTTAAAATAAGCTTTTACGATGCAACTGAATAAAATCCCGAAAATAAAACATACAAGCTCGAATAATTTCTTCCTTCTTGCCGGCCCCTGCGCCATTGAAAGCGAGGAAATGGCACTGCAGATTGCCGAAAGGATTGTAAAAATTACCGACACCCTTGAAATCCCCTATATTTTTAAAGGAAGTTTCAAAAAGGCGAACCGAAGCCGGATTGATAGTTTTACGGGAATTGGCGATGAAAAAGCTTTAAAAATACTCCGAAAAGTTTCCGAAACTTTTGACGTTCCCACCGTTACCGATATTCACGAAGTAAGCGATGCCGCAATGGCTGCTGAATATGTAGATGTTCTGCAAATACCCGCATTCTTAGTACGTCAAACAGATTTGGTAGTTGCTGCTGCAGAAACCGGAAAAGTTGTAAACTTGAAGAAAGGACAATTTATGAGTCCGGAAAGTATGAAACATGCTGTTACAAAAGTAACTGACTGTAATAATGAGCAAGTGCTCATTACCGACCGCGGAACTATGTTTGGCTATCAGGATATGATTGTTGATTTTCGCGGAATTCCAACAATGAAACAATTTGCTCCTGTCGTGTTGGATGTTACTCATAGTTTACAACAACCTAATCAGAGCGCAGGTGTAACCGGTGGAAGACCCGAAATGATTTCAACAATTGCCCGCGCAGGAATTGCAACTGGCGCTGACGGAATTTTTATTGAAACCCACTTTGACCCCGCAAATGCTAAAAGTGATGGTGCTAATATGTTGAACCTAAACTTGCTTGAAAAACTATTGACAGATCTTATAGCAATACGGAAAACTATAAATCAATTATAACTTAAAGTTATTTGTAAAAATAAAGTGCCCTGCCAACAACAGTTGGCAGGGCACTTTGGCTAATAACAAAACTTTATAAAATAAGCATCGTTAAATTTTTTATAAAAAGACTGTACCCTTTTGGGGCACAGTCCTTAACCTCATCACTTATAAAACTCCCCAATTAAATAAGTATTCAAATATCGTACTTAATCCGTTAACAGTCAACAGGGATTTCCCCCTTTTTTATACAGGATTTTTCCTGTTTTTATCACTAAATATCCTTAAAAAAGGAAAAGCTGCTTCTGAAAAGAAACAGCTTCTAACCTCGTGTCAAAAATTAACTCCCCAATTAATTTGATATTGTAAAGATGCGAAGAAGTGCAATACCAGTCAAGAGGAAAAACCCTGAATTTGAAGGGGGAAATCCCCCTTTTTTTCTGTGTGTAATTTCTTACTTTTTAAAATATTAAATTTCACGCCCTAAACATTATCAAAGATTTATTTGGTTTGAAAGAATTTTTACATTTACTTTGTTTTTCAAAGTACTTTATTATGAGCGAGCAAGATTATCTAAAAGACATCAGCGAAATCAAAAATCTAATGAACCGTTCCTCACGGTTTATTTCACTTAGCGGCCTTTCCGGTATTTTTGCAGGCATCTACGCTATCATAGGAGCAGCTATTGCCTATGCATATCTTTTTCCTAGACCCGGGGAGTTTCTTACCCTCCACAGTTGGAATTTTAAATTGCTGCTCGTTCTTTTGGCCTCTATACTCTTGCTCAGTATAATAACAGCTTATCTGTTAACAACCCGAAGGGCAAAAAGAAACAATGAAAAAATTTGGGATACAACTACCCGACGGTTACTGATCAACTTTTTAATTCCTTTGGTTACCGGCGGAATATATATTATTATAAAACTCAACAGCCAGCATTACGGCCTCACCGCCTCACTGATGCTTATTTTTTATGGACTTGCACTCGTGAACGCTTCAAAATATACCATTGGCAATGTAAAATATTTGGGTTATGCCCAAATTATCATTGGTCTTATCTGCGCCGCACTTCCGGGCTATGGATTTTGGTTTTGGCTATTAGGGTTTGGGCTTTTCCATATTATCTACGGAAGTATTATGTACCTTAAAGAAAGAAAAAGTTAAGCGTGGGCATTATAGACAACATAAACAAACTTTTTGATCATCGTATCCGTTTGGGCATTATGAGCATATTGGTAGTTAACGAAGATGCCGATTTCAACCGATTAAAGGAATTGCTGGACGTTACCGATGGCAATCTGGCGAGCCACATAAAAGCGCTGGAACAGGCCGAGTATATCTTGGTGGAAAAAAGTTTTGTGGGAAGAAAGCCCAATACAAATTATACAGCAACAACCCTTGGAAAAGCAGCCTTCAAAAAACATATTGAAGCTTTGGAAAAGCTGATTCAAAAACCGAAAACATAACAATTATATTTTTTTATTATTTCACTTTGAGAAACAAAGTACTTTAAAAATATGAAACTACGGAAAAAACTTATTGAGAAACTCTTTGAATGGTCTCAAAAAATTTATTTGAAATTCAAAAAGAAAGAACCCTGGGGAATCAGCACAGCTGAATTACTTGAATTTCCAAATGACAGCTTCGGAAAAAAATTAGGCACATTTCTCAATAAAAATGGTTTCGAACTTATTGGGAAAGTAGAACGACACGATGCCTATCACGTATTGTCCGGTTTCGGCACCAATGTGGAAGACGAGATTGCGCTTCAATACTTATGCTACGGCAACGGCAAACGAACGCCTTATTTAACGGGAGTACTTTTATTGGGAACCACCCTTCTCCCAGAATATGCTTCCTATTATTACAACTCCTACTTGATTGGCAAACAGATCAACACCTTCCACCACTTTGACTTCAAAAAATTATTGCACACAGATTTTGAAGGGTTTAGAAAAGTAATTTTTTCCAAAAAACAATTATTGAAACTTCAGAAACTTCAATATCAATACAATGAATTTCAATACAGTCCACAAACAATTAACTAATGGCATTTAACCTTTAACACAAAAATTATGGAACAGAAAAAAAGTAGATTCCGCAATTGGATGCGCAACTCCATCACCGCGCGCATGCTCGTGGTAGGATTTTTATTATTGGTTTTATTGATTCCTTTGGAATTCGTAAAATCACTAATCAATGAACGGGCGTATAGACAGGAAGAAGTTGTGCGCGAGATAAATCAAAAATGGGGAAACGAGGTCTTGCTCTCCGGCCCCATCGTCAAAATTCCTTATAAAGTCATTTCAGAGGAAAAGATTTTCAACGAAAAAAGCAATGCCTATTATACGAAAACGAAGGAAACAATAGAGAACGCTTACTTCTTTCCGGATAAATTGAATATTACATCAAATGTTGATACGAAACCGCTGAACCGAAGCATTTATGAATCGGTGGTATATTCCGCTGCCATTGGCGTAAAGGGAAACTTCCCCACAATTGATTTTTCAGATACTGATATTCCCGAGGAAAATATTCTTTGGGAAAAGGCGACCGTTCTTCTAAAAACCACAAATTTAAAGGGAATAAAAACCACTCCGTTTGTAAACTTAGCTTCAGAAGCACTTTCAATGACGCCACAGTATTCCACGGAATATTTGAACACTATCCAAAGCAATTACGTTGCAAACGCCAAGGAAATATTCGCTGCGCCGCTACCCTTTTCCTTCGATTTAAAAATAAACGGCAGTGAAAGTTTGAAGTTTTTACCCATAGGGAAAGAAACCGATGCTACGATGAAATCGAACTGGCACTCCCCCAGTTTTGACGGCAACTTTTTGCCCGAAGACACCAATAAGGAAATCAGTAAAGATGGCTTTACGGCTACTTGGCGTATACTGCAAATAAACAGACAATTTGAGCAGTCATTTTTTAGGCATCTTCCAGACCTTTCTGCTTTTGCTTTTGGTACGAAACTCATCATTCCTGTAGACGAATACCAAAAAAGTGAACGTACAGCCAAATATGGCATTTTGGTTATCGGTCTAACGCTGTTGGTTTTTTTATTGATCCAATTGGTTAGCAAAGTTTATATCCATCCGTTTCAATATATGATGATAGGTTTGGCATTGGTGATGTTCTATACGCTACTCATTTCCATATCTGAGCACAGTAATTTTTTTAAGGCATATGCCATCGCGGCTTTTTCGGTGCTCGCATTGATAACGGTCTATTCGCGCGCCATTTTAAAAGGCTTTAAGTTTCCGTTGCTCATCTGCGCTTCGTTGGCTTCGCTATATGGATTTATTTATGTGATTATCCAATTGGAAAACTATGCGCTTTTGGTAGGCAGCATTGGCCTATTCTTAATCTTAGCAATCATAATGTTTGCCTCACGGCGAATTGATTGGAATAACGATTGAAAAAGATGAAAACACTTTTCAATAAAATTATAAAACTTTACAAATGGGCTTTATTGCTAAGCCCATTTGTATTGTTTGCCATTATTTGTTTGGACACTTACGTGCTTTTGGAAACGGAAAACCAAACATTTCAAAGTACCGAAGAAATTCCGCATAACAGGGTAGGTTTGGTTTTGGGCACTTCAAAATTTATGGCCTATGGCGATATAAACCTGTATTATCTATACAGAATAAAAGCGGCCGAAGAACTTTTTAAAGCTGGAAAGATTGATTTTATTTTAGTGAGCGGCGACAATGGCAGAATAGGTTACAACGAACCCTTGCTTTTTAAAAAAGACCTCATTCTATTAGGAATACCCGAAGAAAAAATAGTCTTGGATTATGCCGGATTCAGCACTTTGGATTCTGTTTTAAGGGCCCAAAAGATATTTGGATTGAACAGTTTTACGGTTATTTCACAGAGGTTCCACAACGAACGCGCAATTTTCTTGGCAAAACAAAAAGGAATTGCCGCAATAGGTTTTAACGCCGAAACGGTTTCGGGAAAGTATTCCGTAAAAACAGAACTTCGGGAATACTTGGCGCGAACCAAAGCCTGCCTCGATATTCTTTTTGATTCGCAACCAAAATACTTGGGAGAAAAAATAGCAATACAATGAAGCGCTATATTTCAACAAAACATATTTTGGCAACAAGCATTCTTTTTGCAACAGAGATTGCCATTGCCTATTTTCATTTCAATCATTTTATCAGAGGTTTTTTGGGCGATGTGCTTGTTATACTGCTAATCTATTATTTTATAAAAATCTTTATAAGAAACCATGTTCTCAAAACTGCCGTTTCCGTATTAACCTTTGCCTATTTTGTGGAACTGCTCCAATTATTCAAGCTAGCTGAAAAACTCAATATCCATTCAGAAATACTACTGACCATTTTAGGCTCCGTGTTTGATTGGCGGGACTTGGTTGCCTATACACTGGGCTTTTTACTTATTTTATTAATCGAAAAAATATCCATCAAAAATGAAGACCCTAAAAACATTTCTCTTTGATCGTTTCAACATCTGGTTTCCTCTTTTTTCATTGACGGTTTTTAGCATTTTCCTGCTTTCCGTTCGTTTAAAAATTACCCATTCCTTTTTCTATCTCTTTTTGGTATGGAATTTATTCTTGGCTATGATTCCTTTTTTCATTTCCACTTATATGAAAAACCAAAAACAAATCAAAAAGCTTAAATTGTCCTTTTTATTAATAGTTTGGCTATTATTTCTCCCCAATGCGCCCTATTTATTGACAGATTTTATACACCTGCGTCTAAGCCCACTGGAATGGATTGGCTTTGACAGTTTGATGATTGCGGTTTTTGCAGTTACGGGACTCGCTTTTTATGTAGTTTCCGTTAAGGAAATGAAACAATTGTGCTTTAAGCATTTCAAACAAAAAATAGTTTTAAAATCCCTGATTATCCTTCCTTTTGCCGTAAGTTTTGGAATGTATCTCGGGCGCGTATTACGGTGGAATTCCTGGGATATTCTTCACAACCCACTACGTCTTTTTATGGATGTGTTCACAATAATAACAAACCCCATTGAAAATATGGAAGCGTGGGCATTTACACTATTCTTCGGGCTGTTTTTAAAATTGGTTTATTGGATTTATGAAGAATTCCTTTTTCGTTTTATCGGTATTTGATCATTTTGTATTTCCAATATTTATTTTATTTTGCGAAACACAAATAAGCCTCAGTTACAATTTATGCGTTCAAAACAAATCGCTTTAATTTTCTTGGTTTTCAACCTATACTTTTCCTATTCACAATCAGATCGTATTGACGAGTTTGGAAAGCCCAGCCAAAAGGATTTTGATCTTAAAAGTTATGAAGCCGAACCTGATGCCACAGGCGTAATACTTTACGAATCCGGAAAATATTATGCAATACCAATAGTTAAGCGAACGTCCGTAAGATTAGTAAAGGAAATACATAGAAAAATTAAAGTTTTTGATGCCAAAAAATTTGATTACGCCACTGTAGAAATACCATATTATGAAGGAAATGAATATTATGGCGAAGAAATAAAGGACTATAAAGCCGTAACCCATAACGGGGCAGTTCAAAATTTTGTACCTAACAATTCATTCTATAAAACCCATGAACCTGGGGTCGGGAATGTTCTAAAGTTTACTTTTCCAAATGTACAGAATGGAAGCATTTTAGAATATTCATACACCATTGTAAGCCCTTACTTTTATGATTTGGATGGGTGGGAATTTCAACACGAGCTGCCAACACTTTATAGTAAATTCCAAACCGAATTACCACCACATTTTAGATACAACCGAATTCTTTATGGGGACAAAAAGTTAGCGATTGAAAAAGCAGTGGTTATTAAAGATGCTTTTAAGCTTCCTTCAAATAATGGACATATTGATACGGAGCTAGATACATATGTAATGACTGATGTCCCTTCATTTAGGGAAGAAAGCTATATGCTATCTAAAAAAAATTATGTTTCCAGGATGGTGTATGAACCTTTGGCATTTAAAGCATTTTATGGTTTTGATCAAGTCTTTACGCGAAACTGGGAAGATGTGGATCATCGTTTTGAAATCCGCAGTGATTTTGGCGAACAACTAAACAAAAAAAGTTATTTTAAAAAAAAATTACCCAGCTCCATTCTTGACATCGAAGATGATCTAGAACGTGCTAAGGCAGTATATAGTTTTATTCAAGATAGCTATACATGGAATGGGAGGTATTTTAATTATGGCATTAATGTGAAAGATGCTTTTGATGATAAACTGGGCAGTGTAACGGCCATAAACATTTCATTGGTAAATGCACTTGAAGCTGCCAAACTCGATGCTAAATCCGTGATTCTTTCCACCCGAAACAATGGATTGCCCACTGAGATGTACCCAGTACTTTCCAATTTTAATTATGTGGTTGCGGTACTAATAATAAACAATGAAAAGATACTGCTGGACGCAACAGATAGACAAGCCCCATTTGGCATCATTCCATTTCGGGCCCTAAATATTCAAGCGCGCGTATTAGATTTCAAAAAAGGAAGCTATTGGATGCCCATTGAACCTTATGAAAAAAATATCCACTACGTAAATGCCCAAATAACTGCTGATAAAAATGGAAACTTCACCGGAAAAGTGAACCAATCAAATTACGGCTACATAGCACTGGAAAAAAGAAATAGCATTGAGGAAAAAACCCTCCCAGAATATATTAAAGACCAACAAAAAGAAAAGGCAGGTATTGAAATAGAGGAATATCAAGTAGAGGAAATAAAGAAAATTGAAAAGCCGCTCAAGGAAAATTATAACATTTCCATAGAACCTGAAACGGTGGGAGACAAAGTAATTCTTTACCCTTTTTTCAACAAAACATATCTCAACGAAAACCCCTTTAAAATGAAGGAGCGTAGTTACCCAATGGATTTTGGCTTTCCGTTTTCAAACACCTATTTAATTTCTATAGATTTAGGAAATACATACGAAGTGGAGCAACTGCCCACCAGCCGAAGCATAAAATTGCCCAACGATGACGGTGAGTGTTCTGTAACCTATGTTGCTGAAGGCAGCAAGATAAACATCCGTTTCAACATGAAACTTAACACTTACCGATTTCCTTCAGATGCTTATCAATCTCTTAAAGAATATTTTGGGACGATAATTACTATTTTAAAGGAAGAATCAATTGTTTTAAAGAAACTATAACAAATCATTTCAAAACAAATTATCTATGAAATTTTTAAAAATTAGTTGTTTCATTTTAGCCCTTACCCTTTGTGGTGTTTCATTTTCTCAGCAACGAGAAACGGCAGACTTTGGCAACCCAACCGCAGAAGAATTTGCGCTACAATCCTACTCCAAAGATCCAGAGGCTGCGGGTGTGGTTTTATTTGAAAAAGGTAATTATTATTTTGAATTAGTTGAAAACTATGTGAAACTTATAAAAGAAGTTCACGTGAAAATGAAGGTTTTTAACGCTAAAAATTTTGATCAAGCTACTGTTGAAATTCCTTTTTACAATGAAAAAAACAACAATGAAAACATCACCAAAATAACTGCCATCACTCATAATGGTACAGTAAAGACGTTTATAGATGAAGCCAATATATTCGAAACAGATGAAAACCCGTATTGGTCCTTAAAAAAATTCACTTTTCCAAACATTAAAGACGGAAGTATCCTAGAATATACCTACAGAATAGAAACAAGCCATTTATCAAATTTTGGCGGGTGGCGGTTTCAAGGATCACTACCTGTAATGTATTCTGAATTTCATACCGAACTGCCAGGAAATTTTAAGTATAACCGTACATTATACGGAAACCTACCGCTATATATCAACAAAGCCGAAAAGACAAAAGGTTGTTTTGCCATTGAAGGATTTGATGTACAAGCAGATTGTGAAATAGCAACCTATGCCATGAAAGATGTTCCTGCTGCTAAAAAAGAAAATCATATGCTTTCGTCTAATTATTATCTGGCAGCAATGGTGTATGAACTCATAGAATACGTAGATTTTGCAGAAAACAAGCATTCCTATACCCGCTCATGGGATGATGTAGATAATTATTATAGATACGACAAGGACTTAGGTCGTCAATTAAAATATGAAAGTTTTTTTAAGGATGTCTTGCCTGCTTCAGTTTATTCAACTGGGAGCGATCTTGAAAAAGCAAAAGCAATTTATTATTATATTCAAGACCATATGACATGGAACGGCAAATACCGTATCCTATCTGATGTGCGTGTTAAAGAAGCTTTTGAACGTAAATCCGGTAACAGTTCTGAAATAAATCTTGCTTTGATAAATGCTTTGGAAGCCGCAGGAATGGATGCAAAAATAATGCTTATTTCCACCCGTGATTTTACCCCACCCACAATGCAATATCCTGTAATAAGTCCTTTCATCTATGCCCTTGTTTATCTTAAAATTGGGGATGAAAAATATCTTTTGGATGCTACCGATAAATATACTCCCTTTGGAGTATTGCCATTTCGTGATCTCTGCCAGCAAGGTCGAGTAATGGATTTTAAAAAAGGTAGTTTTTGGGAGCCCATTGATCCTATAAACAAAAACATGCACTATGTAAATATGCAATTGGCACCAAATGAACAAGGCATATTTTCAGGAAAAGTAAGCGAAGTTTCAACGGGCTATATAGCCGTTCCAAAACGAACCGAAAATAATAATAGAAGAAAAGAAGATATCATAAAAAGAAAGCAAAACAGAAATGAAGCTTTAGATATTACCAACTTTCAAATTGAAAACGAAAAAGATTTAGAGCAGCCCTATAAAGAAAATTATGATATTTCCATACATGAGCAGCCCGTGGGCAACAAGCTTTTTGTATATCCTTTTTTAATGCAAACTTACTTTTCCGAAAATCCATTTTTAAAGGAAACCCGGAAATATCCAATTGATTTTGGTTTTCCGGTTATCAACAATTATTTGGTTTCAATTGATGTAAAAGACAAATATGAAATTGTAAAAGTCCCCGAAAACAAAATACTGAAACTTCCAAATAATGATGGCGAGCTTTCCGTTGTTTATGATGTTTCAGACAGCAGGGTAAATGTTAGGCTAAGTGCAAAATTGAACACAACTAATTTCCCGGCTGAAGCCTATCCAGCATTGCGACAATTCTTTGAAACGTTGATAAAAATTCAATCGGAAGAACCTATTGAACTGAAGAAAATATAAAACCTTAAACCTCTCTGTTTTTTTCTTGAATTCGGCGTATAACAGCAGTAGCTGTGCGGCGCGATACAAATCTGGGCAATTTGGACAGGAGCTTATTAATATTTCCGGGAATGGCCACTATCTTCCCTTTTCGCATTGCTTCATAACCATATTCGGCAACAGCCTTTGGGCAAGCAATATTGAATTTTATTTTATTCTCAGAAGCTTTCGATCCATTGGCCACCACATCCTGAAAACAAGTCTTAGTTTGCCCAGGGCATAGACAGGTCACGGTAACACCCGTATCCTTTAGTTCATTGGCTATAGCCTCTGAAAAAGATAGAATATATGCCTTGGAGGCATAATATAAAGACATCAAGGGCCCAGGCTGAAAAGCAGCAAGTGAAGACATGTTCAATATTTTTCCATGGCCGCGTACAACCATTCCCTTCAATACTAATTTTGTTAAATGTGTTGTGGTAATTACATGTAAGTTTAGCATTTCTGCTTGTCGCTCCCAATTTGTCTCGTGAAAGGTTCCATAAATACCAAAACCTGCATTGTTCACCAAAACATCAATGCGTTTCCCCTCAATGGCTTTAAATATCTCTTCTGCCACGTTTTGCTGGCTCAAGTCCTTATGCATCAATTGTATTTCAGAAGAATAAAGAGTTAGTATATCTTCTTTCGCTTTTTGAAGCTTTTTGTCGTTTACATCTACTAATACCAGCTGATATCCGTCTCTGGCCAAAAGCATGGCCAATTCAAACCCTAGACCGGAAGCAGCTCCAGTAACAAGTGCTGTTTTTTGTATTTCTTTGGTTAAATTCAATTGCTAGGTTGTTAACAAAAAGTTAATTTGCTAGTCGGCAATTTCTACATAATCCTTTAAATATGCAAATCTAGGAGTTAATTTTCCGTCTGCTGTAGTAATTTTTGCCCGTTCCAAAATGCCATCCTCATCTCCGTTAAAAAAAGCAGGCATTACGTTTTCTAAAAACATATCACCAAAACCTTCGCTTGCATCCTTAGGTAATTCACATGGCAGGTTATCAACGGCCATGACAGTGATACTGCCGGGAGCATCAAAGCTGGTTTCGCTTTCTGTCTGCGGATCATATCCATAAAATGGTTCAGCAATTGTAGAAGCTCGTAAGGTACTGGCCACAGGACCATCAACATCACACGATATATCAGCCACTAAATTTATTTTGAAGTCAGGGCTCTTGGCATCCTCTCGCGTAAATAAGTAAGGAGCGCCATTTCCAAAAAAATGGCCCGTGATAAACATATCGCTTACTTTGGCATATTTCATAAAATCACTTTCGTACTCTGAAGGATCATTATAAAATTCCCCTTTGTTAAAATCGCCACCATCCTTACGTCTATTGTATTCTGAAACGTCAATAAGACAATATACAGGCTCATTATAATTTTTTGAAAGATAATCGGCGTCGGTAACTTCCCTAATCTTTAAATGATGTAAAATTTCCTTTGCCCCTCGAGTAACTTTTCCTGTTCCTGAAAGGACAATCTTTAAGTTTGGAAGTGTAATTTTATCCAATTCAGTTTTTACAGCTTCTAAGTCTGGAAGATTTTCCACTTTTGGAAGGCTAAACAGCTTATCGCGCAAGCCCAAACCCCTAAATCCATTATATGCGCCCACAAGACCTGCATAATAACCAAAGCCAATCAACCTATGTTTATCGGCATTCACGATAGTTTCGTGGTCAAACATTTCAATATGTTTAGCGAGCATTGCCTTTAGCAATTTACGGTTGTAGGGTTGCTTTTTTATGGTATGGCTAAAGTAAAAGTATTTTTTATTCGGAATCAATGCATCCACGGGCACTTCCTTTACGCCCAGCATCACATTGGCCCCGGAAACATCATCAACCACCTCAAAACCGGCTTCGCGATAAGCATGATCTGGAAAAATACGAACATCAGAGGCTTCAACGATTATTTTGGCATTTGGAAACATTTGTATGACTTCTTGGCACTTTTCTGGTGAAAATACTACTCGCCGGTCCGGCGGGTTTTTGCGTTCTTTGATAATTGCAAAGGTTATGGGCATTTGGTATGTTTTTTGTTCCGTTAGCTATCGGAATAATTGCGGTGGCAAAGATAGGGTTTTTCATGTATCTTTGCTTCCCGTTTGAAGTCGCAGGCTGTATGTTAATGTAACCACTGCATACTGCTACTGAAACTTATAAGGGGCCGACTGGTTTTGACAGCGGGTCTAATTGTATTGTAAGCATGCCGAGCGCTGGGATATAGCTCGTTAATATCATATTTCACACTTTTTAAACGGCGAGAATAACTACGCCCTAGCTGCATAATCCGAATCATAGTAGGATGTGCCTCGGCCCACAAGGTGGGCAAGCAGGAAGTCACTCAACGGCCTTGGTTTACGGCGGTTGATATAGTGGCTTCGTAAAAGTAAACCTAGCGATGCTAGTGCTTTGATGGCATCGTGAACCTCAAGTGAAGATAAGGAGTGCGTTGGTAGTTTTCAACCGGCAATCTCTCGAAAACCTAAATGAAAACTAAGCATGTAGAAAGCAGTATAGTTGCGCGTTTGGACGGGAGTTCGAATCTCCCCGGCTCCACTACCGCCCTCCGGAATTCCGGAGGGCATTTTTAATTAAACCATTTTCGTAATAAGCTGCCTAGAGCTTCGATGAACATATACATTTTTACCCTAAAAGGCTTGTGTAACCTCACACTAGGGCCACAGCACTATTTGGATTGGCTCCTTTCGCAATTCACGATTTCTTTTTTTTTTTGAAACCTCACTAACTTTCCTTTCCATCTATTTCTTTATCTTTACCTATATATAACACAGGTTTTTTTAATCTTTAAAATCTTTTATTATGGGTGTAGGAAATATATTTGTTGCCACAGTTATCTTGATTTTGATATTGCTAATAATCAGCTATTTGCAGGGGCAGAAATAAAAAACTAAGTGCGTACGAAAATGAAGGAGATTATGTACCGCACAGCTAAAACAAAATTTGAAAGGAAAAATTGGGTGTGATCCCTAAAGAAAATTCTTCAACTTTATTCACCGCAACTGTATTGGTTTCGGCACTTATCAGGGCGTATCGAATATTTATTGGGTTTTCGGTATTCAAAAGATTCAAAAGAGCGATGTTTATCTTGGCATCAATAGTAGGAGAAATTTTCCAAATATATTCCGCAGAGAAATCGGTTCGTATATAATCTGGTAATCTTTCACTATTCGGAGCATCATATTGAATGGTGGTTACTCCACCTGCCAGTATGGTTTCCTCATTTTTTAAGGGAATGGTATAAGGCCTTCCACTGTGCCAGTTCAATCCCAATGCAATTTTCAAAGCATTCCAAGAATAACTTCCCGCCAGTGTTGCGGTATGCTGTATGTCAAGATTGTTTGGAAAGGTTGAAGGAGAAAGGGTTTCAAATTCATAATCATTTTTGCTATACATATAACTTGCCCAAACACTAATGGTTTTTGTTTTTCTGTTGATAACGAATTCGGCACCTTTCACGGTATAGTTGCCAATAGCTTTTGAAAATTGAAACTGGTTCTTAAGCCCTTGGTTTGCACTGTTTATATCTTCTACAATTTTATAAAATCCCTCAACATTGATAAACAGTCCGCGCCTGTTGTAAACAAGCCCAGCAGAGGCCTGTTTGCTTTTAATGACGGGTGTATTTTCACCATCGGCCAAAACCCATCGTCTCTTTTCGATACCGAGAAAATCACTTTCAAAATCAATTCGCTGCGTGGTACTTTGGCTTTTGAATTCGCCCAAGACCTCTACCGCAAAACCGTTGCCGAACTTTTGGTGCAGACTCAATCGGGGCTCTATCAAAACTTCATCAAACTTGGTAAAATAACTTCCACGTAAACCACCAGCAACAAAGGTTTTTTGATTTTTAGATAGATAATTCAAACCCGCAAAAACCACATGGGTTCGCAAAACATCTTTTTCATGATCCCTAAACCGCGGCAGATTTACGTCCTGTGTGTTCGCTATACCTATTTCTGAAAATTGATACCCAGTTTGAAATTTTAGCTGTTCCGAAAGCAGAACACCGGCATCAAGCTTAACGCCAGTTTCCAAAACTTCATTTTGTTGAATTTGTTCTTGGGTCGTGAAAATATCTCTATTTATAGCATCTAGCAAATAGTGGGTACCATAAACCAAAGCCGAAGTTTCAATTTCAGTATTCCACTTACGCTCCCACGAAATACCGCCAAGCAAACTGCGCTGGTCCAACTCACTAGTTTTTGACTGGGAAGTAGTTTCAATGGATTCGGTAAAATCGAGAGAGTTATCTATGGCTAAAAAATTTACACCTATTTTGTCCTTTTCAGAAATGTTCCAAAGCAATTTAGCGCCAATATCATAAAAACTGAAATCTTCGTTAGCATTTACGGTGAAGTTATCGTGGTTGCCTTCAACATTGGTGATTTCGCTATCCTGAAAAATGCGCTTTGTGTAATTCTTATACACGGGCGACTCCCAAAGGTGGTTGATGGATTTTCGGGCAGCAACCTGAATGCTCGTTTTATCTGAAATGGGAAGGTCTAAAAACCCGTTTCCGTTTATCAGATTAAATCCTATCCCCGATCCGGTTTTTGATGAAATGGTATTTTTTGAACGCATATCCAAAACGCCCGAAACCCCTTCGCCATAACGGATGTTGGTTCCGTTTTTATAGATTGTAACTTTTTTTGTGATGTCTGGGTTAAAGGCAGAAATAAGCCCGAAGAAATGTCCGCTTTGATACATTTTTATGTCGTCCCAAAGCAGCAAGTTTTCATCATGCGTTCCCCCGCGAATATTGATGTTTGAAATGGTTTCATCTACACTTTCCACACCCGGGAGGGCTTGTGCAATCTGTAGCACATCGTTTTCCACTTGGCCAGGCAACAGTCCAAAATGTTCGGTGGAAAGCAAAATGGAACCGTCCAGATTTTTGTCAATTCCTTTAGTGAATATATTCTCGATTAAAACGGGCTCAAGCGCCGAAACAAAAGGGAGCAAAAGCAGCACAGGACATTCATTAGATAAATCTGAAGTATTACTTGTGATTTTTGTATAACCTATATACGAAACAGTAAAGTTTATGTTTCTGTCTTGCAATGGAATATGGAAAAAACCTTCTGCGTCCGTAATAGTGTTAAACAAATTGTTTTCAAAGACAATTGTCGCACCTTCCAGCGGCAATTGGGTCTCAAAATCAATTATCCTTCCGCAAAGGTTGTTCTTATCTTCTTTGAAGGTAATCGTTATATAGCGTTCGTTGATGCGGTTGTAATTAAAAGGTGTGTTTTCCCCTAAGTACAAAAGAATATTTTCTATGGAAACTCCATCTTTTGAAAGTGGCTTCAGGCTTATTCCATCTATTTCTTTATGAACAAAGGAAAAACGAACGTTATGCTCTTTTTCCAAAGTTTCCAAATAAGTCAAAAGAGTAGTTTCTTCGGTTTCCTGTGCTATGGTTTTGGCTCCACAAACACAGAACACCAAAAAGAAAATAAAAATTCTGCAGCTACTTGCTATGTTTGGTTTCAATGGTTACTACTCCGTTATTATTAATTTTATAGTTTAACTGAAGGGGCTCACAAATTGATTTTAAGGCAAGATCAAGATTTTTGTGGGTAAAGGTGCCTGTGAATCTTTTTTCGGTATCTACATCTTTAACAGAAATTTTAATTGGGTATTGTCTTTCAACTTCTTTCAAAACGAGCGAAAATGGAACATTATCAAAATTGCTTTCCTTTGAAAGCCATACAGGTTGCGGGTTTTCGGCAGCACCATTAATTGTCGACTTTCCATTTTCAATCTGCACCTTTTCCCCAGCGGGCAACTTTAAAAGAGTATCATTGAAAGCAACGCTAACCAGACCTTCATAACAAACAACCGTAAACAACCCATCTCTTGCGCAAACATTAAACTTGGTGCCCAGCACGGTAACAATACCTTCAGAAGTTTTTACGCTGAATTTGTTTCCTTTGGTTACTTTAAAATACGCTTCGCCGTCCAAGAAAAGTTCGCGATCGTGATTCCAATTTTTTTTGTTGTAAGTAATTTTTGAGCCTGAATTCAATATTACTTCGGAAGCATCGGGCAACGAAAAAGTTTCAGTTTGCGCAATTTCAGTTTTAATGGATGTATCTAAAGTTGTGGTATAATAATAACCCGCCAGAATCAATGCAAATACGGCAGCCACTTTCCATACAATTGAAAAAACTTTCGGTTTGTTCAATTGATGGACGGATTTCGTTTTATTGGAAATAGCTTCAAAATTAGTCTCAGCATTCATCTCGGGAATCTCAAAATCCGAACTGGCATCAGCAATTTGAGCATAGGAAGCATATTCAGGGTCAGCTTTCAACTGCTCCAGTTCTTCCTCTGTGGCCTCGTTGTTAAGCCATTTGTGCAATAAGTGATCATTTTTCATTTTCATTGTATTCATAGTTGAAACAGTTCAACAATCCATTACCCTACCTTAAATATTAAACTTTTCCTATTTCCTCCCGGAGGGCAGCTAAGGCTTGGCTCATTCTTTTTTCTACGGCCTTTACCGTAATATTGAGCATTTCAGCAATTTCGGTATATTTTTTTCCTTCAATACGGTTCAAAAGAAAAGCAGTACGCTGTGCTTCGGTAAGATTTTCAATAGCGTTTTTTAGCTTTTCGCGAAACTGTTCTTCTTCCATCAAAAATTCCGGAGATTGAAAATTCGCTTTTTCTGACTGTCTTTTGGCATGTTTTAAAACTACTTTTCTGTGGGCCACCTCGTTCAAAAAAGCATTGTTACAAACGGTATATAAAAAGGATTTAGCCTTTTCTTTCGTAACTTTCGCACAGTTTTGCCATAGTTTTATGAAAGCTTCCTGCACCAAATCGTCTGCTTGAGCTTCATTACCACATTTAAAATAGATAAACCGCCAAACAGGTTTTCCGTGAGACTCGTACAGATGGTTGAAAGTTTTTTCGTTACAAATGTTTTCGGGTTCTTTCATATAGGAATGCTGATATTCAAATATATTTAAAAAGTTTTTCAACTTGGTTGGTAGGGTAGTTTTTAATTAGTTTGTTATTAATATAAAGTAAAAATCAAGAATTTGAATAAAGTATACTTCTTTCGTTTTTTTATATTGCTTTTTATAAGTGTGTCCTTTTTTTCATGCCAAAAGGAAGAAGAGGAACATATTGATGAAACCCAAGATGAAGAGACTATTACCGCCAGTTCACCCCTGATAGGGCTCTTGTTGCGCACCTCACAAAATCCGGGCGCTTATGACGATATTATTGACGGTAATAGCTGCACGGCGGTGGTACTGCCAGTGACTGTTATTGCCAACGGACAGCAGGTGACCATCAATTCTCCTGAAGATATAACTATAATTCAAGAAATATTCAACCTTTTCCCAAACGATACCGATACTTTAGAAATCTTTTTCCCAATAAATTTGGAGCTGTTTGACTACACCCAAATAACGGTAAACACCCAAGCTGAACTTGACGCTCTTGCCGACACTTGCGGCACAAACGATGTTGAAATTGGCTGTTTGGATTTTGTATATCCTATTTCATTTTTCACTTATAATTCAGATCAGCAACAGACAGGAACAGTTACCATTAATAATGATTTGGAATTGTTTGGCTTTCTGCAAAATTTGGGCCCAAATGATTTCATCAGTCTGGATTTTCCTATTTCGGTGATTCTTGAAGATGGTACTACCGTGGAAGTGAACAGCAACCAAGAGTTACAAACATTGATTGATGATTGTGTGGCCAACACAAATAACGACCCTATAGATATTTCACAGTTTGAGGAAGATCTGACAACGGGTGTTTGGTATGTTGATTACTTTTTTGATGATTATGATGAAACTGACAATTATGCCGGATATGAGTTTACGTTTGCCCTGGACGGAACCGCACAAGCCATAAAATCAGGAATTGTTGTTGATGGCACTTGGGCACTCGTGGACGATTTTAAGTTTGATCTTTTCTTTGGAATATACCCACCGTTAGATGAGTTGGATGAAGACTGGGAAATATTGGAAGCAAGTGCAGACCTTATAAAACTAAAACACATTAGCGCAAGTGACGGAAGCACAGACTATTTGACCTTTGGTCGCAATCCGAACACAGGAGGAAACAATACAGAACTCAACCTTTTTATTGAAAACTTGATAACGGGAAGTTGGTACTTAAACTTATTGGAGGAAAACGGCATAGACCATACTGCAAACTTCAATGAGTATGAATTTACTTTCTATGGAAACGGTTCTGCCACAGCGGTAAGCAGCAGTAATACCATTAACGGTTTTTGGACCGCACAAATAGACAGTGGCAATCTGGACTTCATTATGAATTTTGAAACCAATACAAATGCCGATTTCGGTAAATTAAATGATGATTGGGATGTGCTGGAAGCCACGCAAACCATAATCCGACTTTCGGATGTAAGCGGGGGAGGAAGCGGAACGGACTATCTCTCTTTTGGCCGAGAACCAAGCGGCGGCGGCGGCCCTGACCCACAAGAATTGCGAGACATTCTTGAATCGGGAACTTGGTATGTGGAGAAATTTTTAGACGATGGCAACGATGAAACGTCTGAGTTTAATGGGTACGATTTTAACTTCTATAGTAACCAGACCGTTTATGCTACCAATGGTACGGAGTATGTTTATGGAATTTGGATAGTTACCGTCACCGGGCAAGAACTCAATTTTGAGTTTGATATGGACAGTCCCATTAATGGAGCCGATGACGATGAATACAAGACATTGCAATATACAACAACGTCAGCAACCTTTATTACCCGAAATAGTCAAGGAGAAATTGAAGACACCTTGATTTTCAAAAAGAATTAACTACATAAATAAAAATCAAAAAAAAATTAAGCTATGAAGATTATCACAAAAATAATACTCGCATTTTTTATATACACAGGTTTGGCAATGTCCTGCGACAAAGATGATGATAACACTCAGCAACTGGAAACTACAGCGCAACAGACCCAAAACACCGCCCAAAGTGGGTCATGGAAAATAACTTATTTCTTTGATTCTGATCAAAATGAAACAAACCATTTTAACGGATTTACGTTTACATTTAATGAAAACGGTTCTTTGGTTGGGGTAAACGGAAGTACTACAATTACGGGAACATGGTCTGTAACAGACAGTAATTCCAGTGACGATGATGGTGGCTCAAGTGATGTTGATTTCAATATATTCTTTGCTTCGCCACCAGATTTTGAAGAGCTTTCAGATGACTGGGATATTATTTCTGTAACTAATTCCAAAATTGAACTCACTGATGTAAGCGGAGGCAATGGAGGTACAGACTTTCTCACCTTTGAAAAAATTTAGTTGTTTACTTAGCTCCCCACGATTAGGCCACGGTTTTCCGTGGCCTTTTTGATTTTGTATGGTAGGGTTTCTTGCTTTTGAAATGTTTTATAAATAGTTAAAAGGAAACCATATAATACTTTATGAAACGTCATTTACTCTTCATTTTTTCTTTTACGCTACTCGGCTGCACGAGCAGTACTTATGATGACATAGAAGACCCAGCTGAAGAAAATCAAACAGAGCTGGTAACCTTTCAGGACGTTGCATTTGTGTTTGAAAACAACTGCATTGTCTGCCACAACAATCCACCGCAAAATGGGGCGCCAATGTCGTTGACCAACTTTTCCGAAGTGAAGGATGCCGTTGAAAACAGAGGGCTTTTGGATAGAATAAGCAGAAATGAAGGTGAGCAGGGATTGATGCCCCTGGGTGGTCCACGGTTACCGCAACAACAAATCGATCTTATAGTACAGTGGAACCAAGATGGATTGCTGGAAAATTAATATCCATTAAAATCTTAATAGAGATGAAAACCATAATCGTTTTATTGATTTTTTGCCTAGCCTTTTTAGTTACAGCTGCGGGCCAAGAAAAGTACAGTACCAAAACTGGGGAAATTACTTTTGAAGCTTCGGTTCCTTCTTTTGAAGAAGTAAAGGCAAAAAACACTAATGTAAGTGCCGTTTTGGACGCTGATACAGGCAAATTTGCGGCTCTTGCACTTATGAAGGGCTTCCGATTTAAAGTGGCCTTAATGGAAGAGCATTTTAATGAAAACTACATTGAATCTTCAAAATATCCAAAAGCTACTTTTAAAGGAACCATTCAGGATTTTGACGCTTCAAAAGCTTCGGAAAAACGCGAGTATTTAATCAATGGAATTTTTAATCTTCACGGTGTTGACAAAAAAATGGACGTGCCAGCTGTTATTTCAGTCAATGATGGAGTCGTTACGCTCACCGCCCAGTTTGTGCTTAAGCCAGAAGGGTTCAATATTAAAATTCCATCAATTGTAAGCAATAAAATCGCGGAAAACGTGAATGTTTCTGTGACATTTCAGTTACAAAAATAATAAAGCCATGAGCAAACATAGAAAAATCCTGATCTTAATTATACTACTATCAGTAGGCTATTTTGGATATAATTATATCTACCAAGATCATAGAGATATTAAGTCTGAAACCTCACAACTTGAAATCACCGCCTCCTATTTACTGGAGCGCTTTAAAACAAATGACGGCAACGCCTTGTTGAACCAAACCATATCGGTAACTGGTGTAATTACCAATTTGGAAGATGGAGCCATTACTCTCGATGAAAGCGTATATGCCACATTTGATGAAAACATTCCACAATTAACAACCAATGAGAAAATAATGATTAAAGGCCGATGTATTGGTTATGACGAATTGTTTGAAATAGTAAAGTTGGATCAATGCTCACTTATTAAATAGCACAAAGGATGAAAAAAATCACCTTTTTAGTATTCTTTATTCCTTTTGCTTTTTTTTCGCAAGAGGATTTGCTGAACGATCTGGAAAGTGAAGCAGTATTTGATAAAACAGTTATTGCTGCTTTTAAAGGACTGAAAGTGGTAAATTTTGAATCTACCAAACTTGCAGACAAAAAAGACTTCTATTTTATTGTGGCCCATCGGTTCGGGTCGGTAAAAAATGGATTTGATGATTTTTTCGGACTGGACAATGCCGTTACACAATTAAAATTTATTTATGGTTTTAATGATTGGTTGAATATTGGTATTGCGCGAAGTTCTTTTCAAAAAAAATATGGAATTCACGCTAAATACAGATTGATACCTCAGGAAACCGAAGGTTTTCCGGTAACATTAGTAGGTTATAATTTGATTACCGTAAACACTTCTCTGGGACAGGATGAATACCCAAACCTCGAGTTTGCAGATAGGCTCACTTATACTTCCCAGCTTTTAATTTCAAAAAAATTTAATGAATCATTTTCACTATTGGTAACGCCAACTTTTATACACGAGAATTTGGCAACCCGCAGCAGGGAAGTTCTAAATGACGGAACCACCTTGAACTACGATGAAAAAAACAATCAGTACGCCTTAGGATTGGGCGGAAGGTATAAAATTTCAAACCGTGTGAGCATTAATGTAGATTATGGTATCCATTTAAACCGCAACAAAAATTCCAATTTCAAGAACCCTCTGTCAGTGGGTGTAGATATTGAAACCGGCGGCCATGTTTTCCAAATGCATTTCACCAATGCCCAAGCAATGTTTGAAGACGGTTTCATAATTCAGGGGCAGGGAGATTGGACCGATGGCGATTTCTTCTTCGGCTTTAATATAAGCCGCGTCTTTTAAGTAGCATTTTTAAGAAAAGATCGCTGAAATATAAAAATTAACAATGAGTATATATTAACCTAAAACTAAATATTATGAAAAAAATCAAACTATTTTTTGTGATCTCGCTAACCGCTTTTATGGCAACTGCGCAAACAACTTTTGACCTAGACTGGTTCGTCGGTGTCCCCAGTGGAGATGTAAGCATAACCGTTGGACCGGGCGATACGGTAAGATGGACTTGGACAGATGAAGTGCCCCACTCCGTTACTAGTGAATCTGGCAGCCAAGAAGATTTTGACAGTGGTATTCTCACTGGCAGTGGCTCCCAGTTTTCTTATACATTTACACAAATTGGTATAAACGACTATAAATGCGATGTACACTCTAATATGGAAGGCACGATAACTGTAGAAGACATTGCTTCTGTTGAGGATAAATTCAGAAAAAATATCTCTTTCTATCCCAATCCTGTACAAAATAAAGTAACCGTAACCTCTCTTTATAAGCTGGACAATTATAAAATTTACAATACTTTGGGAAGTCTTGTAGCGCAGGGGCCCGCGAATGGCAATATCACTGAAATTGATATGTCGCAGTTAGAGAGCGGATTGTATTTTATAAACGCAATTTCTGAAGATTTACAATCAACTTTTAAAGTGATAAAACGGTAAAAAAATTACACCTTTAATGAGAGAGGCTGTTTAAAAGACAGCCTCTTCTATGTTAATCTGTTTTGACAATTCCAAAAAAAACTCTCAATATCTAAAAATAAGTATCTTTATATATAAAAGATTATATGAGCCGAGGATTTGTAAAAGAAGGAGACCAAGAAGAAACACCCATAATACCTCCACGTGCCGCACTGCCAAACGGAGCAACGAATTATGTAACTCCGATGGGAATGCAATTGTTATTGAACGAACGCAAACAACTGGAACAGGAGCGTACCACGCTTCCTACCAAGCATGAACAACAACGCCGAATAGAGTTGGCCGTAATAAATGGCAAATTGGATTTACTAAACGAACGCATTGCCTCCGCAAGAGTTTTAGAACCAACCCAACAACCTAAAAATGAAGTGCGTTTTGGCGCCACGGTTACCTATAAAATTTCCACTTCCACCTCTGCTCAAATATTTCAGATAGTTGGTGTTGACGAAGCTGATGTTGCGAAGCAAAAAATTGCATTCGTTGCTCCCCTAGCGGTTGCCCTCACAGGGAATAATGTGGGGGACATTGTGCAATTCAAACTGGGTAAGGAAGTTAGAAAAATAGAAATTTTGAATATTATTTATAAATAATCACACGCTAAATAATTCGAAGCAATTTTTCAAAAATCGTTCACTAATTACTTACAGGCAAAAATTAAAGTGCTTATCGCCTTAAGGAAAAATGCCCTGTAAATCTTGCCCCTATAGGTGTAGCAACTTCAAACCAGTAATCGCTGGATGGCATAGGCCTTCCATTATAAGTTCCGTCCCAACCAATAATGTTATATGGTTTAAATCCGAAGATTTTTTTACCGAATCTGTCATAAATTGTTACAATTGTTTCTTTCTGCAATTTTTCTGAAACACCATAAATATTCCAAAAGTCGTGAATACCATCTCCGTTAGGGGTAAAAAAATTGGGAAAATTAATACTGCCCAAGTCCAAAGTGTATTTTACGCAGTTGCCATCCAAAAAGAAATTTGAAATAGACGTACATCCATCATCATTGGTCACGGCTACAAAAATCTCATACACACTACCCTCGTCAGAATAAAACAACTTTGGAATTCTATTATAACCGTTTTGGGCATCTGAAAGGGAACTATAGTATTTCAAAATGTAATTTGAATTACCATCCATCACAATTTGTTGATACATTTCATCAAGCATAAAATAACCCCTACCACTTGGAGTTATATAGCATTGGCTCAAGCTACGCTCTGTCCTATTGGTGACCAAAGGTGCCAATTCTGGAGAAGACTTTACAATTAATTGAAAATTCGTTACGGCATAGCAATCATTATTTCTGTTTTTTACCCTAACAAAAATAGTTTTTTGCGAAACATCCATTTCAAATAATACTGGGAGTGGGTCTGTTCCAGAGTCGGCGTGTTCTGGAAGTTCATGGTAGCTAACCACTACACTTTCAGTAACGTTTTGCAACAGCTCATCTTCCACAAGTTGCAGATCAAACGTGTTCACTTCATCATCGCTACACTGCATTAAATTTTCGGGCTGGGTAAGCTGGGGAGTATTATTTACAGTAATAATTACTGGGTGTATTACGTACTCCCCAGTGGTTTCATTTTCTATACGCACATAAATAGTTTGTTGCCCACTCTGGGTATTGGTCCAAAGTGGTGGAAGAGGGTTTGTATTGTTATTGGCATCTGAACTACTGGAAAAAAGTGCCGCATTGAATATCATTCCTTCGTGTAGTCCAGCTGCTCCGTACCAGTCCCCGTTTCCGAAGGTATTATAAATTACAGATTCAAAAGTATGAGTGTCTAGTCTTATTCTGTAGAGCCAGTCAATAGTTACGCCGTAAAGACTCCCAAATTCACTAGCCAACCCGTAGGTACCTTCTGGCAGTTCCATTTTATCTATATGCGATACGTAATTGTAATTTGCATCTACCGTTACCTCATAAAGTCTATTAAAAGATCCGTCGTCCCACGAAATGTAAAGCTTGCCATCCACCATCACGAAATCGCCACCCGCATTGCCCTGTCCAAAATCATGCCATACATAGGGATCTGTCAAGCCATCGGCATCATATCTATAAACCTTACTGTGATCTGCAAAACCAAAGTACATATTTCCGCCAGTATCAAAAGAAAGCGAGTTTAAAACTTCACCATAAATCACGGGAAAGACCGAGCTATAGGAACAATCTGTGGCATCCATTTTATAAATAGATAGAAAGGTATTTACAAATACATCTCCCACATCATTCACAGCTATATCGGTAAGGGGCCCAACCACTTGGCATATATATTCCAAGGTAGGCTCTTGGGAAGGATTGTTGAGCTTCACGTATGAACCGTCACTGTTACAGATTAAAATAGCTTCAGAATCGTTAGGGTCCAAACCATAATAATTAAGCGCTTCCTGGGATATTTGTTCAAGGTTCAGCTCAATTTTACCATCACCATCAGGATCACAATACTTAAATTGCAATGTAGGTGGCTGCGGCTTTAAAGCAGAAGATGCCAAGATTGTGGAAGCTTGAGTAACTAAAGTAGTAGAAAGAAACTGGCTTAATATCCAAACCACATTGAAAATCCAGGACATAAAAAAAGAGAATTATAACGTAATAGAACGCTAATATAGTTCTTCCTTCATAATAACGATATATTTTTAAAACGTATTATCAAACGCATTCTGAATATCTATTTAGCATATTGTAGCAATTGCAAAACATTCAAAGAAAAGTGTGAACGGTGGCATTGACTGTACATACTAGGGGTGAAATTGTTCTATATAAATATAGGTGCCGAAGTAAAAATATTGGAAATTATTTCTATTGAACACAAAAAAATCACCTTAATAAATTTCAATAACTTTTGAAACTATATTTTTCTAATTTATTAACAATTAATTCGTGTATAAGATACCAATCAATGTGTTTTATCGATAAAAGATTACATTTAATCGATTATTTTAATAAATAAAATTAAATGAATAGTTTTTATTTACCTTTGACTTAACAACCTCTAAACAAATAAATTATGAAAACAAAATTACTCATTCTTTTTTTAGGTATAATTTTCATCTCCAGTTGCTCTAGGGATAACGAAAATGATAATCTTTTGATCAATCAACCAGATGATATTGTGGCTTCAAGAGAGGAACCTACGAGTGACGGTTATTGCATTCAAGTCGATCTTATGGCAGGACAACATTACGATTCTGGAAATGTAGAGGTTGCAATCTACGGAGACAACCTATTGGTCACCTATAGCATGGAAGGGGACTGGATACTTAACGCATCACACCTTTTTGTAGGAGATTGTTCCCAACGGCCATCCAATAAATCCGGAAATCCACGTATTGGACATTTCCCTTACTCGGCAAGCCATCCGAACGGAACTACAACCTATACTTACAGTATTCCTTTATCCGATTTACCAAACTGTCTATGTATTGCAGCGCATGCGGAAGTAAATGGCCCAACAGGTTCAGAAACAGGCTGGGCAGCAGGTCTACCTTATGGTGGCAATAGCTGGGCTATGTATTTTGAATACTGTTTAGATGACTGTGGCCTCTAATTAAACTATCAAAAACTAATTTAAATGAAGTCCGATTTAAAAAAATCGGACTTCATCCGTTTTATAACATACCGTCAAAAACGTTATCAATATTTAATTTGTCGTTCATAAATATTTCTATTTAGTATATTGCAACAATTAAAAAAACACTCAAATGAAACTTTTCCGACTATTTTTTATTCTTCTATCCTTTCCTCTTTTTGCACAACAAGGCGGCATGTGGATTCCTTCGCTCTTAGAAGGGATGAACGCATCCGAAATGACAAACCTCGGCATGAAAATGACCGCTAAGGATATTTATGACGTTAACAATGCCAGCCTAAAAGATGCCGTTCCGCATTTTAACGGCGGCTGCACTTCCGAAATTATAAGCAACCAAGGACTTCTGCTTACCAACCACCACTGCGGGTATTCGCAGATCCAAAGCCATTCCTCTTTGGAAAATGATTATCTCGAAAATGGATTTTGGGCAATGAGCCTGAAGGATGAACTTCCCAATCCCGGCGTAACGGCCAGCTTTATGGTTCGTATTGAAGACGTAACCGAACAAGTGCTTGAAGGTATTAACGAAGCAATGAGCGAGGCAGATAAGCAAAAAAAGATAGAAGAGAATATCGCTCTCGTGGTCCAGACTTCGCCCAAGGAAGCTTGGCAGGAAAACCGTGTACGTACTTTTTATGAGGGCAACCAGTATATGCTCTTTGTAGTGGAAACTTTTAAGGATGTGCGTTTGGTGGGCGCTCCGCCCTCTTCCATTGGAAAGTTTGGCAGCGATACCGACAATTGGATCTGGCCACGACACACAGGCGATTTTTCACTTTTCAGAATATATGCAGACAAGAACAACCGTCCCGCGGAATACTCCGAAGACAATGTGCCCTACACCCCCAAACACTTCTTGCCAATTTCCTTAGATGGTGTGGAAGAAAACGATTTCACCTTGGTTTTTGGCTATCCCGGCACTACGGATGAGTATTTGCCATCCATTGCCATTGAGCAGGTTATAAACACAATAAACCCAGCCCGTATTGCCATTCGCGATGCTGCCTTGGCCATTCAGGATAAATATATGCGCGCAGATCAACAGATAAAAATTCAATATGCTTCCAAATTTGCCCGCATTGCCAATTACTGGAAAAAGTGGAAAGGGGAAACTCTTGGATTGACAAAAAGCAATGCTGTAGGCATTAAAAAGCAGCAGGAAAAGAATCTTACCGAACAAATTTACAAAAAAGGAAAGCAACAGGAGTACGGACAGCTTTTGCCAAAATTTGAACAATACTATACCGAAATCGAGCCTTATGCCTTGGCTAGGGAGTACTTTTTAGAGACCGTGTTACGCAATGTAGAATTGCTGCGAATGGCATACCAAACCTATCAATTGAAACAGGTGTATGAAAACCGCGGAGCACAATCTTTTGAAGACCGAAGAAACAATCTTATCACAGGCGCAGAAAGCCATTATAAGGATTACAGCAAGCAAGTGGACCAAGAGGTTTTTGAAGCCTTGATTGCACTGTATGCAAAGAATGTACCTGCCCAGTTTTTGCCTTCTTCCTTTAATAATATAAATGCCGCAATGCTAACCAAAGATGTTTACAGCAATTCTGCATTTGTAGATTATGAATCCTTAAAAAAATTATTGGAAGGAGATGCTGAAACAGTTATCGCAAAGTTAAACAACGATGCAGGTTTTAAAGTGGCACAGGAAATGGCCAATGCGTATTTTGATAAAGTAGCTCCAAAATATGAAGAACTGGAACTCAATATCTCCGGTCTTCACCGCGATTATATGAAGGCTTTGCTGGAATTGAGTCCGAAAGATGCACGCATTTTTCCAAATGCCAATAGAACCCTTCGCGTAACCTATGGAAAAGTTGCTGGCTACTCCCCTGCCGATGCCATTTATTACGAACCCGTTACACATCTTGAAGGTGTTATGCAGAAATACGTACCAGGTGATTACGAGTTTGACGTTCCCCAAAAGCTAATCGATCTATACAAAACAAAAGATTATGGACAGTATGGCGAAAACGGCAAGATGCCTGTTAACTTCATTGGTACTAATCACACTACCGGAGGAAACTCTGGAAGTCCCGCCATTGATGCCCATGGAAACCTTATAGGCTTGAACTTTGACCGTGTTTGGGAAGGAACCATGAGCGATTATTATTACGATCCTGCCCTATCCCGCAACATCATGGTTGATATTCGTTATGTACTTTTTATAGTAGATAAATATGCTGGCGCAACCAACTTAATTGAAGAGTTGAAGTTGGTGCATCCTAAGAAAGAAAAGTCGAAAAGCAAAAAGAAGAATTAAGCATCAAATCACTGTATTAACTACGAATCCACGAAGAGTTTTAAAACTATTCGTGGATTCGCAGTTTAATAAGCTATTCCTTTTTACTTTAATCCTCTTGCTCTTAGCATTGGCGCAATTTTTGGATCACTACCGCGCCAATTCTTGTACATTTCCTCAAGATTCATCGTATTTCCTCTAGACAATACCATATCACGGAAGCGCTGTCCATTTTCACGGGTCAGGCCTCCGTGGGTCTCAAACCAGTTGAAGGCGTCGTGATGGAGCATCTCCGTCCACGAATAGGAATAATAGCCCGCAGCATATCCTCCCGCAAAAATATGTGAGAAATAGGTGGAGCGATATCTGGGAGGCACCGCGTGTACCACATCGAGTTTGGTGTTGTGCAAGGCCTCTTTTTCAAAAGCGTTTACATCGTCTATTTTTTTATCTGAAGAAATGGTATGCCACTGCATATCCAGATTTGATGCAGCCAAGTTTTCGGTCAAGCTATAGCCTTGATTAAAAGTTCCCGAATTTTTGATTTTATCGATCAAAGCTTGTGGAATGGGCTCTCCCGTTTTATAATGAAGTGCGTAGTTCTTAAGAATTTCTGGATAAAGCGCCCAGTTTTCATTGAACTGGGAAGGAAACTCCACAAAATCGCGAGCCACCGAAGTACCGGAAAGCGATGGATACTGCTGGTCTGCAAAAAACCCATGCAGCGCATGCCCGAACTCATGGAACATGGTTTCAACTTCATCATAGGTCAACAAGGCAGGTTCGCCATTTGCGGGTTTTGGGTAATTGCAAACATTATATATAACGGGTTTTTTGTTGTACAGTTTGGATTGCGTTACAAAATTATCCATCCAAGCGCCACCACTCTTGCTTGGGCGCGCAAAATAATCTGTATAAAAAAGTCCCAATGGCTCCCCATTTTCCTCAAAAAGTTCATAGACTTTTACATCCTCGTGATAGGTGGGTATATCGGTTCTAGGTTTATATGTAATGCCGTATAGTTTTTGTGCTGCATAAAAAACGCCCTTTTCCAATACATTATTAATTTCAAAGTAGGGTTTTATCTGGTTTTCGTCCAAATCATATTTTTCCTTTCGAACCATTTCCGCATAATAATTCCAGTCCCAAGGTTCTAAAGTGAAATTTTGTCCTTTTGCTTTAATCATTTTTTGAATTTCACCAGCCTCAGCTTGTGCTTTTGATGTAGCCGCTGCGATAAGACCACTAAAAAATTCATTTACTTTCTCAGGGGTTTTCGCCATGGTTTTTTGAAGACTCCACTCGGCATAATTGTTAAAGCCGAGAAGTTTTGCTTTTTGTGCACGCACTTCCACTAGCTCTTTTATAATGTCGCTAGTATTATTTGCTCCCTGATCTGCCCTATGCCACGCAGCCTTAAAGAGTCTTTCACGACTATCTCTATTTTCCATTGATTGCAATAACGGTTGCTGGGTAGTATTTTGTAGTGGAATTGTCCAGCCCTCGCCATCTTTGTTCTCTTTTGATTTCAAAAAGTCTTCATTCACACCTGCCAAATCTTCTTTATTGGTAAAGTTAACTGCTCCGTCATTGTTGGCATCCAAAAGGGTTTTTCCAAATTTAGTAGTTAGTGTAGCAATCTTTTCATTGTATTGCTTAAGCTTTTCTTTATCTTCCGAAGAAAGATTAGCGCCCGCTATTTCAAAATCCTCATAATATTCTTCCAAAAGTTTTAAAGATTCAGCATCTAGATTTAGCGTTTCTTTTTTATCGTGAAGAGTTTTAAAACGCTTGAACAGTTTATCGTTCAAATAAATCATATCATTTTGGGCAGCAAATTTCGGAGCCATTTCTTCCTCTATCGCCTGCAGGGCTTCATTGGTATTTGCACCTGCAAGTGCATAAAATATTTGTGAAGATCTATTCAATAATTCACCACTTTTCTCAAGGGCAATAACGGTATTCTCAAAAGTGGGTTCATCTTCCGAATTGGCAATAGCTTCTACGGCTTTCTTTTGTTGTTCTATTCCTTCCAGCATTGCCGGCTTAAAATGTTCATCCTTTATTTTGGAAAAATCAGGTGCACCATAGGGCAAGGTACTTTCTGAAAGTAATGGATTTTCAATCTCATTCATTTGTTCTTCAGTTTGATTCGGGTTTTCTTTTTCTTTGGAATTGTTACAAGCCACAATCATAAGGGCTAACGCAAATAAAGGAATTGCTTTTTTCATTTTATTGATTTTTAATAAGAAACGTAAAGATACATAATTGGTAAGATGTATACAGTGAAATAGCTATAATCAAAAACCCCCTCAGCAAAAGCTGAAGGGGTTTCCTTTTTGGTTGGTTATTTGGTGATTACTCTTTTATCAAGCGCTTCACAGTGCTTGCATTGTCACCAATAATCTGAAC
>OMOM01000060.1_pt1 | contig 78822 bp, 79 predicted proteins | sample 1646501 | NCBI WGS metagenome assembly OMOM01 (sample SAMN05416802, study PRJEB24817) | seawater metagenome | isolation source: Sea water | place: Canada:Atlantic | collected 2013-07
TCTCCTTGCATGGGGCCGGGGGCGGAGCCCCGAAAGGGAGTTGAATTTGAGAACTTAGTTTTAGAGTTGAACTCGAGAGTCGAGCTTTAAGTAAAAGCGATTAAATAAAATAAGCCGGGAGCCAATTGGCTCCGTTTTTTATTAATACAATGCATTCAATCTCGCCGTAACTTATCGCTGACAGCAATTGGGTTAGGGTAGTTAAATACAACGATGTAGCTAGATACGATAAAGGTAATGATGGCGGTTGCCTGTATAAGTAATGATCCTTTATCACTTAATAAGCCGCCTTGAAGGGCGACGAATGTAACCAATAAGGAAAACTCACTGATTTGCCCCAATCTAAAACCGACATCCCAAGCCAGTCGTGGTGTCTCGCTAAAGCGGCCAAGCAATAAGCGGAAGGTCAGCGGTTTTAATAGCAACACGGCGGCGGCCAGTATGCCTGCGCCCACTGCGACATCTCCTAACATACCAAGATTTACACCGGCTCCCAGTGTGAAGAAGAACATCACCAAAAAGAAATCTCGCAACGGCTTTAAGCTAATCGCAATAAACTGAGCGATAGGGCTGGTCGCTAAGGTGACACCAGCGATAAATGCCCCAATTTCTTCCGATAAACCCATAATCTTTGCTGCCTCTGCACCAGTGAGACACCAGCCAATCGCTAGGATAAATAGATATTCTTGGTACCGATCAAAGCGTGTAATCAATGGTAGAAGAATAAATTTCACGATTAAATAACACGTGCCTGCCAAAAGCGGCAGTGCAACAAAAGGTTGCCAGACCGGAATGTCAGAGGTTCCTTGCATTACGCCCAGCAGGATCAGCGCAAGAATCGCGATCATGTCTTGTACAAGCAGTAAGCCAATCATCAGCTCACCCATGTGTTTATGGTGCAATACGGTGGTTGGTAAAAGCTTTAGGCCAATGATGGTACTGGAGAACATCAAGGCAAGGCCAACAACCACCGCGTCTGTATGACTGTAGCCGAGTAAGAGTGTAATACCGACACCTACTCCAAAAAAGACTAGGGAGCTGGCAATAGCGACTAGCATGGCCTTTTTGAGTACCGCAAACAGCGCAGAGGGCTGCATATCAAGACCAAGTAAGAAAAGCAGAAAGATAATACCGACATGGGCCATGTCGGTCAGGCTGTCTGGGTGTTCAATCCAACCCATGCCAAACGGCCCAGCAATGGCCCCTAGCGCGATATAAGCAATAAGCACGGGCTGACGCGTAAATAAGGCGAACGTCGCTAGCACCATGGCACCGGCGAAAATCAAAAAGAATGAAAATACGATATCTTGCGGCATTAGTAACCTCTAGTTAGATATCAAGATTAAGTCAGAACAAGAGGGGCCGCCACTAGGGCTGAAAGTTTTAGCCCTAAGCCAATGCCATAGAAAGCAAAAGTCGGTTAAAAGAACCATCGCCCTAACTATTTAAAGTAGTAGATGGCCTTCTAACCGACTTTTACAACAACGACTTAACTGCGGTCGTAGTGTTGGCGTACTTAGCTCAGGCGACGACGAAACAACGGCTGCTGATCATTCGCATCATTTTGGTAATTCACAGTGAATGTTGAAAATGCAGCGATTGCATCTTCAATAATCTGATCATCACGTAGCGCAAAGGTGTCGAAGCCGCAGCGTTTCATGAAGTAGAGCTGATCGATAAGCACATCACCTGTTGCGCGTAATTCGCCCTTGTAAGCAAAGCGCTCACGTAATAGACGTGCAGCAGAGTAACCGCGACCATCAGCAAACTTGGGGAAGTTAATGCTGATGCGCTGAAAAGACGCTGAGTCATCGCCGATTAAGTCTGCTGTTTCGCTACTTTCTAGCGTCAATTCAAGGTTTTGACCGGACAGCGAATCTCGATTTTCTTTCCATTCTTCGAGTGTAACTTGAGTCAATTCAGTGTCTTGAACTGGACCTTCGGTATTAAGCAGATTTGCCATATACGGCCTCCTTGAATGGTGCGTGACCAATGCGACGATAAACTTCTAGGAAGGTTTCGCCGTCGATACGTTGAGCAACGAAGAAGTCTAGAATCTTGGCAATCACGTCAGGCATATCGACACGAGCGAATGACGGCCCAAGAATTTTACCCAAAGATGAACCGTGAGCGTCATTACCGCCAGAGTTACCACCCAAAGATACCTGATAGAACTCTTCGCCTTTTTTATCCACACCCAGCACGCCGATGTTTCCAATGTGGTGGTGGCCACAGGCGTTCATGCAGCCTGAAATGTTCAGGTCAATTTCGCCGAGGTCATGCTGATAGTCAAGATTTTCGAAACGTGCCTGAATATCTTCAGCGACAGGAATCGATTTAGCGTTGGCTAGGGCGCAGAAGTCACCGCCAGGGCAGCAAATCATATCTGTCAGCAAACCTAGAGTCGGGGTTGCCATGCCAATGGCTTTAGCACGCTGCCATACTTCAAACAGCTGGCTTTGTTCTACATCCGGAAGCACCAAGTTCTGCTGGTGCGTAGAGCGCAATTCGCCAAAGCTGAATTCATCAGATAGCTCAGCAACTTGATCCATTTGCTCTGCGGTAACGTCGCCCGGTGGCGTGCCAATTTGTTTTAACGTCAATGTCACAACGGCGTAACCGTCTTTTTTGTGCGAGCGAACATTACGACCTAACCAGCGAGCGAACGCTGCGTTTTCTGTGCGGGCAGCAACAAAGGCTTCTGGCTCGTTACTTAATGCTTTGTAAGCTGGGTCGGTAAAGTGACCTTTTACGCGCTCAAGCTCAGCTTGAGTGAGCTTGCCTTCACCGTCTTTAATGCGGTTCCACTCGTCTTCAACAAGTTCACGCATACGATCAACACCTAAAGCTTTCACCAAGATTTTGATTCGCGCTTTGTACTTGTTATCACGACGACCAAACTGGTTATAAACACGGATAATCGCGTCTAGGTATGTGAGGAGGTCATCTTCTGCGAGGAATGAACGAATCTCTTCACCCAAAATAGGGGTACGACCTAAGCCACCACCGACAAGAACGCGGTAGCCAATGTCGCCTGCGTCGTTCTTAACAATGTTCAAACCGATGTCGTGCATGGTGATCGCAGCACGATCTTCATTGGGCACTGAGTTCACAGCAATCTTGAACTTACGCGGTAGGTACGCGAACTCCGGGTGGAAAGTAGACCACTGACGGATAATTTCGCAGTACGGGCGAGGATCAACAATTTCTTCCGCAATCACACCGGCGTATTCGTCGGTCGTGGTGTTACGGATACAGTTACCACTGGTCTGAACGGCGTGCATTTGTACTTCAGCAAGATCAGCCAAAATTTGTGGACACTGCTCAAGTTCTGGCCAGTTGAACTGAACGTTCTGGCGAGTCGAGAAGTGGGCGTAGCCTTTATCGTAATCGCGAGCCACTTTTGCTAATGCGCGCATCTGAGCGCTGTTCATTTGGCCATAAGGCACGGCGACACGCAGCATAGGTGCGTAACGCTGAACATAAATACCGTTTTGAAGACGCAAAGGCAGGAACTCTTCTTCCGGGATTTTACCCGCAAGATAACGCTCCATTTGATTCTTAAATTGCGCGACACGCTCATTCAGCAGCTGCTGATCGTGCTGGTCATAAATATACATAGTGATCCGGTTGCATAGACTTATAGTATTTTTGCGGACAATACAGGAAAGTAATCGTCCTGAAAATCAGGAAATATAAAATAGGTTAATCAGTAAAACTGTTTGATTGTTGAATCATGGCCTTGGGGGTTGTTTAGTGGTGCTCAACACGCCGAGCGTCTAACAATAAGCGATCAGGGTAGTCCGTAAATACCGTCGTAACCCCTGCCGCCCATAGACGTTGAGCTGTTTCGAGATCATTGACGGTAAAGCAGGCCAGAGGGGTGCCTGTTTCAATAATTTCTTCAACGGCTTTGCGATCAAAGAAATCCAATGCGAAGTGAAGTCCGGTAGCACCGACGTCATCCATACGGGCGGCCCAATCTCGTGGGATGGCTTCAACGTTAAGCGCTCGCGGGTATTCAGGAAGAAATTCTTTTGCCGCCATCAGGGCGCGGTAGTTAAAGCTAGATAGAAGCAAGGTGTTATCAAATGGTACTGATCGTAATGCCTGCTTCATCGCCCATACGGTTTCTGTCTCACGACCAATGGTTGGTTTGATTTCCATGTTGATGTTGAGATCAAGTTGATTGGCCAGAGTGAGCAGTTCCATCATGGTGAGGATTTTCTCATCGCTATGAAACGGTGAGTACCAGCTTCCTGCATCCAGCGTTTTTAACTCGGCTAAGGTTTGCTTTATGACTAGGCCGCGGCCATTGGTGCAGCGGTTAACATCGGAGTCATGAAAAACCACGGCGACACCGTCGGATGTGACTGTGATATCGACTTCGACCCAGGTCGCACGCATTTTGGACGCGGTTTGAAGTGCCGCCGCTGTGTTTTCAGGCGCATGACCGCTGGCCCCTCGGTGTGCAATCACTTTGGGCATATTGGTGTAGGGAGAGTATCCGTGTACGGGCATGTGCAATGGCATGATCAAAACTCTGTCTGAATTACACGTTGATATGAGCCCAATGGCGCTTGTGCCAAATAGCTCCGTAGATAAGCGATAACGTAATACGTTGCGCGGCTTGGAGCAACCAAATTCCCGTTAGTCCAAACCCAAGTGTTGGCCCTAGCAACCAAGCAAGCGGTAAGAATATCACCCACTGCATTAGTAGGTTGGTAAACATGACCTGTTTACTGGCACCAGCACTGAGCAATGTTTGGGTGAAGATGATGGCGGCGACTTCGAAACCTATGCCTAAACCAAGAATGCGTAATGGCGTGGCACCAAGGTCTATCAAGGCTTGGTCTGGGGTGAATAAGCGTAATACAAATTCAGGCGCTATCCATAAGGGCAAACCAATGGTGGCTAAAATAATGACGGAGACACGAACGACCTCCCATCCCCAGATATGAGCGTTTTCTTTTTCTTCTGCGCCCAAAGAGTGGCCTACTAGCGTGGCTCCGGCGATGCCGAGTCCTACGGCGGGCATGATTAGTAGTAATGATAGTTGGGTTAGAATGTGGCCAATGGCCTGCTCTTGAGTGCCGATTAAACCGATAATCCAAAATAGGACGCTTAGCCCAAGAGCAAAGAAGGTTTGGCTAACTGAGTTAGGAATCGCTAGCCGGACAAGTTGCCGTAGCGTTTTGCGACTGATGTGATATTGGGTTCTAAATCTACGATCGTAAGCAAAGGTACGCCAGAAGAAAATTAAAGCCGCAATCACCAAAGAGGCGGCTGATCCCATGCCTGAACCAACGGCACCAAAGCCTTCCCAATCGCCGACACCAAATATAAGAAACCAGCTAATCAATACATTGGATAAATGCATGATGAGCGCGATGCGAAGATACACGCCGGTTTCCCCGATACCGCTCCAGAATCCTCTAAAGACAAAGGTCATTCCGACAAATACAAGCCCTAGGGTTCGCCAGTCAAAGTAGGCAGACGCAACCTCCACTACGGCGGGGTCACTGCTGTAAAACCCGATATAGGTGGTGGAGTAGCGGATGAATAAATACGTGAGCGGGGCGGCAATTAAGAAGGTTAACAATATGCCTGCGAATAAAGGGTCGGTTGTATTCTTATGGCGCTTAGCACCGTAGTGTCTTGATACGATGGCCTGGACAGCGGCGGATAGCCCCATTAATACAGAGACACACAAGAAATTTGCGTAACTGCCAATGCCGACCCCTGCTAGGGCAACGTCATTCAACTGACCAACCATGGCGGCATCAATCAGATTGGTGATGCTTTGGGATAGCATACTGCCGATGATAGGCACGCCTATCACCAAAATACGATTGAGCCGGGTAAGTTCTACCCGGCTAAGCTTTGCAAGCCCCGACCGTATTGCCTGCATAGTAATTAGCGGTCGTAATTTAGGTTGGGCGAGAGCCAACGCTCCATAGTGTCGAGTTCCATGCCTTTGCGTTCCGCAATGTTCTCTACTTGGTCTTTGTTGATTTTACCAAGGCCAAAGTACTTCGATTGCGGATGCGAGAAGTACCAGCCACTGACCGCTGCGGTAGGATACATGGCAAAGCTTTCGGTGAGCGTGACTCCGGTGTGTTTTTCGGCATCAAGCAATTTGAATAGTGCCGTTTTTTCTGTGTGGTCTGGGCACGCGGGGTAGCCTGGAGCAGGGCGTATGCCTTTGTAGCCTTCCTTGATCAGTTCTTCGTTTGTTAATGACTCGTTGGCATCATAGCCCCAAGTCTCTTTGCGAACGATCTCATGCATGCGTTCTGCAAAGGCTTCGGCTAAGCGGTCAGCCAACGCTTTAATCATGATGCTGTTGTAGTCGTCGTGGGTTTTGTCGTAGCTTTTCGCCAGCTCTTCAGCCTCAATCCCAGACGTCACAACAAAGGCGCCCATGTAATCGTCTTTCGTCCCTTCTGGCGCAATGAAATCGGCCAGAGAATAGTTTGGCTGATCGTTTGGCTTGTCAGTTTGCTGACGTAAGTGATGCAGTAGGGTGATTTCTTCGCTACGAGATTCATCAAATACAACAATGTCATCAAGACCTCGACGTTGCGCAGGCCAAATTCCGACCACGCCGCGTGCATTGAACAGTTTTTCATCGATGATGCGCTTCAGCATAACCTGAGCATCTTTATACAGATTGGTGGCCGCTTCGCCGACGACTTCATCTTCGAGGATACGTGGGAATTTGCCTGCCAGTTCCCAAGCGAAGAAGAAAGGTGTCCAGTCGATATAGTTAGCGAGATCCGCTAGATCAAAGTTTTCATACACCGTAATGCCGGTCTTGTTAGGGACCGGTGGCTGGTAATTTTCCCAGTCTCCTTTGAAAGCGTTGTCGCACGCTTTTTCGTAACTCAATAGAGCTTTAGCTTTTCGATTGGCATTTCGTTCCCGTACATGCTGGTATTCTTCGCGGCGCTCAGCGGTAAAGTCTGCTTTTGATTTAGGGTTAACCAGTTTCTGTGCGACACCGACCGCACGAGAAGCATCGGCGACGTAACAAGCGATGTCGTTCTTAAATTGTGGTTCAATTTTTACGGCGGTATGAGCTTTAGATGTGGTTGCGCCACCAATCATCAATGGCAGATGGAAATCGAGACGCTGCATTTCACGGGCAACGTGCACCATTTCGTCCAGTGACGGAGTGATCAAACCAGATAAGCCGATAATATCGACGTTTTCTTCTTTGGCGACTTTCAATATTTTCTCGGCAGGAACCATGACGCCAAGGTCGACCACTTCAAAGTTATTACACTGAAGCACCACGCCAACGATATTTTTACCGATGTCGTGTACGTCTCCTTTAACTGTTGCCATCAGGATTTTGCCCTGAGTTTCTGATTTGCCGTCTTTTTCTTCTTCAATAAACGGCAATAGGTAGGCGACGGCTTGTTTCATGACTCGGGCGCTTTTTACAACCTGAGGTAAAAACATCTTACCGGAGCTGAATAGATCACCAACGACATTCATGCCGTCCATCAGTGGCCCTTCAATAACCTCAATGGGGCGATCAAATTGTTGGCGTGCTTCTTCAGTGTCTTCAACAACGTGGGCGTTGATGCCTTTTACTAAAGCGTGCGTTAAGCGTTCTTTCACCGGGAGATTACGCCACTCTTGCGTTTCGGCTTCACGAACACTGCCATCACCACGATAGTCTTCAGCTATTTCCAGTAGGCGGTCAGTGCCGTCTTCGCGCTTATTGAGAATAACGTCTTCAACGCGATCTTTTAATTCTTTAGGGAGGTCGTCATAAACTGCGAGCTGGCCCGCATTGACGATACCCATGCTCATGCCGTTTTGAATGGCGTAGTAAAGGAATACTGAGTGAATCGCTTCACGCACTGGCTCGTTACCACGGAAAGAGAACGAAACGTTACTCACACCGCCAGAGATTTTCGCGTGGGGCAGATTTTCCGTAATGAACTTACAGCTGTTGATAAAATCAACGGCGTAATTGTTGTGTTCTTCAATACCGGTGGCGACGGCAAAGACGTTGGGGTCGAAAATAATGTCTTGTGGCAACATGCCAACTTTATCGACGAGCACGCGATAAGAACGCTCACAAATTTCATTTTTGCGTGCTTCGGTATCCGCTTGGCCGTCTTCATCGAACGCCATGACCACAACGGCGGCACCATAACGCATACAGCGTTTGGCTTTGGCGATAAATTCTTCTTCGCCTTCTTTTAAGCTGATGGAGTTAACAACAGCCTTGCCTTGAATGCATTTAAGACCCGCTTCGATGATTTCCCACTTGGAGGAGTCAACCATGATCGGCACGCGCGAAATATCAGGCTCGGAGGCGATGAGTTTGAGGTAGCGTACCATTGCAGCCTCGGAGTCGAGCATGCCTTCGTCCATGTTGATGTCGATGATCTGGGCACCGTTTTCAACTTGTTGGCGAGCAATTTCAAGGGCTTCGTCGTAAGCTTCTTCTTTAATCAAGCGCTTAAAACGAGCAGACCCAGTAATATTGGCGCGTTCGCCGACGTTAACGAATAGGCTGGTTTCGTCAAAGTTAAACGGTTCAAGGCCAGATAAACGACACGCAGGTTTGATCGTCGGGATCTTGCGCGGTGCATGTTTCGTAACCGCTTTAGCAGCCGCTTCAATGTGTGCCGGGCTGGTGCCACAGCACCCACCTAAAATGTTTAAAAATCCACTGGCGGCAAATTCTTCAACGATGACGGCCATTTCTTCTGGCGTTTGATCGTATTCACCAAATTCGTTTGGCAGGCCTGCGTTCGGGTGAGCAGATATGTACGTCCATGCTTTGTTTGATAGCTCTTCAACGTGCGGGCGCAGTTCTTCTGCGCCCAATGCACAGTTCAAACCGATACTGATCGGGTTAGCGTGAGCCACGGAGTTCCAGAAGGCTTCAGCGGTTTGGCCTGATAATGTCCGGCCAGAAGCGTCGGTGATGGTTCCTGAAATCATAATAGGCAGTTCTTCGCCGCGTTGTTCGAACACTTCTTGAACGGCGTAGATAGCTGCTTTGGCATTCAGGGTGTCAAAGACGGTTTCGATCAGAATAAGATCCGAACCGCCATCCATGAGGCTTTCGGTAGCTTCAATATATTCTTCAACCAATTGGTCAAAGGTAATGGCACGATATCCAGGGTCGTTTACATCAGGTGATATTGAACACGTTTTGCTTGTTGGGCCAAGCACACCAGCCACATAACGTGGGATGCCGGTTTCGGCTTCTATTTCGTCAGCCACACGACGTGCGAGGGCGGCGGCTTCGAAGTTTAGCTCGGGTACCAAGTCTTCCATGTCGTAATCGGCTTGCGACACGCGGGTCGAGTTGAAGCTGTTGGTCTCTACGATATCCGCACCGGCATTAAAATATTGGCGGTGCATAGCGGCAATAATGTCTGGCTGTGTTAGAACCAGAAGGTCGTTATTGCCTTTCACATCCTGTGGGATGTCGGCGAAACGTGCACCACGATAGTCTTTTTCTTCAAGCTGATGGCTCTGAATCAAGGTGCCCATGCCGCCATCAAGAATATGAATGCGCTGAGTCATATTCTCTTTAAGGGTGGCTATGCGCTTCTGGCGGAGTTCGGTTAGCTTGGTATTGGACATCGTTTGGCTCTTATCGCTACAGAATATTTGACATAAAAATGGCGGCAAAGTGTACCAGAGCGCCTCGCGCTTGTCCTCTAGCGCTGCTTGCGTTGACTTGAGTGAATTTCAAGATGGAATGTTTCCTGAGTAAAACGCTTGGGTATTTCGCATGGTGGGCGTATCCGGTACAATGGCCGCCAGTTTATAGAGGGAGTCACATGGCTACTTACGTCGATATTACCCCGGATGCCGAAGTGTACCTTGCAGAGTTGCTAGACAAGCAGACTGTTGAAGGTATGTCTGTTCGAATTTTCATTACCCAGCCAGGCACCCGTTATGCGGAAACCTGCTTGGCGTACTGCCGCCCGGAAGAGGTGAACCCTACGGATGAGCTGCAGGCGATGGATAAACTCCGTGTTTATATTGAAGCAATGAGCATTCCTTATCTAGAAGAGTCGAAAATTGACTTTGCTAAAGATCGCATGGGTGGTCAGCTAACCATTAAGGCACCGAATGCCAAGATGCCTAAGGTATCGGCGGATAGTCCGGTTGATGAGCGTATCAATTATCTTCTGTACACCGAGATTAATCCTGGACTTGCATCTCACGGTGGTGAAGTGAGTTTGGTTGAGTTAACCGACGATGGTGTGGCTATTTTGAAATTTGGCGGCGGCTGTCAGGGTTGTAGCGCGGTGGATATGACACTCAAAGACGGCGTTGAGTCAACTTTAGTTGCTAAAGTACCTGAAGTGACGAGTGTTCGAGATGTGACCGACCACACACAAACGGACAATGCTTACTTTAAGTAAGATTGTTGTTCGGATGTAGCAAAAAAGCCGCCTTTACTGGCGGCTTTTTGTTACCGGTCGTAGCAACGTAGCGTCATCAAGCCTTCGTGCTACACCAGTTCCTCTATTGTTGCCCCGGCTCTAAATGTTTGTTCGTCAACGGTTTCAATTCGGCAGAACTTTATGCGTGCCTGGAGTGGTGTGATGGGGCCGCCACCGGGTTCTAGTGTGAAGTTCGCTTCCATGCCGAATTCTGGTAGCTCATGCATTTCAATTTGCACCCCATGGCTACTGAGATCAACGCAGGTGACGTGCAGGTTATTGCCATCAGGCGTGGTGAGTCGCGCAGGTGCATCAACGTTCATGCGGATGTATTTGCGCTTCTCTTCGTATCGTCTAGAAATCGGCTGCATTGTCGTTGCTCCCGTTGTACCAGTATAGGTACGGATATTGGCGCGATTGCGCGCGAAGTTATTATTTTTTGTCGCACTGCTATGACATTGAGTTATTAAGCATTGAACGTGCCAGTTAAGTTGAGTCGGTGGCCGCTTATGACAATCCCGTATTTTCCGTTGCGTGACCTCAAATATGAGGGTAGTGTTCGCGCATTATCTGTACCTTAGGAGAGACGAATGACCGCGACCGTGCTGGTCATTGATGACGATTCGATGGTTCGCGACAGCTTTGTTGCCTATCTCGATGACTGTGATTATCAAATGCTGTCAGCTTGTAATGCTGTTCAGGCACTTGAGATCCTCTCAGAGCACACTCCTGATGCCGTCATCTGCGACCTCAAAATGCCCGGTATGTATGGCATTGAGTTACTTGAGCGTATTAAATCCAGCTTTCCAGACTTGCCTGTCATTGTGGTGTCTGGAGCCGGGGTTATGGAGGACGTTGTTCGTGCTCTACGCCTAGGAGCGGATGATTTTTTGGTGAAGCCGGTTCTCGATATGGAGATGCTCGCACACGCACTGCGCAAAGCGTTAGAGCGTCAAACGCTCGCAAAAGAAAATAAAGCCTATCGAGATCACCTAGAAATCACCAATCGCGAACTTAAGCTCGGATTGGATGAGCTAAGAGCTGACCAGCAAGCAGGCCGTCAGGCGCAGCTGCGCATGCTCCCAGAGCCTTTCGAGTTGCAAGACGTACGTTGCAATCACCGTATTCTTCCATCGCTGATGCTTAGTGGCGATTTTCTAGACTTTATCGAAGTCGATGATGACCGTATGGTGCTTTATATCGCGGATGTCTCTGGACACGGGGCATCATCGGCATTTGTCACCGTGCTGCTGAAAAACCTCACATATCGTCTACGTCGCAATTATCTGCGTGGTTCGAGTGACGATTTATTGTCACCCGAGTTGGTACTTTCTCGAATTAATGCCGAATTGCTGGCATCAGAGTTAGATAAGCACCTCACCATCTTCTATGCCGTGCTAACACTGTCGACCGGCGAACTCTGTTACAGCGTAGGTGGTCATTTTCCGATGCCTATTTTAGTGACTCCGGGCAAGGCTGAGTATCTGGAAGGTCGTGGTATGCCGGTGGGGTTATTTAAAGATGCCGTATACAAACGAGCCTCCGTGACAATTCCCTCGGTGTTCAGTCTTATGATGTTTTCAGACGGAATACTGGAAATTATGTCGGAATCGTCCTTGAATAAGAAAGAGCAGGCGCTTTTAGTGATGGCGTCGAAGGCTAAAGGAAATCTAGAAAATATCTGGACTTTAGCCGGCGTAGCGGAGCATTCTGAGGTTCCGGATGACATTGCCATTGCCACCGTCAGTCGAGGCAGCTTATGACATCAGGTGTTGTTGAGGTCGCGTTTGAAAATGGCGTACACGTTGTGCGCTTGAGTGGAGATGTGCGCTTAAATCTTTGCTCAACACTCGAGCGTTATGTTGAAGAGTTTCTCGCTAAAGGTGATTTTCATAACGTCATTGTTGACTTGGAAGCTGCCGACGGCGTTGATAGCACAACCTTGGGGCAGCTCGCTAAAATCTCTATTCTCTGTCGTGAAAAATTCGATATCACCCCCACCATCAGTAGCCCCAATCCGAGTATTACTCGTATTTTATTGAGTATGGGCTTTGATCAGGTGTTTCATATTGTTGATAGTGCCATCCCTGATGAGGCGTGTTTTGAAAAATGGGCAGCTGAGTCGGTAGATGAAGAGTGTGCGCGTGAACAAGTCATTGAGGCGCACAAAGTGCTGATGAGTTTAAATCTTAAAAATGAAGAGACGTTCCGCGAGCTGGTTGATACGCTCGAAGCTGGACGATAAATACTTTTAAAATTTCTTACCTGCTTGGGGGTAATTGTGACGATTAAGCGTGCTGCAGTCATTGGTGGCGGTAGCTTTGGTACCGTTGTGGCTAATATTCTGGCGGACAATGGTGTAGAGGTTCGCCAGTGGATGCGCAATGTTGAGGTGGCGACTGCAATTAATGAGCGCCATGAAAACCCAGCGTACCTTCCGGGTGTAAAACTTAACGAAACATTAGTGGCGACCACAAACCTTGATGAGGCCGTGACGGATGCAGACATTGTATTTGTGTCTGTGCCGAGTAAATTTGTGCGTCAGGTTGTCTCTAGTTTCGCGCCAAACCTTAAACCAACTCAAGCCTTGGTGAGCACCACAAAGGGCATAGAACCTGAGGGTTTTTTGCTGATGAGCCAGGTGCTCGAAGAGCTTTGTCCGAATAATCCCGTGGCTGTTATTAGTGGGCCGAACCTCGCAAAGGAAATCGCCAAGCGCGAGCTGGCGGCTACGGTAATTGCCAGTAAAAACAGTGAGTTACGTCGTAATCTTCAGGAATCACTTAGCTGTAGTTATTTTCGTGTTTATGCCTCTGATGATTTATTTGGTGTTGAGCTAGGTGGGGCGTTAAAAAATATTTACGCTATTGTCTCCGGGTTTATTGCTGCGTTGGGTATGGGCGAAAATACCAAGGCCATGATTATTACGCGCTCATTAGCTGAGATGAGTCGTTTTGCTCAGGCAATGGGTGCTAACCCACTTACCTTTTTGGGACTGGCAGGTGTTGGCGATTTGGTGGTGACTTGTATGTCGCCATTGAGCCGCAACTACCGTGTTGGTTACGCCATTGGCAGTGGGCAATCATTAGAAGAGTCGGTTGATGAGTTGGGTGAGGTGGCAGAAGGGGTGAATACCCTGCGCTATGTCAGGGAAAAAGCTGTCGAACTTGATATATATATGCCTCTGGTGATGGGCGCTTATGAAATACTGTTCAATGACGCGAACCCAAAAGATATAGCACGAGGATTGATGTCGGGGGCTTTTGCTTCAGATGTTGAATTCGCTTTGCCTCATCACAAAATCTAATAACAAAGCTCAACGGCCTTGGGACGTGTGAGTACGAGGTTGGAAACACATGGCTCGACTGGTAATTGTACGGCATGGCATGGCCGTTATGGGGCTGGATAATGATGCCGCCCGAACGTTAACGGAGGAAGGCAGGGCGCAAGCAGATCTTGCTGGTCAGTGGCTTACTCAGTGTGTGCTGGGGGTAGAGGCAAGTATTGTTATGAGTAGCCCCTATCTGCGTGCTCAGGAAACAGCTGAGGCGATTTCCAAGCATTCAAAGAGTGTCATTCAGACGTCAACCTTACTCCGGCCCGATTCAGACCCGCTCGCTCTGGCAGATATTTTAACAGGTGAATTCGACAATCTGATTGTGGTCTCGCACTTACCCTTAGTGGGGCGCCTAGCGGCCGTAATGGTTGATGGTGAGGTTTATGATCAACCTTGGTCGACGGCGGAATGCTGGGTGTTAGAAGGTGATTTGATCGCGCGTGGTTGTATGCGAGTGAGTAAAACTTGGTATCCGGGCTTAGAGTTTTAAGGGGTGGGTACCTATGATTATTCTCGTGGTGGCGTTTTGCTCCAAATTTGCCTTAAAAAACGCTAAATGACTGATTTCAGAACGCTTTTCACCTTGAGTTGCTTAACCTATGCAGGTAGCTTGACGCCTTGATAGGTAAAATAGTTACGAATTTTTATGAACGACATTCTTCATATTGCTCACGCGAATGGCTTCACTGGTGGTACTTACAACGTATTAGCTGATCGTCTATCTGCACATTACAAAGTCCATGCGCTTGACCGGTTGGCGCATAATCCGTCATATCCTGTGACCGATAACTGGACACACCTTATTGATGAAATGATTCATCACTTTGAAACTAGCTTTCATCAGCCAGTAATTGCCGTGGGGCATTCGCTTGGCGGAGTAATCAGTCTCTTGGTTGCGCTGCGTCGCCCTGATCTAGTAAAAGCGTTAATTCTGCTTGATTCGCCCGTAATGACGCCGTGGCAAGCTCAAGGAATGAAACTGTTGAAAATGACGCGTTTGAATGAGCGTATTTTTCCGATTCGTCGCATTGAGGAGCGTCAAACAGAGTGGGCTGACTTTAACGAAGCTCAAGCGTATTTCAGTGGTAAGTCACTCATGCGCAATTTTGATCCACGCTGCTTGGCCGATTACATCAACAGTGGCACAGAAGAGCGTGACGGAACATTACACCTCTTGTTCGACCCTCAAAGCGAAGCCAATATTTGGCGCACCATCCCCCATAATATCCATCTTCAGGGGCGCCTAAAGGTACCGGGCGCTGTTATTGGCGGGCGTAATAGTGAATACTTCAAACGATTGAATGGTGCATTTATGAAAGGGCGTTTGGGGATGAAAGTTAAGTGGACGAATGGTGGGCACATGTTTCCGCTGGAGCAGCCCGAGAGCACAGCAGATCTAATACATCACGTCGCGCGAGAGCTGTCGGGTGGTCGTTGAATTCAAATCCGGCGATAGACTCACGCTAGGCGCAAGCATGACCTCTGCAGTTAACTTGTCAGGACTAGCGTGGAACCTTGATGCCCCCGGTACTCCCATCGTTCTTATTCATGGTTGGCTCGACAATGCTGCTAGCTTTAGCGTGCTAGGGCCCATGTTAGCGCGTGAACTCAAGACTGCGCCTGTGATTGCGATTGACTTGCCGGGGCATGGAAAATCGCCTTGGAAGCCTGATGGTGGTGATTATGCTATTTGGAATTACACCGGTGAGCTGGTTGAGTTTATTACGTCTTTGCAGGGAGTTGGTGCTCCGATAAGCGTGGTCGCCCACTCACTGGGAGCTTCGGTCGCTCTTTGTTTGGCCGCTGCCTTTCCTGAGTTCGTAAAATCGTTGGTTATTCTTGATTCTCCCGGGCCATTAGTCACTGCGGATAGGGATTTTGCCTCACAGCTACGCCAAGGCATCGAAGCTCTCGGAACCGTCAGAGAGTCACGCTCGTTTGAAAATACTCAACAAGCGGTAACGGCACGCAGCAAAGCGACGCCTCAGTTATCGCATGGCGATATAGAGCCGCTCGTTCACCGCAATCTTATTGAGATAAAAGGCCAAGGCTTGCAGTGGAGTACAGACCCGCGCCTAAAAATTGCCTCTAAGGTGCGAATGTCTGAAGGTCAGGTGGAAGGCTTGATGTCTGCCGTGACGTGTCCTGTGTTGTCTGTTCGAGCTAGTGAGGGAATTGTGCCCAAAGCTATGTTTGAGGCTAGAATGGCGTATCTACAAAACACTGACGTTATTGAGATTGCTGGGCACCATCATTGTCATATGGAGCCTGCCGTGGCACAGGTGTTAGTACCTGAGGTGGCGACATTTTTATCTTCGGCTGTTTCTAAAGCGTGCTAATACAGCAGACAAAACAATAAAAAACAAAAGTGGATTAAATCAAATGAAGCGTTCACAGGCATTGTGGAGTTTAGTGTTACTGTCAGGGCTTTTGGCCGCCTTTATGACAAGCTGGACGCTGCATCGTTATGTCGACTACGGTTATAGCTTTTGGTATGACCAGTTAAGCATTGAAGAGCATATTGATAAGTACGGCCCACGAAACCGCTATATCAAAGGATTTCAGACACTAGATAGGGATGAACACATAGTTTTGTTTTCTGGCATCGTCGACGCGGTTCATAAGCAAGGCCAAGGGCTTGGTGAGCTAAGCTTCACTGATGCACTGGGGCGTGAAAAGCGACTCTTGCGCGAGCCTGAAATCGTTCATCTACAAGATGTAGCACACCTTGTGGATGTTTTGTCTATTGCTGGCGGAGTGGCTTTGTTGGTCTCTGCTCTTGGTGTCTGGTTTCTGCAACGTAGACGCATTGCCGTGCAGTGGAAATCTCAGGGGATTTTGTTTGCTAGCTTACTCGGCTTGATCGGCTTGATCGTGCTGATCGTCGGACCTAAGGATGTCTTTTACCAACTGCATGTGTGGATCTTTCCGGATGACCATCAATGGTTCTTTTACTATCAAGATTCCTTGATGAGTACCATGATGAAAGCGCCTGATCTGTTTGGTGGTATCGGCGCTACCTTAGTTGGGTTAGGGCTATTCTTGTTTGCTGGTTTTGTGGCTTGGTTAGTGCGAGTGACGCGCAACGGAAAAGCAGCTCTGACGAATTAGAATTCGGCAGGCAGCACAAACTCCATTCTCTCACCGGTATGCGGATGATCTATATCCAGTTCACGAGCATGTAAACACAGGCGCGGTTCTAGCTCAGCGCCTACTCCGGCGTATAATGTATCACCCACAATCGGATGGCCAATTTGCTGCATGTGAATGCGTAGTTGGTGCGAGCGCCCTGTTTTTGGGTGCAATTCAACACGAGTGTTGCCACTTTCTAGACCTAGGTTTTTCCAGCGTGTTAATGCATAACGGCCATCGGTGTGGCTAATCATCTGTAACGGGCGGTTAGGCCAGTCGACGATGATGGGCAGGTTGACGCAGCCATGGCTGGCGTTGATTTCACCTTTAACAACGGCTTCGTACACTTTGCGTGTGGTTTGCGCTTCAAACTGACGCTGTACGGTGTTCAGGGAGACCTTGTCGCGTGCGAATACCAAAATTCCTGAAGTGTCTTGATCTAGCCGATGAATCACCAAAATCTCACCGTAACGCTCAGATAGGCGGCTGACGCATGAATCTTTGATGACTCGCCCTGGGACGCTGAGAAGGCCGGGGGGCTTATTGATCACTACAATATAGTCATCCATGTACAGCGGGGTTCTGAAACTGTCGTTCGGGATGTGCTCAAAGCTGGCTGGTGACGTGTTTGTGTTCATTGTATTGATTAACCTTCCAGTCCGAACATAGATACGTCGGTCTCTGTGAGTGATTTCATGATGTCGCGGGCAATTGGACGCTGCTTGGTAGAGGTTAAGGCCGCTTTCCACTCTTGATCAAGTTCTTGCCAATACGTGCGAAGAGGCCCAGATTCGCCGCCGAGTTCATCCAGCTCGTCGTATAGGTCGTTCATGGAAGCACAGATCAAGTCAGTATCATCACACTCGTCATCATTTAATGCGTCAAAGGCCCCGGTGATTGCTGAAAAGGCCAATTCTGAAATGCGCCCATTAAGAGAGTCGCTGAGCTCGTATTGTTCACGAGACTCAATGAATTCGTTAAAAAAACGCTCAAGATTAGAGTGTGATTTGAGCTCGCCATTGAGGTAGTTGCCAAGTTTACTGATCAACTTATTCCATGGGCCAATATCGAATCCATCTTCATCCGCTTGCAGCTCTAAATGTGGGCGACAACATACGCTAACGGCATAACACCAAGCACTACGGCCAATAGGAGAGAGCATTGAAATATGCCTTTTGGAAGAATTTGCGGGGATTCTACCGCAAGTTTTGCGTGGGTATAACAGCAACCGCGCGGTTATCCATTAAAAGTGTAGATTTATAATAAAATCAACAATTTGCGCCAGTATTACTTTTGAATGGTTAAGGGGGTCACAAAAATTAATGTGGCCCGAACTGGTGTCTTGACTTTGCATAACTTTCAGCGTTGTCTATTGTCTAATATGTGTACAACTTGCTGGCAAGGCTTATGAAGACTGAGTTAAAGCTTAAAGATGATTCAGGGGTTGAGATTAATGTTGATCTTGATGACCTCACCCCGATGGGATTTCAAAGCACGATTGCTGAATCATCATTGATGAAATTACGAGATGATAGTGGTCGCTACAAGCAATTCACTTTAGTGGTGGATATGGAAAAAGGCAGGCTCGTGGAGACCATTGGTCAATGTCGAATCCATTCGATAAGGCGAATCTGTGCGGACAAAAGTGTTATTTGTGTGCGTTTTGACTCTAATCCGTTGAGTGTTATTGAACGGTTGTCGGAGGTCAGTAACGGTTACTCACCAGCGTTGCGTCAGGCTTGATGTTCGTCATCGATGCTGATTGTTAAGTGGCGCGATAAAACGGTGTTTTTGAGCTGTTCGTGATGTGCTTCAGTGAGCTTGACCAGTAGTGAGACCCCTTCGTCTGTATAGTTTTCGTCCAAGATTTGGCTGTTTACTTTAGCCAGCTCTCTTCTAAGATCTGATTCAATATCAAACCCACCACTGATCTTTACGTTAATGTCGGCTTCCCATTCATTAAAGTCCGCGTCCGATATGCGCCCGATAACTTCAGAAGTGGATTGCGAGTAGGCTCGCTGCAAACCCCCAGTCCCCAGCTTGGTTCCGCCAAAGTAGCGAACCACCAGAACCCCGCAATTAATTAGGTTTTTATGCTGAAGTACCTTAAGTATAGGTGGCCCTGATGTTCCTGAGGGTTCTCCATCATCGCTGAAGCCTTCGTTTATCTGTCGCGATTCATTCATTAAACGAAAGCCATAGCACACATGGCTGGCTTTAGGGTGTGCCTGACGAAGCTCAGTCTGAAGCGCTTTCAATTCAGATTCGTTATTCATTGGAGTGAGGTGAGCAATGAAGCGACTGCGCTTCTGTTCGATCTCAAAGTCGATGGGCTGGGTGGGGATCAGCATTGCCATCACTTCGTGCAGTAATACACGTTGAATCGTTTATCGTCGGATATTAAACGTACCCTACGGAAGAGCTTCTTAAGCGCGGTGGTGTATGGCAGGTGACGATTTGCCACAACAAGTAAAACGCCGTCTCCTTTGAGTTGTTTGTGGGCGTCTGAAAACATGTTTAAAGCGATGTTGGTCAGTTGCTTGTTGCCATCGTGAAATGGCGGATTGCAAAATACGTAATCTAACTTCTCAGTGACGGTAGATAGGGCGTTGCCATGACGCACATCGATCTCACTGTTGTTTGTCTTGCTGTTGTTTGTCACTAGGTCGTTTGTCACGAGGTCGTTTAGCTTTGCATTGGCCTTGGTGGCCAGTGTAGCAAGCTCGGAGTCATCGGTAGCGATGATAGTGCAGCCGGTCGATGCTTTGGCTAAAGAGATCGCCAGAATGCCATTACCGCAACCTAGGTCGCAAATGACTTTACCGTGCAAATCCGGAAAATATTGTCGAAAGACCTCAGCACCGGGGTCTAGGTGGTCACGAGAAAACACACCGGGTAATCCGTTCAGGGTTAGGCCGTCTACCGTATAGCCACGTAATGATCTCTCCATCGATGCAAATTTAGTCAAGCCCCTGATATTAAGCAGCCGGGCTTTTTTTACGATCCGAGGTTGCGTGTACTCGTCGGCGTTTACTTCCAGCCAGTTCAATAGAGAGATGGGAATGTGCTTTGCCATGCCCGCTAGAAAAACGTTAGCGTCTGGGCAGTGCGTGGCAACCAATCTCAACTGATCCGCGAGTTGATCTTTTTGCTTTGGGATCTGAATCAGTACTTGGCGAATGTTTGTGAGCGATGAAAAATCACCATAGTTTAGAAAGTCGGGCGGGCGCAAATTATTAGCGCGAGCGTTGTTTTGCGCCGCTTGGCGAGCGCAAAAGCTGTCACTCCATGTGGCGGCGCCTGGCAGAGCGCAATAAAGAGCACCGTGTCGGTCGTTTAGAATGAGTGTTGCTGTTGGGATGGTTGTATCGGCTTCTCGAAGAAGGTACTCGTCAGCGCTGTCCCAAGGCAAGCTGACGTGGTCGGGCACGTCAGGAAAACAAGCAAGCTGTAATTTTTCAGCAGGCCATTCTGGCATCAGTAGATATCATCCAAGAAGTTCTGATCAAGTCTGTCCAGCAGATCTCCGTCATTTTGTTCGCCGCTGCCTTGTTCTTTTTCTTCAAGCTTCTGCTTAAGTTTTGCTGCTCTACGCTGTGCTTTCTCTTCAAGCTCCGCCGCTTTGGCCTGAGCTTTATTTGCTTTTTCCTGATCGTTCATTGCGCTCTTGTGCGCGGCTGTCTGTTGATCTTTGATCAGATCTTTTTTGGCTTCTGGGTTTTCATCGAGAAACTTTTGGAATACAGACTTTGTGGTGTTCTTTACGCGCTTGCCTGTTTGGCGATCGTGGCCAGCTTCGCGTTTTAACTTTTGTATGGCACCGGTTTTTACGCCGTGGATGCGCTTGAGTGATCTGCTCTTTTTCTTTCGAGTCATGTGTTCTGCCCTATGTTTGCGCTGATTTTACCTGAGTCCGAGTATCAGTTCACTGTGTATAATGCCGCTTTTGTTATTCGTCGGCTGCCCGGCGTGTCAGATTCACAACTCTAGGCTCAAAAACCATGTATTTGCAGACCCTGCTTCAAACGCTAGAGATTACCCTGCCTGTTATTTTACTGGTTGTGCTGGGGGTTGTGCTTAAGACTCGCGGGGCCATTGATGAACGTTTTATCGCTACGGCTTCACGTTTAGTGTTTAACGTATCCCTGCCGGTATTGATGTTTATGGCCATAGTGTCAGCCAGTGCGTCTCTTGAAAATCATGGCGCGTTGGTCGTTTTTGCATTGTTGGCTGCGTTATCAGCCTTTGCGCTGACATTGATTGTGGCTCGTGTTGTTAAGGTCAGCACGTTGCAATATGGAGCCTTTGTTCAGGCATCGTTTCGCTCGAACCTTGGTATCATTGGGTTGGCTTTATGTATTAATGCCTTTCCTGTGGAAGGGGCATTGTTGGGGGCTATTATCTTAGCGGTGGTGACACCTCTTTATAATTTCTTGTCGGTTTGGGTATTGGCGGGCGGCGACGTTGGCTGGAAAGGTCAAATCATAGCGACGGTAAAAAATCCTTTGATTATAGCCATCGCCTTAGCTGCGTTGGTGAATGTAAGTGGCTTCACCTTGCCTCAGTTTGCATTATCAACGGGCAGTGCTTTGGCAGCAATGACCTTACCTTTAGCGCTGATTGGTATTGGGGGTTCACTTGTTCTGCCTAAACTGAGTCTGCCTAAGCAGGAGGGCAGTAATAACGTCACTTTAGTTTCGGTGGCGCTAAAAATCTTGATTTTACCGAGCCTTATTATCATGGTAGCTGTGATGAGTGGAATTCGCGGGCCTGAACTGATGGTGTTGGCGATCATGTTTTCGTCGCCCACTGCAGCTGCGGCTTTTGTTATGGCCAGTGCAATGGGGGCTGATGAGAAGTTAACGGCCAACGTTATTGCTATCTCAACTTTAGGTGCTGCAGTAAGCATGACTAGCTTTATTTATGTCCTGAACTTAAGTGGGCTGGTATAGTTCTGGCTCAAAATACCAACCGTACTCCTATCCAATAATTAAGACCAAAAAAGCTGAGTTGAATGTCCGAGAGTAATTGCCCTTTGTTGATCTATGTATCTAGCCTTCCTTGTGATGCCGAAGCACGTTTCGATGTCGACAAACAGGTGGCGCAACTAGGTGCTTTAACAACCGGCTTAGTTTGGGATAGCAAGTACTCAGAATACGACTGGGCCTTGGTGCGTCGCCAAATTCAGCAAGCCGATGCTTTTATTTTGTTGGTCGGTCATGAGTATGGCCCGATGACTCCTACAGGGATCAGCTTTCAGCATCGAGAGCTGGTTCATGCTCAATCATTGAATAAGCCGGTTTATGGGTTTATTCATGATCGAGTAGGAGACTATTCAACGCCTGAGCTGAAACTCGCAGAACTTCGCCAGCAAGTGACTGGTCAAATTCCACATAAAATTTGGCACTTGGGTGATGAGCTAACAGTGCATGCAAAAACTACCGTGAGTAACTGGTTGCGTCAGCCGCGTCTGGGGAGCAACACCTCAACGCCACTGACTGCCGTGACTGCGCCAGCGTTATCTGTCATGGCAAGTGTTAAACAACTCGCCGCTCCGGTGTCAACTTCGCGCAGACAAAGCTTGCCAATACGTGAAGATATTGAAATTGTGGCCCAGGCCAATGTCTATCGTGGAGGCAATCTTGCCCGTCACGTGGTTCGCTTACCGATGAAAACAGATCGTCTATGGCGCAGTTTGATGCCTTTGTTGCGCCTTGGTACCAGTGAAGATCGCTTGCGTGCTCATATTGAACAGGTGATTACCGCGGAAGTAAGCACCGTTTTATTGGCCGAGCATAGGGGCAGTCATGCGGTTGATGGTGTACGTATTGAGCGTAACCAGTTTCGTCAATTATTGAAGGGGTGGGCCGATTCAGGTCATGTGTCGAGTACGAAAGAAGGCGCTCGTACTCGTTGGGCTCTGTTGCTGTAATTCTAGATTCTCTTGTCAGGTCAGGTCAGGCTTCAGCGTCGATGTGTATGACAGTGTACACGCCAATTCAAATACACCTGTTAGTTTGGCTGGCCGAGTAAGCTCGAACGTTGTTCCCATTCTGTTTTCATGCTGTCGCATACAATTTCACAAACATCGAAGATAAAAGGCGCAGCAATGCTGAACAGCGCCATATTACCTTGCTGGCGACGTTTCACTAGTCCGTGAGTTCTAAGGGTAGATAAGTGTTTTGAAACGTTTGGTTGCGATGCACCGGTATTGTTGACCAGCTCGGTTACTGACTTTTCGCCGCTTTGGAGTTGGTGAAGAATTTTCAAACGCATAGGATCAGACAGCAGGCGGAAACGCTGTGCGATTAGCTCAAGCATTTCATCTGGCATTACATCGTTGTTCTCGGTCATGCGGTGTGCCCTATCGGTAAAATCAGTTAAATATATTTAAAAATCGCAATAATTAATCAGACAGTATAAAGCAGGATACCCTTAGAGGTATATAACTGCAGCGTCATTCTGATATTCAACCCTCTCGTATCTAAACCTCTTGTGTCTATGCTTTGGAACGCAGTGTCATGCTGCGTTGTTGTATGGGGTCGTGCGAGTGTCAGTTTAGTCCGTTATACTGCGCTCATAAAATTGGGAGTTATCAATGATTTATCTTTCTCGGCTCGGTAAAAGAACGAGAGCAACGGTGAGTGGTGTTGTTCTTTCTCTACTTACTGCTTTGTTCTTATCTGGATGCAGTGAGCCAGTCCCAGCACTTAATCGTATCTCTGGCCAGACAATGGGATCTCAGTATCACATTAGCTGGTACGGCGGAGAGCAGACTCCATCCGAAGTTCATGAGGTGGTGGAAGATCGCCTTAACCATCTACTCTCAGTGTTTTCAACCTACGATCCGCAATCTGAATTGTCGACGATCAATCGTTACGCTGTTGATCTCGTCGACAAAAAAATCGCCGTCAGTGGTGATTTGATGTCTGTGCTGCGTGATGCAGAGCATGTTAGTCGTTACAGTATTGGTCGCCTTGATGTCACCGTAGGGCCGCTGGTTAATTTGTGGGGATTTGGGCCGGAACCTCACGACATTGTGCCGTCTAAGGTTGAGGTGCAAGCTCTACTGGATGACATCGGCATGACAAAGCTGAGCTTGTCACCAGAGACGTTAGAAATCGAAATGACTAGTCCCTTGTATATTGATCTATCTTCCGTGGCGAAAGGGTGGTCGGTAGACGATATCGGCTTGCTGTTGGAGGCGATGGAAATTACGAACTATTTGGTCGAGATTGGCGGTGAGGTTCGTGTACGAGGCAAAAAACCAGAGGCCGACTGGAAAATTGCAATCGAGCGTCCGGTGATGGAGTTGGGTCAGCCAGCCCAAACAATTATTGCTCCCGGCGATATGGCCGTTGCCACATCTGGGGATTACCGAAATTATTTCGAAAAAGACGGTCAGCGCTATTCGCATACGATTGATCCGTTAACCGGCTATCCTGTAAAGCATGCATTAACCTCAGTGACTGTGATTATGCCTACGTGTTCAATGGCAGACGCTTGGGCGACCGCCTTGAACGTGGCGGGACCAGATGCCGGGATGGCACTGGCTGAGGCAAACGACTTGCCCGTTTATATGATTATTCGTGATGGTGATGGGTTTCGTGAAGAGACCTCCAGTGCCTTTTCTAGAAACTTTTCAAACAATCAGCTGTAAGCTACTGATTTAAAATAGGAAATTTACTATGTCGACAATTCTCGTGGCCTTTGGTGTTATGCTCTTTATCGTTGCGGCGATGGCGGTAGGGGTTCTTATGGGGCGCAAGCCGATTGCCGGTACATGCGGTGGTATGAACGCCATCGGTATGGAGCAAGCATGCGATGTTTGCGGTGGTGACCAATCTCGTTGTGACAAAGAAAGCAAAGAGGCGGGGGATGCTTCAGATGATGCTGATTTTTACGATGCGACTAAGCGCTAATCATGCACAATAGGCATAAATGTCTACAATAAAGCAGAACTAACACGCCCAAAGGAGCATTTCATGGCGGATTACCATTACGACGTTGTTGTTATCGGTGCAGGCCCAGCAGGTGAAGGGGCGGCGATGAACGCGGCCAAAAAAGGCAAGAAAGTCGCCGTTATTGAAGACAAAAAAATGGTCGGTGGTAATTGCACCCACTGGGGTACGATTCCTTCAAAAGCACTGCGTCATGCGGTGAAACAGATTATTCAATTTAATACCAATCCCATGTTCCGTGAAATCGGTGAGCCACGTTGGTTCTCATTTCCTCAGGTTCTAAAGAGCGCTGAAAAGGTCATAGCCAAGCAAGTTAAGCTGCGCACTGAATTCTACGGTCGTAACCGTGTCAGTGTGTACACAGGTAAAGCTGAGTTTGTTGATGAGCATACGATTGATGTGATTGATGGCGGCCAAAGCAATACACGCTTGCACGCTAAAGAAATCGTTATTGCCACCGGCTCTAGCCCTTGGCGTCCGAAGGGCATCGACTTCAGTCATCCTCGAATTTACGACTCTGACACCATCCTTAATCTTGAACATACCCCGCGTACTTTGATTATTTATGGAGCGGGTGTGATTGGTTGTGAGTATGCGTCTATTTTCTCTGGCTTAGGTGTGAAGGTCGACTTGATACACCCTGGAGATCGTTTGCTTAACTTCCTTGATGATGAGATTTCTGATGCGTTGAGTTATCACCTACGTGATAAAGGCGCTTTGATACGTCATAGCGAGCAGTTTTCATCGGTTGAAGTCAATGAACGCCACGTAACCATGACCATGGTATCGGGCAAAAAAGTGAAAGCAGATGCTTTCCTTTGGGCCGCAGGCCGCAGCGGCAACACGCCAGGTTTGGGTCTTGAAAATATTGGCATGGAACCAAATAGTCGTGGACAGATTGATGTCGATGGCGAATACCGCACATCTATACCGCATATTTACGCGATTGGTGATGTGATTGGTTGGCCTGCGTTAGCATCGGCGGCTTACGATCAAGGTCGTGCGGCGGCTGCTATTATTGCGGCACCGGATGAGTTCCGTTTTGTGAGTGAGGTGCCAACGGGCATTTACACCATTCCTGAGATTTCTTCGGTCGGTAAAACTGAGCGCCAGTTAACGGAAGAAAAAATTCCGTATGAGGTTGGTCAGGCCTTCTTCAAGAACATCGCTCGCGCACAAATTACCGGCGAAGGCGTAGGTATGTTGAAGATTCTTTTCCATCGTCAGACGCTAGAGATTTTAGGCATTCATTGCTTTGGTGACCAAGCGGCAGAAATTGTGCACATTGGGCAGGCCATTATGAATCAAAAGGGTGAGGGTAATACGCTCCACTACTTTGTGAATACCACATTCAATTACCCAACGATGGCGGAAGCGTATCGTGTTGCTTCATTGAATGGTTTAAATCGACTCTAGCTTGCTTTAGATCGTTAGAGTGAAGCCTGAAAGCCACGTCTTGATTCTACTGAGTAGATGCTGAGACGTGGCTTTTTTCTTTTCTGCACGCCAGTTATTACGGCAGATCAGTTATTACGACAGATTAGGTATTACGATAGGTGAACACTCTTAAACTAGGTAATAACGGGGTGTCGCTCAATTGGTCGTCATCACGCGCCTTACGGCTGCGCCCCTGTGGTGACTCTAATGGAACATCTTTAATGCTAGGCAACACCCCTTTAGGGTTGTCGCTTGGAATAAACAACGGCAATGGGCAGTTCATTGCCTTTCTGTGCCCTTCAAACACTAAATTCGCGCGTACATTAGGGGCCAGTGTTTGCATTCGAGCCAACGGGGTGTGACTGGGCAGTTGATAGAGGGCTTGGAGTTGGGCCTGAATATGTGTTTTTTCCTCGCCAAGATCCAGAAGCATTGCCTCGGCCTCTTTTACGGATAAGCGAGTGATGCTGCGCCCATTGTTGTACCAAGTGAATCCGCATTTAAGTGGGACGTCATCCAGCAGTGCTATGCGGCGAGTACATTGGCGCAAGTGAATGCGGCTTAGGCCGCTGGTCGCCATTTGCGCGCGGTAATGACTCTTGGGCTTTAGTTGAGCACAATATTCCTTCCATAGCGTGTCAGACTGCTTCTTGATGGCTCTGGCAATAATGGCAAAGGCTTCTTTGGCCGTATTCGTACGAAGCAGGAGCGCTTGTGTAGTTGGAGACGCTAAAATTAAACCGTGACGAGTGCGAGTTTCGCGTCCGTCTTGACCATCGCGGTAACTCAGGTCAGTCAGTAAATCGGCAAGCCACAAAAGCGAATCGTCGGTCTGGTGGCGTTCGAGAGTACTCAGTGGATAAAAGTGTGACGGTCGCTCCTCAAGGAGGTGTTTCGTCAGTTGGTCTAGGCTTTCAGTGAGTTCGTCGAAAGCCTGCTTTAGATCACTGATCACGCGCGATTAACTTAGTGCGGATAAATTCACTGTGGGGCATATACAGTAGGTCGGCGGCGCGACGAATAATGTGTTCTTCGTATTTATCCAACTCATTGTTGGCAAATGCAACACGCCAGAGCGCGATTAATAACCCTGATTTTTGCTCGTTGCTCCAGTGTTTATGAATCACAGAGGTAAATTGCTGCATATCGTTTGCTGACTTAGAGACGGCTAATGCTTCATCGAGCAGGGCGTCTGCATCCAAGTCAGGGCAGAGCAAGCGAATGGCGCTTAACATCGCTTTATGTTCGGTATCATCAATCTCGTTATCTGCTTTAGTGACTTCGACTAAAAGCACCGCAGCGGCCAAACCAATGTTTGGCGTTTCCTCTGCGGTTTCTTGTGCCATAAACTGCTCTAGAAACCGTTTGATCACAATAGCTCCTTCAGTTGTTGTTCGAGTAGACGTTGATCTGCCGCAAAGCGACGCACGCCATCGGCCAGCTTTTCTGTCGCCATTGGATCTTCATTCATGGCCCAACGAAAACTGGCTTCATTGATGATGATTTTATCACCCTCGACGGCGTTGTTTGTCGGCGTTAGTAATCGTGGCAATTCGCCTTCGTCTGCAGCAAGTTCAGAAAGTAAATCCGGACTGATGGTTAGTTTGTCGCACCCGGCTAGATTCTCGATTTCGCCGATGTTCCGGAAGCTTGCCCCCATCACGACGGTCTTATAATCCCACGCTTTGTAGTATTGGTAGATCTTGGTAACCGATTTAACACCAGGGTCATTGCTACCACTTAAATCAGCGTCTGGGGTATTGGCTTTATGCCAATCTAAAATGCGACCCACAAACGGCGAAATAAGTGTGGCTCCGGCTTCAGCGCAGGCAATGGCCTGATGGAAGTTGAATAACAGTGTTAGATTACAAGTAATGCCTTCTGCTTCTAAGTGGCGTGCGGCCTCGATGCCTTCCCATGTTGAGGCGATTTTAATTAGCACTCGTTCGCGTGAAACCCCATTAGCCTCGTACATCGCAATGATTTTATGAGCTTTGGCGATGGTTGCTTCGGTGTTAAATGACAGGCGCGCATCCACTTCGGTAGAAATAAGACCGGGAATGATATCGAGTATTTCATTACCAATAGCAACCGCAAGATGATCACAAGCGTTGGTGATTAAGTCGTCACCGTTAGAAACGTTTTGTGCCCACTGTGCTGCTTGCTTGAGGAGTGGCTGATAGGCGGGAAGCGCTGCCGCTTTTAGAATCAGTGACGGATTTGTTGTTGCATCCACCGGCTTGTGTTTGCGAATGGCTTCGATGTCTCCGGTGTCAGCAACGACTACTGTCATGTCGCGCAAGGTATCCAATTTGTTCATGTATATTCCATTTTAGGCATATAAATTGTAGGGCGAATAAAAATTATGAGTTAGAGTGTCTTATGTGAATGTTGCCGTCAATTGACAACAACGTAATTCGGTAACCTGTATCACGAAAAATCTCATAAACAACAATCAGTTGGAGTGAAAAATGAAAGCGATTACTGCAATTATGCTCTTTATTTTACCTATCTTTGCTTTTGCTACTGAGTCTGTGTGGGTCGATGTACGATCTAGCTCAGAGTTTGATAGTGGCCATCTTGAAGCCGCTACGAATATTCCGCATGGTGATATTACTGAAAAGCTACCAGCAATAGCGGGGGATAAAAATACCGAAATTTTACTTTACTGCCGCTCTGGCAATCGTGCTGGTATCGCTCAGAGAGCTTTGGAGGCGGAGGGTTATACCAATGTGAAAAATATCGGCAGCTTAAACGATGCTCGCGCGTATGAAGCGAAGCGACAGCAGGCTGACACTAGTGTCAAACCAGAACAAAGGATGTAGCTAGTAAGTGTCGCTCGGGCTTGTGTCGATTAAGATTGATGTCGACGAGGCTTGTTGTCGATAAGGATGAGCGCTTGTCGGTGGAGCAGGCGCTCCACCAGGCCTTTCTGTTTTAGGCTAACGATTCCATCATGCTAAGAGCTTGTTCAAGCACCTCAACGCCAGAGTCTTTCTTGAATGCATTTTCACTGAGAAAACGACGGTACTGACGCGCACCTTGTTCGCCATTAAATAAGCCAAGTGTGTGACGACTGATGTAATGCAGTGACGCCCCTTTGCCTAATAGCTCTTCAACGTAAGGGTACATAGCTCTAATGCGATCGGCCTTGCTAATGTCGCTTTTCTCGCCACCAAAATATAAGTGATCAGCATCTAACAGAACAGACGGGTTTTGATACGCTTCACGTCCCAACATAACCCCATCCACGTGCGGCATGATGTCAGCGATTTGCTCATGCGTCTTGATGCCACCATTGATGATGATTTCAAGCTGCGGGAACTCTTGCTTTAAACGATACACGTCATCGTACCGCAGTGGCGGTACGTCGCGATTCTCTTTAGGGGATAAGCCTTGCAGTACGGCTTTACGGGCGTGAACAATAAAGGTTTTACAACCGGTATCCGCCACGGTACCAACGAAATCGCGCATTTCTTCGTAGCTGTCTTGATCGTCAATACCAATGCGATGTTTGATCGTGACATCAATCTTGGTGGCATCTTGCATGGCTTTGATGCAATCAGCCACTAGCTGCGGATGCGCCATTAAGCATGCGCCAATCATATTGTTCTGCACGCGGTCACTCGGGCAACCGACGTTTAAATTTACTTCATCGTAGCCCCATTCTTCGGCAAACTTAGCGCAAGCGGCCAGTTCATCCGGCTTGCTGCCACCTAACTGCAGGGCGATAGGGTGTTCAATGTCGTTGTATTCAAGGAAGCGCTCACGGTTACCGTGTATCAAGGCGCCGGTGGTGATCATCTCTGTGTAGAGTAGGGTATCTTTCGTGAGCTGACGCCAAAAATAACGGCAATGTTTGTCACTCCAGTCCATCATCGGGGCAGTTGAGAAGCGGCGATTAATGGTCATGGTTAACGTTCGCTCGCTTGTAACATGTAGTCACAGGTTTCGCCGTAGCTTCTACGTTTAAACAATAAATGCCAGCGTTGCCCGCCTACTTGACGCCAGAGAATAGCAGCGCGAATTCCTGCAAGTAGCAGTGCACGAACCTTGTCGGCGGTGGCTGTGTTTTGCAAATACGTCGGGTTGCCGGTGACGCGAATGCGAAAACTTAATTGGCTCAGCGTTTGTTTGTAGATATCTGCTAAGGCCCCCACAGTGTTGGTGTGTGTTGGGGAGAAGTGCTCGGCCTGACGGGTGGCTTGTTCTATGCCTTGGCCTAGCGCTTCCAGCATGCCGGGGGCCTTGTTTAGCTTGCGCTCAAGATGCAGCAAGCTCAGTGCGTAACGTGTTACGTCTGGGTTGATACCACGTGGGTCACGCTTACAGGCTTTGTTAAGTTGTTCCAGGCCTGTGTGTAATGTTTTTGGCGCGTGCCCATAAATGTCGTTGAAGTCATCTGGGTTTTGCACAAACAAGCTTTGGATCAGTGGATCGCTGCTGGCGGAGCTGATTTCGCCGGTTCGGGCAAGTTCTTCTACTAGGCTTGCAGCTTGAAATACGGCGGAAAGTGCAATGGCCTGTTGTTGCTGGCGCTGATTCATTAAAAGTTACCCGTGTACTCGATCACTCCGCCACCAAGGCAGATGTCATCAAGATAAAATACGACCGACTGTCCTGGTGTGACAGCGCGTTGTGGTTTGGCGAACTCGACTCGATAGCCCTCGATGTCGCCATTCTCGTTGGTGTGACTTAACAGTGTGCATTCTTGATCATCTTGACGATAGCGAACTTTCGCTTTGCAGGTTAGGGGCGTTGTTGGTGCGTCATTGACCCAAAATATTGAACTTGCAGTCAGCCAGTCATTGAATAGTAACGGGTTGTTCCTACCTTGTACGGCGGTCAGTACATTGCGCTCAAGGTCTTTTCCAGCAACAAACCAAGGGGCATCTGGGTGGTTTTTTAAACCGCCAATACCTAAGCCTTGGCGCTGGCCAAGGGTGTGGTACATCAAGCCGTTATGCTCGCCGATATCTTCGCCTTCTGGTGTTTCAATACGACCCGGCTGTGCGGGTAGGTACTGCTGCAAAAAGTCTTTGAAACGACGTTCGCCGATAAAACAAATACCGGTGGAATCTTTTTTCCCGGCGGTGACTAGGCCGTTTTCTTCCGCGATGCGGCGTACTTCTGGTTTTTCAAGTTCGCCCACAGGAAATAGCGTTTGTGCAATTTCGTTGCCGCCAACCGCATGTAAGAAGTAGCTTTGATCTTTGTTGCCATCCAGCCCTTTGAGTAATACGGTCTCGTTGTTTTGTTTGCCACGACGAACATAGTGGCCGGTCGCAATAAGGTCGGCGCCCAGTATTTTGGCGTATTCTAAAAAGGCTTTAAATTTTATCTCGCGATTACAAAGAATGTCGGGGTTTGGAGTGCGACCAGCTTTGTATTCTTCCAAAAAATGCTCAAAAACATTATCCCAATACTCGGCCGCAAAATTGGCTTGATGAAGTTTGATGCCAAGGTGGTCACACACTTGTTGGGCATCATTGAGATCTTCTTTTGCCGTGCAATACTCTGTGCCGTCGTCTTCGTCCCAGTTCTTCATGAACAGGCCTTCAACTTGATAACCTTGTTGCATCAATAGGTAAGCCGAGACTGAAGAGTCTACACCGCCTGACATACCGACGATGACTTTGATGTTGCCGGGGTTGCTATGGTGAATGTAGTCGCTGTGGTCTCTGTAGTCGCTAGTGCTGCTGTCTGTGGTGCTCATGAAGGGTTACTCATTAACGGCTGCGTATTCATGGATGCTCAATAATAATATCAAGTGGGAAGCGGCGATTTTTCAGATAATCTTCCGCGCAAGTCAGCACCATTGGGCTGCGAAGTCGGTCGCATTGGCGAAGCTCGTCGATGGTCATCCATTTGGGGCCAATAATTCCGTCGTCTAGCGTGGCATCGGCGACTTCGTGTAGGGCTTCTGCTATCAGACAATATCTGTGATACGTCACTCCATTACTGGGTGCTGTGTAGGTGTATAAACCTTGAAGTGCGGTAGGTTTTACGGCCCAACCCGTTTCTTCCAGAGTCTCACGCACCGTGGCGTCAATAATGCTTTCGCCTTGTTCTACGTGTCCTGCCGGTTGATTGAAGACTTGTTTTCCACCGCTAACTTCTTCCACCATAAGAAAGCGATTATCGTTTACGACGATGGCGGCAACGGTTGCATGTGGAGTCCAGCGTTTAGTCATTCAAGGGCCATATGTTTCTGAGGTGTAGTATCTGAGGTGCGGAGTTTACCTGAAAGGGGGTTTTAACCTCAAATCGGGTTGGGTTATTTGGATTTACGTTTTGATTGATTGGTCGAGTTGTTTTTTGTCTTGTTGGTCTGACGAGATGGGGAGGTTCTACTCTTTGGTCTCGACGCTTTCTGTGTTTGTCTGCTATCGGCGGGCATATTGACCACAGTACTCATTGATTGTCCCGGACTTTTTAAATCAGACAAATTCCAAGGACCGATTGCATAGCGAACTAACCTCAGCGTTGGGTGGCCAATGTGAGCGGTCATGCGTCGTACTTGTCGGTTACGACCTTCGCTGATCTCGATTTGCAGCCATGTTGTGATGTCATTTGCTCGTTTGCGTATTGGCGGGTTGCGCTCCCATAGACTAGGCTCGTCAATAATGGCCACTTTGGCAGGGCGTGTCAGCCCATCTTTAAGAACGACACCATTTCGCAATGATTGAAGAGTATCTTCGTTAGGGTGCCCTTCAACCTGAACCCAGTAAGTCTTTTTCATCTTATGCTGAGGGTCAGCTATTCTTGCTTGCAGGGGGCCTGAATCAGTAAGCAGTAATAGACCTTCCGAGTCGTAATCCAGGCGCCCGGCAGGGTAAACCTTTGGCGTCTTGATGTAAGTCGCTAAGGTGTCTCGACCACTGTCATCGGTAAACTGACAGAGGACGTTAAATGGTTTGTTTAGCAGTATGAGGTTGGCCATATTCTTGTAAGAAAACTACTTATTCTTTTGTCTAGCTTGCATTTTTTGTAGAAAAACTACAAATTAGCCCTGATTACGAATGCTACAATGCAGCGGTCGGAGTGCTCCGTGTACACAGACATAAGAGCATCGGTACCGGTCCCGGACCAGATGGATTGCCAAAAGCAGTCTCTCCCGGGCCAAGCGATACAGCTATAGCTTTAAGCGACAGGAGACAGAATGTCCACGAACGATTCTAAAATTATCTACACCGAAACCGATGAAGCCCCGGCATTAGCGACATATTCGCTGCTGCCTATTGTACAGGCTTTTACTCACTCAGCAGGTGTTGATGTTGAGACCCGAGATATTTCGCTGTCGGGCCGTATATTGGCCAACTTCCCAGAGTTTCTTGAAAAAGAACAGCGCGTACCAGACGCTTTAGCAGAGCTAGGCACCTTAGCTAGCCAGCCAGAAGCCAATATTATTAAATTACCGAATATCAGCGCTTCCTTGCCGCAGTTGCGTGAAGCCATCAAGGAACTTCGATCCTTAGGGTTTGATGTTCCTCTGTACCCAACAGACCCTGCGACAGATGAAGATCGTGATGTACAAGCACGTTACGACCGCATCAAGGGAAGTGCGGTGAATCCCGTGCTTCGTGAAGGTAACTCTGATCGTCGTGCTCCGTCGTCTGTCAAAGAATACGCTCGTAACAACCCTCACGACATGGGTGAATGGTCAAAAGATTCAAAAAGTGCGGTCGCACATATGGATCATGGTGATTTCTACGGTAGCGAGAAATCCATGACGCTGAACACGGTTCAGACAGTCAACATCGAATTTACTGATGCCCAAGGGAATACCAAGGCTTTAAAAGAAGGTTTGAAGTTACTTGAAGGCGAAGTGATTGATACGTCTGTGTTGGACGTGAAAGCATTACGTGAGTTTTTAGCCAAGGCAATTGCTGAAGCTAAAGAGAAAGATATTCTTCTGTCTGTTCACCTTAAAGCAACCATGATGAAGGTATCTGATCCAATTATTTTTGGTCATGCAGTTACTGTATTCTTTGCACCTGTATTCGAAAAATACGCCGAGACTTTTGAACGCTTGGGCGTCGATGTTAACAATGGCTTTGCTGATGTATACGCCAAAATCGAAACCCTACCTGCTGATGAACGTGCTGCAATCGAGGCCGATATCGCTGCCTGTTATGCAGAGCGTCCAGCGCTGGCAATGGTGAACTCTGATAAAGGCATCACCAACCTTCATGTGCCTAACGATGTTATTGTTGATGCGTCAATGCCCGCAATGATTCGCTCGTCAGGAAAAATGTGGGGTGGTGATGGTCAGTTGCATGACACGCTGGCAATTATCCCTGATCGTTGTTATGCCGGTGTCTATCAAGAAACTATCGACTTTTGTCGTGAGCACGGCGCTTTCGATCCACGCACAATGGGTACCGTTCCCAACGTTGGTTTGATGGCTCAGAAAGCAGAAGAGTACGGCTCGCATAATAAGACGTTTGAAATTCCTGCGGACGGTGTTGTTCGTGTATTGAATGAAGACGGTCAGCTATTGCTTGAGCACAATGTAGGGGCGGGCGATATTTGGCGTATGTGTCAGGCGAAAGACGCACCGATCCGTGATTGGGTGAAGTTAGCTGTTTCTCGCGCACGTGCGACGGGCGTACCTGCAATATTTTGGTTGGACTCGAAGCGTGCTCATGATGCTGAGTTGATTCGTAAGGTTGAGAAGTACTTGCCCGAGTACGAATCCGATGGTTTGGATATTCAAATCATGGCACCTGAAGAGGCGACTCGTTTTACTCTGGCTCGCTTAAAAGACGGCAAAGATACTATTTCAGTAACGGGGAATGTACTGCGCGACTACCTGACTGATTTATTCCCAATTCTTGAATTGGGCACCAGTGCAAAAATGCTATCTATTGTTCCTCTCATGAGTGGCGGCGGCTTGTTCGAAACAGGTGCTGGCGGATCTGCCCCTAAACACGTACAGCAGCTTTTAGAAGAAAACTTTTTACGCTGGGACTCTCTTGGTGAGTTTATGGCGCTGTCGGCCTCCCTAGAGCACCTTGCGGAAAGTACAAACAACCCTCGTGCGGCGGTTCTTGCAGATACACTGGATGTTGCAACAGGTCGAATTTTGCTTGAGCAGAAGTCGCCAGGTCGTGCCTTAGGTAATTTAGACAACCGTGGTAGTCATTTTTACCTGGCTCTGTTTTGGGCGGAAGCACTTGCTGCACAAGATAAAGATAAGGATCTAGCAGAGCGTTATGGCAAGCTAGCTAAAGCACTTGCAGAAAATCGCGAGAAGATCATTGGTGAGCTTGAAGCCGCACAAGGTAACAAAGTCGAGATTGGTGGTTACTACCGCCCTGATCGTGAACTTGCGAAAGCTGCGATGCGCCCTAGTGCGACCTTAAATGCTTTGATTGGCTAATGTAAACTTGCTGAAACGAGCATAAAAAAAACCGCCCAATGGCCACTGCTGTACCACAGTTTGGAGTGATGTGCGTCACTCCAGGCTGCTTAATTTATTTAATCGCGTTTATTTAAAGCTCAGATCTCAAACTCAACTCCCTTTTGGGGCTCCGCCCCCGACCCTATGCAAGGAGAGGTTTCTCCTTACGATCCTCTCTTCTCGGCGCATCCGGCTTCATCCAGCCAACGGCAGTCATTATGCGCACGCAAAACAATCCGCCCCGGAGCGACCTCTTAAAGCATCCATATTTCTTGCTTCGCTCCGGAGCAAGGTTTTGCTCTAAAGGCCGCAGAATGACTTTGTTGCCTGGCCGCACGCACGCCGATTAAAGAAAAGTCCGCGAAGCCGCATTTCAAATCAAACGGTGCTAATTAAAAAGTAAAAGGTTCTAGGGGTATGAGATAGAAAATCAGATATTTCACCTAAAAGGGAATAGCAGCGACCATGCTTTAGCGCCCCTGGGGCCGTCGCAGAAACTGATGAGATATCTGTTTCTGCCCGCCGGTAAGGGGATAAGTTCCCCTTGGGAGGCATTGGGCCTAGATATTAAAACCACTGTTCGGTGTCAGCTACAGTGCTGCTTAAAACTGTGGGAAAGTAATGGCCCAATAGTGGTTTTTTATGTCATCACACTTCAGCTTAGGCTCTTTTAAATCGAATTTTTAATCGATGCCTATGCCATTTCAACTGACTGCTCAGTGTTGGTGGTTGAGGCGTCGTTTTCAGTGGCCGGGTTTTCACTGCTGAGGCTTGTGGTCTGATCGGCGGCTTGAATGTTGATAGCGTGTAAGCCTTTATCGCTAGGTTTGATGTCAAACTTCACAGTTTGGCCAGCTTTAAGGGTGCGATAGCCGTCCATATCAATCACAGAGTAGTGTGCAAAAAGATCCTCGTTGGTGTCGTCACTTAAGATGAAGCCGTAGCCTTTTGCATTGTTGAACCATTTTACAGTCCCTGTAGCCATATCAACCTCCTTATTTACATCCGGTGAAGATGCTGGACCACCCAACATCTTGATAGCTAGGAAATACCCTACGCCGTGAAAAATGGCCCGTCAAGACATTAAAACAGCCATATGGCATGGAATGTGGTGCTGTGTCATTGTGAGCGTTATCATGTGACTTATTTGGCAAACATGGAAACCTTCGGGCGCGACATGACTAAATCTCATCTAGTATTAAGTAGTGAGGACACTCACCACGAAGACAGCGGCAATACTGCCGTGCAGGAATCGCTTCCTGCACTGAAGCGACCAGCGATGTACAGCGTGGTGATGCTGAACGACGATTACACACCCATGGAGTTTGTGGTTGAGGTTTTACTGCAGCATTTTGGTAAAACCCCGGAGCAGGCAACTGAAATAATGTTAACTGTTCATAATAAAGGCAGCGCCGTGTGCGCCGTCTACACTAAAGATATTGCTGAAACTAAAGCGGCGATTGTGAATCAATACTCTAAGGACTGCCAACATCCACTTATGTGCGAAATCGCCCCGGCAGATGACTGAAATCAGGAGGCGTTATGCTGAATAGAGAGCTCGAGCAAACTTTGAATGAAGCATTCAAAGAAGCCCGTTCCAAGCGTCATGAGTTCATGACCGTTGAGCACTTGTTGCTCGCATTGTTAGATAATGACGCCGCCGCCAATGTATTGCAGGCGTGTGGTGCTGACATCCTCAAATTGCGTAAGGATCTCGATGAATTTGTAGATTCAACTACGCCTTTAATCCCTGAAGCCAGTGGAGAGCAGGAGACTCAGCCTACGCTAGGTTTTCAGCGTGTTTTGCAACGTGCGGTTTTTCACGTGCAATCTTCTGGTAAAGCTGAGGTCTCGGGTGCAAATGTACTTGTCGCTATCTTCAGTGAGCAGGAAAGCCAGGCGGTGTATTTCCTTAAACAACAAAATATCGCCCGTATTGATGTTGTGAATTATATTTCTCATGGCATCTCTAAGGTGAATGGCCCAGAAGATAGCGCAGATCAATCGTCAGATTCGATGGATGAAGAGGGTGAAAACGCCTCTAAGTCAGCGCTCGAAGGATATGCCACCAACCTTAATCGTCAAGCTCGCGATGGCAAAATCGATCCATTAATTGGTCGTGAAATGGAAGTCAGTCGCCTAGTTCAGGTATTGGCTCGTCGTCGTAAGAATAACCCGCTTTTGGTGGGGGATTCAGGTGTTGGTAAAACGGCCATAATTGAAGGCTTAGCAAAGCGCATTGTTGATGGTGAAGTGCCGGACGTGATCAATGATGCGGTTGTTTACAGTTTGGATATGGGGGCTTTACTCGCGGGCACTAAATACCGCGGTGACTTCGAGAAGCGATTTAAAGCACTGCTGGCTGAACTTAAGCGCCAGCCGCATGGTATTTTGTTTATCGACGAAATTCATACCATTATTGGTGCGGGTGCCGCGTCTGGTGGGGTGATGGATGCCAGCAACTTACTTAAGCCATTGCTGAGCTCCGGTGAGGTGCGTTGTATAGGTTCGACCACATTTACTGAATTTCGTGGCATTTTTGAGAAGGACAGCGCGCTTACGCGTCGCTTCCAGAAAATTGATGTCTCTGAGCCATCGGTTGAAGATACCTACAAAATCCTCAAAGGGCTTAAATCGCGCTTTGAAGAGCATCACAATATCAAGTACACAGATAAAGCCTTGCGCACTGCGTCTGAGTTAGCTGATCGTTACATTAATGATCGCAATATGCCGGATAAGGCGATTGATGTGATTGATGAAGCTGGTGCTCTGCAGCAGTTGCTTGCGCCGAGTAAGCGTAAAAAGCAGATTGGCGTCACTGAGATCGAAGAGGTGGTTGCGGCGATTGCGCGTATTCCACCGAAATCGGTTTCCGCGTCTGATAAAGAGTTGCTATTCAAACTTGAAGACAAGCTTGAAATGGTGGTCTTTGGGCAGAATGAAGCCATTCAGACCATGTCAACGGCTATCAAAATGTCTCGCGCTGGCTTGAATAGCCCGCAGAAGCCGATTGGTTCATTCTTGTTTGCCGGCCCAACCGGGGTAGGTAAAACAGAAGTCACTCGTCAGCTTGCTTCTGTTATGGGAATGGAGTTAGTACGTTTTGATATGTCGGAGTACATGGAGCGTCATACTGTATCTCGCTTGATCGGTGCGCCTCCGGGCTATGTCGGTTACGACCAAGGTGGTTTGTTAACTGAGGCGGTAAATAAGACACCACATTGTGTGCTGCTGCTTGATGAAATCGAGAAGGCACACCCTGAAGTGTTCAATATTCTTCTTCAGGTTATGGATCACGGTACGCTAACTGACAACAACGGCCGTAAAACGGATTTCCGTAATGTTATTTTGGTGATGACAACGAATGCGGGTGCTGCTCAGATGAGCCGTGCAAGTATTGGCTTTACTCATCAGGATCACAGTTCGGATGGTGGTGAAGAACTGAAGAAAATGTTCACCCCTGAGTTCAGAAACCGTTTGGACAATATCATCCAGTTTGAGGCCTTAGGTCGCGATACAATACTTCATGTTGTTGATAAGTTCTTGGCTGAGTTGCAAGGGCAGTTGGACGACAAGGGTGTGATGCTTAACATCAGTGAAGACGCTCGTTTGTGGTTGGCCGAACACGGTTACGACGAAAAAATGGGCGCACGACCAATGGCTCGTCTGGTTCAGGACAAGATTAAAAAGCCACTTGCAGAGAAAATTCTTTTCGGAGAGCTCTCGAAAGGCGGAGAAATCGAAGTGCTGGTATCGGAAGGGGAGTTGGTGCTGGAGTTGCCGGAAGTGGTGCCAGCCTAGGTTGGCACCACCACTAACGGCATTTGATCAACGGGCGCGGTAAGTAATGCGTCCCTTGCTCAGGTCGTATGGGGTCAATTCCACTTTAACCTTGTCGCCTGTCAAAATACGAATGTAGTTCTTACGCATTTTGCCAGAAATATGAGCGGTCACTACGTGGCCGTTCTCTAATTTTACTCGGAACATTGTATTAGGAAGCGTGTCGATGACTTCGCCTTCCATTTCAATGTGATCATCTTTTGCCATTCATTATCACCTGTCTGAATCTTGTTCAACGCGCGCGCATTCTGCACTAAAAACTAGCCTAAGGCAAAGATGATTAGTCTTTCAGCGGTTGCCACGACCCAGATTGCAGTACCTCAATGGGTTTAAAACGTGTTTTGTAGTCCATTTTGCGACAACCATTAACGTAATAGCCTAGATAGTTGTATGGCAGGCCGAGTGATTTTGTCAGCTGGCTGAGTCGAATTATGAGGGTGGTGCCTATTGAGTCCTTTTCTCGCTCTGGAGCATAAAAGCAGTATACCGAGGATAATCCGTCATCAAATTGATCGAATACCAATACGCCGACGAGTTCATCTCCCTCTGTGGCGGTAAGAAAGCGCGTGTTACCAAAGTCTTCAGCTAAGAACTCAGAAAATGTTTTGCGAGACGGGGGGAACATATCGCCATCTCGGTGTCGCTCTGTGATGTAGCGTTCGTATAAGTTGTAATACCGATCCGCATCATTAGGCTCGACAACCTGTAGTGTCCACGATTGAGAGCGCTTGATCAGTCGCTTCATGTTTTTACTTAATACAAATTGATTCACCGGCAGTCGCACAGGCAGGCATTCCATACAGCCGGGGCAAGCGGGACGGTAGAGAAGCTTGCCACTGCGCCTAAATCCTAAGCGGCTAAGCGTGCTTAATTCAAATTCATTCAATTCTAACCTTGGATCGACGTACTGGCTTAGCGCTTGTCTATCATCTAGATAGGGGCAGTCGTGAGTCTCTCCAGGGGTGAATAATGAAATAGACCTCAACGTATCACTCCTGGAATCGAAGGTACTGGCGGGGCGTTAATGGCAGACGCTAGTAGCGCTTCGAACTCATGGCGCTCAACTTCAAGTATACCGAACCGAGACAGGTGGTCTGTTTTCATTTGGCAGTCGATCAACTCAATGCCAAGTTCGAAAAGGATAGGGGCTGCAAAAGCAAAAGCCGCTTTAGAAGCGCCGCTCACGCTTGAAAACATGGACTCACCAAATAATGCGCGTCCTATTATTAATCCATAAAACCCACCTACGAGTCTTCCATCAGATGCCCAGCATTCAATGCTAAGCGCTCGGCCTGCATTGTTTAACTCAGGATAGACAGTGAGGATTTCGTCATCAATCCATGTGCCAGCAACGGTCCCTGAGTTGTCCTCTCGGGGGATTGCGCATCCCTTAATGACATTTGAAAAAGATACATTAGCTGTTACGCGAAAGTCGCTATTGCGAGCTTCACGCGCCAAGCGCTTAGGCACCCTGAAGGACTGTGGCGTGATAATGGCTCTAGGGGACGGTGTCCACCAAAGTCGCTCTTCCTCTGGGTCGTTCCAAGGGAAAACGCCCTTGCGATAAGCGGCATCTAGCCACGCAGGTGATAAAAGTCCGCCCGCGGCGAGCAGTCCATTTGGCTCTTTAAGTGCGCGGGCAGTACTAGGGAACGCCGGCGGCTGGAATTCATCTAACCAATCGATCATATTATGCGATAAACACACCTCATAAGGCGTGTTAGACTTCCCCTCAGAAGTTGTTGATATTAGGGATTATTTTGTCATCGGAACATTCTGAAAGCGACATGGCAACAGACAATATGCAAAATTCGGTTTGGCAGAAGAAACACGACGTTGTTTTTCTTTTGCTTACGCTTGGCTGTCTTTTACTGTTTATAGCTTTATTTAGCTATGATCCTGAAGATGTGGCTTGGTCAGTGGTTGGTAGTGAGCAGGCGGATAACTCCGCAGGCCGTGTTGGTGCCTACTTAGCTGATTTTCTTTTACATAGCTTGGGTTATTTAGCTTTTGCTTTTCCTACCTTAATTCTTGCTAAGGCATGGCTGTTATTTCGTAAGGCACCAGCGATTGCTGGGAGAATATGGCTGCTACGAGGTTGTGGGTTGTTAATCACCTTGGCATCTCTGGCGGGGGTTGCTTCGATAAGTATTTGGTCAGGAGCGCAACTTCCTGCTGGCGCGGGTGGCATTCTTGGACAATTGCTGTCTGACTTACTGACTCCCTTATTTGGTTTTGTTGGGACGGCGCTTATTTATATCGTCATGCTGGCCTTAGGGTCGGTACTGTTTTTGGAATTCTCTTGGTTGCACTTTTTTGAGCGATTGGGCGGGGGCGTATTGTCCTTGTTGGATTCTTCGACGTCGACACATACCCGCGAAAACGGCAGCGTTCAAAAGAAAGACGCAAGTAGCCATTCTCACTCAGCTGCCTCACCCGTTGCGACGCACAAGCAATTACCGCTTAACGACAGTGCTTCTTTGGATGGTTTAGATTCTCAGCTTCCTAAACGCTCATTTGCGCAGCGGCTTTCGGGTCTACGGGCAGTATTCTCATTATCCTTTCTCAAGACAACTAATGCAGCGAAGAAGCGCCAAGGTGGAAGTGTTGAATCGAACACCTCAGATCGTGAAATGAATCATGACTCGCCTGCCGCTGATCCATTAATGGACTTTAGCGGATTTAGCGCCACGGATGATTCCGACTTACCTGATAGTGATATTCCACCTTGGGAAAGTGAAACGTCAGACTACGATGATGCAGAAGAGCCTGCCTATGTTCGCGCCCAAAAAAGATCATCGAGCACTCCAGTATCACCTAGTGTCGCAAACGTAGTTCCTCAACCTAAAAAGCAGGCGGCCAAGCCTCCCGCTACAGAAGTGCTAAAGCCTGAAGTCGACACTGAAGTGCTGCATGATGCTCTGCAAGAAGAAGCCCTTCGCATTGAGCCGCTAGAAAAGCGTGAGTCTGGGCCGAGCGATCGTGCCAAGCGCGATCTACAGGGCAGTTTGTTTAAAAACACAGACCCGCTGCCTTCTATTGCTTTACTTGACCCTCCGCGCACTGATATTCAAAGCGGCTTTTCAGAAGAACGCTTGCGTGATCTTTCGGCGCTATTAATTCAAAAGCTTGCTGATTTTGGTGTAAAGATTGAAGTTACCGCCATTGCTCCTGGCCCAGTGATTACGCGCTTTGAAATCCAGCCAGCGCCGGGTGTAAAGGCGAGTAAGATTTCGAATCTGGCTAAAGATTTAGCACGTTCCATGGCGATGGTTGCCGTTCGTGTTGTTGAGGTGATTCCCGGAAAATCGGTGATGGGAATCGAAGTTCCTAATGAAAACCGCGCCATGGTGACTTTGGGCGAAGTGCTATCCACACAAGATTACGAAAAATCAAAATCACCATTAACCTTAGCGCTGGGGCATGATATTGCTGGTAACCCTGTGATTACCGATTTGGCTAAAATGCCGCACTTGCTGGTTGCGGGTACGACGGGTTCGGGTAAATCAGTGGGTGTGAACGCCATGCTGATTTCTTTGTTGTTTAAATCGACACCTGCGGATTTACGTTTGATTCTCGTTGATCCAAAAATGCTGGAATTATCGGTCTATGAAGGCATTCCCCATTTGCTAACCCCAGTCATTACCGACATGAAAGAAGCCGCCAGCGGCTTACGTTGGTCGGTGGCTGAAATGGAACGTCGTTACCAATTAATGGCCGCCATGGGGGTTCGAAACCTCGCGGGCTTCAATAAGAAAGTCAGAGACGCGATTGAAGAAGGGAAGCCGCTACTTGATCCACTGTGGCAGATTGACCAATCAGTACACACTACGCCACAAACATTAGAACCATTACCTTATATTGTTATTGTGATCGACGAATTTGCCGACATGATGATGGTCGTAGGTAAGAAAGTCGAAGAGCTTATTGCTCGTATTGCTCAGAAAGCCCGTGCTGCAGGTATTCATATGGTGCTTGCAACGCAGCGCCCTTCGGTGGATGTAATTACGGGGCTGATTAAAGCAAACGTACCCACTCGAATTGCGTTTCAGGTGTCCTCCAAAATCGATTCTCGGACGATTCTTGATCAAGGCGGAGCGGAGCAATTACTTGGTCATGGTGACATGCTTTATATGCCACCGGGCTGTGCGTTACCTGAGCGAGTTCACGGCGCCTTTGTTGATGATGACGAAGTTCATCGCGTAGTCGCCGAGTGGAAAACACGTGGCGAACCTAATTACCTAGAAGAGATCACACAAGTAGGTGAGGACGGCTCGCTACCGGGTGAAGGGGGCGCAGGTAGTTCTGATGGCGAGCAAGATGAACTTTATGATATAGCCGTGGCTTTAGTGATAGAAAGTGGCAAATGTTCTATTTCATCCGTGCAGCGGAAGTTGCGTATCGGCTACAACCGAGCTGCGCGACTTGTCGAAACCATGGAGGCGGCAGGAGTGGTGTCTCCACCGGCACACAATGGCAGCCGAGAAGTATTAGCACCGTCATCCGGCGGCTAGGTACAAGAGTACAGAAACTGAGGATGTATCATTTGAAAATATTGTCGAGTATTAGCGCAGGTGTGTTGGCTTTGTCTTTTTCCACGGTCGCATTCGCCGAAGCTGCACTGGATTCGTTTATCAAGCGCCTTGATGTGGTTAGCTCAATGGAAACCCATTTTGAGCAAGTGACGCTCGATCAGTCTGGTGAGGTTTTGCAATCGCTAAGCGGCACCTTAACGGTCGCCCGTCCGGGCAAGATGCGCTGGCAGACAGAGCCGCCTTACGAGCAACTAGTGGTGTCTGATGGTGAGTTGGTTTGGGTTTACGACATGGATCTTGAACAGGTCACTATTCGTCAGCTTGAGGCCAAACTTCAAGACACGCCTGCGTTACTGCTGAGTGGTAACACCAGTGAGATTGCCGCTAATTACCAAGTCACTCAGCCTGAAGTGACGAGTGGCAAGGGCATTGATCGTTACATATTAAAACCGATGGATCGTAGTCAGCTTTTTGAAGCGCTGGAGTTCGACTACAAGGGCGACAAGCTCGCTTTTATGCGCATCTTTGATGCGGCGGGTCAGATTACTGAAATTCGTTTTACTGGGCTTTTGCTTAACCCTGAATTAGACGAGCAGGCCTTTTATTTTATCGTTCCTGAAGGGGTGGATGTCATCGACGGGCGTCATGGCCGCTGATCTATTTGAACAAGAATCCCCATACGAGCCGCTGGCCTCACGCTTAAGGCCAGCATCTCTGGATGAGTACGTGGGTCAGTCGCATGTGGTTGGCTCAGATGCGCCATTACGTCGAGCACTGGATGCCGGACAGATCCACTCTCTAATTCTATGGGGCCCGCCCGGTGTGGGTAAAACAACATTGGCTCGCCTTATTGCGAGCTATGTTGATGCGCGCTTTATCTCACTCAGTGCTGTGATGGCTGGCGTAAAAGAAATTCGTGAAGCCGTTGAGCGAGGAAAGCAAGCGCAAGCAGAAGGGCGCAAAACCCTTTTGTTTATCGATGAAGTGCATCGCTTTAACAAATCACAGCAAGATGCATTTTTACCTTACGTTGAAGACGGCACCTTTGTTTTTGTTGGTGCTACTACTGAAAACCCCTCATTTGAACTTAACAACGCACTGCTGTCTCGTGCGCAGGTGTATGTACTCAAATCGCTCACAGACGATGAATTGCTGACTGTTATTCAACGCGGCTTAGCCGTAGAAGGGATTAAGCAAGACGACATCGAACCACTGAAAGCGTTGGCTCAAGCCGCCGATGGCGATGCGCGTCGAAGCCTTAATCTGCTAGAACAGGCTTTACAGTTAAATGGTCAAACGCCATTGACTGAAGACGACGTGCGAGCGGTTTTAGTAACCAGCTTCCGTCGATTCGATAAAGGCGGCGAGGCTTTCTACGATCAAATTTCTGCCCTGCATAAATCCGTGCGTGGCTCTGATCCTGATGGTGCCATGTATTGGTTTTGCCGAATGTTAGATGGTGGCTGCGATCCTTTGTATATTGCCCGTCGATTGGTGCGCATGGCCAGTGAAGACATAGGTAATGCCGATCCGCGTGCATTGAATGTTTGCACTGACGCTTGGGAAGCTCAAGAGCGTTTAGGCAGCCCAGAAGGTGAACTCGTTTTGGCTCAGGCTGTGGCGTATATCGCCTGCGCACCCAAAAGCAATGCAGTGTACACAGCGTACAAAGCGGCACGAAAACTGGTACAAGAATCACCAAGCTATGAAGTACCATTACACCTTCGCAATGCTCCGACCAAATTAATGGTTAGTCTCGATTATGGTGCCGAATACCGGTATGCCCATGACGAGCCGGGTGCATTTGCCGCAGGTGAAAATTACCTTCCTCAAGAATTAAGTGATGTTCTATTTTACCACCCAACGGATCGTGGGCTGGAGCAAAAAATAGGAGCAAAACTTGAACACCTGCGTTATTTAAACCAAACCAGCACCCAGCAGCGTTATAGTCCTAGCTCGGAGGATAGCTCTGGGCAGAAAACAGGTGATGAAGAATTATGATGTACTTCTGGATTGCTCTTGGTGGCGCATTGGGGGCTGTAGCTCGTTTTTCTATGGCAACAGCAGTGTTTCGCTGGGCTGACAAGCCCTTCCCCTATGGAACGCTCTCGGTGAACCTGTTAGGCTCCTTTGTCATCGGTATAGCCTATGTTTATTTGGTTGAAAATCACTTTGGTGGTGATCATCACAAGCAGTTGGCGATGGTGGGGTTTTTAGGGGCCTTCACTACATTTTCTACCTTTTCCCTAGAAAGTATTTCACTCCTGCAGCAAGCGCGATACGAGGCGTTTATCGCTTATATAGGTATTAGCTTGCTGGGTTGTCTGGCGGCCACCGCTGCTGGAATTTGGTTATCTAAATCTCTGGTCTAAGAAAAGAATCATGCTCGATATCAAATACATTCGTGACAACATTGAAGACGTTAAAGCAGCCTTAGCTAAAAAAGGCTTTTCCTTTGACGATTCGGCTTTTAATACGCTCGACAGCGCTCGTAAAACAGCGATGACCGAAGCGCAATCACTGCAAGCTGAGAAGAAAAAAGCCTCCAAGCAGATTGGCCAGCTTATTGGCCAAGGTATGTCGCCAGAAGATGCAAAAGCTCAGGTGATGAGTGGCCTTGATGCGGACATCACTCGTGCCGAGCAAGCCGCTAAGCAAGCTGAGATTGATTTGCATGACTTTTTGATGTCAGTGCCTAACGTTCCAGTGGCGGAAGTGCCTGTGGGTGCTAGCGAAGACGACAACGTCGAAGTTCTAAAGTGGGGCACACTGCCTGAATTTGATTTCGAACCGCAAGATCACGTTGATGTCGGCGCGCCTTTTGGTTTGAATTTTGATGCCGGTGCGTTAGTGGCCGGTTCTCGTTTTGCAGTAATGAGTGGGCCTATTGCACGTCTGCATCGGGCGATCAGTCAGTTTATGCTCGACACCCATACTGACGAGCACGGCTACGAAGAGACCTACGTCCCTTACTTGGTCAATCGCCAAGCATTGGAAGGCACAGGCCAGCTGCCTAAGTTTGAAGAAGACTTATTTAAGATTCCTCAGGCGCAGGGCGACAAAGATCTTTACCTCATTCCTACCGCAGAAGTGCCAGTCACTAACTTATTGCGTGATGCGGTTAATGACGTACAACTGCCGGTTAAAAAAGCAGCGCATACGCCGTGCTTTCGTAGTGAAGCAGGAAGTTATGGTCGTGATACGCGCGGCATGATTCGTCAGCATCAGTTCGACAAAGTTGAACTCGTGCAATTTGTACGTGCCGACGAATCTGAAAAAACATTAGAAGAATTGACCGGCCACGCTGAAGTAATTCTGCAAAAACTGAACCTTCCTTACCGCAAAGTGATTCTGTGTGGTGGCGACCTAGGTTTCTCTGCAGCGAAAACCTACGACCTTGAAGTGTGGTTACCCGGACAGCAAAAATTCCGCGAGATCTCATCGTGCAGTAATTTTGGTGATTACCAAGCCCGTCGTATGCAGGCTCGTTGGCGTAACCCTGCAACCAACAAACCTGAATACCTGCACACTATTAATGGTTCTGGTTTGGCAGTGGGCCGTACTTTGGTTGCCGTACTTGAAAACTACCAGCAAGCCGATGGCAGTATCGTTATTCCTGATGTGTTGCGCCCATACATGGGTGGAAAGGACGTTATCTCTGCATGAGTAGCTTGCCACTGGTATTGAATGGCGCTCGCTGTTCGTTTGTTGTTGTCGGTGGCGGTGATGTTGCTACCCGCAAAGTAAAAACACTGGTGCGCTCCGGCGCATCCGTGCGGGTAATTTCGCCTCAAGTGTCTGAATATATTCAGGCATTGGCTGACGCTAAGAGTATTACGCTGGAGCTTAAAACAGCGGGCGATGAAGTTTATCAGGCCTCTGATTATGTGGTGCTCGCCACGGATTCTACTGAGGCGAATCAAACGCAGGCCGATTTAGCTCGCAAGGCAGGTGCCCGGGTTTGTCGTACTGACGAGCCAGAAGATAACGACTTTTCATTCCCGGCGGTAATTGACCGATCTCCACTTAAAATTGCCGTGTCTACCAGTGGCTCAACGCCAGCGTTAACTCGTTATGTTCGTGAGCGTATCGAAGCCTTTATTCCTGATGACTACAGTCGTTTGGCATTATGGATGGAAACGTTACGCAATCGCTTGCGTGCTCAAGGTTCATCGAAAGAGCGCGGCCAGTTTTGGCGTCGTTGGATGCGATCGCAAGCGCCCGAGCAAATTTTGGCCAGACATCCTGAGCTGGCAGAAGCCATTACCGAGAAGTTGCTCAGTGGCGAAGATGAAGTTCGCGGTGAAGTCTTTTTGGTCGGTGCTGGGCCGGGTGATCCTGATCTTCTTACCTTTCGTGCGTTACGTTTGATTCAAATGGCGGATGTCGTTTTCTACGATCGCTTGGTTAGCCCACGCATTATGGATTTGATTCCCACGGATGCTGAGAAAATCTACGTAGGCAAAGCACGTAGCGATCACGCCGTGCCACAAGGGGATATCAACCAGCGTTTGGTGGTTGAAGCCCAGCAAGGTAAGCGTGTATTGCGACTTAAAGGCGGTGATCCGTTTATTTTTGGTCGTGGGGGCGAAGAAATTGAAGAGCTAGCCGAAGCGGGTGTGCCGTTTCAGGTGGTTCCAGGAATTACTGCCGCCAGTGGTTGCTCTGCGTATTCCGGTATCCCGCTAACGCATCGAGATCATGCGCAAAGCGTTCGTTTTGTGACGGGCCATATGAAAAATGGCACCTGTGATCTCCCTTGGAATGAATTGATTCATCCATCGCAAACGCTAGTGATTTATATGGGGTTGGTTGGGCTGCCAGAGATCTGCAAGCAATTGATTGCGCATGGTATGCCGAGTGATACACCAATAGCGCTGGTTGAAAAGGGCACACTGCCTGATCAAAAGGTTCACACAGGTACGCTTACGACTATGCCTAATTATGTTAAGGGCAAAGAGATTCAAGCACCGACGTTAACCATTGTTGGCACTGTGGTGAATCTTCATTCCAAGCTAGGCTGGCGCTAAACGCTTAATTTGGCGTTAAGCGCTTAGTTTGGCGTCTTTCTTACTTGATCAGCTCGCGATCACGCACTTGCCAGGCACTCTTACATTCGCTGAGTGCCTTTTCGTAATCATGATTCTTTTGAATGGCACACAGTGCCAGTGCCGCCGTCGCTAAAATAGCTTCGTCGGCATAGTCGGATGTGTATTCGTCTTTCCATACTTTTTTCAGCCAGTCCGAATCGGGCGAATCAGGCTTGTTCTCAAAGTGACTCTTCTGGTTTGGAATGGTGATTTCACCTAATTCTTGATTCAAGCTGTACGTCGCAACGCATTTGCGTTCAGGGTTCACTTCAAACTCGCCACCTTCACCTTTGATGACCATTAAATGGTCTTCGTTAAGCTGAGCGGCACCAGCATGAATCGCTTTGTAGTTCGGATGAAAAACACCCTGCACGGAGGGCGTATGCGCAGGCGCGATGGTTTTCAATACGGTATTGATCGGTGAGCGAACGCCCAATACCGACTTCAGCGCCAACCATTGTTGCAGTACTGGGTGAATCTCCGAGCAAGGTAAATACGCTAAAGGCGCATCAGAGGATGCGAGTGTGTCTTTGGTTAAACTGACCAGACCAAGTTCGCTAAATACTTCGTGCGCGTAAACTCGACCTTCGGTATGGGACAGTGTTCCGTGCACCAAAATGCGGTAGCCCATTTGCGTAAGTAGGAGCGCAGACAGCACCCACCACATAGGTTGACGACGTTTGCCTGCATAGCTCGACCAGACTAAATCGTATTGCTCAGCGCCTGCTGGCCAATAAGCGTTGATCGCTTTGGCAAAACCGGCAATCTCGTCGGAGGTTTCTTCCAGAACACGCAGCAACATAAACACAGCGCCGATTTGCTCCGGTTCGCATTCGCCTTTTAAGAACATCGACATGGTGTATTCGGCTTCTTCGGCGGTCATGTTGCGGCTGGCGTGTTTACCACGCGCTAAAATACGTACATGATCTGCGAGAGGATGTTTGTTCACAGGCAGTTCTCCGGGCGGGGCAGTCCCGCTATTTTGGCAGTTAATTTGGCAGGGCTGCCCGGGAATAGGGTCATTAAATAGATGCTGGTACTTTTTTCTGGACCTAGTTTAACTTTTAAATAACGCGTTAAGGGGCGCATCGCAGGTGAAAGATCAAATTCTTGGTAAAAATCACGCAGAGCATTCAGCACTTCCCAGTGCTCTGGACTAAGTGTGATGTCTTCGGCTTGAGCGAGCTTTTCCGCCACCGTAGGAGACCAGTCCCCCAGGTTGACTAAAAACCCGTCTTTATCTTTTTCTATGTGTTTCGAGGTCATTTCCACGTCATCACATTGGTGTGGCTGAGTGTCATATTGACCCAGTCTTGAGAGGTGATGGATTTGGCTGCCGTGTTTTCAAGGCCGCGCATGGCTAAATCTTCTGTTATCGTAAAAGTGCAATTAGCGAGTGGCCAGCGACTGAGCTGATAACAACCATCACCTAAAAATATTACTGAATCTTCACTGCTAATCACTTGGCTGAGCTGTTTCAATAAATGCGGCTCTGACGCCATAACCTGATGTAATATCGGCATATTAAAAACTCACCACATGATTCGCTCGACTCAGCCACTGGGCACACTCATCTTGATTGAGTCGGGTGGCATTGTCGGAAAGATTTAAACTATCAGCATCTAAAGCCACTGAGCTGCTGTAACCCACATTTTCTATGCCAAACATAGGAAGGGCGGCCAATAACTTTGAAGGGCTTTTGCCGCCGACAGAACGCGCACTTTGATTGGGTTGTAGCCAAAACAAGCCATCCCCGGAAAATACAATAGCAACCTCAAGATCAAACGCCGCCAGCGCTAAAGCGTATTCCAAGGCTTCGCAGTCTGGCGATGGGGGGGTCGTTACATGGATAAGTGTGGATGAGGTCATTAGAACTGCACCACCTTATCGGAGTTTTTATGCGCCATTGCCATATCGCCCAGCCCACAGAGCTCAAAGGTAGGGTCGAGACTGGCGAACGGTAGGTCGTACCGGGCTTGTTCGGCAGCGTCGGTTAGGCCACGACGTAAGCTATTCGCAATGCAGGCCTGCAACGGAATATTGTTACACTCTGCCAGAGACTTCCACTGTGAAAGTATTGAGACTTGCCCTTGAGGTGGCTGCTGAGCTTGATTGGCGACCAGTACAGCATCTTGGTAAAAGAAAATACGGTCTATCGTGTGGTGTTCTACGGCAGCATTAATGTATCTCTGCGCGAGCGCATGAATATTATTACCAAAGGGCGAGCTAGTGATAAGTACGGTTATGTTTGCCATAAGCCTTCGTCATTTACCTTCGCCGCGGGCGTTAAAGTTAGGTAGCTATGATAAAAGTCTGAGGGCCGGAATGTAAGAGGTTTTTCTATCATTTGATCGAAGATTAATCAGTAGCAAAGTGGGCTAGTGAATTGATTTTAAAAAAGAAGTTGACGTTTTTTTTCGAGACGCTATTATAAGCGCCATTGGAGGGATGGCTGAGCGGCTGAAAGCACCGGTCTTGAAAACCGGCATACGTTAGTAGCGTATCTAGGGTTCAAATCCCTATCCCTCCGCCATATTTAACAGAGAAGCCTCGCGCAAGCGGGGCTTTTTTGTGTCCGTTGAAAATACCCACTCCAAATTCAACTTCCTTTACCTTCTTAATTACACCTGACCGTTCCAAGATTTGAGGTGCAGCGAAAAACCCTTCAGGTGAGACTGCGCCGAGTTGTTATCTTTTAAAATTAAACTCTTCGCGTAGTGGCAGGCTTAGTTATCGGATTGCTTGTTCGTTCCTTTTCTTCTCTTTTCGTTCAGCATTATTTGTCTTGGGCTTTTTTGATCAAGTCATTTTGGAGTGTTAAATTTTTGTGCTTAGAGTGTTCTTTGCGAGCCTGGTGTCGTAGTCTTTATCGAGCCCTGTAGTTTGTTGTGAATAATGCCTGCCTTTAGAGTGTGGGAATAAGCATCGGGATAAAAAAATGACCGAAGTTAATCAAGCTCAGATATTTCTGCCTGCACTCGCACTGGTTGGTTTGACTTTTATTGTCCTTTTGTTGATTCCTTTTCGAAGATTCAAGGCAGCGTTGAACGGCTTGGTAACAAAAGATGATTTCAAGCTGGGTGAGTCAGATCGAGTTCCTGAGTCTGTAGTCATTGCAAATAGAAGCTACATGAATCTTTTAGAGTTACCCATCCTATTCTATTTCGCTTGTATTTTATCTTACCTGCTCGAAGCTGTTGAAATTGAAGTGTTGGTTCTGGCATGGGGTTATGTATTGCTTCGTTTTATCCATTGCGCAATACATCTTTCCTATAACAATGTTTATCACCGCTTAATCGCCTTTGGTTTAAGTAATATAGTGCTTGCTGGGATGTGGGCTTTTCTTTTGCCTCCTGTAATTGCAGCGGCCAAGGTAACGGCCTAGTGCTAATGCCTTCTAGCTTTAACATTGAACTTATTGATATTTATTTGAATGGAGCCTCAAGCTGAGATGGTCTTTTTCGGCTTGGCGCCACATTAACAAACAGGCCGTTACTTTTTAATAAATAGACCACCACCCTAGATGAGTCGCATTATTGCTATGGCGAGAACCGATCCACTCCATCCCGCGATTAAAGCGGCCAGTGCCCATTCCATGCGGGTGATTCGTTGTAATGATACCGGGTTTGCAACCGCTACTTGGATAATCCCTGATGCGTTTTTATTGATCATGTGAATCTCTCTCGCCCTTGAATATGAATTTAGTGTGCCGCAGAGCGCGCAGGCTTTCATGAGGGGTTGTGTCTGATTCTGTGATTTAAAGTAACAAGGTGCGTACTTTTGATTGTGTCGTGCCAGAAGTTACTTATTTTGCGCCATTTATATACTCTGACACTGAACGACCTAGAGCGTTTAAGTTGTAGCCACCCTCTAATATGCTGAGTATGGGGACTCGCTTTGGATTGGTGTGTTTATGTATGAGTTCACCTAACCAGCGGTAATCATCATCGGTCAAATTCAATTCAGCCATCGGGTCATCTTTATGACCATCGAATCCCGCAGATACAATAATGATTTCTGGGCCGAAGTGCTTCAGTGCAGGTAGCCAGCGCTCTTCAATCGCGGCTCGAAAGGTCGCACTACCTGCTCCGGATGCCAAAGGTACATTGATTAAATTAGTGTATTTGGACTCTTGATAGTGTGTGTATGGATAAAAGGGGTGCTGAAAACTTGATAGCAGTAAAAAGCGCTGATCGTTTCCAAGAATATCTATTGTGCCGTTGCCTTGGTGGGCGTCGAAGTCGAGCACGGCAATGCGTTGGTAGTGATGAATGTCGGCCGCTCTTAATGCGCTGATAGCAACATTATTAAAGAAGCAAAACCCCATGGCTTTTTTATGTTCGGCGTGATGGCCGGGCGGGCGTGTTGCCACAAACGCTGAGCTAAACTTATTGGCAGTAAGTGCATCTAGGGCTGTTGTACATGAACCGGCAGACCATAATGCGGCTTTTAGCGACCCCGGCGTCATTGCGGTGTCTTCATCAACGTAGATGTGGCCATGCTTTGGCTGGATGAGATGGAGTTGTTCGACGTATCCTTTGCTGTGCGCTCGGAGTATATCTGGTAGGTTGGCTTCTTCTCCATTGGCATGAATCAGTTGCTCCCATAGGTTGCGCGATTTAAGCTCCTGTTCAATAGCCATGATACGCATCGCATGCTCAGGATGATCATCTTCCGTTTGATGTGAGAAGTGCTCTTCTGATGTGTAAAATGCAAATGTCATTAGAGGGTCTGGCCAGCGATTTTTGTCCAGTTTAACCTTCAGGCATGAAAACACCAGCACGATAAGGGGGATTTAAGATGGGCACCCGCTCACTGGAACGCTTTTTCAAACCAGAAACGGTCGCAGTTATTGGTGCATCTGAGCGTAAAGGAAGCTTGGGCGGTGCAATTATGCGTAATCTTACGCAGGGTGAATTTCCGGGTACCATCTTGCCAGTCAATAGCCGAGGCTATGACAGTGTCTATGGCGTTACTGCGTTTTCGAAAATCTCCCAGTTGAAGTCCAATGTGCCTGACTTGGCAATTATTTGCACGCCTGCCGACACGGTTCCTCGTGTGATAAAGCAACTTCATGCTATTGGTGTTGAGGCGGCGATGATCTTGACCGGCGGCATGGCGAGAACACGCTCTTGGCAGTATCGTCCAAATTCAGAAAAGATTGATCGAATCATCCAGCAGACTCGTATGCGGATTTTAGGCCCTGATTGTCTGGGAATTGTCATCTCACACCGAAACCTAAACGCGAGCTTTTTGCATGTACCTGTTAAAAAAGGCCACATCGCTTACATTGGTCAATCAGGTACGCTGGCGTCGGGGGTTATGGATTGGGCATACAGTCGAGGGATTGGTTTCTCGCACGTTGCAACACTGGGACGCAGCGAGGATGTTACGATTTCCGATTTGATTGATTATATTGCTCAAGAACCCAAAGTACGTACTCTGCTGGTGCAGTTGGATGAAATTCGTTCAGGGCGAGGACTGGTTCGCTCTCTGCGAGCAGCGTCTCGCCATAAGCTCGTGCTTGCGGTTAAGAATAATCGCTTTCCTGATAGCCCTTTAAATAAAGTTGTTGCGCCTAAGGGGCTAGCACGCAGGGATGATCTGATTGATGAAGTCTTGGCGCGAGCAGGGGTGTTGCGGGTAAATGCTACCGATGAATTGTTCGATTGCGTGGATGCCCTTGGGGGGCGTCGTGAACGCTTTGGACCACGATTGGCTATTATTGCCAACGGACGAGGTCCCGCGATCATCGCGGTTGACAGGTTGTTTTATGATAAGGGAATGTTGGCAACGCTTGAGCGCGATACACAAAAGAAATTACTCGCGAGCTTGCCTGATTATTTGAAGGCCGAAAACCCTATTCTACTAAACCCCGAGCTAGACCCTGAGCAGTTGAAAAACGTTGCCACAACGGTGTTGTTAGATAAGTCTGTGGATGCTCTATTGGTTGTTTATACGCCGGGGCTAGGCACAGATCCACTGGCAAATGCCGAAGCATTGATTGATGTTGCGGCGCGCACTCAGAAAACCGTATTGACGAGCTGGGTCGGGGAGTACTCGGTCGAAGGGGCTAGGGCGGCCTTTGATAGGGCGCTGATTCCTACCTTTGAAACTCCAGACAATGCTGTGAAGTCATATATGTACATGGTACAGCATCAAAAAACGCAGGATTTGCTCCGAGAGACCCCTGAGAGTCTCGAAATTCCTATCACTGCGCAACATAGCCGCCTTGATGCGCAGCTAAGAAAAAGCTTTGGTGTTGGCGAGTATTTGCCGCCGGAGTCGGCGTATGAGTTATTGCGGGCTTATGGCTTCCCTTGTGCGGATAATATTTACAGGCGTGACCTAGATGCTCTTATTGAGGATGCCGAGAGCGTACCGTCACCTTGGGTACTTCGAGTTCATCACCGCGACTACCTGTATCCTTTTGCTTATGGTGATAACCCTCGTGAGCGGATTCGCAGTGTGGTTCGTGATCTAGGCCACCCGAAAGAATTGAAGCCTGCGGCTAATTCTCTTGAGGCCTTAATACGAGATCGCTTCCCTGAAAGCCCAGTGCTGGGATATACACTCCAAACTATGCATCGTGCGCTTGATAATCTTCAGTTCTCTTTTGGTATCGGTCGCGATGATGAAATAGGCCCCTTTTTGTTTTTTGGTGGAGGAGGGACAACGGCTGACATATTGGTAGATAGGCGAGTGGCTTTGCCTCCGTTGAATGCAAATTTGGCAGAGAAGCTGATCCGTCGATCTCACTTTTTCGAAGTGTTGGAAGAGCGCTCTGAAGACCCTGAAAAAGATTTACTGACACTTGAGCGTTGGTTGGTGGCTTTATCTCATATTGCGCTGAACCATACTTGGCTGGAAGGTTTGGAAGTAAATGCAATACGCCATCAAATTGGGCGCTTTAGGGTCATAGGGGTGGCCGCCAAGGTCGGGCAGCCAATGAAATGCGCTATATTGCCGTACCCCACAGAATTGACTGGGGACTATCAAAGCCCACAAGGTAATAATTACTTGGTGCGTCCTATTCGTGGTGAGGATGAGCCGCAACTGGAAGCGTTCTACAATGGCTTGAGTGCGGAGAGTTTACGTTTGCGTTTTTTCTCGTCACGACGCCGTTTTGATCATACCGAATTAGCTCGTTTAACACAGATTGATTACGATCGTGAGATGGCTTTTATTGCCTTGAAAGAGGGGCTGTTATTTGGTGTGGTCCGTGTTTGGATTGACCCCGATGATGTTGCTGCTGAATTCTCTGTGATTGTCGATGATAACAGTCGTGGTGAGCGTCTTGGGCATCACTTGATGAGTCGTATTATTGATTATCTGACGGAGCGTGGCGTCATCCAGATTTATGGATCCGTGCTTCCTGAAAATGGGCCTATGCTTAAGCTTGCTCAGCGCTTAGGCTTCACTCAAAACATGAATTCGGCTGAAGGTGTGGTTGAAGTCGCTAAGTCACTTAATCCAATGAAGTATAGTTGGCAGAGTAAACGCATATACCCAGTGTAATGGCTTTGGTATATTCCCCATTCTGAACGATCGTTTGCATAGAGGATTACTTTGATACGCGTTCTTGTAGTTGATGATCTTGAATTGGTGAGGTCTGGCATTAGCCGGCTGCTTGCTGATGCAGAGCAAATAGATGTTGTTGGGCAGGCCGCTAGCGGCGAAGAGGCCATCGTAATGTCTCGGGAACTTGAGCCTGATGTTATCTTGATGGATATCAACATGCCCGGCATTGGTGGGATGGAAGCAACGCAAAAAATTCTCCAGCGTCAGCCTGAGATTCAAATTGTTGCGCTTACCGTTTATGACGGCGACCCTTATACTTCTCGATTGATGAAAATTGGCGCTTCTGGTTACTTAACCAAAGGAGCGCATCTAGATGAGATGCTGCGCGCCATCATTAAAGTGAAATCTGGGCAAAAGTACATTAGCCCAGAAATTGCACAAAAGATGGCCTTGAGGCCTTTTCAAGGCGAATCGGGCTCTCCGTTTGACGCTTTGTCCGAGCGAGAGCTGCAAATTGCCATTATGATTGTAAAGTGCCAGAAGGTTGCTCAGATTAGTGAGGCTTTATTTTTGAGTCCGAAAACGGTTAATAGTTATCGGTATCGAATATTTGAAAAGCTCAGTGTTGATAATGATGTGGCTCTTACTCATTTGGCGCTACGCTTTGGGTTGATTGATCCTAACGAAACAAGTTAATGCCATCCTTTGATATCAAAGCCTTTCTACAATCCCTGACTCAAAGAGCAGGGGTTTATCGTATGTATGACGCAGACCAGCAGCTACTCTATGTTGGCAAAGCCAAAAACCTAAAAAATCGCGTGTCGAGTTACTTTCGTGCTCGTGGGTTAAACACCAAAACGGTTGCGCTTGTTGCCAAAATTGATCACTTAGATATTACTGTGACGGCGAGTGAGTCCGAAGCCTTAATCCTTGAACAGACCCTGATTAAACAGCATCGTCCGCCATACAATATCTTGCTTAAAGATGATAAATCTTATCCTTATCTACACCTGTCGGATCATAGGTATCCTTTGCTGGCTTATCGGCGTGGTAAGCGTAAACGATCAGGGAATTACTATGGCCCCTACCCGAATTCGCAAGCAGTGCGAGAGGCGCAGAACTATATTCAGCGTCTGTTTTTGCTGAGAAATTGTGAAGACTCATACTTTAATCATCGCAGTCGTCCGTGTCTGCAATATGAAATTAAGCGCTGTTCGGCACCATGTGTCGGCCTTATTTCAGAAGCTGAATATCAGCGGGATATAGAGCGAACTCGTTTATTTCTAGAAGGCAAATCTCGAGTATTGATTACTGATCTGCAAGGCGCGATGGATGAAGCATCAGACTCTTTAGAGTTCGAGAAGGCCGCTGAATATCGAGATCGTATTGATTTCTTGCGCCGAATTCAGGAACGCCAAACAGTTGAAAGTGGCGATCACGACGCAGACGTGTGGGCGATTACAGAATGGCAATCGGTAGTTTGCGTGCAAAAACTTATGTTTCGTGTGGGGCGATTAACCAACTCGCAAAGTTTTTTTCCGGGTAATCCTGCGGGAGATGACGCTGAAGATGTGCTGATTACGTTTATTGAGCAATATTACATTGGTGGGCACGCTTCAGATATGCTGCCCGACAATATTATTGCCGATATTGAGGGGGATAGGTTAGCCCCAATGCTGGATGTGCTTAAGCAGCGCGGAGAGCGCGCGAAGCACATGCGGGGCGTTAGGGGTGAGGCGCGCCAGTGGTTGGTGATGGCGCAGGAAAATGCTAGAACCAGTATTCAGTCAAAGCTGTCAGGGCATCGGGTGGCACTTGATAAGCTTGAATTGGTTTCGACACTGTTGGATATGCCAGCGACACCTAAGCGAATTGAATGTTTTGATATTAGTCATGCGCAAGGAGAAGCGGCTTACGCATCGTGTGTTGTGTATGGTCAGGAGGGGTTGGATAAATCGCGCTATCGTCGCTTCTCGGTAAAGCACGTGACGGCAGGAGATGATTATGCGGCCCTTGAGGATTCTGTTAGGCGGCATTTAACAAGAATGAAAGATCAAGGCGATTTACCTGACTTATTATTGATTGATGGTGGGCAAGGGCAAGTGTCGCGTGTAAATACAGTGTTGGAAGAACTTGAGCTGCCGAGTGTTTTCCTGCTGGGGATTTCAAAAGGGACGACCCGAAAAAGTGGCTGGGAATTTCTTTGGCGACCAGAGGCCGTAAGGCCCCTTATGCCCAACCCTCATGATGAAGGGTTTAGGTTGCTGCAGTATGTTCGTGATGAGGCTCATCGCTTTGCGATTACTGGGCACAGAAAGGCCCGAGCAAAGAAAAGAGGGCAGTCTGATATAGAAACCCTTCCTGGGGTTGGTCCAAAACGGCGCAGAGAGCTTTTGCTTCATTTTGGTAGTCTGCGTAATATGCGCGGTGCGCCAAGGGACGAGTTTGAAAAAGTGCCAGGGATTAGTAAGTCCTTGGCGGCTAAAATATTTGCCTCCCTGCATGGGGAAGAACAGGAGTAGTACCCCCGATGAATGTACCCAACACGCTCACTTTGGGTCGGATCTTTATGATTCCGTTGATGGTGATTAGTTTTTACTGGCTAGGCGAAAGCGGACGCATATGGGCGGCGTTACTGTTTGCAGCAGCGGCGGCGACAGATTGGCTGGATGGCTACCTGGCCCGCAAACTAAACCAAACCTCTGCCTTGGGCGCTTTTCTTGATCCTGTGGCTGATAAGTTGATTGTGTGTGTTGCACTGGTATTGCTGGTAGAGCACTTTGCAGACATCTGGCTGACTATTCCTGCAATGATTATCGTTGGTCGTGAGATTGTTATTTCGGCATTGCGAGAGTGGATGGCTGAATTAGGAAAACGCGCCAGTGTCGCAGTGAGTAATATTGGCAAGATCAAAACAGCGCTGCAGATGGCGTCCATCGCTATATTATTGGGTGCATCCGATGGTAGTGCTTATGAAATGATAGGTATGTACGCACTGTATGCGGCCGCAGTGTTAACTCTTTGGTCAATGCTCGTTTACCTTAAAGCTGCATGGCCTGAGTTAAAGCGCTAATCTATTGGTCAGATATCATTCCGAATGGTGTGTTTGAGAATCAACGAGTTGAGCTAAGTTCTTAAAAATTAAGAAAAAAGGCTTGACTCACCAGCTGCGATATTTACAATGCGCAGCACTTAAGCGGGAATAGCTCAGTTGGTAGAGCACAACCTTGCCAAGGTTGGGGTCGGGAGTTCGAGTCTCCTTTCCCGCTCCATTCTTCATCTTAGGATTTAGAATGTTAAGCGCGATAGTAAAGCGCTAAAATGCAATAGGGCACTGGAATCCAGTGTTTACTTGAGCAAAGATTTAGGCGCGATAGTAAAGTGCTGAATGTAAGTAGGCCGCTGGAATCCAGTGCTTATTTGCCAGATAGATTTAGGCGCGATAGCAAAGCGCTGAAATGCAATAGGGCACTGGAATCCAGTGTTTACTTGAGCAAAGATTTAAGGCGCGATAGCAAAGCGCTGAATGTAAGTAGGCTGCTGGAACCCAGTGCTTATTTGCCAGATAGATTAAGGCGCGATAGCAAAGCGCTGAATGTAAGTAGGTCGCTGGAATCCAGTGCTTATTTGCCAGATAGATTAAGGCGCGATAGCAAAGCGGTTATGCACTGGATTGCAAATCCACGTAGGCCGGTTCGACTCCGGCTCGCGCCTCCACTTTTCAATCCTGACTCCAGTGATTGATTGGCCGTAAGGCAACCCTATTAGCCCGGGTGGTGGAATTGGTAGACACAGGAGATTTAAAATCTCCCGCTCATAGAGTGTGCCGGTTCAATTCCGGCCCCGGGCACCATTACACTGCGCAGTCTCCGTTTTTACTCAGGTGATAGCACTATGTTTCCAGATTATATTGAACCTGTATTTCGCCCACCTAGCGAAGGTCGCTCCATGATTTTCCAAGTAACCAACGGTTGCTCTTGGAATAAGTGCACCTTTTGCGATATGTATACTCAGCCGCAGAAAAAATTTCGTGCTCGTGATGAAGCGGAAGTTTTAGCGGAAATCAAAGCAGCTGCAGCTGCAGGGCCTAGATTCACCAAGGTCTTTCTGGCTGATGGTGATGCGCTTGTTTTACCTGTGCGCCGCCTTGAAAACATCCTTTTGCAGATAAAAGAATCACTGCCGTGGGTTGAGCGGGTCGGTGCGTACTGCTTGCCACGCAATATCCGTAAGAAGAGCATTGAAGAGCTTACACGACTTCGTGAGTTAGGCTTTGGTATTTCCTATGTTGGCGCCGAGAGCGGTGACGATGAAGTACTACAGGCCATATCAAAAGGCGAAACTTACGAGTCCACAAAGGAGGCATTGCTTAAGCTTAAAGCGGCCGGCATTGCTTCATCTGTGATGGTTTTAAATGGAATGGGTGGGAAGGCACTTAGTTCGCAGCATGCGATAAACACTGCCCGATTAATGTCTGAAACACAGCCTGAGTTTCTTTCTACGCTAGTGGTTAGCTACCCACTCGGGGTTGCGCGCGTAGAGGCTGGCTTTGATTCTCTAGGCTATAAATATGAGTTGCCGGATCAGCATAAACTTTTTATTGAGTTGCGTGAGTTTATTGCCAACTTAGAACTTAAGAACACCGTATTCAGAAGTGACCACGCCTCCAACTACCTCCCACTCAAGGGGAATCTAGGGCAGGACAAGCAAAACCTGCTGGATCAGCTGGATATCGCCATACACAAGCCGGGGCAGATTAGTTTGCGCCAGGAATGGCAGCGCGGGCTTTAAATATAGAGACTTAATGTAGAGGCTTTAAATGAATATTGAATCTTTTACTGGACAGTTTGGTGTTGCTGAATCAGAAAATAAGTATCCGGTTCAATTATGGAATCCGCCTTTGAGTGGCGATATGAATCTGGTGATAAAAAAGGATGGTAGTTGGTGGCATGAAGGGGGCAAATTTACCCGCGAATCCCTCGTGTTGCTTTTTTCCTCGATACTCAAGCGAGAGGGTGACGAATACTATCTCGTCTCTCCGGTTGAGAAGTGGCGAATACAAGTTGAAGATACGCCACTACAGATTATATCCGCCTCCGAGGTTGATGGTGGAGTTATGCTTGTCACATCTGAGCGTAGATCCATTCCGTTAGATGCAGAACATCTACTGAAATTTTCGCAGGTGGATGGTGTGAGTATTCCCTATATTCACATTCGGGACGGCCTTGATGCGCGTTTTTCTCGCAATGCGTACTACTCACTAGCTGCGCTGGCGAATGAGTTCGACGATGAATTAATTCTGGACTCTTTCGGTCACAAGCAGATTCTGATGGCTTAAAAAGCCTCCTCTATGGCAAATTGTGCCAGTTACAGCCTAATGCGCTGATAAACCCTTGTTATACCGGCCAACTTGGATAATGTTGATATATTCAGGTTGCGAAGCGTTTGAAAGCTCCGTTACACTTGGACGGATATAAAACTATAAAAAACTGATGGACCGCCTATCATGAAAAAAATATTGTTAGCTAGCTGCGTCGCAGCTATATCAGCAGGTGTGAATGCCGAGCTGACCCCGCTTTCTGAGTACGAACTTCATACGGTTACAGGTCAGGCTGGTGTAGATATTGAGCTTGATGTGGGTGTGAATATTGGTGAAATCCGCTACACCGATACCGCTGAAAACGGAGATGGCGACGGCGGTAGTCTAATCATCGAGGATGTATTTATTGGTGGTGGCGAGGGTCGCAACCTTCTGTATGGTTTTAGCAATCCAGGCAATACTTCTCGTCTTGACAATCTCAAGTTTGTTATCGATGTTGGCGCTGATGGTGATCTAAATATCAAAGGCCAACCAGTAACAGGAGGTACAGGGGTTGGCGTAGTTGATTTCCTTTTGACAACCGGGAATATTGCTACTGAAGGGGTTAGCCCAGCTGATCGACACGTTCTTGTTGATAGCTTGAGCATTTATGGTGGTGCTTCTAACTTACAGATGGTTGTAGATGGAGCGACAAACGATATTACGTTTATTACCTCTGTTGGTGTTGAAGATATGGATATTGACATGACTTCATCCTTCAGTGTCAAAATTGAGAACATGGTAATTGCAAACTCTGCCTACTCTGACTTCCTCAGTACCCCGCTAGACCCAGATCTTAATGCCCGTACAGCTAATTTTTACGTTGTTATGGACTCAGATAGTGTTGCAGATGGAGTGTTATTTGATTTCCGCACACCACTATCAGGCTATAATAAAGTTGATATTTTCGCAGAGAAAGTTTCGGTAGGTGGAGACTTGATGGGATCTTTCTATATTGATGACTTTAGTTTTCGTGGCGTCTCAATGGTAGTATCAGGTCATTAAATCCCACAAGAACCAGCTCAGAAGGTTTTTATGCACTCCAGTTTAGGGTGCTTATTAATATGATATAAAAAAAAGGAGCCTTTAGGCTCCTTTTTTTTTATTTCCCAAATACTAAATTACATATTCGGATAATTCGGTCCGCCAGTCCCCTCAGGGGTTACCCAGGTAATGTTCTGTGCAGGGTCCTTGATATCACACGTTTTGCAGTGGACGCAGTTCTGAGAGTTAATCTGGAAGCGCTTACCTGCTTCATCTTCAATGATTTCATAAACCCCTGCAGGGCAGTAGCGCTGCGCAGGCTCATCAAATAACGGAAGATTGGATGACAGTGGGATGCTGGCATCTTTCAGCTTTAAGTGGCACGACTGGTCTTCTGCGTGATTAACGTTACCAATAAATACAGAGTCAAGCTTGGCGAAGCTTAGCTTTCCGTCTGGTTTAGGGTAGTTGATCTTCTTGCACTCAGCGGCTGGTTTCATAACAGCATGATCTGCTGTCGTGTCGTGAAGTGTGACTGGGATGGGGAAGATGTTTTGGTCGATAAAGTTAAACGCAGCACCGCCAAAGATTCCGAATTTATGCATGGCAGGTCCGAAGTTGCGGCTGCGGTGTAATTCTTCCCACGCCCACGATGCTTCAAAGGCTGTGCTGTATTCGATCACTTCGTCGTTTGCACGTTCTGCTTGAAGTGCTTTGAATAGCTCTTCAGCTGCAACCAAGCCGCTCTTCATTGCAGTGTGTGTGCCTTTGATTTTGGCAAAGTTCAATGTGCCGGCATCACAGCCAATCACTAGGCCGCCAGGGAAGGTCATCTTGGGCAGGCAGTTTAGGCCGCCTTTGGTAATGGCGCGTGCGCCGTAAGATACGCGCTTGCCACCTTCTAATGACTTCTTAAGCACCGGGTGGTGTTTCATACGCTGAAACTCATCAAACGGGCTAACGTGCGGGTTGCTGTAGGATAAATCTGTAATCAAGCCAACAACCACCTGGTTGTTTTCGGCGTGATACAAGAAAAACCCACCAGTAGAGCCTGATTCAGTTAGTGGCCAGCCTGTACCGTGAAGTACTAAGCCTTCTTCGTGATTGGCAGGGTCAATATCCCATAATTCTTTGATACCAATACCGTAATGCTGAGGGTCTTTGCCGGCGTCTAGGTTAAATTCAGAAATTAACTCCTTGCCTAGATGACCACGACAACCTTCGGCAAATACTGTGTACTTAGCGCGGAGTTCCATGCCTGGCATGTAACTGTCCTTGTGCGAGCCGTCTTCAGCAATGCCCATATCTCCAGTCACGACACCTTGTACAGCGCCTTCTTCAATGATGAGTGATGCCGCAGGGAAGCCGGGGTAGATTTCTACACCTAACTCTTCAGCCTGCTCACCTAACCAGCGGCATACATTGCCCAGAGAGACAATATAGTTACCATCATTGTGCATTGGTTTGGGGATAGACCAATGAGGTGCTTTCGTACCTTTCTCGCCAGAGGTGAGAAAATATACTTCGTCGCCTTTGACTGGTGTGTTTAAAGGCGCCCCCATTTCTTTCCAATTAGGGAATAGTTCGGTCAGTGCGCGATCTTCAATGACCGCACCCGATAGGATGTGAGCGCCAATTTCAGAGCCTTTTTCAACTAGACAAACAGAGATTTCTTGACCAGCTTCGTTGGCCAGTTGTTTGATACGACATGCGCTCGAGAGGCCAGCAGGGCCGCCACCAACGATAACTACGTCATACTCCATTACATCACGTTGCATAAAATGATCTCCTCAGCTTAGCCTGACAGAACAGGCTAAAGGGTGCCGCTTTTCGCGGGCGTTATAGAACCACTGGCGCAGATATTGATGCGCGTATATTAAAAATCGGCACTAAAATCGGCACTGCAGTGGGACGAAAAATGTCGCCATTATACGATCTGAGGTAGGGCAGGCAACTGATTTCATGGAGGATGTTCAGTAAATCGCGGCTTTAATCCGTGTTTGATGAGGGCCGAGCTTGACCTTGAGAGGCACAATCCGAATAATATGGCGCGCTGGAAAGGGTATTTGTAAGTATTGTTGTGTCATTCCGGCTGCTTAACCCTTTTTTCATCCACTTGAGAAATACGAGGAATCTATGAAGGTTCTTGTCGCTGTAAAACGCGTGATCGATTACAACGTGAAGGTTCGCGTAAAAGCAGACAACTCTGATGTTGATCTGACTAACGTCAAAATGGCTATGAACCCATTTTGCGAAATCGCCGTAGAAGAAGCGGTACGCCTGAAAGAAAAAGGCGTAGCTACTGAAATCGTAGTGGTTTCAATCGGCCCTAAAGTAGCTCAGGAGCAGATTCGTACTGCACTGGCTCTGGGTGCAGATCGTGGCATCTTGATTGAAACTGATGAGAAACTAGAGCCATTAACGGTTGCTAAGCTTCTTAAAGGTGTTGTTGAAAAAGAACAGCCTCAGTTGGTATTGATGGGTAAGCAGACTATCGATAGCGACAACAACCAAACTGGTCAGATGCTAGGTGCTCTCACTGGTATGGGGCAGGGGACCTTCGCTTCTGAAGTGGCCATTGATGGCGACAAAGTTAGCGTGACTCGTGAAGTAGATGCTGGCTCACGTACTGTTGCATTGAATTTACCTGCGATCGTTACTGTTGACCTACGCTTGAATGAGCCTCGTTATGCATCACTGCCTAACATCATGAAAGCGAAGCGTAAGCCTCTAGATATCACTACTCCAGCTGATCTAGGTGTAGAGATTAAGAGTTCGTTGTCTCTAGTTAAGGTAACTCCACCTGCACAGCGTTCAGCCGGCATCAAAGTTGGTAGCGTGAGCGAGCTGGTTGAGAAACTGAAAAACGAAGCAAAAGTTCTTTAAGAGGGGTTTGTGTAATGGCTATTTTAGTAATCGCAGAGCACGATAACGCCACTCTTAACGGCGCGACTCTGAACACTATCACCGCAGCAACCAAAATTGGTAGCGACGTTGAAGTATTGGTGGCTGGTAGCGGCTGCGCAGCAGTTGCAGAAACTGTGTCAAAAGTTGCAGGCGTAAGCAAAGTATTGGTTGCAGATAATGCTGTGTACGAATATCAGCTCGCTGAAAACATGGGCGAACTTGTTGCTGAGCTAGGCAAAGGCTACAGCCATATTTTGGCCGCTGCGACCACTACAGGTAAGGATTTCTTACCTCGCGCTGCCGCATTGCTTGACGTAAACATGGTGTCTGAGGTGATCGGTGTTGAATCTGAAGATACCTTTGTGCGTCCTATCTACGCTGGCAACGCCATCGCAACTGTTAAGTCTTCTGATGGCATCAAAGTGATGACTGTACGCGGCACTGCATTTGATGCAGCAGCTGCTGAAGGCGGCTCGGCAGCGACTGAAACCGTTGATATTGCGAAAGATGCTGGCATTTCAGCATTCGCAAGTGAAGAACTGGCTAAGTCAGATCGCCCTGAGCTAACAGCGGCTAGCGTTGTTATTTCTGGTGGTCGCGGCATGGGCAATGGCGAGAATTTCGACATGCTCTACAAATTAGCGGATAAAGTCGGCGCTGCAGTGGGCGCTTCTCGTGCTGCTGTTGATGCTGGTTTTGTACCTAACGACATGCAGGTCGGTCAAACGGGTAAAATCGTTGCTCCAGATTTGTACGTTGCTGTTGGTATCTCTGGTGCCATTCAGCACTTGGCAGGTATGAAAGATTCTAAAGTTATTGTTGCTATTAACAAAGACGAAGAAGCTCCTATCTTCCAAGTGGCAGACTACGGTCTGGTTGCTGATTTGTTTGACGCTATTCCAGAGTTGGATTCAGCTCTGTAATACGCCTTACAGCCATCGTATTACCAATGGTTGTTTAAATGAGCCGACATCAGATTTTGATGTCGGCTTTTTTGTGCCTGTTTTTACGTCATACGCTTGTCATTTTGTTGTAATAAGGTAGCTTACCGACTCTAATTAGGATTGGTTAAATTGCACCTATACTGTATTTTCTGATAAATAGTGTGCGCTTGTACTTACGTTAAGAGAAGGATGTCCTTTTGAAAGTTTCAGTAGCCGGTTCTGGCTATGCTGCCCTTGTTGCATCTGCGTGTTTTGCGGAAATGGGGAATCTTGTCACTGTCTACACTCCTCAGCCAGCCAATACGGATGCGTCGATTCGTGAACCGGGCTTGCAAGCCATGCTCGATAGTAATATTGCCGCTCGTCGCCTGAGCTACACCCTTGATTTAAACGCGGCTCTTGATGAATGTGATGTGTTTATCTTGGCCTTGGCATCTTCCTCGTCAACAATAGATACTGCTTTCGCCATAGCGAAAAACCTAGGAGAGCAAGCGACCTCTGAATTTGTTTTTATCAATCGAACTTCTGGCGAGATTGGGTTTACTGAGCAGCTAGGGGAGGCGATCAACGCCGAATTACGCACTCGCAATACCGGTCTTGTTATTAATGTTGTTGCCAACCCTGACTTCTTAAAAGAAGGGGTCGCGATTGATGATTTCATGCGACCTGATCGTATTGTTCTTGGTGTAAGTTCATTCGAAACACGCTCAAAGATGTCGGAATTATTTAAACCCTTCTCACGCCAGAATGATCGATTAATGTTTATGGGGATCAAAGACGTTGAGCTAACTAGGTTTGCGACCAGCGCCATGCTCGCTACGCGTGTCTCTTTAATGAATGAAATTGCGGCGATCGCGGAAGTTTCAGGTGTTGATATTGAAAACGTACGCCGCGGCATAGGCGCTGACAGTCGAATTGGTTATTCGTACTTATATCCAGGGGTTGGCTATGGCGGTCTTGCTTTGCCCGATGATGTCAGCTCCTTGATTGAGAAAGCCGAGCAAGGTGGGATTTCTCCAATACTTCTCAAATCTGTCGCGCTGCGCAATGAAAAACAAGCTGACTGGGCGTTCAAGCAACTAACTCAAGTGTTAGGCTCCGTCTCTGGAAAGCGCGTTGCCATCTGGGGGTTGTCCTTTAGACCAGAAACCTGTGATGTCACTGGATCGCCAGCTATTGTATTGATTCGTCAATTACTGGATGCTGGAGCCATTGTGGCAGCGTATGATCCTTTAGCGAATAATGAAGCTGTTGGCGAGTTAGCCTCACAAGGTACCTCAGAGATGTTGTTGAAAAAGCTCTCACTCAGCGCTCACCAGTATGATGCTTTGCCTGATGCAGATGCTTTGGTGCTAATGACTGAATGGAAACCTTTCCGCCAACCAGATTTCAATGCAATTGCTAAGTTGCTGCGTAGCAAAATAATAATAGATGGTCGTAATCAATACGATCTTGAGACCTTAACTCAAAACGGCTTTGTCTATAGAGGCGTTGGTCGCGGTGATCGATAAACAACTTGATAAACGACACAGAAGAATGTCAGCTCAATCATGACATTAGAGAACAAGTAGATTATGAATTCAGAAACAGAAGTCGCGATCACGCCTAACGACAACCTCGAAGCCAGTTCTAATGTCGAATCGGCTCCACCAGAAGCGCCGCCAGCAATGACGAGTGGCAGCTTAACCATGCGGCTGCCATTTAGCTTTGCAAAACGCTACGGTGTGTTAATTGATAGCCAGCCGGGACATGTAAACTTACTTCATAAAGAAGGTTTAAATGCCCAAGCATTGATGGAAGTTCAGCGTTACTTAAGTCGCCCGTATCAATTGTCTGTTGTGACAGACGATGAGTTTGATCGTCGCTTAGGTTTGGCTTATCAAAGCGACTCTTCTGAAGCGATGGATATGGTGGAAGGCCTTGGTGATGACATGGATCTTGCCAGCCTTGCTGACTCAGTCCCTGAAACTGAAGATCTATTAGAGCAAGAAGGCGACGCTCCTATTAAGCGGCTTATCAATGCACTTCTCACAGAATCAGTGAAAGAAGGCGCGTCTGATATTCACATTGAAACTTACGAAAAGCGCCTTGTTGTGCGCTTTCGTGTTGATGGCGTACTACGCGAAGTCGTACAGCCTAAACGCGCGCTTGCAGCACTATTGGTTTCACGCATCAAAGTCATGGCCAAGCTGGATATCGCGGAAAAGCGTGTCCCACAAGATGGCCGTATCGCTTTACGCATTGGTGGTCGTGAAGTCGATGTTCGTGTTTCCACCATGCCATCCAGCCATGGCGAGCGTGTTGTGATGCGTTTGCTAGACAAGCAAGCAGGGCGCTTAGTGCTCGGACAGCTTGGCATGGCTGAGCGTGATCTAAATACCATGCGCAACATCATCAGCAAACCGCACGGTATTATCTTGGTTACCGGCCCAACCGGCTCAGGTAAGACCACCACGCTTTATGGTGCGCTTAGCGAGTTAAATGACACCAGTCGAAATATTCTTACCGTAGAAGATCCGGTGGAATATAGCTTACCGGGGATTGGTCAGACCCAGGTAAACTTGAAGGCGGACATGACGTTTGCGAAAGGCCTCAGGGCTATTCTTCGTCAGGATCCTGATGTTGTCATGATTGGTGAGATTCGAGATCTAGAGACGGTTGAAATTGCGATTCAAGCCTCGCTGACAGGTCACTTAGTGCTATCCACCTTACACACAAATACCGCCGTAGGTGCCATCACACGCTTACAAGATATGGGGGTTGAACCCTTCTTGTTATCGTCATCCGTCATTGGAGTTATCGCTCAGCGCTTAGTGCGAGTATTGTGTGCTGACTGTAAACAACCCGCTCAAGCGGACGCTTCTGAATGTCGCCTGATGGAAATAGATGTAAAAGATGCACCGATGATTTATCACGCTAAGGGTTGTGAAAAATGCAATCAGCTTGGATATCGTGGTCGTCAGGGTATTTATGAAATTATCGAAATTGATGAGTCAATGAAAACCCTGATTCACGACCAAGCGGGTGAGCAGGATTTAGAAAAACACGCGCGCACGTTAGGCCCAAGCATCCGTCAGGATGGCATTCGTAAAGTTCTGGCCGGACAAACGACCATTGAAGAACTTCTGCGAGTATCTAAGGGCTAATCATGGCAGCGTTTTTATATCAGGCATTGGATGCAAATGGGCGTCAGAAGAAGGGCGTACTAGAAGCTGACAGTGCGCGTCAGATTCGACAGCAATTACGGGATAAAGGCTGGATGCCACTTTCTGTCGAGCCGACCAAGGTCAAACAAAAAGACCGTAGTTTTTTTGATCGTGGCCCGTCGCTCTCCGTATCGGAACGCGCCTTACTGACTCGCCAGCTAGCAACACTGATTGGTGCAGGGCTGCCGATTGACGAATCATTAAAAGCACTGGCCGACCAAACCGAAAAGCAAAAAAGCAAAGCCATGGTCTTAGCCATCCGCGCTAAGGTACTTGAAGGCTTTACGCTGGCAAAAGCGTTGGAAGAATACCCAAGAGCCTTTCCGCTCTTATTCCGATCGACGGTCAGTGCTGGTGAGCATTCGGGGAATCTCGCTGCCGTGCTTGTACGCCTTGCTGACTATTCCGAGCGTTCGCATGAGTCCGCGCAAAAAATCCGTCTAGCCGCTATTTATCCGCTGACCTTAACCTTTGTTGCGGTTGGTCTTGTAGTTGCACTTCTAACGTTTGTCGTGCCTGACATTGTTGAAGTATTTGTTAAAAACGGGCAAGACCTGCCCGGTTTAACTCAAGCCATGTTGGATTTGAGTTACTTCATCACTAATTACGGCATCTATGTCGCGGCCTTTCTTGTTCTCGCACTCACCGTATTCGTACACCTAATGCGCGGCGCTGCCTTTAAAAAACGCATTCATAGCCTCGTCCTCAAAACACCTTTCATTGGACGTTTTGTGCGAGATGCGAATACTGCACGTTTTGGCAGCACGCTAGCTATTCTAAGCAGTAGTGGCGTGCCGTTGGTAGAAGCTATGCGCATTGCCAGTGACGTCGTACTTAATGTACCGGTTAATCAAGCGTTAACAACAGCCACAGCCCGAGTCAGTGAAGGTTCTAGTTTGCATAAAGCTCTGCAAGAGTCACAGTTCTTCTCGCCGATTATGCTGCATATGATTGCCAGTGGCGAAAGCAGTGGCGAGCTAGACAGCATGTTAGCCCGAACCGCAGACCAGCAAGAAAAAGGTCTCGAAAATACAGTGACAGGCCTAGTCTCAATTTTTGAACCTATGATGCTTTTGATCATGGGTGGGATTGTTGCAACTATTGTTGCGGCAATTATGCTTCCGATTCTCGAATTACAACAAATGGTGCAATAGGAGTTATATATGCGTTTAAACAAGTCTCAGAGCGGTTTCACCCTGATTGAAGTCATGGTCGTAATCGCCATTATTGGCGGTATTTTGGCTATGGTGGCAACCAACATCATTGGCTCTGCGGATGATGCTCGTATCAAAACCACCAAAAACCAAATTAAATTGGTTGAGGGGGCGCTGGATATGTACAAGCTGCATAATTTTCGCTATCCAACAACAGAACAAGGCTTAGAGGCTCTAATCCAAAAGCCGACCAGCGCACCAGAGCCAAAGAACTATCAGTCTGGTGGTTATTTAAAAGGTGGCAAGCTACCAACGGATTCTTGGGATGGTGAATTTATGTACTTCATGGATAAGGGTAAGTACGAAATCATCTCCCTTGGTTCAGATGGCAGTGAAGGCGGGGAAGGCGACGCCGCTGATATCAGTAGTCAGGAGCTATAACCTCCATGCGCCAGCGCGGTTTTACTCTTATTGAAGTAATGGTTGTATTAATGATTGTCGGCATCTTGTTATCGATGGTCAATTTGTCAGCCAGTGACCGCGCAGCGCAAGATGAAACCAAGCAGCTTGCCGATCGTATAACGGTAGCGTTTGGTCAATACCGTGAAGAAGCGGTATTTCAAAATCTAGACTTGGGCGTGGGGTGGTTGCCTGAGGAGTTTATTCTTCTTGGCTTTTACGACCTACGTTTGAAATCAGTTGCCCAAGATTTAGAGACCGAAGAGCTAACACTGCTGCAGAAAAACCCGTGGCAAGGCATTGATGTGAATGTTGGGCAGTCGATCGCCATTCCCGCCGAAGTCCAAATTACCTTAAGTATCGACGAAGAAGAGATTGATCCTTCTGAGTTATTTGACGAAGACACAGGTCCGGAGCCTGCATTGCTCTTTCTGTCATCCGACGAGTACACGCCATTCACCATGATCCTTACTCATGACGCTGACCCTGATTTTATTATCACGCTCAGCGGGGATGGTGTTGGCCCGGTACGTCAGAGAATGGAGCGGACAGATGCGTAAGTCACTCAACTCTCACGCTTTGGGCCGCTTAAAGCACTCACTTGGTTTTACCTTGCTGGAAGTTATGATCGCCGTGGCAATTTTTGCTGGTGTTGCTGTGACTATCACCGACACCGCCAGTATGCGAGTTGATAACTTATTGTCGGTTCGCATGATGACGATGGCCTCCTTTGTTGCTGAAAATCGCTTGGCTGAAATCCAGCTCACGGGCATTCCGCCAGGAGAGGGCGAAAATAAAGACGTTATCGAAATGGGGGGTAACGAATGGAATATTCTGACCAAGGTCGAAAAAACCCAGTTCCCCGGCATGGTACGAATAGACTTATCGGTTGCGCCCGAAGATTACAAAGATAACTACGTAATTACCTTATCTACAGTAATGGGGCCGCATTAATGAAACGCGGCTTTTTGATGGCACATCAACAACACGATTTTAAAGCACTGAACAAACACGCTGGCTTTACGCTCCTTGAGGTATTAGTTGCAGTATCGATCTCTGCTATGGTTGGCATTGCAGCGGTGCAACTTCTAAGTAACGTATCCAACATTGGTCGTGCTACAGAGGAACGCTCAGCCGAACTGGCAGAAATGCAGCGTTTTAATCAGGTGCTCGGGCGTGACATAGGGCAATTTATTGACCGACCTATTCGTGATGAGTATGGGGATACCTTATCCGAGCTCATGCTCGGGTCGGGTGATTATCCGATTGAATTCACCATTGCAGGCTGGCGTAACATCCCCATCACCGATGATCCGCGCTCTACGCTACAGCGCGTGGCATACCGTACCGAAGAAATTGACTCTGAGCCTTGCGAGCCAGCACTAGAGCGATTAGCTGCCGCTGAAGGCCTTAATCCAGATGAATACGTCGGCGACGGTGAATGTTTCATACGTTACTACTGGCCTGTGCTTGATCAAGCAGATGATACCGAGCCAAAAACTCAAGTTTTGCTGGATCAGATCGACGATGTCGAATTTACGATCACAGCAAGCACCAAAGACTCAACAGACGGCAGTATCTCCTTAAATACCTATGATTTCTGGCCACCTCTCACGCCAACGGTGGAGGAAGCACCAGCGGCGATACGATTACGCTTCACCACCACACATTTTGGCGAGATAGAGCGGGTATGGTTGATTGCTCACGACGGAGGTTTGTGGTGAAAAACCAACGCGGCATGGTGCTATTGATGGTATTGCTCATATTCTCCGTCGTAGCAATTTTGGCAACGACTATGATAGAGCGCCAAGCGGTTGATCTAGGGCGAGCATCAACTTTATTTGCTCAGCAACAAGCGCGTCTGTTTGCATTAGGTGCGGAATCCGCCGCCAAAGCCGGGTTATATTTGGACTGGGAAGCCAACAAAGAAATTGATCATGCCGCCGAAGAATGGACAACCGAGCGAACCTTTCCGCTCGACCCTGGCGTTATTTCGTTGCGTATTCAAGATGCTCAAGGGCGCTTCAATTTGAACGGCCTAACACCCGGCGGAGCCGTTGCTGTTCAAGAGTCACGTTTTCGCAACTTGCTTAATCTTTTGGGGTTGGATATAGGTATCGCCGCATCATGGCGACAGTGGTTGGACAAAGAGAGTAACGTTGATAATACGTACTTAAGCTTGTCGCCAGCGTATCGCCCAGCTTACACGCCATGCCGACATACCAGCGAGCTGATGCTGATTGAGAATGTAGATTTAGACGCTTACGCTAAAATAGAGCCCTATATCACTTGTCTTCCAGCGAGTGCTCAGCTCAACGTAAATACGGCAACCAATTTTGTTTTGGCAGCACTGGATAACAACCTGACCCTTGCGGACGCTGATGCCATTATCGCTAGCCGTGGAGCCGATGGCTTTTCAAGCGTTCAAGATTTCATTGGTACCAGTCAGATTAATCGAGTTATGCAAGAAGCAGGAAAGACCGAGGAAGGGGAGGCAAACAATAGCACAGGGGCTATGGTGGTTTCCGACTTCGGTGTAACTACTGAATATTTTGAGTTATTTGCAAGAATCGACCTAAATGGGCGTATAGGTACGGTTGAGGCGTTGATACACAGGGCCATCGCAGATGGTAGTATGACGACCATGTATCGTGATTTTTCAAGACGCGCACCGCGGGAAGTTTGGTGATGCGACCTAGAACTAGAGAAAATAATGACAAGGTTAAATAATTTAGTTGAATGGCATGCCGACAAGGAGATCTGGATGATCACTTGTAGTACTAATGACTCTATAGGTCGCGCTGCCGATCAAACGATTGATTTGGAAAAGTGGGCAGAAGAACAAGCTGAGCTTGCTCCGGTATCACTGCTGCTATCTGCTAACAATTATGCAGCAAGCTGGGTATCTCTTCCGGGAGTAAAAGGACGTCACGTGAATCGTGCATTACCCTTTGCTCTGGAGGATATGCTGATTGGTGATATCAGTGATTACACGATCATTCCTTCCGGCTCGGTGGCCGGTCGCCACAAGGCGTATTTGGTTGCCTCTGATCTAGTCGATCGCTTACTGGAAGTGCTCGCGCTGCATCATGTGCGATTAGTGTCTCTTGTCCCTGAGACGGCTCTTTTAGTGAGCGGTAATATTATTACGCGCAGTAATGATGATTGGTTGGTTTCCTTGCCTGGACGTATCGAGGGGCGCCTACCTGACAGTGCGATCCCGGCGCTTTTAGAGTCAGTTGCCAACTCTCCTTTTGATGGAGTGCTCTCTCTATCTTCACCATCTCGCGATCAGGCTAACCTCCTGAAGAGTACGATTGCTACGGGTTACCCTGAAGCGTTCGATGATATCGAGATAAGCACAACGTCTGCGTTCTCTGAAGATTCCGACGTTAATCTGTTACAAGGCCGCGTACTTAGCGCCTCGGAAGAAAACAAACCTGCAGCGTGGTGGCGTGGTATCGCTGCATTTGCAGCATTTTTTGCGATTATGAGTGTGGTTTATCTTAGCGTGGCAAATCATCAGCTTACACAAAAGGTAGATCAGGTCTCCGATGCGAGTCTGACTCTGTACAAGCGCTGGTTTCCGGGTGAGCGTACGTCCAACTACGAGGCATTATTCCGTCGTAAATTGCGTGGCGAGAACACCACAGAATCAGGCGCTGGTTTTGTCACTATTATGTCTGAAGTGGCTCACGCGTGGGGCGGGGGGAATGCGAAAGCCTCCATCGAAGTTCAAAGCATTCGATACTCCGAGCGGATGGGAGAGTTCCTCCTTGATGTGACGGCTAAAGAGCAGGGCGATCTACAAGTATTCAAACAAGCGCTAGAGGCTCGCGGGCTCACGGCAGAGATATCCTCAGCCACCGCCGACAAAGGTGTGTTTAAAGGCCGTGTTAAAGTAGGAGGTGCCGCTTGAAGGCTCTAGATAAAGTTCGCACAGCATTTGCAGAAGATGCTCGAATTCGACAAGCACAAGATTGGTATCAATCTCAAACCGCCCGAGATCAACTGGTTGTTCGCTTGGTGCTTGGCCTACTTATTCTGGCCGTTATATTCTCAATTTTTGTCGCGCCGTTGATCCGTGAAAATGGAGAGTTATCAAAAGAGCTCGAAACGAAAACTCAATTTTATGAGTTGATGGCTCAAAACGGAGCGCGGTTTTCCGGCTCATCACCAAGGTCGTCAAACATCGACAAGCCTATTCTGGCTGTCGTGAGTCAGCAGGCGAAGCGCGATCAAATACAGCTCACTCGATATGAGCAGGATGGCGAGTCATTACGTGTATGGGTTGATAACACATCGTTTGATGATGCCGCCCAATGGATCGAGCGCTTATCTCGCACTCAAGGTGTTCAGGTTGGGCAGATCAATATTGATCGCCAGACCGAGCCAGGACGTGTCGATTTACGCGTGACCTTTACCCAAGGCTAGCCCTCGCTTTTCTAGCCACCAGGGCAGTCTTTAAGGCTGCCTTTTGTTTTTCTGTTATCTCCAAGCTTAATACTGCTTAATTTTAAAATTCCTTCAGGAGAAATACATGTCTGAACAATACGATCTCGTTGTGATTGGTGCTGGTTCTGGTGGCGTAAGAGCCAGCCGAATGGCCGCAGCCACTGGTGCTAAAATCGCGGTCATTGAAAATATGTACATGGGTGGTACTTGCGTCAATGTTGGCTGTGTTCCCAAGAAGCTTTTTGTCTATGCCAGTGAGTTTTCAGCACACTTAGATCATGCAGAGGGTTTTGGTCTTAAGGCCATCAAAAAACACTTTGACTGGAAAATATTAAGAGATAACAAAACTAAAGAAATCAATCGGTTAAATGGAATTTACAATAAAATACTTGAAGGCCCAGGAGTCGAAGTTATTCGTGGAACTGGCAGCATCAAGGCACAAGGAATCGTCTCCGTAGGTGACAGAGAGCTCCACACCAAACGCATTTTAATCGCGACCGGTGGCTGGCCTTTCAAACCTAACGTGCCAGGCATTGAACACGCCATCGATTCAAACGATGTGTTCTCAATGGAAACATTCCCAAAGGATATTATCGTTGTCGGTGGTGGTTACATAGCGGTTGAGTTTGCAGGCATATTTAAAGGCCTGGGTGCGAACACGCGATTGCTGTATCGCGGCGATCAAATACTTCGCGGTTTTGATCAAGAAGTGCGTGACTATGCCGCACGAGAGATTATCAAAAGCGGTGTCGAAATCAACGTAAACACCGACATCAAAGCCATAGAAAAGCTCGCCAACGGTCGTATCTCATGCACACTTACCGACGATTCTAATATCGAATGTGACACCTTGATGTACGCTACTGGTCGCCGTCCTAAAACAGACAACCTCGGTTTGAAAGAACTCGGCGTCACACTACGCAAAGATGGCACGATTGTTACTGACGACAAATTCGAGACCAACATACCCGGCGTATTTGCCCTTGGAGATGTCATCGGCACACCGGCATTAACTCCGGTTGCTTTACAGCAAGGCATGGTATTTGTTGATCAACAGTTTGGTGAAGGCAAACGCACTATCGACTATAAACTGATCCCTACCGCTGTTTTTTGCCAGCCTAACATTGGCACGGTCGGTTTAACTGAAGAGGAAGCCGCTGTTGCACACCCTACGGATGTGGATGTATTCACCTCGGAGTTCAAGCCTCTAAAGCACACAATCACAGGAGCAGATGAGCGCACACTCATGAAATTAGTCGTTCGACGTTCAGATGATCGAGTAGTTGGCGTTCATATGGTGGGCGAGGCCGCAGGTGAAATACTTCAAGGCCTCGCAGTGGCCATGCAAGCTGGTGCTACCAAGGCGCATCTAGACAGCACAATAGGTATTCACCCAACCGCCGCAGAAGAGTTTGTTACTATGCGCTCAGTAACTCGTAGTCTTTAATCTTGGGGTTATGCTGAATTGACCACCTGACTGCCAGAGCATATAGTCAAACTAATTAGATGACTTGTTATCTTCAGGAAATACGTCGCGACAACATGCATATGCAACGTCATAAAATACCATTAAGAGTGCTGGGCATCCTCACTCTGGTACTGGCCATGATTGGACAGCCGGTAGCTTTGGCGTGCACGTCTTGTGGTTCGGCGTCATCTGAATCTGTTGTCGCTACGGATCAAAACGTTTCTATCAGCCGTGCTATCAATAACCAGCAGCATTCGCCCCACGCGCAACATCATGGCATGAGCATGTCCTCTGAAATAAATTCGGACCATTCGCATGCACCGCTTATGAACTTAAGCCCCGACTCTAACGCCGCCAACCACGACTGCTGCAACGATCATCAATGCCCAGGCTCTCACTGCGTTTCGACGCCAGCTTTCTTCTCATCGCTTGCTGTCTTGGCTCCAATACTCATCTCCGATCATCCCTCAGAGAGTTACCGCAATGCCTATATAGGCACAACGACTGACTCACCATACAAACCACCGATTTCCAGCTAACACAGGGTAAGTGCGCGTAAAATTTGCCTTTTTGCTTTGCACAACACACCCAGAGCTCATCCCTACCAACAACACGTTGAATTTTTTGCTTTTGCATAAGCGTATTGCATTTATCGTTTATGGAAGGCACTTGTTACCATTGCAAACTCAAAGGACAGCACAATGCTAAGGGTTTTCAAATTAACGACTTTATTATCGATCCAGGCACCTCAAGGTGCATTGAAAGATAGGATTCATTCTGCGACATCATCGCGCACGTTATTTGAGGGTCGGCAACGATTCTGACGAAATCCTCCAAAAAGTGGCTCAACCATCTGTTTTACTGTACTAAAATACCTATTCCAGTTTGTGCAGACGATACGTTACCTGCCGTAATCCCACACCCAGTAACCAAAAGCTGCGGCACATAAAAGCCATATGACAATAACGACTGCGGCCGCAACTTGACTAGTTGGTTTGGATGCTGCTTTGGCTGCTTTCGAGCGACTCACCTCTATCACACTTGATGGCGTCAGTTTGATGACAAGGATGATGCCCAACGGCAGCAGGATGATATCGTCAAGATATCCCAGGATCGGTATGAAATCCGGAATGAGATCGATTGGGCTTAAGGCTGTCTCTTATACACATCTGACGCTGCCGACGAATAGAGAGG
>OMOM01000062.1_pt1 | contig 77323 bp, 75 predicted proteins | sample 1646501 | NCBI WGS metagenome assembly OMOM01 (sample SAMN05416802, study PRJEB24817) | seawater metagenome | isolation source: Sea water | place: Canada:Atlantic | collected 2013-07
AGAGAGGATCGTAAGGAGAAACCTCTCCTTGCATGGGGCCGGGGGCGGAGCCCCGCAAGGGAGTTGAGTTTGAGAATTGAGTTTGAGAGTTGAATTGGAAAGTTGAGCTTCAAATAAACGCGATTAAATAAATTGAGCAGTCTGGAGTGACGCATATCACTCCAAACTATGGGACAGCATTGGGCCAACGCCCTCCATTTAAGCCATTGATTTATATGTGTTTTTTATAAAAAATCAAAACCCCATTTACACATAGCAATACTGAATCATACCTCCTGCTTGATTACTCCTATGTCTAAGAGCCGACATATCAAGATTACGGGTAACATATAGAGCGTATAATCCCTGTCACTTTTGTTTATTCTTAACTATCCTTATAAACGCAATCCGTACTAAACAGCCTAAGTCGTTAACAACAAAAACTTATGGCTAACAATGAAACAACGAGCTTTTATATGTCCCCCGGTATGCGGTTTATCTGTCGTGCATTAACGGCCACACTGTTTGTTTTATTGTCTCAGCTATCAATAGCGGATAATGATCAGTTAGATATCCAAACCGTCAACACGGGATGGTCGTATCACTGGGGCGACGTGCCCTACAATGGCAGCTGGCAAATGCAGACCGCCGACTGGACCCCCCTAGACGTATTCAATGATGTTCCGGGCCGCCCCAAAGGTACAACGATTCTCTGGATCAAGCTTGCACTGCCCGCAGGGCACTGGCGCGATCCCTACTTATTTATAGACAGCGTTGATTTAACGATTCAAGCCTTTGAACATGAGCAACTCACCTACGAATTTAGCCACATTAGCTTGGCAGGAACGAGTAAGTTTGAGGGGTGGCCTTGGCATCTAGTGCCCGTAAGTAGCCTTGATGAGCCTACCGAAATCTACTTTAGAATATTCTCCGACTATGCCTTTATTGGGTTATCTGGTGAGGTCGTCATTGGCGAAAAAAGCGACCTACTACAACGCGTATATAAACGCGGCATGGCAGGCATGGTGTTTATCGTCATCTTGTTTGTTGCCGGAATATTAGTCACCACACTAGGCATCATAAAACGCGAACGTCGTATTGCTCTCTCCACAGGCCTACTATCCTTTGATTTAGTCATCATGATGTTCGCTGAAAACGAGCTTAGCCAAGTGGTATTCAATGATCCACTCATGTGGCGCTACTTAGCAGCCTTTAGCTATTTTCTAGTCCCCTTCTTCTTAGCTATTGTCGTGCGCGAGTGGTTTACGGGGGTGGTAAAACGAATCGCCCTGCTTGTGTGTGCTATCACCAGCGTGTTTATCTTAGGCGTTATCTTTGCCTCCTATAACTTTGGCGTTAGCTTTATTAATGCGTACAGTATTTTTGATGGCTTATTTATATTACTCGTATTAAGCCTACTCGTTGGCTGCTTCTTTCGGCGCGCCCCCCTTGGCTTCCAAGATGGCTTAGTTATTTTTGGCATACTCGCCCTATTTTTATCGCTATTGGCTGACATGTTCTCCGCCTACAACTTTTTATTTTGGATCTCACACGCTGGCCAATGGGGCTTAGTATTTTTCACTCTCGCCATGCTCACCGTATATTTAGCCAAAGACAGAGATCAGCAAATCAACTTAAACCTATTAATGAACAGCTTAGAAAAACAAGTTGAAGAACGCACGTACGAACTCACCGAAAGCCAAAAGCGGCTGGAGCAACTCGCGCAAGAAGATTTTTTAACCGGGTTACTCAATCGTCGATCTTTTGTACAACAAAGCAAACGAGAACTTGCGAATGCATTACGCCGCCACGCCCCCTTCGCCCTCGTGTTATTTGATATCGACCACTTTAAAAGCATCAACGACACCTACGGCCATGGCGTGGGTGACAAAGTATTAGAAAAAATTGCCGCCGTGACAAAACGAACCTCCCGTGAAGGAGACTTAATTTGCCGCTACGGTGGAGAAGAGTTTGTTATTTTACTGCCTGAAAGTGATGCGGACGCTACGCATACTTTCGTTAATCGATTGCACTGCGCACTCCAAGACATCAGCTTAATGGCCAATAACGGTGAGAAGATTAACATCACCGCCAGCATCGGCGTGGTGACCTTTGAAAACGCTCCCTCAAACGGCACAGATAATCGCATCTATCCAGAAGTCGATAAGTTACTTGAACTGATGCTATCGCAGGCTGATGAAGCCATGTATGACGTAAAAAACAATGGCCGTAATGGGATAAAGGAAAGAGTCTTTTAACCCATTATTGCCTTAACAGTTCAAGCGCATGAATCCGTTTATCACGTTCATAAATATCATTAGTAAACATCAGCTCATCAACATCAAACTGCTGCACCAAAGACTCTAATTTAAGAGCGACAGTACTCGGACTACCAACTACAGATAGCGCCAAAAAATTCTCAACCTGCCGGCGACTCGCATGATCCCAAATAGCATCCATATCTTTTACCGGCGGTGGTAAATACAAAGGCTTACCATACAACAACGACAGAACTCGCTGCTGCGAACTCGTGGCCAAATAACGCGCCTCATCATCAGTATCCGCCAGAACTAACGGCAAACATAAAATAGCATGAGGTGTCTCAAGCGTTGACGATGGCTGGAAGTTCTCACGATAATAACTCAATGCATCACGGGCTAACGCCGGAGCAAAGTGTCCCGCAAAAGCATAAGGTAAGCCACGCTGTGCAGCTAGTTGAGCACTGAACATACTCGACCCTAACAACCAAATCGGCACATTCGAATCTCGCCCTGGATAGGCATGCACACCCTTACCTTCCGTTTGTTTTTTGTCCGCATCGTTATCTGGGCCGAGCAATCTTTGCAACTCAGCCACCTCTTGCGGAAAATACTCCGCACGACGCTCATCACGATGCAAGGCTCTGCTCGTAGCGGCATCCGTACCCGGAGCACGCCCCAAACCTAAATCAATACGGTCGGGGTAAAGGGCCGCAAGCGTACCAAAGTGCTCAGCCACAACTAAAGGCGGATGATTGGGCAACATAATACCGCCAGAGCCAATACGCATACGCTCAGTATTGGCCGCCAAATCACCAATAAGCACGCTCGTTGCACTACTCGCAATGCCTTCCATATTATGGTGCTCGGCCAACCACAAGCGGGTAAACCCTAAGCGGTCAGCACTCTGCGCGTAACGGCGTAGCTCAAGCAAGGTAGTACGGATATCCAAGCCTGTTGGCACCGATGCGAGTTCTAATAACGAGACAGGGAGTTGGGTTAAAGCCGACATAACCAATACACTCAAAACAAAAAACTAGCCTGACAGAATCAAGACTAAGCGTCAGCTGATTTTACGGCAACATAATGCACTTCACTGTTGCAACCTTAAGCCTTATTCGACTTAATATCCTGTTGATAAACTGCCAACTCTTTCATTAGCGTCTCGCCCCAAACGCCCGTCTCTGTGATCGAGAGTGTGTGTAGGTCGTGAGCGTAATTTTGTATCAAAGCGAACCCCGCATCTGTGTTGCTAGTGCTATTAATACCAGCACTGTTAACACCAGTGGCCAGATAGTGACACCAAGCCACTCGCGCTTTGGTCATTAATTTTTCCAACTCCAGTTGAGTCGACAAAAATCTAACATGCCCCGCCGTGCCCCCAAAAAGAGAGTTTGCACCTAGACTGCTCGCTGCAACCGCAAGAAATGCATAACCATATTGCGCCCACTCTTTAAATTCTGGGTTTGTTGTTGCTGCTAACAAAGGAAGAAGCAAGCCGATCGTGCCCGTTATCCAAGCGGCCATACGTGATACTCCAGAAATCCACGCCCGTGTTGTACGACGGCGGTAATAATACTTAATCTCAGCCGTCGCTAAGTCATCAACCGCACGGAATAATTGTTCGAGAGACTCCTGGATATGTTCGCCGTCCCACTGCAAGCCTTGTGTAGCGGTATTGAACATACCTAACCTTCTGGGATCTTCAGGACGAATATTTTTCATTGGTTAAACCTTTATTAACTAACTTAAAAACATCGCCATCCTTGGCCTACACCCTGAAATGTGAAAAAAGGCTAAGTTGCGGGTTGTTACTTTTTAGTTGCTCGCAACATCCAAGCCGTTTTTTCATGTATACGCATACGGTCAGAAACCAATGAAGCCGTTGATTCATCATCAGCGTTTTGTGCTATTTTCAAGACTTCACGGCAAGTTTTAATAACTTGTTCATGGCCTTTAGTCAAAAGCGCAACCATCTCAGCTGAAGTTGGAACACCTTCAACTTCCTTGATAGAACTAAGCTTTGCGAATTCTTTATAAGTACCTGGAGCAGGAACATCAAGCGTTCGAATACGTTCAGCAATATCGTCCACGGCAATGGCTAATTCGGTATAATGCTCTTCAAACATTAAATGTAATTCACGAAACTGCAATCCCGTCACATTCCAGTGAAAGTTATGCGTTTGTAAGTATAAAGTGTAGGAATCTGCTAGCAGACGTTTTAAACCATCCGTAATTTCGGCTCTGTCTTGTTTGCATATGCCAATATCTATATCAGTCATTTTATTTCCTCACATGGGTACGAGTTTAAACACTTACTCAATGTAGCTAGGGTGATATGTTCACGCAACCACTTTTAGAACCTTAGGCACCACTGAATAACCCAGTCATATTCGGATTTGGCATCCTGCGACGCCTATCTCCTGCATCCATTCAGTCGAGAACGTGAGTGCTATAGTGCTTCAGGCCGAGACATTGACCTAAGGTAATGACGAGTCCTTGATGAGATCAATAACAAAGAGATGAAGTGGCTTATATTCTCAATACAGCCCACGCCCCTCACTAGCAATACACAGGGGTTTTCAGGAAAGCGCCATTTCTTTGTTACTACTTTTTGATGTAACCCAATACCATCCAATTAGCGCCTCAAACTGACACTTTACTGGAAGCCGCTATCATCACTGCGTTATTCAGAGGTGCTCTAGCCTTCAAAAAGAAGACTAGAACAGGCTAACGGCTTACTTGTAAAAGGCCTCGACAGTACCTTTAAGTTTCACTAACAACGGCTGGCCACGGCGATCTAACGCTTTTGGAGAAGGAATTTTAACCCACCCTTCACTGATGCAATATTCTTCTACATCCGTACGCTCTTTGCCATTCAGCTTAATACCAATCGTATGCTGAAAAATTTCTTCTACATGATGCGGGCTACGAGGATTACCTGAAAGGCGATCCGGTAATTCAGGAAGAGAGCTTGTATCATTCATATTAGAGACCCAACTAAAGTAAAATTCGTACTAGAAAAATCTAGGGCACCTCTGAAAAATGCAGTGGCGGCTGCGGCTTTCAGGAAAGTGACAGTTCAAGGCGCTACTTTGAAGGCATGGCGGGTCACGTCAAAAAGTAGCAACACAGAAATGTTATTTTCCTGAAAGCCCCTGTTTATAGGTAGTGAGGGGCGTGGCTTGTAGACACTTTATATCTTTGTTGTTGATCTTATTAAGGACCCGCCATTAACTTCGATCAACGCCTCGATCTAAAGCGTTACAAGACTCACGCGCAGCACTACTGTATTTTTCAGAGGTGCCCTAGATTCACAATACTGGAGCAATTAGGCGCAGCACTCGAGCCAATAGCTGTTTCCACCAGCGTTCATCGACATGGGTGGATTCACAGTGGCTTAAGTCCTCCAGCATCATGGTTTCAATGTCGCGAGCGAACGCCTTGTCATTCACCAAAGCCGCTATCTCGAAATTGATTCGCAGTGAGCGATTATCCAAGTTAGCGCTACCAACGCTGGCCCACTCATCATCGATCAACATGACTTTTTGATGGAGAAATCCGGGTGTGTAGGTATAAAACTGCACCTGAGCTTTGGCCAATGAAGCGACGTAGCTTCGCGTGGCTTGCGCAACCATCCAGTTGTCTGATTTTTGCGGCAATATCACTCGTACATCAACACCACGTAAGCCAGCTAATTGAAGCGCTGCGTACACCGTTTGGTCGGGCACAAAATAAGGGCTGACGAGCCAGCAGCGTTTTTTGGCTGACGAAATCATGTGGGTGAAGAAGAGGCTACCAGAATCGTAATAGTCGGCAGGTCCGGGGTTGATGCACATCACCCGTTTGCTGCCCGCTGGTTGAGGTGTCGACCAATCAAGTTCGGGGGCCTTCCCGGTTGCCCAGTGCCAGTCTTCACTAAACGAGAGTTGAAAGGCGAGCGTCGCAGGGCCACTGATCGACATATGAGTATCACGCCACACGCCAAACTCTGGATCTAGCCCTAAGTATTCAATGCCGACGTTATGACCACCTACAAACGATATTTGGCCGTCGATGGTAACTAATTTGCGGTGGTTGCGAAAATTCACATTGGTGCGATTACGCAGTTTTAAAGGATTGAAACGCGATACATTAACGCCAGCATCGATTAAACGTTTGAGAAATGCCTTATCAAGGCCACCAGAGCCGATTTCATCGTACAGCAGATAAACTTTTACGCCTTCTGATGCTTTTTCGCAGAGAACATCTGAAAAACGCTGGCCTAATGCATCGTCTCGGAACGTATAAAACTGCACACACAAAGTGTGCCTTGCTGTTTGTGCTGTATTCAAAATGGTGTTGAAGGTGTCTTTACCATTGATCAGTAACTGGGTCTCGTTACCTTCCAACATAGGCGCGCGGAACAAGCGTTGAAGCGCCAGTGTTTTATCATTGGGTTCAGAGATATACGAACTTAGGCTATTACGAATCTGCCTCTCTTGGGCGGAAAGTTTATTGTCACCTTGTCGGCGAGCTTTTCGATAGCCGCTGAAACGTCGGCTACCAAAAAGTAAATAGAAAGGAAGTGAGACGAGGGGCATGAGCAGTAAGGCTATTACCCAGGCCGCAGTGCCTTGGGCTGTTCGGCTTTGCCATAATGCATCTATGGCCGCAGCGATGCCTAAAGAGTAGAGCAGTACTGGCCAGATCACCCAATGAAACGAATCCATATCCCTCCTTAATAAGTGATTAAGTTATACACCGGCGAGGCGCATAAATTCATCACGCGTTGCCGGGTTTTCTCTAAATACGCCCTTCATCACCGAAGTACGCATTTTAGAATTTTGCTTTTGTACGCCGCGCATCATCATGCACATATGCTGTGCTTCAATGATTACACCAACACCCCGACAGCCCGTAACTTCTTCAACGGCCTCGGCGATTTGCTTGGTCATGTTTTCTTGAATTTGCAGACGACGGCCAAACATATCAACGATACGAGCAAATTTTGATAACCCTAATACCTTGCCTTCTGGTAGGTAGCCAATGTGCGCGCGGCCGATAAATGGCAGCATGTGATGTTCGCACATGGAGTAAAACTCAATCCCTTGAACCACGACCATCTCGTCATTATCACTACTGAATACGGCTCCGTTTACCACATCATTCAATTCTGTGGTGTAACCGCTAGTAAGAAATTGCATCGCTTTGGCAGCACGTTTAGGCGTATCCAGTAGACCTTCTCGCTCTGGGTTTTCACCAAGCTCACTCAGAACATCGTGGTACAGGGTTTCAAGTTTTGACATGTGGTTTCCGTAATTAGTTTCGGTGTCTGGGATTACCCGACCATTTTACTCAATTTTCCAAATCTTATACAAAGAAAACTTTGGTGTATAAGAATTTAGTTATTTATTTAAACTTCCTGCTTGCTCGACGTGACCATATTGAGCAAGAAACTGGCTCACGCCTCGTGGGCATTGGGTGCCTGTCCAACATAAGTTGATCTGTTGATTGCCTGTAGTACTGGCTGGGAAAATTCTTGCAGCTTGGCGAGCAACGGCTTCGCCTGAATCAATCCACTCTATATGTGGCCAACAAGCTTCGAGTTCATCACGCAGCAAGGGGTAGTGGGTGCAGCCTAAAACCACTTTTTGCATATCGGGGAATTCAGCCAGCCAAGGGGTTAAGTGCTGTTGAAGTTCGGTGGTGATGGTTTCACCGCCCATCTTTCTTTCTGCAATCGCGACCAATTCTTTACTACCAAAGCGCTGCACTGTGCAGTGGTTGGCAAAGTCGTTAATCAGTTGATCGGTATACGGGCGGCGCACGGTGGCTGGTGTCGCCAATAACCCGAAGGTATTTTGGGCATCGCTAGTGCAACGTTCACCCGCCACCCTAATCGCAGGAACGACCCCGACCACAGGAATGGGTAAAGCATTACGCAATTGCGAGAGCGCTAAAGTGCTCGCGGTATTGCAAGCAACGATCAATAGTGCGGGATTATAGTGTTCACAACCGCGAACACAGACATTTAAAATACGCTGAATCAGAACGTCATCGTCCCGATCGCCATAGGGAAACATCTCAGTGTCCATCAGGTAATTCAAACAGATCGCAGGAAATTGCTGGCGAACCTGAGAAAGTACTGACAAGCCGCCTACGCCGGAATCGAAGATGAGTATGGAGTTAGCCATAACAGGTCTGGTTCTGTCGCCTATGTGTATTTGTCGTTGACGTGAATATCAATGAAACATGACAACAAGAAAATCGGGAAGTCACTAAAGGCAGTATTCTAACAAAGAAATTTCTCCTCTGCCTGAGCAAAGCACAGAAAGCCTACTACACTTTCAGCAGGGCACGACCTATATGGCTTCCAATGGAGTTGTCAGTTTTTGGAACTTAAGGAATTACTTGATAATGCTAGGCGTAATGAAGCTCTGCTTAAACGTCTCCAAGCATTTGAATTACAGCTACTGTCAGCGCAAAACTGGCAAGACTTTTTAACTTTATTACTAGAGGCTTTGCCGTCTCAGTTTGATCTTGATGCTGTTGGTTTGAAAGTGTGTGACCCAGATGGAGAACTGAAGGCATCAATGCTGCAGTCCCTGGATATAGATCAAGGCGTTATGTTGAATCAAATTGAATTCAAAGCGTCGTTATCTATCGCAAAAGCGGGTGCAATCAATCCGCCACCACCTTGGAAGTCTGCTTTACAGCTGCCCTTGATGCGCGGTGGGGAATACCTTGGTCAGCTGTATATGTATTCTCTCCAACATGACCGCTTCCAAGAAGGTATGGCGACTGACTTTATGCAGCATCTTGCGGCGGTGATCGCTGCGTGTTTGGTAATGGTTAAGCAAACAGAAAGCCAAGCGTTACTTGCCTTAACTGACCCTTTGACCGGAGCGGAAAATCGGCGTGGATTTGAGCGTGTATATAAGCGTGAATGGGCACGAGGCCAACGTCAGCATCATGTGTTTTCAATGATATTGATGGACATTGATCACTTTAAAAAAGTGAATGATATTCATGGTCATGGCACCGGAGATCGAGCGTTAAAAGCCTTATGCAAAACATTGAAAAATGTCATTCGTCCAACGGATCACCTAGGCCGCTTGGGTGGCGAAGAGTTTGCTGTATTACTACCTGGCTGTCAGCCTGATCAGTTAGTCACGGTGTCTGGGCGTATTCAAGAAGCCATTCGTGAGATGGTTGTGCTTAACGATAAACAAAAACAGGTGCCGATCACGGCGTCTGGTTCGTTTATTTCAGTGACGCCACGCCCGCATCAGAACTTGCAAATAGAGCAGGTACTGGATCATCTTGATAAATACTTGTATCAGGCAAAAGGAAACGGTCGAGATCAGTTTATAAACGCCTCAACTTAACCCTTAAGCCTGCGATTTAGTAATCTATTAATCTTCCGCAAATAACAGAGTGAAGGTAACGGGCACGGTGGTAGAAATTCGTTCCAGCTTAGCCACATCACGTAAAGCCTCGATGCCTTTTACTAAACTGAATTCATCCGCTTTTACCAGTACAGGCCCTAAACTTGTCACGACAACGTGGCCGTCACGCCCTGTGGTGGCGAGAACATCTGCATGGGTAGTTACGGTTTCGCCGTGAAGACTGATTGTCAAAGGCAGCGTTGAAATAACCATTTCACCTTGCTTTAGTGCGGTTAATAAAGCATTGGGTAAATCAGAAGTGATGGTCAGTGTGCCATACGTTGGGGTTTCAAATAACATGCTTTGCAGCCGTTCGTTACGAATAGGAATACCTGTCTCGACGCTGGTTAAGTCCACCTCAACTTTGGCTTTGCCTTCGGAAGAGACCGAACCGCTCAAAGACATGAAACGGTGAACCTCTGAGATATTGGTATTTTTAGTGGAGATAAATTGCAGGGTAGATTCAGGGCTAAGCGACCAGTCTGCTAGTGCGGCGCTTGAAGCACTTAACAAAGTAAGGGGAAGTAGCAGGGGACGTAAATGGCGTTTGATAGCAAATTTCATGGGCGATCCTCTTGTAGGTGACTCTCTTTTAGATGAATGTCTTGTAAGTGATTCTCAGTATTATATAGAACCACTTTAGACCAACATACAAGAATAAAGACTTATAGAGACTCGAAAATACGAAGAGTTACTGCTACTGAAGCAGAGATACTTGTGGAAAAGAGTATTCCGCCAGCCAGCGAAATTCTTTTTCAATACTTAGCTTGTTATCGTTTTCCAGTTGCAAACGCTGTTTATCTAATTCAAATCGTTGCTTGGGTTTTAATGCTTTATAAGCATCTAAAATAGGCATGTGTTTGGTGGCGTCGTAGTGCTCCCGGATGGCTGTGATTTCAGTGAGCTGCCATGCATTCGGGTCTAGTCCTGTGATCATATGCTGAATACGTAATACGCCCTCCGTGATGTCACACTGCTGCTGAACAACTGAGCGCGACACAAAGCGAATATCACTGACAAGTTCTTCTTGATAGTGTCGTAGTTGTAACTCGGCTTCTGCTTGCTCTTTTTCTTTGGCCAAATTCACTTTCTTGACTTGCTGCAATAAATGCCACGCATAGCCCGCCAGAGCAGCGATGATCAGAAGGGCGGTAATTAATAAAACGAAATGGAAAGTTGTCATGTCTTAATCCGCATAAAAAGAGGGTAACCATGATACTGAGAAGCGGAGTGAAGCTAAAGCCCACTTCTAATCGTGTTGTTGCTAAATAGTGTTACTGTTAAATGGTGTAGAAGTCGTCATCTTTACTTTTATCCGTATTTTGCAGAGATTTTAACGCATCAGAAGCCGTGAAAAATACTTGCTTAGCTGACAGGTGTTTTAGCAAATCAGAGCGTGCCAATTGATCCATTACCGGGCCTTTGAATTCGGCAAGGTTAAGCTGAATATTTTGCTCTAAAAGCCGCTCATGAAGTAACTCAAGTGCTTCTACTCCGCAAAAATCGATGTGGTTAATGGCGGTGCCGACAATCACAACGTGCCGAAGGTCGTGGTTACGAAGTACTTTCCCCAGTATGTAATCGACTAAAAAGTCACTGTTGGCAAAGTAGAGGTTTTCATCCACCCGTATGAGCATAATGCCTGAGGTTGTTTGTACTTTGTGGCGCAAAATATTACGAAATTGATCCGTGTTTTCAATGCGGCCCACCTCTGCAATGTGAGGTTGGCTGGTGCGTTTGAGGTATAAAAATAATGATAACCCTACGCCGGTAATAATGCCGGTTTCAGCGTTAGTCCCCAGTACGGTTGCGAAGGTAACAAACCAGACTAAACCGTCACTGCGTTGAAACTTCCACGCTTTCCAGCCATCTTGCCAGCGGAATAATGGCCAAGTTGCCACCGTAATAATTGCCCCAAGAATGGCTTCAGGTAGGTATTGAAACCAGCGTCCGGCCACCAAAGCAACGATCACCATCGCGATAAAAGTGACCACCGCCGCCCATTGGCTACGGGCGCCTGAAGATACCATCACCATACTTCGGCCAAAGCCACCTGCCACGGGCATGGCCTGTGTTATAGAGGCGGCAAGGTTAGCAATGCCTAGAGCCAGTAATTCTTGGTTTGGAAGTATGCGGCGTTTTTGTTCACGCGCCATCGTGTTCGCGATGGATAAGCTCTCAAGAAAAATAATCAGGGCCAAAATAGCCGAAGGCAGTAGTAAAGCTTGCCAATTCATTGTGCTAACTGCAGGAAAGCTTAAAGAGGGTAAGCCAGAAGGAATCATGCCGACGGTGTCGGTGTTTAATTGAAAGCCCAGCGTAACGAGCGTGGCGGAAATAATCAGTATGAGCGGTCCACTGCGATTAACTAAGGTAGCCAGAGACGAATTGAGCTTTAAACGCGCAGAGACCACTGGGATCATTTTTTGCCAGACTAATACTAGAATTATGCCGCCAATACCGAGCAAGAGGGGGGTTAAAGCAATGTCCCACCAATGCTCGACAGTAAAGCGTAACGGCTCCCAGCCTGGACCTCCGCGGGGAACTTCAAGCCCAGTAAAGTAGGTGAGCTGACTGATAATAATGACGAGTGCCGCAGCGCTGGTAAAACCAGAGATCACAGAATGACTGATAAAGGATGTCCAACTGCCAAGACCAATGGTAAAAAAGATTAATAGCCATGTGCCCGTCATAGCCGCTAATAAGGTGGCATAAGCGGGGTAGTTGGCACCGGATACCTCGACGACTCCATGCAAAGCATCGAGCGTCATCAGAGAAATAATAGCGACGGGTCCGACTGCTAAAGTTGGGCTACTGCCAAGTAAGGCGTAGGCCAGTAAAGGCAATAAGGAAGCAAAGAGACCGGCTTCAGGCGGAAGGCCAGCTAAAAACGCATAAGCAATGGCTTGAGGTACGAGCATAATCGCAATAATTACCCCGGCACTGATGTCGGGTATTAATCGTGTTGCATCCCAAGGCAGTAGGGTATTAGCGAATTTCATGATGCATACAGCCTATTTAACAATGAGATAACATGTATGGCGTGCTCGCCATTTAATGAATAACACATAGATTGGGCATCTCGACGGCAAATAACCAGATGCTCATTTCTAAGCAGTGCAAGGTGTTGTGACAGCGCCGACTGGCTGAGTGAATTGCCAGTAGTTTGATGTAACGCCAAGCGCTCACACAGTTCAGATACCGAGGCTTCACCGTCTCTAAGTGCGCACAGTATGTCGAGTCTATGTTCGTTGGCCATCGCCTTCAATAAGCGAACGGCAGCTTCGCGGTTGTTGATGTGCGTTTCAGCGTTGAGTGTCATATACCTTCCTGCTGTTATACGCGATCAAGTTATGGGTACTGGATAAATAAAAGCAAAATTCAATATTGCTAAATAAGAATATTCTAATACAATAATTTCAGCAAGTCAGAACAATGTATAAACTTTGAAGTGAACACCCTTAGTTTCAATTAGCTGGGCAGTTATTTGAATTAGGCATCTAGCATCAGGGTTAAAAGCTTAGGAGGTTTCAATGAATACCAATAGCACTGCTAGCACTCATTCAATTCAAAGCTATTTTCATGATGATACAAGTACGTTTACCCATGTACTCACGGACATCGCCACTGGGCAGTGTGCCATTATAGATCCTGTTCTTGATTACGACGCGAAATCAGGGCGTACTTCAACGGACTTTATCGACCAAGTTTTGGCAGGTATTGCCGAGTCTGCATCTACTCTAGTGTATGTTTTGGAAACTCATGCCCACGCTGATCATTTAACATCAGCTGCCTATATACGTCAGAGAACTGGTGCGAAAATTGTTATTGGTCAGCAGATTACGGGTATTCAACACACGTTTGCTGGCATTTTTAATGAAAGCGAGCGTTTTCCAACTGACGGTTCGCAGTTCGATATCTTATTGGCTGCGGGGGATGAGATTGCCTTAGGTAAAACTCATATACGTGCTATCGCGACACCGGGGCATACGCCAGCCTGCGTGACGTATCTTGTTGATGATACGGATGCATTTATTGGCGATACTTTATTTATGCCTGACACAGGCACTGCCCGATGCGACTTTCCGGGAGGAGACGCCAACGCCTTATATGATTCGGTGCAAACGCTCTTTGCATTGGGCGATGACGTTAACCTGCACTTGTGCCACGACTATCCGCCAACGGATCGAGCTGTATGCAGTGTTGTGACGGTGGCTGAACAAAAAGCTAAAAACGTTCATGTGGGTAACAAACAGACTCGTGATTCGTTTATCGAATTACGAACTCAGCGGGATGCGGGGTTAGCAGTACCGCGTTTGATACTTCCTTCGTTGCAGGTAAACATACGGGCAGGTGACTTCCCAGCACCTGAAGATAACGGTGTTAGCTATTTGAAAATTCCCTTAAATAAAATTTGATGGCCGAAAGGCTTGCTATTACTCGGTTTGTTGGCAATTTGGCCGTTATCCGTTAGGCTGAATGTAAGAAAATAAAAAGGAATAAGCCATGCTGGTTAATAACCGCTGGGTAAGGGCGAGCGGAAATCTGCAAGATAAGCCCATCAGTATTCAGTTTCGTGAAGACTGGACACAAGCAAAAGAGTCAGGGCTTTACGGTCTTTGTGTGCAAATCGCTTGGAATGCGCAGACCAACGATGACAGCACTGGGTTTCCTGCGACGGAAGAACAAGCGCGTATCATTGCTTTTACCGAGCAGTTACAGGCGCGTCTCGAACCTGATGAGAACTCGGTAGTGGCCATGATGATCACCCACGATGGGATTAATCAGTGGATTATCTACAGCAAAGATCTCGATGTATTGAAGGCTGGATTGGAGACGATACCGACGGATAATGGATTGTACCCAATTGAGGTGGTCGCCGATGAAGATGCCGAGTGGAGCACCTTCATTCAGGTTCACGAGCGTATTAACAGCGAACTCGATAACCAATAGAGTCTAACCAATAGAGTCGCGCGCTTTCAGAGGTGCGCTAAAGCACTTCTGGCTAAAGCACTTCTGATAGGCGCTTTAGCGTCCGTGTTTTGCCGCCTCGATGGCCGCGGCCTCTGCTGCAGCTGCTTCCGCCTCACGTCGTAGGCGTTCAATTTCTGCCATTTCAGCTTCTGCCATTTCTGGTGTTTCTAAGGTTATACGTCCAATTTTTCCTGAACGTAGTTCGTGCAAAATTATTTCTGCGCCTTTATGAACATCAACAATGCCACCTGGGCGCAAGCATCCCCGCTTGGCGGCGATGGTTTTTAGGAGTTCTTCAGCGGACTCTGGCAGTGACTTTAGTTTAAAGCGCGCGGTGATCTCGGCGGGGTACGCTTGGGCTAGGTAGCCAACAGCAAAGGTAGCCACATCCGTGTATTCAATGGCCGTGTCTTTTACTGCGCCGCTGGCGGCTAAACGATAGCCACTGCGTTCGTTTTCAAATTTTGGCCATAGAATGCCAGGGGTGTCCGACAATATGATGCCGTTTTTCAGGTCAATCATCTGGTTGGTTTTGGTGACCGCAGGTTCATTACCCGTGCGTGCGATGTAGCGTCCAGCGAGGGCATTAATCAAGGTGGACTTCCCAACGTTAGGGATTCCCATGATCATGACGCGAATTGCACGATTTTTGTCGAGTTGAGATTTTCCGACTTTGGTGGCCATCGTGATTAACTGTTTGACCTGTTTGCGGTCTTCAGCGACTAACGGCAAAGCCACGGTGTTTTCTTGGCTATTAAAGTAGTTTGCCCACGCCTTAGTCACGGCTGGGTCGGCAAGGTCAGCTTTATTCAATACCTTGATACAAGGCTTGTTTTGGCGCAGCTCATCCACCATAGGGTTGGTACTGGAGAAGGGGAGGCGTGCATCCAACACTTCGATCACCAGATCAATGTCTGGCATCGCTTCGCTAATTTTTTTGCGGGCTTTGTTCATGTGCCCGGGGAACCAATGAATGGCCATTTTGTATTATCCCGATTGACGAATCGTTAGAAGGGCGGCACATTGTAAAGCATGGCTCTCGTAGAGCAACTGCTCTGACGTTGACACACAAGTGTCATACAAGGCGTTTAGTAATACGAACAAGCCTGTAGGAGTGACGCTGCCTACTATGGACAAACGTTAAGTTAGAACTTACTAGTGAGGATAATGAATGGATGCCTTAGCTAATGAGATTATTGATACCGCAAGAAAACAGGGACGCCACGCATCTGCGACGGTTGCCGGTCGGCGCCGGGAGGGGTTCTTGTTGGGTAATCGATTTGTGTTCTCTGATCAGAACGAGCTTATGTGGATGGAAGCCGGGCCTGGTGAATTCCGCGAGCTAAAAATTTGGCGTAAATAATACCGATAGGCTTATCAGTATTATTTAGTAAGTCCGACACTCCTATCGTTAGGGTGTCGGAATAATGTCGGAAATAGCGCCGATTCGATTTATTCTGCTGCTGAGGCGTTTTCGACCTCGGTCTGGTCTTGCTCGTTTGCAGCTTCTACCTGAGTCTCTAATGCCGCCGGGGCTTTTTCAATGGCACTGGTCTCGGGGTAGTGTGTGGCTTCTTCTTCGTATTCTTCAGCGCTGGCTTCGGGTTCCGGTGCCTTAACGGACTCTGCTGGTGAAACCTTTGCTTCTTTGACCGTATTTTTGCTGGTTATTTTTTCAGCTTCCTTTTCCGCTTTTTCTCGTTGCTTTTCTAACTTGGTGATTTGGCGTTCTTGCTGAGCCCAATAACCACTGCGGAATTCAACGTCACGGACACCATTTTCTTCAGCGATGCTCTCGGCGTTGTTCTTGGCTGATTCGTCAGCATCACGGGCCATCAGTTTGCGTTCGCCGGGCTCAATGCGTGCAAATAGATCAAGAAGGGCACTTGAAAGCACCTCCTGAGCTACGTCTTCACGCCCTTTACGGAAACGTCGAGCAATCATGCTAAGAAACGCCAAGTCATTTGCATCAAGCTTTAAGCTAAGTTCGGCAAGTGACATCTCTCTCTCTCGCTGCTCGCGCTCTTCTTCGTAATAGCGGTCCATCAGGGAGTGTGTACGTGGCGTTTCCAAATCAGACATAAGTGCGGTATCCGTTTCTCTAAAATAGGTAAAAATCAGGCCGAATACTGTAGCGATAACTCCTACCTGTGTCCAACGGTCAAAGGGTGGTTTATAGTAACCGAAGTGATAGGCATTTAAGTGATAGGCATTTAATTGATAGGCACTTAAGTAATGAGTACAGGGTTAGTAATATCGTATTGACGGTTTTACAAATTCACTGATTGGGATGTATATGATTCAGTCGACTATGGCACAAGCACTTGAGCAACAACTTGAGCAAAAACTACATACGTTAACGCCGGATTTTTTGCAGATTATAAACGAAAGCCATATGCATTCTGGCCCCGCTACAGACTCACACTTTAAAGTTACCTTGGTGTCCTCTGCGTTTGATGGGGTGAGAACCGTTGCTCGCCATCAAAAAGTGTATGGCATTCTTGCGGAAGAGTTACAAGGCCCTGTGCATGCATTGGCATTGCATCTATACAGCCCTGAAGAGTGGCGGAGTATGGAGCAAGTGCCAGCGTCTCCTAATTGTTTGGGAGGCAGTAAAAGCGAAGCCGGGAGTGCTGATCATGCGTCGTAATATTTTGGAGACTTCTTTTTTTACGACTTTTTGCACGATTATGTTGTCATTGGCTGCAGCCCTGATGGCAAGTGCTCCAGCACATGCCGGCAAAGCATGGCACGAAGCACATTACGATGAGAAAGACGATATTCGCGTTTTTACTCGCAAAGTAAAAGGCTCAGACATGATGACCTTTCGTGCTATCACTCACGTTAAAAGCACATTAACAGCCCCTATTGCTTTGCTGGAAGATGCGGAGCGAGCGCATAAATGGGTATTCAGTTGTAAAGCGATGGCCTTGATCGAACAGGTGTCGAATACCAGTGCACTGTATTATATGGTGACGGATATGCCGTGGCCGGTATCCAACCGCGATAGCATCAGCGAGACCTCTGTATCTCAAGATCCTGATTCGTATGTGGTACGTGTCGATATTTCTGCACGTAACGATGTGTTTCCTGAAAACGATGATCATGTACGTATTCGTACCATGACAGGCTACTGGCAGATGACGCCACAAGACGATGGTGTGATAGAGATTGTTTACGAAGCTCACGCTGATCCCGGCGGCGGTTTACCTTCTTGGTTAGTGAATAGCTTTTTGGTAGATGCGCCGCTTGAAACCTTACGTGGTTTTCGTGACCTAATTGGCGAAGAGCAATATCAAACCGCATCGAGACAGTATATTAAGAATTTATAACACCTTGATTTTAAAAGACTAATCGGGGTTGTCATATTCCTGTAATAAGTAACAGGTACTGTTCGCCACTGGTGAACTTCAGAAGTACCTGTTTATGCGTTTTATCTGTTCAATCTGCCTTTCGGCAACCATTTTTTTATCAGTGATGGCCTCTTTTTCGGCGACAGCCTCACCTTTGTTTCAAGCGGTTCAAGCGGGTTATTACCAGCACTTATTTCGTATTGATGGTTCTAATACCATTGGTGCCGAGTTGGCGCCCGCACTAGTAAAGGCGTGGCTGGCCAAACACGGTGCGAATCAAATCAGCGTGGTTGATATTGCTGAGAATGAGGTGCGTGTGGTGGCCTTCCTACCAGATAGAAATGCCCAAGTTACCGTTGATATTGCGGCCCATGGTTCAGGCACGGGTTTTTCTGCTTTGGCTCAAGAAACAACGGATATCGCAGCGGCTTCTCGTCCGGTGAAGCCTAAAGAGCGATCATTATTTAAGGCCGTGGATCTGACTAATGTCGACAGCGAGCATATCGTCGGTATTGATGGTTTGGCGATTATTGTTCATCCGTCTAATCCCCTAAGGTCGTTGAGTGTTGCTAATTTACGTCGTGTTTTTTCTGGTGATGTTCACAACTGGAGTCAACTTGGGGGGAACGATGAAGCAATCAATGTGTTTGCTCGTGATGAAAACTCAGGGACGTGGGATAGCTTTCGTCATATGGTTCTCGGCAAGATGCCTCTGATCGATAATGCCATGCGCTATGAGTCGAACAATGATTTGTCTGATACCGTCAGCCAAGTACAGGGTGCGATCGGGTTTGTTGGTTTAGCATCGGTTCGTGATGCCAAACTGATGGCTATTTCAGATGGTAATGTCGGCGCATTGCAGCCGAATAAACTGACCGTGGCGACGGAAGATTATGCCTTAGCGCGTCGTTTGTATATGTACACCGCAGGTAAGCCCACAAACGCTTACGTTGATGATTTTCTATATTTTGTCGCCAATGAAGGACAAAAGCAGGTATCGGATGTTGGTTTTATCTCTCAGGAGGTTCAACCCGTGTTTCCAGAGTATTTGTCAGCCTTACCAAAGCCGATGCAAGGATTGGTAAATAACGCGTATCGCTTGAGTTTGAATTTCCGTTTCAATAATGGCAGCGCTAAATTTGACAACAAAGCGCAACGTGATGTGGATCGCTTACTTGAATTTATGTCGGAACATCCTGACGCTGAGCTGATGTTGTTTGGGTTTGCATCAGAAAGCGATGACGCAGAGATGACGATGCTGCTATCCAAGCACAGAGCAATGGCTGTGAGCCGTGCGTTGCGTCGTGCAGCCATTTATCCTGATGTGGTCAGAGGGTTTGGTTCTCAAGCGCCTGTAGCAGCCGTAGAAGACAACGATGGCCGTCAGAAGAACAGTCGGGTTGAAGTCTGGATTAGACCTCCGCAAGCGTATGCGGAAGTCTATTAATTGATGTTGGTGGAATTAACTTCCGCCGTGCATCATCAAATACAGGGTCACCGTTGCTGCAGGGATGTTCGCGCACATTTGATCGGATAACTCGGCGTCTTCATCAATGTCTGCCATTTCTGGCTCATCCATAAATAACCCTGACGCATACATGATCGGGAAGAGGTGTTGAGCGACTTCTTCTTCACGATCCGCGTACCAAGAATCTTCGTGCAAAATAACCGCAGACATAAAGCCCATGGCCCAGCTTTCCAGTGGCGGCTCGCCTTCGTCATCAATCAGGGTGAGATCCGTAGGGACGGGGAAGTCTTGGCCAGAATCCAGCCATGCTTGAATCTCTTTGCTCAGGGCAAATAGCAATTTAGCAACGGTCACTTCTTGCTCTTGGGTAAAGCCGGTTTTTGCTTCGAACGCACATTCCCAAACCGCTTGATCGTCGTAGGGTGTTGGGCCTGTCAGTAGGCCGGTAATAAAGCCGTGAATGGCAAAAAAATCGAAGCTGTCATTACGGTCGGCTTCTTCATCAAGCAAAGTACCAAGGATTTCCAGTTCTTCTTCATTCAACGCTGGGATACTATTCAGGTCAGTCATAACACTCAGAATTTTTCAGTAGTAGATGCGGCAATCCTAACAGGCTTATGAGACAGCGGAAATCCTATAAACAGGAAATGTGGTGCGATATTGAAGGCGAACAGGTCAAGGTGCTGGTTTCTGCCTCAGTTCGTCGCTCCATTCGTCTACAAGTGACCCCGAGCGGCGACATTGATTTACGCATCCCGCTAGAGACCCCCCGTGCGGATGTGATGACCTTTGTGTCAAATCATCAAGCGTGGGTACAAGAACGGCGTGGGGCCGTTAAAGAACGCGAACAGCGCCAAGACAGAGGGTTTGTTCTCTACGGTAAAGAGCGTCCTTATGTCGGCAGTGCCTTGGGCGAGTTTTTAGTGACGGATGATCAGGTGTGGGTGCCTGATGAATGGAATGCCGAGCAACGTGCGAAAGCGATGGATAAATGGTTGCGCCATGAAGCCAAGCTTGTATTTAGTCAATTCATTGATCGCTGGTGGCCTGAATTTGATCGCTTTGGTGTCGAGCGTCCAGTACTGCGTGTTAAGCACATGCGGACGCGCTGGGGGAGCTTGTCGAAAAAGGGGTATATCAATTTGAACTTGGCCTTAATGTCGTTACCCGAGGATCTCATTGAGCTGGTGGTCGTGCACGAGCTTTGCCACTTAGAGCACTTTGATCATGGGCCGGGATTTAAAGCTCGAATGACCCAATGCCTGCCAGACTGGCGCGCTCGTGATAAACGCATTAACCAATCAGGGTTGGAGCTTTTGTAGGCCTGTTTCCACGTTGTTTGAGCCGTTCTGTCTTGCTAGCGATTTTCCACGTCAGTATTGATCCACAGCTGGGAATACCAATAAAAGCGTTTAGGGTCACGTAAGCTTGGCGCAGTACAGTTATAGCGTCCGCGTCCTGATTCAATTTGCTTCTCTTGCTTGAGCACGACGGTCACTTTCCCCCTGCGTGATTTAGGGGATATATCCATTTCGCCTAATCCGGCGGCGTAGCATTGCAAGGTGTCTGGGTCGAAGTCTTCAATAGGGATGCGCAGTGTTAATTTCGGAATACGCTTTTTAATCACCGGATCGACAACTTCATCACGACCAATGCCGAAGGATCGCGAGTTCAATTTAGTGCGAAGTGTGTCGAGGTTCGCGTAGGCCCCTGACGCTGGAAAACGAGGCAGTACCTGCGGGTGGCTGTTCTGTCCTATCGCTCCACTTTGCTGGCCAAAGGCGATAAACCCTTGGTCTTCTAACCATTCGGCCATCGGGATCGTGTATTCACCATACGGGTAGGCGAAGATTTTCGGGCTTTCTCCAATCTCTTCCAAAAGACGTTTTTCAGCGTCGATGATTTGCTCTTGCCAGAAGATTTCTTTCTCGGTGCCTTTAGGGGTGTTGATCAGGTAAGGATGATCTTGAGTATGGTTCGCAATGACCGCTCCTTCGCTGTACAAGTCTCTCAGCTGTTCCCAGTTCATCATGTCTGGAAACTCGCGATCAACTGCTGCTGTGCTGACGAACACAGTAAACGGCCAGTGTTTTTTTCGTAACACAGGAAATGCATGCTCGTAGATGGATTGATAGGCATCGTCGAAGGTAATAGCAACGGCACGATCAGGGATTGTTTCACCGTTAAGTAGGGCGTGAGTAGCGTCCTCTAAATCGACGACCACCATCTTTTCTTCTTCAAGCAGCGCCATATGTTGAGCAAACTGTTCGGGAGTGACACTGGTAATACTTGGCGTTGAAGCGTCTACATGATGATACTGAAGTACCACTAAGCTGAAGGCATGATGGCTGATTGCCATTAACACAATGAAAAGTAGGCGCATGAAATTCCTCGAATACCTTTCTAAAATAGAAGGCTAAAACCCTTGTTTTAAGCGTTGATACGCTGCACTGACTCTGCGGAACTGCTCGCCGTCTCCACCTTTGTCTGGGTGGTGGCGCATGGCTAAACGACGGTATTGCTGTCGCACGCTGATTGAGTCAACCGGCGGTTGCAGTTCTAATGTTGCCAGGTCGGCGTCGTAATTATCAGGTATGACCATGCGTCGCCAGAAATCGTTCAATAGAGCATCGATGCTTTCTTCATCGGTTTCGAGTTCGTTTAAATCAAGATAGTAAGCAGCTAACGGATCTTGCTTGGCCATGGCGGATTTAAGCGTGTGCTCAGCTCGTTCGCTGACAGGCCTGAGAATAATGTTTAATGCGCTGATCTCAAGGAAACCTCGCTGTTCGGTTAGCCAGTGATTGCGTAATTGATAGAGGCAGTGCATGACTAAAAAGTGAGAGCGAAACAGCGTGACGCTGTCTGACATTGCATCGGCGCGAAAGACGCCTTGATCGGGGGCTTGCAACCACTTGATCAACTCAAACTCGGAGCATTGCGTGCCGTCGGCCAGATAGCTGGCAATCAAGTCTGTCATCAGGTGAATTGTTTCAGACAAGGCGTCTTGCTTATCTACCACGGTATCGCGGTGTATTTCATTTGTTTCAGTCATAAAGTAAAACTAGCATAAGTGCCCGTTATTTACCTTTAGGCTTGTGTCGCTTGGATTTGTGTTGATTGGGCTTGATGTGATTTGGTGCCGATTCTGTTTGAGGCTCGGTATGGTCAATCAAATTACGGGCGAACTTAGGCAATCGATGACGAATACTCTGCAGCTTATTAGACAGTTTAGGGAAACGAGAGCGCGCTAAGGTCAGCCAGCGCCGTAGCACAGGTAATGCTGGTACAAGCAGGGATAAACCCAATACGATGAGGATTAAGCCGACAGGGATTGGAAGAGGTGTGATAATGATCCCGCAAATGACTAGAAAAAAACCAACAACCAAGTTTACGCTGCGTTTTATCATTCGCTATGCTTCATACTCAAAAAAACGGCTCAAAGAAGAACGTACTCTAAAAGGACATGCTCCTTGTGTCTTGTTGCAATTAGATGACATCGTTTACATGACACCCATTTGATGACAATGGTGAAAAATAACACATGATTGAAAACGACTCGGAAACTAAAAAACCACTCCCACGACGTGCGCACTTGATTACTCCTGAAGGCTTACAGGCATTAAAAGACGAGTTGGATTTTCTCTGGCGTAAAGAGCGCCCTAAGGTCACACAGGAAGTCTCCGACGCGGCCAAACTCGGGGATCGCTCAGAGAATGCCGAGTACATTTATGGCAAAAAGCGTTTACGCCAAATAGATGGGCGTGTGCGTTTTTTGCGGAAACGAGTTGAGGCCATCACCGTGGTTGATCGCAGCCCTGCGGATGTAAACAAGATATTTTTTGGTGCCTGGGTCGAACTCGAAGACGAGGATAGCGGAGAGATTTTGCGTTATCGCATCGTCGGCGAAGATGAAATTGATTTGCCCAATGGCTACATTAGCGTCGATGCGCCCTTAGCACGTGGCTTATTAGGTAAGTCGGTTGATGATGATGTGACCGTGAATTTACCTAAAGGCAAAGTGACTTATTTTATTGAGGCTGTGCATTATCAGCGTCCAGACTGGGACGCATCTTCGAGCCGATCTGCTAGGCTTTTTTAGTAGGAGGTTTTCATTTATGAACACTAAGTTATGCCGAGCAGTTTTGTTTGCTCTCACTTTTCAATTGATGTCAGTGGTGGCAGCGCGTGCTGATGCCTTAACCGAGGTGTATCAATTGCCGGTTTGGGTCGATGCTGTAGTGAAAGTATGTCCATGGAAATCAGAATCCGCTGAAGGTTATATTCGTTTGATACGTCGTGAGCATGATGATGGTCATCATGGGTTGTATGTTCAGTGGATTCGAGAAGGTATTGCTGGCGCACCCACTGAAGCGGTTTCCACCTTGGCCGTTGAAGAATTGGACCGTGAATACATGGTTCGTATGGAGTTACCAACAGCAGTGTTAGGGCGCGATGCCTGCCGTTTAAAAGCGCGCGCAGAAGATATGGTCAATGAGCGTCGTTATGAGTTTGATTTTTTATTGCGTGGGCCGGGTGAGTTAACGGTCAATGTGACGCGTAAAATGGACGGGGGTGTGTGAGCACCTGAATATTCAGGTGCTCAGATAAGGCACTCAGTCGATTTGAACAACATCCAAACGCTCAAATTGTGGGTTCTTCTCTTGTTGGTTTTGCAAGTCATTGAAGTCCCACAGGGTGCGATCACCAAGTTGAGACGGTGCTACATTGCATACCGAAGCAAAGATATTTTCGCTGCGTCCCGGATACTCTCTTTCCCACTGACTTAACATCATCTTGATATTCTGACGTTGTAGATTTTCTTGTGAGCCACATAAATTACACGGAATGATCGGGTATTCTTTGGCTTTTGAGAAGGCTTCAATGTCTTTCTCTTTGCAGTACGCCAGTGGGCGAATCAATATATGTTTTTTATCATCGCTCAGAAGCTTGGGCGGCATGGCTTTCAGTTTGCCTCCAAAGAACATGTTCAAAAAGAGCGTTTCGATGATGTCGTCGCGGTGATGACCCAGCGCAATTTTGTTGGCGCCAATGGATTCGGCATAGCCGTAGAGTGTGCCACGACGAAGGCGTGAGCATAAACCGCAGGTGGTTTTGCCTTCCGGGACGATCTCTTTAACGACACTGTAGGTATCTTTTTCAATGATGTGGAACGGGACGCCCACCTCTTCAAGATACGCCGGGAGAATGTGCTCAGGGTAGCCAGGTTGCTTCTGATCCATATTAACGGCGACAATCTCGAAATTCACCGGGGCGCTTTTTTGCAAGCCCAGTAAAATATCCAGCATGGTGTAAGAGTCTTTACCACCTGACAGGCAAACCATGACCTTGTCGCCTTCTTCGATCATTGAATAATCTTCAATTGCCTTGCCTACATTACGGCGCAGACGTTTTTGAAGCTTATTGAACTCAAATTTGGCTTTACGCTGTGCTTCAGACACAAGATGCTCGGCACTGGTATCAGTAGCGGTGTCAGTAATGTTTTGAGTACTGGCTTGGATGTTCGATTCAGACATGATTTACCCCACGGATTGCGTGCGTTTTATACCAGAATGTGGGGTTTATAGGAACCGTCAGAAGCGCTGTTGAATTTAGTTGGCAGGTTAGGCAACGGCCGTATCAGATTCAATCAGGGCTTCGTAGCGCTCAATGAAATCTTCAACTTTCATATCATCACGTAAGTGATAACAATTCTTCCATAGTGTTGCTAATAACAAAGTTGAGGCGGTTTTAGGCAACGAGAATTCTGGGTGGCGAACATAAGCAAGCCAGGTAACGGCGGTCGCATACGCGAGGTTGGTGGTTAACTCAGCGTGGGGGTTGTTCAGAAATTCATGTTGGCTGGCAATACCACGCACTTTGCTGGCAAGCTCCGGCCGCTCGGCTAGGTAGTCATCCCATATATGCCGATGGGTTAACCCATGCATACGATAAATCCCGGCGGTACGTTGCCCCTCGGTTTTTAAGAAAGCCCCAAGTTCTGACTCAGCCGCGGCAGTCCCCATCAATAAGAGCTCAGCCGCTGGACTGTGTATATCTAGCTTCTGTAACGTTGGACGGATCACATAGATTCGAAAATCTTCTGCATCTATACCCATTATCAGCCACCCCTGCGTCAATACTTTGTGTGTTGGCTTGTCATATATCCATATCAGGCAATTTACATACCTTATGATGTCAGCATAGTGATATAGATCTCACTGGTGCTTAATACTTTGCGGGTTTGGTGTGATTTACTTAAAACCGTCGAGTTTGTCACAAGTACGTGGCGCATCGACGGCATTAATTTTCAGGTGATCTATAAGGCGGCATGGAGATCTCAGGCTTCGTGCAGACACTTCTCATTGACTGGGGTTAATCCCGCAAGGTCATAAAGTGTGTTGTTATCGAGCAAAATGATTTCTTTGCCTTGAGTTTCAATCCACTCGTTTTTCTGGAAGCGAGTAAATACACGGCTCACCGTTTCTACCGCTAATCCAAGGTAGTTACTGATGTCGACACGTGACATAGGTAGACGGAAATGTGTGGCTGAAAATCCCCGACGTTGGTAGCGTTGTGAAATATCCAGCAAGAAGGAGGCGACGCGTTCATCGGCGTTTTTCTTACTCAGTAGTAGCATCATGTTTTGATCGTGGCGAATTTCGGTTCCCATCGTACGCATCAGCTGTTTGCGCAAGTCGGGTAGGTCATCAGCAAGATCATCCAGCTGCGGCATTGGAATTTCACAGACGGTGGTGGTTTCGAGTGCTTTCGCGGTTAGTGGATATTTGCCGGCGTCGTAGCCAGACAATCCAATTAATTCGCTGGCAAGATGAAACCCTGTAATTTGTTCCTCACCGTTACTAGCAAGCGTGTAGGTTTTCAGTGCACCTGTGCGAACGGCAAAGACAGATTGAGATTCATCACCTTGTTTAAACAGGAGCTGGCCCTTTTGAATCGGGCGTCCACGACGAATAATATCGTCGAGCTTTTCCATGTCGTTTTCAGTCAGGGATAAGGGCAGACATAGCGCGTTTAATGAGCATGTCTGACAATGAGGTTGGGCGCCACGTAGTGGGGCATCAGCTGACGTTTTCATGAATAATTCTGTTTCTCATTCGCTGTGTTTCAGGCCTGCATCAGTACCATGTACCAAGCAGAAATCAGAGTCCAAACACCATAACCGATCAGTAATAGTGCCGCAATAGCCCTGACGAACTTGTGGTTAATAAACGACATGATTGTAGCGGAGGCTAAGGTTGCCGAAAATATAGCGGGAAGTGTGCCTGCGCCAAAGGCAAGCATGGCCAGTGCGCCATCTATCGGGCTGCCATTGGCGGCCACCCAGCTGAGAGTGCTGTAGATTAAGCCGCAGGGTAACCATCCCCAAAGCATCCCCAGTATGAGCTGGCTGGGCATGTCGGTTTTGCCTAAGCGTTTTTGCGCGCTGGGTTGAATAAAACGCCATAGCCCTTGCCCAAGTTTCTCAACTTGAGTTAACCAAGTGGCCCATTTAGCGACGTACAGCCCCATAAGTATGAGCATCGTCCCGGCGATAGTCCGTAGGGTAAGCATGAGTATTTGATGTTGCTCACCCAGCCAAAGACCAGCATAACCCACAATAAAACCAGCGAAGGTGTAGCTAGTAAGACGGCCTACATTGAATAGAACAGCAGCACGTATTTGATGTTCGCCTCCGGCGTGTCCGGCGGCGGCGGCAATTCCGCCACACATGACAAGGCAATGACTGGCCCCAAACAGCCCAAGCATTAACGCAGTAAGAATGGAGAGAGGTTCAGTCATTCTTTTTTTCTGACCCCGGATCTTTAGTGGTATCTGTCTTGGTTGGTGATTCTTTGCGGTCGATCAGGTGATCGTCGTCATCAAACAAGATTCTATGGGCAGGTGAATCAAGGTCATCAAATTGCCCGCCTTTTACTGCCCAAGAGAAGATAAGTATCGCAATTAAGATCAGCACAATCGAAAGGGGGACTAAGACGTAAATAATATCCACGATCAAACCTCGGAGTGTAGGCAGTTAATTTATCAGCTGAATTTTAAATTGGCTGATTGTGGCCATGAGCTTGAGCACTGTGCGACTGACGTGTTAACCGTAAGGCATTTAAAACAACCAGCAATGAACTAAACGACATTCCAATCGCGGCGGCCCAGGGAGGAACAAGCCCTGCGGCGGCCAGTGGCAGAGCAATCAGGTTGTATATTAACGCCCAAGTGATGTTCTGGCGAATCACACGTCTTGTGGTCACGGCTTTTTCTAATGCTTCAGCAATCACACCAAGCTGCCCGCTGGTGAGTAAGGTATCGGCATTGGTTTTTGCAAGGTCGCTGGCTTCGCTGACGGCGAGTGAAATATCAGCACCAGCCAGTACCGGAACATCATTAATCCCATCTCCAACCATCAAAACGGTGTCGCCCTGGGCTTGCCATTCTCGAACTTGCTGTAACTTATCGGCGGGGGACAAACCCGTTGAAAAGTCTGTTATGCCAATGCTTTGGGCGACATGAGACGCAGAGTTTCCTGGATCACCGGTAAGTAATGACACTTGGATGTTCATATTCTTAAGCGCTGAGATAAGTGGCGCTGAACTACGGCGAATAGCATCGTCGAGTAAAAACCAACCTAAGGGGCCTTTTTCATCAGCTAGCAGCAACCACTGGCCTGTTTTGCTCTGCGGTATGCTAGCGCTTGATTCTGCTGAGTCTGGTGAATTCGCTATGGCAAAGTCTGGTCGACCAAAACGCAGGGTTCGGCCTTGCCATCGTCCGCTAACGCCTTGGCTTGGGTGGTGCTCAATCTCGGTAATGTCTAGTTGGGTGCTGTCGATCTGGGTGCTGTCGATCTGGCTGAATTGTCTGAAGGCTCGTGCAATTGGGTGAACTGAGTGAGCTTCTAAACTGGCGACCAGTTGGCAAAGTTCGGAGCTATTAAGATCACGACATTCCTTCACTTCTTCTAACGTTAAACGGCCAATCGTAAGTGTGCCGGTTTTGTCAAAGACCACTCGATTTACTTGATTCAGCGTCTCTAATACATGGCCTTTACTGATGAGTAGCCCGCGCTCTCGTAAGGCGGCAGTGGCTGCTGTCAGTGCAGTGGGGGTAGCTAACGAGAGGGCGCACGGGCATGTCACCACAAGAACTGATAGAGCGATAAAAAAGGCGTCTGGCTCTCCTTGATAAAACCAGAACCCAAACACCGACGCCGAGACAATGAGTACAGCGGCAACAAATTTACTGGCAATTCGGTCGGCTAATAATGCGATTTTTGGCTTTTCTTGTTGTGCCCGATCCATCAAGCGAACAATGGTCGATAGTTGCGCTTCCGCGCCTGTGGCAGTGACCCGCATGATCATCGGGCTATCGACGTTTATCGTCCCGCCAATCAGCGCATCTCCCACGGTTTTATTGAGTGGTAGGTATTCTCCGGTAAGCGCTGCTTCATCAACACTTGAGCTTCCTTCACTAACAACGCCATCCGCAGGAATCGGTTGGCCGGGTTTGATTCGTAGTAAATCGCCCACTTGAATATCTTCAGTGGCAATAATGTCGTCCTCAGACTCAGTTAACCGATAGGCCACGGTGGGTAGAAGAGTCATTAAATTATTACCGGCTTTGCCCATACGGTGTCGGGCGCGCATTTCTAAAAATCGCCCAAGCAATAGCAAGAAGGTAAACATGCAGACGGAGTCGAAATAGACTTCTGCACCTTGATTGAAGGTGCTCCAAATACTGGCGCAAAAGGCGAGCAAAATGGCCAACGATACCGGTACATCCATCGTGAGATGCTGCGTTTTTAAATCTCGTATCGCGGCTTCAAAAAAAGGCTTGGCACTGTATAAGACCACGGGAGTAGTCATAATCATGGAGGCAAAGCGCATGAATATTTCGTATTGCTGCGCCATGCCTGCATAAAGAGGGACGGCCATCATCATTACTTGCATCATGCCAATACCAGCAACCGCTAGGCGCTTGATGGCTTTTTTACTTTCTTGTTGGCGCTGCTCATCTTCTGCCGTGGCCGAGAACGGCGCGGCTTTGTAGCCGAGGCGGTATATGGCTTCGAAAATTTGTGAAATGCGGATGTCGTCGTCACGCCAACTAACGACCAAACGATGATTCGAGAGGTTGAGTGTGGCCTTCTCGACGCCATGTAACTGGTTGACGCGATGCTCGATTAACCAAGCACAGGCGGCACAACTAATGCCATCTATAACCAGTGTGGCTTCAGCTTTACCGTCAAAACGGGCGACAAAGCGACGCTGCATGGCGTCACTGTCGTACAGGGTTAGCGTATCGCGTGCTGTGATATCGGTTGAATCATCTTCGGCGGGAGATATTTCCGGCAAGTCAGTACGGTGACGGTAATAGTCTTTTAAGCCCGAGGCAACGATAGTGTCAGCAACGGCTTTGCAGCCGGGGCAACACATGGGCTGCTGCACACCGTCAATGGCGGCGTGCCACTGGATATCGCCTTTGATGACTTCACCGCAGTGAAAGCAGTCGCACTGTTGAGGAGTTACGCTCATTGATAACTCAGAGTGAAGGCCTTATCCGATTCAATAAAATGGGTCAGACGCAAACGCCAGCCTTGTTCAGGGCTGTTTAGCCAAACGTGCCGACGAGCGGGCAATTCGATTTCATTGACGCCCATAAAACGGCCATCTGGCATACGCTGAAGCAATACCGTGACGTCGCGATCTTCGAGTGTCGGGTGAATCAGTTCTAGCTGCAGTGTGTTTGGTTGAGTGTCAAAGTAGCCGGTTAAATTTAGGCTAATTTCATCGGTGTTGAAGGTCATGACGGCTTCGGCTTGTAGGCGGTCGGCGGCTTGATCCAGTTTGTAGCTCTCAGTGAAGGTCACGCCATCTTTGTAGTAACTGTCGCTTACGAGTGTATCTGGTGCGTCCAATGCGAGTCTGACCATGTTTAACCCCCAGATTACCGCAATAACGGGAATGCCAGCGACTAACAACATGTAGGGTTCTTTGTACCAAGGCGTAAACTTTTCCTGAGTCATTACTCTCTCACAATGCTTCTAAAACGAATGGAGTTAGGTCGGTAACTAAAAAGCCGCCTAAGTTTACTCACTCAGGAGGCTAGGCTCCAGCTATTCGGCCTTTTGGATGCCGTGTGCAGCTAAAATTATCTGTTTTATTGCGGCGTATTTAACTGCGCGGAGCAATAAAGCGACTTTCTTCTCGGGTGATCTCTTCGCCAGTGGCCGTTTCAGTGATGATAAATTCAATGTTGGTTTTACTGGCTTTCGTTTTTGTTACTTCAGGATCAATTTCCAAGTTGATGGAAACTTCCTTGAGTTGATTAACGTCGAGATCGAAGTCTGTTTTTCCGATGATATTTAAGCCATCAAGCCCCTCGACGCTTAGGCTGTAACTCTTCGGTTCTTGCGACATATTAATTAATTTTAATGTGTAGCTGTTTTGAACGGTGTCGTTGACTGTCATTTGATACAGGCGCCCACGGTCACGTTCGATATCCAGCTGGAATGGGGTGCGATCATAAATGGTGAAGGCCAACATGCCCATCATGGCAAACACCGCCGCGCTGTAACCAAATAGGCGAGGGCGCATTAAATGTATCTTACCGCCAGCCAATTCATTTTCAGTCGTGTAACGGATCAAGCCTTTTGGTTTATCTAATTTTTCCATGATGTCATCACAGGCATCGATACACAGTGCACAGCCAATACATTGATATTGCAAACCATCACGAATATCGATACCGGTAGGGCATACCTGAACGCACATAGAACAATCAACACAGTCGCCAAGCGCTTCTTGTTCGGCGGCTTTTGCTTTGTTTTTGCTGCGTTTGCCTCGTGGCTCGCCACGATTAGGATCGTAGGACACCGCTAACGTATCTGAATCGTACATAACCGATTGGAAGCGAGCGTAAGGGCACATGTAGATACACACTTGCTCACGCATCCATCCGGCGTTGATGTACGTGGCCACGGTGAAAAAGCCGATCCAGAAAAAGGCCCAAGCACTGATATCAAACATAAAGAAGTCAGGCACTAATTCTCGAATAGGGGCGAAGTAACCAACAAAGGTAATGCCTGTCCAAGCGGCGACGACGAGCCACATTGTATGTTTTAAGGCTTTTTTTCGTATTTTCTCAATACTGTTAGGGGCTTTGTCTAATTTAATGCGTTGATTGCGCGTGCCTTCAGTACGTTCCTCAATCCACATGAAAATAAAGGACCAAGCTGACTGAGGGCAGGTGTAACCGCACCAGACTCGCCCGGCGAGATTAGTAATAGTGAACAGGCCGAAGGCACAGATAATGAGTATCCATGAAAGCAGCATAAAATCTTGTGGCCAGAAGGTCATGCCCCAAATATGAAATTGACGAGCTGGGAGATCAAATAAAACCGCTTGTCGTTCTCCTAAGTTCAGCCACGGTGTTCCAAAGTAGCCCAGCATTAATAACCAAAGTGAGACTGAGCGTAGCTTTTGAAATAGGCCGTGTATTTCTCGAACGTAAATTTTTTCACGCTTCTTGTAGAGCGACACCATTTCAGGTTCTTTGGATATGTCTTTGACCGGAATTTTACTCATGCAACACTCACTTTTGTACCAGTAGGGCTAACTCTATATAACGCAGTAATTATATGGTTTGTGCTGGTGTATAGGTGAAAAAAAAGCGACCCGAAGGTCGCTTTCTTTAGATTTACTGATCTATCTCAGCTTTTCTTCAACAAGAGTGCGACGCCTCTTGCTAAATATTATTCACCGTTTGAAAGGGAATAAACGTAAGCCGATAGAACGTGAACCTTGTCTTCACCAAGAATATCAGCCTGAGCTGGCATCTTACCGTTACGGCCATTACGCAGAGTAAACTTGATCTGCTTAGTTGAACCGCCATACAGCCAGATTTCGTCGGTCAGATTTGGTGCGCCAACCAACTGGTTGCCTTTACCGTCTGCACCGTGACAAGCCATACACAACATCTGGAATTTAGGTGCTGCTTTTTCAGCTGCTTCAGCGTCGTGGTCAAGACCAGATAGGCTGCGAACGTATTCCGTCATATCAGCAATGCCTTCATCACCTAGGGTAGTGCCCCAAGCTGGCATCGCTGCCTGACGACCATACATAAGCGTGTGTTTGATGTTCTCAGGAGTGCCACCCCATAACCAGTCGTTATCGGTTAAGTTCGGGAAGCCCTGAGCGCCCATGGCATTAGTGCCGTGACATACAGAACAGTTGCTCTTAAACAGGCGTTGGCCAGTTTGAAGCGCGTCTTCGTTCTTTGCCAATTCAGCAATAGGCGTTGCTAGGTAGCCAGCGTAAAGCGGGGCGATTTCTTCTTCAAACGCCTGAACTTCGGCTTTCCACTGGTTAGTCGATGTCCAAGTGACGTCTTCGCCATCGACTTTTACCGTTAGGAAACCATCAAAGTTACCTAAACCGTATGCCGCGATGTACAAGAAGCCGTACACTATAGTGCCCCAGAACATGATCACCCACCAACGTGGCAGCGGGTTATTTAGTTCTTCAATGCCATCATAGGTATGACCAGTAGTTTCACTGGTTGTTTCGTCTTTTCTCTGACCCTTGCTCACATAAAGGATCAACAGGCCGCAGGCGATCATGGAACCGAAAACGATTGCCATGATCCATACTTGCCAAAATGTAGTTAACATAATTAATTGCTCCGATGTTTATCGTCGTCAGTGGGCATTTCTTCGTTCTCGCTGAACGGAATCTTAGCGTCTTCCTCAAACCGCTTGCGGCGGCTTGAGCCGTACGCCCACCAGATGATTCCTAGGAAGGCGACCAAAGCAAAGAGTGAACCGAGCCCACGAACGTCGTTAATATCCATACGATTACCGTTTGGTGATCACAGTGCCAAGCTGCTGTAAGTAGGCAACCAGAGCTTCAATCTCGGTTACGCCATCAACAGCTTCTTTAGCACCTTCGATGTCTTCATCTGTGTACGGTACGCCGACCATACGCAGTGCTTTCATCTTGTTAGGAGTGTCACGCCCATCGACTTTATCTTCGAACAGCCAAGGGTATGACGGCATTTTTGACTCAGGTACAACATCACGAGGGTTGTACATGTGAGCGCGGTGCCATTCATCGGAATAACGACCACCCAAACGCGCTAGATCAGGACCCGTACGCTTAGAACCCCACAAAAATGGGTGTTCGTAAACGGATTCGCCAGCGACAGAGTAAGGGCCGTAGCGCTCAGTTTCTGCACGGAATGGACGAACCATTTGGGTGTGACAGACGTGACAACCTTCACGGATGTAGATGTCACGACCTTCTAGCTCTAGTGCCGTATGTGGCTTAAGGCCTTCAACAGGCTTGTTGGTGTCAGTGTCCCAAAATAAAGGAACGATCTCTACCAAACCTGCCCAACTCAGAGCGATAACAATCATTACCACCATCAGTGGCAAGTTCTTTTCAATAGTCTCATGCTTCATGAATTGAGCTCCTTATGCCTGAGCCGCAACAGCGTTAGCTTCACGCTTCGCGTCACGGGTGGTCATGTAAACGTTGAACAACATGATCAGCATACCGGTCAGGAAGAACGCACCGCCGATAACACGAACAACGTAGCCGCCGTGAGACGCTTCAACAGACTCAACAAAGCTGTAAGTTAGGGTGCCGTCTTCGTTCACTGCACGCCACATCAGGCCCTGCATAATACCGTTCACCCACATCGCAACGATGTACAGAACTGTACCGATTGTTGCCAACCAGAAGTGCAGGTTGATCAAACTAGTCGAGTACATTTCGCCAGCTTTACGACCGAACATAATAGGAATCAAGTGGTACAGCGCACCGATAGACACCATAGCCACCCAACCTAACGCACCAGAGTGTACGTGGCCGATGGTCCAGTCAGTGTTGTGAGACAGCGCGTTAACTGTCTTGATAGCCATCATTGGGCCTTCGAAGGTAGACATACCGTAGAAAGACAAAGAGACAACCAAAAAGCGCAAGATAGGATCGGTGCGAAGCTTATGCCAAGCGCCTGATAGGGTCATCATACCGTTGATCATACCGCCCCAAGAAGGCGCAAGAAGGATCAAAGACATAACCATACCTGAAGTTTGCGCCCAATCTGGTAGAGCAGAGTAGTGCAAGTGGTGAGCACCAGCCCAAACGTAGATTGAAATCAACGCCCAGAAGTGAACAATCGACAAACGGTACGAGTAAACCGGGCGACCCGCTTGCTTAGGTACGAAGTAGTACATGATGCCGAGGAAGCCTGCAGTCAGGAAGAAACCTACCGCGTTATGGCCCCACCACCACTGAATCATGGCGTCGATAGTACCGGCGTAAATAGAGTACGACTTAGTCAGTGATACTGGCACGGCCAAGTTATTCACAACATAAAGAATCGCAATCATGATCATAAAGGCAGCGAAGAACCAGTTAGCAACATAGATGTGGCTTTCTTTACGAATCGCCAAGGTGCCAAGGAAGTTCACGCAGTAAGATACCCAGACCAAAGTCACTAGGATATCAATTGGCCACTCAAGCTCGGCGTACTCCTTAGTAGAAGTCATGCCCATTGGCAGAGTGATCGCAGCAGCAACGATAACGGCTTGCCAGCCCCAGAATGTAAAACTTGCTAACGTATCGGAGAACAAGCGAACACGACAGGTACGCTGCACGATGTAGTATGAGGTGGCGAACAAAGCACAACCACCAAAAGCAAAAATCACCGTATTGGTGTGTAGGGGACGGATACGTCCAAAAGATAACCAAGGAGTATCAAAGTTCAGTTCAGGCCATGCTAACTGTGCAGCGATGAGGACACCGACCGCCATGCCAACTATGCCCCAGACAACCGTCATGATGGCAAACTGTCTTACCACCTTGTAGTTGTATTCGGGATGGTCAAATGCTGTGCTCATGATTGGATTCCATTAAACAGCGTGGGATTGAGGGTTGAAAAAATCGGCGCAATTATGGTGTTTTGAGCCTCTTTTTGCAAATAAACGTCAGAAAAAACACCTGAAATTTCATAGTGTTAAAACAAAATCCTTGATTTTAAAAGCAAATGAGATTCGTTATCACTGTAATTGTGTGAGATTCGGCCAAAAAGTAAAATCTCACACAGCCTATTACTGCATCGGAATGATTACCCAGTCCTTGTCAGTCAGTGAATAGTAGCTTCGTTGCTAATACTCGCATTGATTTGGCTCAAGGTATTCAAGCACAGGTTACGCAGTTACCATCACCCACAGTTAAAAGAGGAGATTAAATTGTACAAAGATTATACATTCAACGGCAAGGATAAAAATCCTTTACTTATCATAGCTCATGGCGCTGGAGCTGATAGTCAAAGTGATTTTATGACAGACATGGCATCTCGTATTGCTAACGAGGGCATATACGTTGTGCGATTTGATTTTCCTTACATGATTAAGCGTCAGGAAGACGGAAAAAAACGCCCGCCCGATCGTGCGCCCAAGTTAATAGTCGCTTGGCAGGACATCATTGCCAACCTTGCGCGCCCATGTGTTATTGGTGGAAAAAGCATGGGAGGGCGCATTGCATCAATGGTTGCTAACGATGCAGAAATCGGCAACTTGGAAAACGTTGATGCATTGATCAAAGGGTGTGTGAGTTTAGGATACCCGTTTCATCCACCGGGGAAACCTGAGAAGCAGCGTACCAGCCACCTTGAAAAACTGCGTAAACCGCTGCTTATGGTTCAGGGCACACGAGATACAATGGGCACGAAAGACGATGTCGCCGGATACACGTTAGACAAAAGCATTGAACTTGAGTGGTTAGAAGATGGAAACCATGACCTAAAACCAAGGAAGGCATCCGGGTTTGTTTACGAACACCACCTAGATCTCACAGCAAAGGCTGTTGCGGCGTTTGTTAAACGTCAGATCGGTTGATTTGTATTGTCGTGAAGTGAATAATTTGGTGGGCGCTGCCCACCAATAACCAATTTACACTGAGAATGTTTACGCCGTTAAAACGGTAAATTTCTCTTGGTCTTTCAGGATTGGCTTAATCGCCGCAATGGCATTGGCACGATCATTAGATTTACTCCACTTCTTCCAAGCATCTAAACTCGTCCAATTAGTAATGATGACACGATGGTTATCATCTTCGGCATCTTTATAAGTCGCGCCAGACACATAGCCATGAGCTGAAATCATAGCGCTTAGCGTCTTCTTGATGGCATTGTCATAAGTTGATTCCATACCTTCAGCAATCTGACGTTCGATAATCACCTTAATCATTACTACAACTTCCTTCTAATCAGTATCTATTAATTCATGTCTATGCTCTTTAAAGTATGGGCCATAAGCAAGGTTTGCAACCAAAATAGTTAAAAAAACCAACAAAAAAACAAGGCTCGCATATGGTAACAACCGATCAAGTACAAAGACTGCACAGCCTGTTTAAAAAACATCCAGAAGGCCTCAACCTAATGACCCTCGCGGCAGAATTAGCGGCCAGCCCAAGCGTAGTCAAAGAAGCCTTGCAACAACTGACCGAGCAGTACCAAGCGCCGCTGAGCTACAACAGCGACACGCGCCTTTATGCTTACTTCACCGAAGCACTTGAAGCGTTTGAACTTCCAGGGGTTAGCTTAAGTGCCACAGAGCTGCGCGGCATGGTCGCCGTAGTGAACCTCCTTAATGACCTAAACCCTGGCCATAGCAGCGACGAACTCAACCAACTGCAACGCCAAATCGAAACCTTAGTGGTCACCCATGGCCTCACAATTGATGACCTTGGCCAACGCATACGCTTGTTATCGCCGACAAAACGCCAAATTAACAATTACATATACCAACAAGTCAGCGATGCACTGTTTACCCGAAAACAACTCAACCTGCACTACGTTGCCAGCGATCAAAGCATCAGCGAAAGAGCGGTAAGCCCACAAACCCTCGTTCACTACCGCGACCAATGGTACCTCGACGCTTGGTGCCATAAACGACAACAACTGCGCACCTTCATGCTTAGCCGAATAAACAGCGCTTACCAACTTAACGACGCCGCCCGCGAATTTAGTCGCGAAGAACTGGAACTACACTTCCATAGCAACTATGGCATCTTTTCGGGGGGCGAAATTCAAATTGCCGAATTACGCTTCATGCCCGGTGCTGCACATCTCGTGGCACAGCAACAATGGCACCCAGATGCCAAAGGCCAATGGCACGGTGATGAATATCATTTAAATCTTCCATACAGCGACGACCGCGAATTATTGCGTGATTTATTAAGTTATGCGCCGTACGTCATTATTAACGGTCCGGAAGAATTAAAAACCGCGTATAAAAAACGCCTGCAAGACGCGTTGAGTCGGAATATGTAGGCCGGATAAGCTCGCGTCGCCATCCGACGTTGCGGAATTCCGGCATGTCATACGACGTTGAGGATAACGACATCCATCCGGCGTTGCGGAACGAAAAATTATTCAGGCGCTGTTAAAAGCTCCTTCAAGTATTAGGTCTTAATTTAAGGTTCTAGAAATACTTAACCTTCTATATACTTTGGGGAAATGGAGAATTAATACAAAGGACTAACTTCCCATGCAAATCGCGTTTGATCAACCTAAATATCTCGAATATCGAATAAAGGCCGGAGACACACTTGCGCTCATCATTTTTCGTTTTTATGGTGCCCATTCTGGCACTAATGAATACGTACGCCGTATTAGCGAGATCATGACGCTCAATCCACATCTCCCCAACCCTGATCGAATTATGACGGGCGAAATTCTTATATTGACTACCGCTTCTGGGCCGCAAATGTGTATGGCTGAAGATGGTAAAAGGAGTTCGTTACTCCAATCGTCTATAGCACGCGCCCCTAGTGTGCTTCAAAATGTGCCGGTAGACAGTGATCCAGACTTTTATGCGCTCAGTTGGCTTGCTAGCCATTCCAATTACTTAACTATTCCTGGGAGTACGATCCTCGGTGGTCAAGGTAATCTATTGAGCGGTGGCAACATAGGCTTGGTCGAAAAAATTAGTGATTTATATGCAGATTACAAGTCGGGTAAGCTCACAAAGGGACAGTATGATTATCAGCGCAAGCAAACACTGGATATGTTTAGAAAAAATATTGGACCATTCGAAAAGTTGTTATACGGCACTAAAACGCCTCACGAAGTTGTGCGCATTGCGAGGGGCGGAGGTGTTCCGGCAACTGCACGTATCGTTGAGAATACTCAACACTTGAAAAAACTAGCGGCAGTCGCAAAACACGGTGGTATCGTATTAACGGGTGTTGGCGTTGCAGCCTCATGTATGCAGATCGCGGATGCAGATACCACAAAAGAAAAAAACGAAATATTTGTCGAGACGGTAGCAAGCACGGCTGTTGGATTTGGCTCCAGTTTACTGGTCGGTCTTTTTCTTGTTTCTAATCCTGTTGGTTGGGGAACAGCTCTCGTGTTGGCCACAGGAACTGTTGCTTTAAGCTATGCATCGGGTAAAGGTGCTCGAGCTGCATATGATCAATATGGATCACGAATAGATTTGGTTTCTGGTACTGGAGTGGATTCTGTATGTCGCAGGAACTAGGCGAGTTTCTTTTTCTCTGTTTGTGGTATTCATTTCACGGGATATTTTTCTGGGGCTGTGCCTCGGTAATATTTCAAATCGCAACACCTCGCGCATTCATGAGAAAGTACTTTGCGGCACCTTATTTTCGTGAAGCTGAAATCATTATGCTAAGCGGTTTTCCTTTGTTTTTGATACGTACCGCGATGTTTATTCGCATACTTGCATCGCCGTCGTCAGGTAATGTCAGAGGACTTAGTGAAGCATACAAAGATGCGCCTGGCTGGCTTGTCGCTTATGCGAGGGTACTTTACGCCAGTTTGATTCTGGTAATGATCTGGATGTTCGGAATGCTCTTATTTTGGTTTAGTTACCTCGCATATGAAAAGTGGCTGTAGTAAATACTACGATGGTCATTCATCGTCTTGGTTAAAATCGTTTATTCCCTTAGAGTACTTCCCCCTCAAGTAGAGTCTGGTAGTATCTCTATCAACTTAAAGTTGTAAAAACAATCACGTAAAGTTATTCACTATGGCTGAGTCACCGGAGCAAATAGTATGAAGTTAACTTGGATGAAGCTCATCAACTACAGAGGCTTTGCAGAGTTAAACACATGTTTTGACGATGATGTCACCATTTTTATCGGTAGAAACGGAGAGGGGAAATCGACATTACTAGATGCAATTGCTGTCATGCTAAGCAGTTACACTGGGTGTTTTGATTTCGGCAAAGCTCACGGTATAGCCTTGTCAGATGCTCGCTATAGCCGCTCTACTGATAACTTCGGTGATGAACAGCAGTTTCCGGTGTCTATTGAAATGCAAATGGACTGTGCTGGCGGTGTAATACCGCTTAAGCGCGAGTTAACTGGGCCGAAAAATAAAACAACCAATAAAGATATTGCAGAACTGACTATTTTGGGCAAGTCTCACATGGAAAAAGTTCGAGCCCAAGAAATCTTTGACTTACCTGTCGTTGCTTATTATGGCACTGGTCGCCTTTGGTCTGTACATAAAGAGATCAAACGTCGCAAAACTATCTCCGCTAGTCGCACTATGGGGTATGAAGATTGTTTGTCATCAGCGTCTAACTACAAACAAATGCAATCGTGGGTGAAAAACGCTACTTTCGCGGTATTGCAACAAGAGCAAATGCCTGAAGGTCAAGGTGAAAACATTAAATTGCAGCTTGCTGGAGTAGCGAAAGCCGTAGATAGCATGCTCGCTGATCAAGGTTGGAGAAACTTTCACTACAGCATTGTTCATGATGAACTATCTATGACTCATAAGAAGCTGGGTACGTTACCTGTTAGCATTCTTAGTGATGGCGTACGCGCCATGATCTCCTTGGTTGCAGATCTAGCATGGCGTGCTGTTAAGCTTAATCCACATCTAAAGGAAGATGCTCCTGCGAAGTCGGAAGGGGTTGTTATGATTGATGAAGTCGATATGCATCTTCATCCGCAGTGGCAGCAAGTATTAGTCGGCTCATTGCGTAAAACCTTTCCCCAAATACAGTTCATATTAACAACGCATAGCCCTCAAGTACTCTCAACTGTAGATTATAATTGTATCAGACAGTACGTTGAAACTGAGCTGAGCAGTGGTGAGAAATTCATAATGGGCATTAAGCCTTATGAACAAACGATGGGAGTTGCTAGTGCCGATGTCATGGCGCAATTACAAGGAGTCGACCCAGTACCAGATGTTGAACCCGCACATTGGTTACAAAAGTTTAAAACATTAGTTGCCCAGGATGGACTTGAAAGTTCGCAGGCTAAAGCACTGAAAGAAAAGCTGCTTAGTCATTTTGGTGAAACCCACCCCGAATGGCTTGAGTGCGAGCGTATAATTCGTCTACAAGCTTTAAAAGCTAAGTTACCTAAGCGTGGATAATAGAAATATATGCATAAACTAACGCGACCTGAAGCGCCTACATGTTTAAGTGAATACCAGAATGGTCTAGATAATTGGCAAAATGTTTCACCAGAACATAAGTCAGAAATCTGGTTGATGCTAGATGATATGCAACAGCACCGATGTGCGTATTGTGAATGCGAGATCAAAACAGGCCGTAAAAATTCTAACGCACACATCGAGCATTTTCGACAGCGTCGTAGCTACAGCTTCCCACAAGGTACGTTCGAATGGAGTAATCTGTTTGGGTCTTGCAACAAATTAGACAGTTGCGGCAAACACAAGGATGCATTACCTGCTTATGCTCCGAGTGACCTGATCAAAATGGATGAAGAAGATCCAGAACATTTTTTAGAGTTTCAGTTTGATGGTAGCGTAGTTCCGAAAACCGGCCTGAGCTCTACGGAGCTACACAGAGCGAAAGAAACGATTCGAATTTTTAATCTCAATGGGTCTCTGCGTCAAATACGAAAACGTGAGGTACACGGTTACAAACAAACTGCAGAGGAGTTTGCTGATATGGCAGCTAACTTCGATAGAGAAGATTGGTTACCATTATTAGAAGAAGAGCTAAAGGTGATTGCAAATTTACCTTTTGCGACGGCAATTAAACATGCTCTATTACCAGCCTAATTGCTATTTATAAAATCATGATCCAACTCCAGTGCGTAAAAACTCAATTAATGATTGCCTTTGAATATTTATTGTCAGTTTTTATCATGTATTTCCTCTATGATTGATGTGCCTTGAACCCACACCCCAGCCCCCCTACAATAACCGCCATATTTACTAAGGTGGTTAACATGTCGACAAGTTATGAAGCTCAGGGTGTGATTCACTCTATTGATGAAACCCGTTCTTACGGTGCCAACGGTTTTACCAAGCGTGAGTTTGTGATCAAGCTGACGGGTGAAGGCGAGAATCCAGATTACCCGAATTTTGTGGCGCTTGAGCTGATTAAAGATAAGTGCGCGATGATGGATCAGTACCAAGTAGGTGAGGAGGTGAAGGTAAGCTTCAACTTGGGTGGTCGTCTTTGGAGCGCACCGGGTAAGCCTGAGAAGTGTTTTGTCAGTTTGCAGGCATGGCGTGTAGAGCGCGTGGGGGCACAAGCTCAGCAAGCGCCAGCCGGGCAGTTTCAGCCTGCCGGTGCGCCACCAGCGTCATATGATGATTTTGATGACGATGTGCCTTTTTAAACGATAATTTGAGCGCATAGATTGCGCTTCTAGTATTAATAAGGCGCGGTTATGCGCCTTTTTTAGGTCGGTATTTTTTGTAGGAGTGCATCCTATGCACGAGCACTTTGTCGGTAACCGTTTGGTCATAACCAAGGAAGTCGTATGCGTATTCTCGTAGCTGGGTCGTCGGGTGCAATTGGGCAAATGATTGTCGAGCAACTTAGATCTGATGGCGATGAGGTATTCACTATTAGCCGCAGTGGCGTTGCGTCGTCTACGCATTGTGTTGTTGATTTAACTCAGTCTACTTCTATTGAACTCGTACGGAATTTTTTATCAGATAAAGGCCCACTGGACGCGGTATTTTGTTGTATTGGCATGTTGCACGGTGGTTGGAAGATGCCAGAAAAGTCGCTCTCGCAGTTATCGGATGATTGGTTGCAGCAGAGTATGGCGGTGAATGTGTTATCTCACGTACATTTAGCACAGGCGGTTGAGTCGTTGGTAGCTCGGCGGCAACCAGTACGTTGGATGTCGTTGTCGGCCATGGTAGGCAGTATCGAAGACAACCAGTTAGGTGGTTGGTACAGCTATCGTATGAGTAAGGCGGCGCTGAATATGTTTATTAAAACATTGTCGATTGAGTGGGGCAGAAAAAGTCCGGATTCATGCGTGGTTGCCTTGCACCCAGGAACGACGGATTCTGGGTTATCTAAACCGTTTCAAGCAGGCATTGCTGAAGGTAAGTTGTATTCCCAGAAAGAGACGGCAAAACGTTTGATTTCCATTATGCGAAATTTAACCCCTGCACAGCATGGACGACTATTGCATTGGGACGGTTCTGAAATTCCGTTCTAATTTTTATGGAAGTTTTCCGTTACGTTTTTTGCACCATATTTTAGAAAGCGCTCAACTCGCTTGCCGGATTAATGGCGATATTAATTGTGCTTGCCGATAGCATTCGGCTTCTCGGCTCCTATAGCGGGCTTATTAAAGACACAAAGTATTTATGTTTTTTAAAACAAAATTCGATGTTTCCAACCCGGAAGCGTCATGCCTTCTTCGGTTAAATTAATATCATCAGGCTCTGGTGGCATTTCTTTGTCTTTTACTGGCAATGGCTGGTTCTCTTTTGCCATCGCAATTAGGTACGCTTGCTGTTTATTGCGTATGGTTTCGTTTTTACTTAAATACTTACTCCATACATCGTCACTTACTGTTGTGCGAAGTATTTTTCGGCATTGTTTGCCACGTAATACCCAGCCGGTGGCGTTGTTGCCGCCAAAGCCTTTGCTGTTTATAAAGGCGAGTTGAATATCGTCAGGGTTTACTTTTTTGTGTTGTAGTGGAATATCTAAGCGGTCAGTGTGTACATCCGCTGCAATTTCTTCAGCGGTAGTTATGCCTGGCAATATGCCATGTTGCCAACTGCCTAGAGTGGTCATCAATTGGTCGGCTGACGCTGCAGAGATTGAGTGACCTAAGTGTGCTTTTACGGCGGTTACTGGCCATTGGTTTATGCCAAACTCTTTGGCTAAACGATTGAACATATCGGATTCAGTGACGCGGTTTTGCGGGGTGCTGCTCCCGTGTGCTTGTATCGTACTTTTATTTAGTACCTCGTTTCCGAGTGCGAGCTTTGCGCTGGCGAGTGCTTTGCCAAGGGTGATGTAGTTACCAATACCTGGGGCAGAAATTGAACGCTTATGGCCGTCGGCATGGATAAAGACATCGCCCACGCTGCCAAGGATATTTAGCCCTAATTCGAGTGCCGTATCGCGGCTGGCTAAAACAAAACATTGAGCTGACTCTGCCATGGTAAAGCCGACGTTCTGAGCGAAGGGGCGGGAGGCTGTGCTGAAATCAACGTCTGTTGTTTGGTCGAGCTTTTGTAAACGCTCTTCAGTGGCTAAGGCTCCCATGGCGTTAAAGCCTTCGATTATGGCGGGCAGAAGAGGGGCTTCGCTATTACCCACAAAGACGATTTTCCGGCGACCACTGCGAATATCATCAAGGCCCATTCTTAAATTGTATAAAAAGCTCGCGCATGCGCCATTGTTGCTGCCTGTGCTTCCTGCGTTGCCGAGTAAATAGGCGTTTATAAAATCCGCGGGCATGGTGGATATGCCCATTGGGAGTTGGCGTGAGGTATTACGTTCACCCAATAAGCTGGACTGTATCATGCCGCCAAACCCTTCCATGTCCATCTGACCTGCGGTTGATCCCATGTATACGGCAATGTCATCAGGGCACAGGGCTTGTTTGAGATCGTCGGCACTCATTCCTAACGAGCCGAGTGCATCGGCAGCGGCGTAGAGGGCCAGCTGTAACCCACGTGGATGGTGGCGGCAATTGTATAGAATATCGGCGCGGAAGCCTTTGGGGAGTTGGCCTGCGCTGCGAACTTCACAACGCTTTGGGGTATCTTTCCAATAATTTATACCGTTATCTAGTTTGTTTTCCGAATATTCATTTAATTCTGACTCGTTAGCATTCGGTCTTACCCTCTGACGGCCGGGCAGTGCGTCAGGGCTCCAGTGTCTGATGGTTTCGCTATCATCGTCCCAAGCTCTTACTAGGGTGTTGCCCAGAATATGTTCTTGAGCTTGGCCTGTCAGGGTGGCGAGTTCGTCCAGTGTTTGTTGTTGCAGTTCTGGTGTGAGAGCGTCGAACACCATTCTGCGGTAGGCCTGATAGCCGGAACTGCGCCCTGCGGCGTTGATGCCACCGCATGCTGTAATTAAAACGTCAGTTGGGTTTACAGTTTGTTTAGACACAGTGGCCTCCGGCATTCATCAGGGTTTCGAGCGTGCAGACACAGTTTGCTCTTGATGATGGCTCTCGAATAGAATGATACGGTCTCTTAATGGTATTAATTAGACATTTGGTGGTGATTTTAGTGGTGATTTTAGTGGTGATTTTAGTGGTGCTTTAAGTGGTGCTTTAAGTGGTGCTTTTTGATATCGCCTTTGTTTGCGCCGTGTATTCGGCTTGGTTTATGGAGTTGAAAATGTGATCTCTCATGTCACTTTATTGATGCTGGATCAAATGCTGCTCTCAAGTTTGGCGATGCCTCTTGAAATGTTAGAAGCCGCGCGCAGTTACTACATGGTGCAGAAACGTCAACGGGTCTCGTTGGATGTTGATTCAGTGGTCGTGTCGGAGCCAGCACTCTCTTCAAGCTCAACGTCAGTCGAGATCGGTAATTCAAAACTTGCCAGGCACATAGGCCTATCGTTCACCGGGGCTGTGTCTCTATCTGAAGTAACGTCGACTGATTTAATTGTTATACCGGCCCTGTGGCGCAATCCTCGAAAAATGCTCGCCGGGTCTGGAGATCTCCTTGATTGGCTAAGAGCAAGGCATACCAAGGGTGCAACGATAATGGCGATTGGTACCGGAGTCTGGTTGCCTGCGGCGGCGGGGTTGCTATCTAGACAAGCAGCTACCACGCATTGGCATGCGTTAGATGCTTTTCAAGCTGATTTTCCCGACGTGAAACTCACCCGTGATCACTTGCTCACTCAAGCCGGGCGGATTTATTGTGCGGCCAGTATTAATTCTGGTGCTGACTTAATGATTCATCTAATCGGACTTTTTTACGACGCTGAGACGGCTCATTATGTAGAGCAGCAGTTCTCGCCAGAAGCACGAAATTCATTTGATAAACGTGTATTTAAAGATGATGCACTGCAACACCCTGATGAATTGGTCGCCTTAGCGCAAAGCTGGTTGCACCAGCACTGGCAGCAGCCGTTGTCTTTGTCCTTACTGGCAACAAAGGCTAACTTGAGTGAGCGTCAGTTAACTCGGCGTTTCTCTTTGGCGGTGGGTGAGTCACCGGGTCAGTACTTACAGAAGCTTCGCTGCCGCTACGCACAAGACCTCTTACAAAATACAGACTTAGCGATTGCTGATATTGCTCAGTATTGTGGATTTAGTGATTCAAGCCACTTTGGACGGGTGTTCCGAAAGGTTAAAGGTGTTTCTCCGAGCCAGTTCCGCGTTCAGGTTAGAGCAAAGCTATTTTCGGTGTCAGATATGTAGATAGCTTTTTTAAGGTTGTCTACGCGAATTGGCACCTCTAAATATTCATTTGAGTTTCATTTGGGCCATTTTGTGCAGCATGCTGAAGTTTGAGCTAACCTTCTGTTACATGAGCCAATACATCGGAGTAGGCGATGAATGTAGCTGCGGAGGCGGAGCTTTTGGAGCTTAAGGCTGGCGGGTTTGATGCCATCCTCAATAATAGTGAAATGGGCATTGCGATATTGGATGACGCGTTAAAATACCGCCAAGTTAATCGTGTATTAGCTGAATTCAATGGGATTAGCCCTGAACAGCACCTTGATCGCACCATATGGGATGTCTTGCCTCAACTTGCCCCGGTGGTTGCTCCTGCATTGCAAAATGTACTTGATACCGGAGTTGCCGTATTAGACCTTAAAGTCAGCGCTAACACCCCGAGTGTTGAGGGTCGAGAATCACATTGGGAAGCCTCGTATCTTCCTATTGTGAATACCGAAGGTAATACAGTAGGCATATTAGCCATTGCTCAAAATAGAACGTTCGAATATCAATTAGATCGTGCGAAAAAAGACAGTTACGACTTAGTCCAACGTATTCTTGATAGTCTTTTTACCTTTGTCGGCATCCTCACTCCAGAAGGAGTTTTAGTGGATGCTAATCGTGCTCCTCTTGAGGCCGCGGGGGTTAACTTACAAGATGTTGTCGGTAAACGGTTTTGGGACTGTGTCTGGTGGAATTATTCACCTCAGGCGCAGCAACACTTAAAAAAGGCGATAGAACAAGCGGCGCAAGGTCAAACGTTGAGGTTCGATGTTACGAACCGCATTGTTGGTGATACTAGGATTACCGTTGATTTTATGTTGTCCCCATTAACTGATGACCATGGAGAAGTGACCCACCTAATAGCCTCTGCTAACGATGTCTCGCAACGAAAAAATAGAGAAACCGAACTTACTTATAGTGAAGAACGGTTCAGGCGTGTGTTTGACAGTACGGCTGATGGTTTGTTGATGATTGATGATGACGGAAAAATAATATTAGCCAATCACAGTGTCGCGAAAATGTTTGGCTATACCCATAAAGAAATGTACCACTGTACTGTTGAAGATTTAGTGCCAGAGCACATCCGGCCACAGCATAAAGATGATCGAAAAAAATACCAGAGTGCGCCGCAAGCGAGATCCATGGGGGCTATGCGTGAGCTTTATGCAAAGCGCAAAGATGGCAGCCAATTCCCGGTAGAAATCGCGTTAACTCCTCTGCAATTTCCAGAAGGGGTCAGAATTTTAGCCACAGTCGTTGACATATCAATTCAAAAAGATATTCAACGTAGTTTAATGAATGCGTTAGCAGAAAAAACTTCATTATTGAATGAAGTACATCATCGAGTTAAGAACAATCTTCAAGTGGTGTCTAGCTTATTGAGTCTTCAATCACGAGCGGTACCCGATGAGTTGCGCCCATATTTCAAAGATAGTCGTGATCGAATTAAGGCGATGGCGTTAATACATCAGCAGCTTTATGAACAAAAAGATCATGAGCATGTAAACGCAACTAAATATTCAAGTAATTTGATTAGTTTGATTCGACGTAGTTACACAGAAAATCAAAAACGTATAACCATTGATTTTAACTCGCAGGATAGTTCCGTTAATTTAACTTTAGATCAAGCCTTACCTTTTGGTCTTCTACTAAATGAGTTACTAGCAAACGCAATAAAACATGCTTTTAAAGGCATGAATTCTGGTCAGGTGGATGTATCACTGTATCAGAATGATGAACATACAAGGTTGAATATTTCTGATAATGGCTGTGGAATTCCTGGTGATGTCACCATGGGAAAAACACATTCGTTAGGATTTCAACTTATCCCTGGGTTAATTGACCAGCTTGGCGCTACGCTAAATATCAACAATGATAATGGTGCCTCTTTCGAAATAAAATTTGCTACTGAGGTTTACAACTAATGAACCAGCAGCGAGTACTAATTACTGAAGATGAAAGAATTACCGCCCTAGACCTCCAATTCGCACTTGAAGAGCTTGGTTTCGAGGTGGTAGGCAATGTTGCAACAGGAGAGGAATCAATTCAAGCTGCGCGTGAGTTCCTTCCTGATTTGATTTTAATGGATATTCATTTAAAAACAGACATGCTAGGTACTGAAGCCGCAGATTGTATTGTCTCTGAGCTTGATATTCCTGTTATTTTCTTGAGTGCGTATTCTGATCGCTCTGTTATAGAAGAAGCAGGTCAAACAAAACCTTATGGCTATTTAATTAAACCCTATGAGACAAGGGAATTAGACGCCGCTATACAAGTTGCACTGGCTAAACACAGTGCGGACAAAAAGGTACGTGATAGTGATAGGCGGCTAACACTAGCATTAGAAGCGGCTAAAATGAGTGTTTGGGATTGGCAGCAAGAAGATTTTGAGCCGGGCAGAGAGGGCACAGGTTGTAGCTCTCTCATTAGCGAAGCAATGGAAATTCTGGTTGATCGTATTCACCCTGAGGATCGACATTATTTAACTGACGATTTGATTGCTAATGGACATTTAGAGTGCTCGCTTCGTCTTAAAGAGAATGAGGCTTCTGAGTATCGTCAAACTCAAGTTTATGCGTCCATTTTCTCTATGAATAATGGTACTAAAAGAGCCATTGGTGTGGCCAGGGATATTCACGAAGAGTATCTAGCGAGAGAAAAATTAAAGCAAGCGGCGGTTGTTTTTGAATCAACGTCGGAAGCGATATTGATCACTGATTGTAATCGACGAATAATTTCGACAAATCCTGCATTTACGGAGATTACTGATTTTAGTATGGAGGAAGTTTTAGGACGTGACCCTGATGACTTCCTACATGCACGACGAAACAGTGATCATTCCTACCCAAGGTTATTGGATAAAGGTACGCACTTTTGGAACGGTGAAGTTGCCTGTATCAAAAGAACCGGAGGGCGATTTCCGGCGTGGGAGCATATCTCCGGTGTATATGGGGATGATGGTGAAATTATTAATTACGTTTTTACGATTTCTGATATTGGTGATTTACGCAGAGCAGAAAAAAGTTTAGCACGAATGGCATTTATAGATTCGTTGACTGGGGTAGGTAATCGAGTACACCTTGAGAGGTCATTAGTTAATGCATTGTCATCTATCTCCGATGAGAAAAGAATAGCTGTGCTTTATATTGATTTGGACGGCTTTAAAGCGGTTAACGATACACTAGGTCATGCCGAAGGTGATCGTCTGCTTCAGGCTGTCGCGGAGCGTTTTACTCAATGTGTGCGTGAAAATGACGTCGTTACTCGAGTGGGAGGAGATGAGTTTGTGATCGTCGTTACCGAGGTCAATGATGAATCGGGTTTAATAGTTATGGCGGACAAATTACTTAAGTCAGTTTCTGAGCCATTTGTGCTTGCCAGTGAAGTGGTGGAAGTATCTGCTAGCATAGGAATCTCTATTACTACCGATCTTATTAACACGCATGAAACCTTACTTACTTCTGCTGATACTGCATTATTTCATGCCAAACGCCATGGCAAAAATTGTTACCAGTTTTATGACATGGAGCTAGCTGTAGAGTCAAGCGAGCGTTTAAAGATAGAACGAAATATGAAAGGGGCGTTTAATAACCAAGAAATATGTGTTGAATTTCAGCCTCTGATTAATATAGCGACTAATAAAATTTATGGCGCGGAAGCATTATGCCGGTGGTATAGCCATGATATGGGAGTTATTCCTCCGGATAGATTTATTCCTATTGCTGAAAAAAGCGATATGATTCTTATGATTGGTGAGCGTGTACTTGAGGAAAGCTGTAAAGCTTTAAATGATTGGGCCGAACTAGGATTGCATGATGTTGTTATTTCGGTGAATGTTTCGGCAAGGCAGTTAAGCGATAAGTGCTTTCCTGATATCGTGAAGCGGACACTAAAAAAACATAAAATTTCTCCAGAATTAATTGAATTGGAAATAACTGAAACAGCCATTCAAAATAATAAACATGCAAAAGAGCAACTCGATATTTTAAGAGAGTTTGGTGTTCGTTTTGCTATCGATGACTTTGGTACTGGCTACTCTTCGTTAAGTCGCTTAAAGGAGCTCCCCTTTGATCGTGTGAAAATCGATCGCAGTTTCGTCACTGACTTGTTAACCAATGAAAGTGATAAGGAAGTGTGCAGGGCTATTTTTGCGTTATGTGACGTACTCCATTTAAACGTCACTGCGGAAGGCATTGAGAATATACAGCAACTTGATCTGTTAAAAGACATGGGGTGTGGTTGTGCCCAAGGATTTTACTTTGGACGGGCAATGTCTCCAGATCGTTTTGCAGCTTGGGTGGAGCTGTATTATCAGCGTGGTATTGAACAGCCTATTTAGTTGGTTGCTCGGCTGATTTATACCAGTTCACCTTCATACTTTGTCTCGCTCCAATGGCCTTAAATCGTTAATATAGAGCTATTGTCTATGTAGGAGAGAGAGATGAATTCGCCGCAGTCAGGGCTATTTGAAGAACCGGGACGTAGCTCCCAATACCTTGAATATCAATTGAAGTCAGCTGCTATTGAAGATGTTAAAAGTGCCTTGCGTAAGGCATTGCAGCCTGTGCCTGATGTTCATATCTTGGTCGCGTTTGGACGTGCCTGTTGGCATAGACTTCAACCTGAGTGGTGTCCTGAACAATTAATGGACTTTAAGGCTCGGGCTTCAGAAAAAGGGCATGTCATGCCTGGAACTCAGCAGGATCTATTTGTTTGGATTGTTGCTGAAGATCGTGGTGATGTGATGGCCGCCATTGTACAAGTTGCAGAGGCCTTGGCGAGTGTAGCAGACATCACCCTCGATCTGGACGGTTATAAGACACGTGAAGCCCGAATTATCACTGGATTTGTTGATGGTACCGGAAACCCCAAAGGTGATAAAAAAAGGCAAGCTGCGCTCATTCCTGAAGGTTCAATAGGCGAGGGTGGCTCTTTTGTCATTGGGCAGAAGTGGACGCACCGCTATAAAGAATTTATGAGTTTGAGCGTGCGAGCACAAGAGCAAGTTATTGGACGTACGAAGGAGACTAATATAGAGCTTGAAGGTACGGCGCAGTCGCCTAATTCACATGTTTCTCGTACAGATATTGATGTTAATGATGTGCCGATGAAAATGTATCGCCGTGGTACGCCTTATGGTAACGCTTCGGATAAGGGACTCTACTTTTTGGCGTTTACGTGTGAGTTTGAACGCTTCGAAAATGTGATCGACAGTATGTTAGGTGGCGGTGATGGCGTGACAGATTCGTTGATGGATTACAGCGACTGTCATACGGGATCGTACTGGTTTATGCCGTCACTGCAGGATTTAGATGCGGCTCTGACCAGTTAACGTCGCCTTCGACGTTCATATCAAGCTATCGAAATGCCCGAATAACTCCGTTATTCGGGCATTTTTTATGCGGTTTATTGAGTGGTGTTTATTGGATTGTTTTTATTGGATTGTTTTTATTGGATTGTCTTTAGAGGAGAGGCCCATAAGTCGTACTCATCCGCATGATCAATCGTGACTTCAATAAAGTCGCCTGGCTGGCAGTCGAAGAATTCATTCATGTAGACCATGCCGTCAATATTAGGCGCATCGGCGATGGTGCGACCAATTGCTCCTTCATCATCAACTTCATCAATTAAGATGGTCATGGTTTGACCTATACGACGTTGCAGTTTACGTGTGCTGATTTCTTGGGCTTTTGCCATGAAGCGTTCCCAGCGTTCTTGCTGGATGTCTTCTGGTATATGATCCGGGAGGTCATTGGCTTTTGCACCATCGACAGGGCTGTATTTAAAGCACCCAACACGATCAAGTTCAGCTTCATCTAACCAATCAAGCAGTGTTTGGAAGTCTTCTTCTGTTTCTCCGGGGAAACCGACCACGAAGGTGGATCGTAGGACGAGTTCGGGGCATATTTCACGCCAGCGTTTAATTCGTTCTAATGTATTCTCAGCATGAGCAGGGCGCTTCATTAATTTCAGTACGCGTGGGCTGGCATGTTGGAAAGGAATGTCGAGGTAAGGAAGAATTTTACCTTCAGCCATTAACGGAATGACGTTATCAACGTGTGGGTATGGGTAGACGTAATGTAAGCGCACCCAAACGCCCATTTTTCCTAATTCTTCACACAGCTCTAACATGCGTGTTTTTACAGGTTTGCCATCCCAGAAACCAGTGCGGTATTTAATATCAACGCCGTAAGCGCTGGTGTCTTGAGAAATAACCAGCAACTCTTTTGTTCCTGCATTTACTAAGCGTTTCGCTTCTTCTAGAACATCACCAATAGGGCGACTCACTAACTTACCGCGCATATCCGGGATGATGCAAAAGGTGCAACTGTGGTTACAGCCTTCAGATATTTTTAAGTAAGAGTAGTGACGAGGGGTTAGCTTCACGCCTTGAGGGGGGACCAAGTCGGTGAAAGGGTCGTGGTTTTCTTTTTTCGGTGCCCATTCATGTACGGCGCTCATGACTTCTTCGTAAGCTTGCGGGCCGGTGACTGCGAGTATGCCGGGGTTCTTTTCTTTGATGAGCTCGGCGTCTGCACCCTTACCCATACAGCCGGTCACAATTACTTTGCCGTTATTGGTCATGGCTTCGTTGATGGCATCTAACGATTCTTGTTTTGCATCGTCGATAAAACCGCAGGTGTTAACGACCACGACATCTGCATCGCCGTAGCTGTTGACAACGTTATAGCCATCCATCTTTAGCTGAGTAAGAATTCGTTCTGAATCTACAAGGGCTTTCGGGCAGCCGAGGGATACAAATCCAACCGTGCCTCCAGCTTCAAGGCTACTGCCTTCTGTAAGAGGAATGTTTGAATCCTGATCTGACATGGTGCACCTCGTTAGTTTCAATGCGATGTAGCATCGACGAAAAGGCGGGATTGTACCCTGTCAGGTGTGTGAAGTCAGCTTAGCTGATTCTGGCGAGTAATGCTGGAGTGTGGGACAGTACGGTGCAATTACGACCGCTTTCTTTGGCTTTATATAAGGCGTCATCCGCACGTTTAAGCAGTGCGCTGAAGTCGTTATCTTCGTCGTTCAATTCGGCAATGCCTATACTAACGGTAAGATCTATATCTAACGGGGTTAGTCTGCTTAGCTCATCGCGCATTAACTCTGCTTTGTAGTGTGCTTGATTGAGCCCGCAGGGCTCCATTAACACCACAAATTCTTCTCCGCCAAATCGTGCAACGGTGTCTTCTACACGACATTGTTCAAAAAGGAATTGTCCTACGTGCTCTAGAATTTGATCACCGACAATATGCCCATGGGTATCATTAATTTTTTTGAAGTGATCAATGTCGATCAACATAACGGTTAATGGCGTTTTATGTCGGCGAGCGCGGGCGAGTTTTTGCCCAACGATTTCTAGCATGTAATGGCGGTTAAATAGCCCTGTGAGTTGATCGTGCATGGCCATTTTGATCAATCGATCTTGTTGACGCTTGAGTGTCACGTGGGTGTCAACACGCGCTGACAGGATGACAGGGCGTATGGGTTTTGTGATGTAGTCAACGGCGCCTATACGCAATCCCATTTCTTCGTCTTCAATGTTCACACGGCCCGTTACAAAAATAATAGGGATATCGCGTGTTTCATCCATGCTTTTAAGTTCTTCACACACCTGGTAACCAGACAGACCGGGCATTTCAATATCGAGCAATATCAAATCAGGTTTGTACTTTATGGCCATTTCAATGCATTGCTGTCCACTCATCGCTGTTTTTACGCGATGTTGCTCTTGCAGAACCGCAGCCATCACACGAATGTTTGAGGGTGCATCATCCACAATTAAGACAGTTGATTGTTTTGGTTCAAGTATCATTATTATTGCCGTTTAGTTGGTCTAACAAGACTTTCAATCTAGTTTGAGCTTTTGCGTTCTCAAAGGCTGTGATATCTCTCGCAAGTTGCGTAAGTTGCTCTTCAAGTACTGCATCTCCGTAAGTTTTTAGCATGAAATCTAGACTTTTCTGACTAATGTAATCATTCTGGTTTAAAGCGTTACTAATTGATAATAGCTCGTGCCGGAGATTCAGGGTGTCTCCATTTGTAGACATTTTGTCACTGTTATCATAAGCAGTTACAAAGCGTTCGGTTTCTGTATATAGCTCATCCAAGTGTTCTCGGCATTGTTCGTGTTTTCCCGTACGTATATCTTGATCCATTTGTGCGGCAATGCGTTGAATCGCATCTAGACCTAAATTTCCTGCCACACCTTTTAAACAATGCGCCTGATCACGTAAGTGGTCGAAGTTATTTTCAGCAATAGCGGAGCGCATCTCTTGCAAGCGTAATGGTTGCTCACTGCGGAACATATCGATGAGCTGATGCAGTAGTTGTTCATTACCCATTACTCGCGTTAGTGCTTTGCTCTTGTCCCAGATGCCATGAATATTCTTAGGTATGGATAAGTGTGTAGCATTGGCGTTGTTGGTGTGAGAGTCAGAGTCAGTCGTCTCTTGAGGCGGTACCCATAGTGTGAGTATGTCGAGCATTTGGCTAGGATCTACCGGTTTGGCTAAATAGTCATTCATGCCAGATGCTAAGCAGCGCTCTTTATCTCCTGTCATTGCGTGAGCTGTCATGGCGATAATGGGTAAGCTTTGGTTTTCTGTACCGGCCTGCCCTGAGCGGATCGCACGGGTAGCGTCGTAGCCATCCATTACTGGCATTTGGCAATCCATAAAAATTAGCTCGTATTTATGCTGGCCAGCAAGAAGTAAGTCGAGGGCTTTTTGGCCATTTTCTGCGATGTCGACGCTTAGCCCCTGAGCGGTTAGCATCTCTTCTGCAACGAGCTGATTTACTCGGTTATCCTCGACCAGAAGAACGTGCCGACCATTGAATTTTGTTCGATTATTGGTGGGGCTTACGCGAGAAGATGTTGATTTGAGATCATTTGGGTTTTTAATTTGTTTTGCTAACTCAAGCACATCGACAGGCTTAAATACTTGGGCGTGGATGTCGCCAGATTCGATAAATCGATCCGTATCACGAAAGCTTACTGGGACGATTAAGAGTCGTAGCGCCGTGTCTAAAGCGGTTAAGTGAGCAAGAGCGGAAGCGGAATCACGCCAGTGTTCGCCGGGTATATTGTTGTCGAGTAACATTAAATCGTACGAATCGTTGCTCGATATTGCTATGTCGGCGGCCTCTGTACCGTTACTCGAACAGGTTACTGTTGCGCCTAACTCCGTTAAATGTGTGGATAAGTGTTCACGTGCAGCTTGGTTATGTTCAATGATGAATATATTTATGCCGTTTAAGTTGAGCGCTTCTGTTTCAGCCTCTATAGCTTGATCGAGCGTAATGGTGGCTGTGAAGCAGCTGCCTTTGTTCGGCTCGCTTTCAACAGACACATCTCCCTTCATACGCTTACATAGATTACTCACGATGGCTAAGCCTAGTCCGGTTCCGCCAAATTCTCTGGTCGTACTTGAATCAAGTTGATTAAAGGCGTGAAACAAGTAAGGGATTTTGTCATTGGGGATTCCGACACCGGTGTCCTGTACGGCAATGTCGATAAGCCAATCTGTATTTTGAAGTGTTTGCTTCAGCGAAATGGTCACTTCACCGGTATTGGTAAACTTCACCGCATTGCTTATAAGGTTGGTCATGATTTGACGAACCCTACTTGGATCTCCTTTCACCATAGGTTGAACTAAATGTCGGCTATCAACAATTAACTCAATGCCTTTATCGTCTGCCATATTTGCTAAGCTTTCAGCGCAATTGACCATGACTTGGTTGATGTCAAATGTGATGGTTTCTAATTCGAGTTTGTTGGCCTCTATTTTAGAAAAATCCAGAATGTCGTTGATTAATGCCAGTAGCGACTGAGCGCTATTTTGGGCAATTCGTACTCGATTAAGTTGATCGTCAGTGAGTTGAGTATTTTTCAATAAACTCAACATGCCGAGCACGCCATTCATGGGGGTACGAATTTCATGGCTCATTGTGGCCAGAAAATCGCTTTTAGCCTTCGTTGCCGCTTCAGCCTCTTTTTTGGCGCTCATGAGTGCTGATGCGTTACGTGTTTCTTTAGTGATATCGATGTTGATGCCGACCATCATTTGAGCATAGCCATGCTCATTTTTTATAATGGCTGAGGCAGCCCGGATATGCTTCACCTCGTTATCTGGCGTACAAATTCGAAATTCTTGATGAAAAGGTTTACTTTCATTGATGGCAATTTGAATTGCGCTGACGGCGCTGTCGTGATCATCCGGGTGGAGAGTACTTTCCCAATCGTTAAAACTAAGCTCCTTGTCTTCTTTGATACCATAAAGGTCATACATGCCTTTATCCCACGCTACCTCTCCGGTTTCTATGTTGTATTCCCAAATAGAAATACCTGCAGATTCGGTAGCGACGCGTATTCGTTGGTGGCTCATGTAAAGCTCAGCTTGAGCTGTTTTAGAGTCGGTAATATCCATACGAGTGCCAATGATTCTCAACGGCTTTCCGTGATCGTCTCTTTCGACAATTTTCCCCGTATCGAGTACCCACACCCAGTGCCCCATTTTGTGCTTCATTCGAGCGGTGCATTCGTAATTGCTGGACTTACCTTGTAGATAGTCTTCTATTTTTCTTTCCGATTCTTTTAGGTCGTCTGGGTGGCAAAACCTCTTCCATGTGTCGCTTGAGATTGGTTCAAGTTCATGGAGTTCGTAGCCAATAATTTCAGCCCAGCGTTCACTTAAATTACTATGGCCACTGTTAATATTATGATCCCAAAAGCCGACGGCGGTTGATTCAACCATGAGCTGATGGCGTTGCGCTTGAGCAAGTTGTAGAGCTTTATCTTTTCGCTCTTGGGTAATGTCTTGAAAGGAGCCAAATAGCTTGACGCATTTTCCTTGGCTAAAAATAGGCTCTCCACGAGCAAGTACCCATATAGGGTTGTTTTTCGCAGTTATAAGGGGGAGTTCGACACTCCATGCAGTGCCGGTTTCCATGGCACTTTCGACAAGTGAACTGATTTTGTCACGCGCTGAATCATCACGATAAAACTGAATGGCGTTGGTTAAGTCGGGGGTAAAGTCTTCCGAAACCTCATGGATTTTTCGCGTTACATCCGACCAATAAATATCTTGTGACTCTACGTCTAGCTCCCAAGCACCGATTCGAGCTTGATCACTGACGGCATTGAGGAGCATGCGCTGACGTTCGAGTTCAATATGGGTGTCGTGCTTGTCGAATTCATCACTTATCCATTGTGAGAATAACTGGATAAGCTCGGTTTCGGCGTTGCCGAACGCTCGTGCCCGAGGCGCTGGCCCTGAAAAGTTGATCGTACCCACTGCCAGGCCGTTAGTGATGATTGGGGCGCCAATATAGGATTCTAAGCCGAAACCTGCATAAGCCGGATGCGATGCCATGTCGCTTTGGCCAACGTGATGATGAGAAACAGGCTTATCTGCACGTACAGTATCAGAACAATATGTATTACCGAGTGGGAAGTTATCCCCGGGTGATATTTCATTCGCCGGGGTGCAGCTATAAATGACCGTGTATTCATTGTTTTGTAGATGAATGCTACTGACGATACCAATAGGTAGGTGAAAAATCTCACAACCTAACGTCAGAATGCTGTTTATTTTTTCATCGAGCGTGGTGTCGCGAGCAGCGGTGATGTCGTGCAGGCGGCGCATAGCTTCGAGTGTTCGGTGCTGTTCACTGACGTCGGTACACATTACGATATAACCGTTTGGCTTATCGTCATCGTCTCTGAGTGCGGCGATGGTGGTCTCTACCCAATATAAAGCGCCATCTTTGCGTTTGTTGCATATCTCTCCACGCCAAAGACCATGATCTTTTAAGGTGTCAAACATCTCATGAAAAAATGATGAATCGTGCTGGCCGGAATTGACTATTTGATGCGTTTGCCCAATAAGTTCGTCGTCCGTATAACCACTGGCTTCGCAGAATAGATCGTTGACGTAGGTGATCTTTCCTTGCATGTCGGTCGTTGCGACAATCGTATGCTGATTAAACGCAAGGTGTTGTAGCGCCCAGAGATTACTTTCTGTTTTGTTCGCAGATAGGATCACTTTTTGGGGCTGTTCGTACATGTTTTGTACCCTGAGAATATTCGTAGTTTCATAGAGTATAGTCAGCTCTGAGTGGCTCGCAGAGATTGTGGTAGTATCGGGTCTAAATTAAAAGGAGATATCTATGCGCTGGGGAATAATTGCACTGTGTTTTTGGCTGCCATTGGCGAATGCTGGCAAAGTTTACGTATGCAAGGATGCTTCTGGGGCTACCTTGTATTCTCAAACGCCATGCCCTGAAACGTTTCAAGAAAAAGAGCAACGCTCTTACGATCATGAGGTATCGGGGGGAAGCGCCGGTGCAAGCTCTGATGACTTGAAGCGTATGGCTGAGGATGTATCGAAAAACAACCAGCGTATCAAAGCTGAGCGTGATAAGCGTAAGGCCGAAGCTCGTTTAGAAAAGATCAAAAAAGAGCGAGACGCTATGATTAATGAGCAAACCGATTTGGCGTCTTCTATTGCTGGGGTAAATGCGCGAAACCGTGGTAAAGCCGTGGTTGATAATATGATGAGTCGCATTGAGGGTTACAACAAGCAAATGAATGCTGAGAAGGACAAGATTAATCATGCCAATGAGCGCTTAAAAGAAGCGAATGCGCCGTCTGAATCTTCTGCTCGTTCAGCTGAGGCGCGATAAGCGCGCCTGAGAATCTGTGCCTAAGAATCTGTGCCTAAGAATCTGTGCCTAAGAATCTGTGCCTGAGAATCTGTGCCTGTGGGTTTGTGGCTTAGAGCACTCAAGGTTGTGGCGTTGCCGCAGATTTTCTGTTGATCATATTATTGCAATAGTCAGCGTGGATCATGCGTTCGGTATATCTGATTGATTTTTAAACATGTTAGCCATTCAATGCGTGTATTTGGCGGAATGATAAGGATTTTACTCATGGGATTTCGTCAGTGGTTATCTCCCAGTTTTTTATTTGCTCAACTTCACACTATTGACCTTGCCGCAGAGGCTGATAGGGATCTAGCGACCTCGAAAAATGAGGCGGACGAGCGTGTGGTAATTTGGAAAATTATCGCTTTGGCTTGTCTTTGTTTGTTACTGGTTCATTACGGAAAGTACAGCGCTAATCTTCGTGATTTGATTACGTTATTGGATAGCACATTTGGTGCTGAGGGCGCTTGGACACGAGCGTTTCGGTTGTCTGAATATCGTGAATTGTACGGTTACGTCTGGTGGGGCAGCGTTAATCTTTTAGGTTTTTTGATCATCCCTATGATGGCGATTCGCTTTTGGATGAAGCAGCCGCTACGAGATTTTGGTTGGCAATGGGGCGATGTTCATCTTCACTGGCGTGGTTACTTAGTTTTATCGCTGCCTATTATGGTCTTTGCCATCATTGCCAGTTTTGGCGACGACTTCTCAAAGCATTATCCTTTTTATAATCAATCTAGCCGTAGTTGGTTTGATCTGCTTTCGTGGGAAGTGATTTATATTTTGCAGTTTGTGGCGGTTGAGTTTTTCTTTCGTGGTTATTTGGTCAATGGCTTGAAAAAGCAATTTGGCAGCTTATCAATTGCCATTATGTGCTTGCCGTATTTGATGCTGCATTTTCCTAAACTGTGGCCGGAGTCGTTTGGCGCTATATTGTTTGGCTTTTTTCTAGGTGTTCTTGCGCTGATGTCTCGGTCTATTTGGGGTGGCGTAGCAGTGCACGTGTCAATCGCCTTGACGATGGATATTGCGGCGATGGTGCAAACGGGAGGTTTACCTAAACATTGGTAAACCTCCGTTAGATTGAACAACGGTTATTGATTAACGGCCATTAAGTTCATCCAGCTGGCGCAGCATAATGCCCATAATTTGCTGGTAGAGCATCTGGCCGCTGTGTAAATCTTCAACGCCCATATCTATACTTGGGTTATCGTTAACTTCAATAATGACTGCCCGATCACCATCGGCCTTAAGGTCCACACCATAAAATCCAGCCCCCATGCATTTTGCTGCTTTTAATGCCGTTTTGATTACATTTTTGGGCACTTTATCCACAGACATGGCGTCTGCATTTCCTGACTTATGCGAGCGGGCACTGTGGTTGTAAATCTGCCAGTGACTTTTGGCCATAAAGTAGCGGCAAGCAAACAATACTTGGTTATCCATGATGCCAATACGCCAGTCAAAATCGGTGGGCATAAATTCTTGCAGTAACAGCAATGCCGAACGCGCCCCTAAGCGTGTAATACATTCTTCCAGCTCTTCGCGAGTACGCGCCTTTTCCACACCAATTGAGAATGAGCCATCGGGTATTTTTACAATGATCGGCAAGCCTAAGGCAGCAATGATTTCGTCATAATTGATTGGGTGCTGAGTCAGAATTAAACGCGTTTCTGGAGTGTCGACTCCATTCAGTTTTAATCGTTCATGCAAATACACTTTATTCGAACAACGCATAATGTCGGTTGGGCTATCGATAACAAGCAGGCCTTGGTTTTCGGCAGCTTGCGCAATGCGATAAGTATGATGATCCACTTTCGTGGTTTCACGAATAAATAACGCGTCGTATTCACCAATGCGGCTTTCATCGCGGGGAGTAATAAAGTCAACATTAAGGCCTAGCGCTTTACCGGCTTTTTCAAACGCTTTTAGCGCGCCCTTGTTGGAGGGCGGCAAAGCTTCATCCGGATTGATTAGAATTGCGACATCGTATTTAAAACGCTTTGTATTACGACGATGTCGCCAAATTTTATGGCTGAACGTATCTAGAGCGTCGGCAAATTCAGTTTCACCAGCGTCGTCTAATTCGTCTAGCGAGCGTACAGAAAATTGATCAATGACCCATAGATTCTCTTGAATACGTTTAAAGTTAATGTCAGCAATTGGAAATGCGTAGATATCAAATAAGCGGCGAGCAATCGAGGCTAAGTCGACATCGTTTGTCAGGCCAAATACTGATCGAATGCCGAGATTATCAATCTGAGTATTGCGTTTACGCCAAGTCGCCTCCAGCAGCAGGCTGAACTTAGTACTTACTGGCTGGCCTGATTCAAAGCTGTTGAGCTCACGAATAGCACGAACACTGGGGAATACTTGGCCGCCACGAGCTTCGGCTAATAATGAGCCGTAATAACCCGAACTTAGATAGCTGTAGTCATGACACAGGTTGATCACATAGCCACGAGTTTCAGCGTGGTTTTCAGTGTGATTGGTGCCGAGGTAATCACTGATGGCGACAACCTGATTGGTTGGGTAGTAAGGACCCCAGTCGTTGAGTTGATCGACCAGAATAAGCAGTGATTTCATAGTGACGTTTAATGTACCTGAGTTATGAAAAGGGATCGTTTAAAGGCTATGAGTGCTGCCGTAGACGATCTGAAAAAACGAATTAGGCGGATATTAGGAACGGATGGCATTGAGCGCTAACAGTATTTTTTTGTCGTAGGGATAAGAATTTCTCGTTGAACTACGTATGTTTCTAGTGAGCAACTAAGACTAATATGCAGGCTTGTATTCAATGTGTTTGGATACCCTTAGGATCAGACTGATTTTATGACAATACACCGTGCCACGCTGAGTGATATTCCTGCTCTGGTGGCGATTGAAGATGGCGCTTTTAGTGGCGACCGTCTTAATGGCAAACGCTTTAAGCATTTTATACGCAGTGAACATTCACAATTGTGGTGTTTAGGCGACACTGTAAAAGCTTATGCTTTGGTGCTTTATCATCGTGGTACGTCGTTAGCGCGTTTATATTCTATTGCGGTTGACCCTGCACATCGTGGACAAGGCTTAGCCAAGCAATTATTAGCTTGGGCAGAAGACCACGCGGTTCAACGTGGTGTGTTTTTTATGCGCTTGGAAGTTCGCCAAGATAATCTAGGTGCCTTGCAGCTTTATCAGCAGCAGGGCTACCGCGTTATTAAGGCGCTGGATGATTATTACGAAGATCATGCTTCAGGATGGCGTTTAGAGAAACACTTATCATCCGGGCGAAAGTTGCCCGAAGGTTTGCCTTTTTACGCACAATCCACTCCGTTTACCTGCGGCCCTGCGGCACTCATGATGGCCTTAAATAGTGTGCGTAAAGACTACCAGATCACGCGGCTGGAAGAGCTGACACTGTGGCGTGAAGCGACGACCATCTACTTAACCACTGGTCACGGTGGATGCTCTCCCCAAGGGCTATCATTGGCGGCGGTAAAGCGGGGGATGCAGGTACGGTTATTGTTATCTGATTTATCTGTCCCCTTTATCGATGGCGTGCGTAGTGAACATAAGCGCGAGGTCATGACGTTAGTAAATAATGCGTTTAATGATGAGTGTGCAGCTAATGGTGTTGAGCAAATCGTGTCTCCACTTTCTATTGAGTTGCTAGCGGAGGCGCTCACGCAGGGTAATAAGGTACTTTTGCTGATCAGTACGTATCGTATGAATCGAAATAAGGCGCCACACTGGGTGTGGTTAGTCGGTATGGATGATGCCTTTGCGTATATCAATGATCCTGATGTGGATCACGACCTAGATCAGGCCGCGACGGATAACGTGTTTGTACCAGTTAGCCATGAGAACCTGGCGGCGATGATTCAATACGGTCGCCGTCGATATACGGCGGCCGTTATTCTTACTGAGTAACTTGTATGTAAGGTTTGGTTTGGTTGGGATCAACTTGGTCGTCCAGCTCTGGCGCGCGCTCAGCTCGTAAGGCGACCCATGCTGCGACGTCTTCACGCCATTCTTCATTGGGACGCAGCTTAGGTGCTGCTAGCATCTTGGCTTCAGTGCCACGATCGGCGAAGACCAAAATATGCTCAACCTTATACGCTCTCATTGCCATAATGGGGTGTACTCTTTATTCATCGTGTGCGGGCTTTATAGCAGAGCCGTGCTCACGGTGAAAGGGAAGAAGCGAGGTAGCGTCCTGCTGGTAAGCCAATATGTGTTGTGTTTCTTCTTTAACAAAGCGGCGAATGGCATCGTGAAAGCCGGGATGCTGTAACCAATGAACACTGCGGGTAAGCACCGGACGAAAACCTCGACTGATTTTATGTTCACCCTGTGTGCCAGGATCAAAGGTCTTGAGTTGATGCTCAATACAAAACTCTATGCCTTGGTAATAACAGGCTTCAAAGTGCAAGGCGTCGACGTCTTCCAGACAGCCCCAGTAGCGGCCATATAGCGTGGTGTCATCAAAAAAATACAATGCCGCCGCGCAGTACTCACCATCTTTACGGGCGAGTACTAACATCATTTGTTCGGCCATTGTTTCAATTAGCTGTAAAAAGAAGGCTTTAGTGAGATAAGGAGAAGACCGCCGTTTCTGGTAGGTATCTAAATAACAGTGATAAAAAAACTGAATGTTCTCGGCAGTAATCTCCTTGCCTGTTTTACGTTCGATCTGAATACCTTGTTCAACAACCTTACGTCGCTCCTTGATTACATTTTTACGCTTACGACTCACAAAGGTGGTTAAGTATTGATCAAAGCTAGTGAAGGCTTCGTTGTGCCAGTGGAACTGACAACCATGTCGCTGTTGAGGATGAAACTCAGAATTATTGAAAGAAAGCGTCGCTTGCTGTTCTGTTGGAAAATTCAGATGCCAGCCGCTTAGGCCTTGCTCCGTACATAATGTACTTAGCAGAGACGCTAGATGGTTGAAGTGTTGGTCTGCACCGAGTAAACGTGGGCCTGTCGCAGGGGTAAACGGAATAGCGCACAAAAGCTTTGGGTAGTAGTCCATGCCGTATTGCGCGTAGGCCTCGGCCCATTGCCAATCGAACACATACTCACCGTAGCTATGGCGTTTTATGTAGGCTGGGATTGCAGCAATAAGCTCGCCTTCAGTGCCCTGTTTAATGAGGTGACGTGGCTGCCAACCGCTGTTGTGAACGTTTAACTCTGGCGAGTCCACACAGCCTGTTTGCTCTAAAGCATGTAAAAAGGCATAACGGGCAAAAGGGTAATGGCTAGGGTTGAGATTATCCCACTCACTGGCCGTTACTTCGCTTAACCCAGTGATTTGAATAAAATCCGTCATAAATCAGTGACCTGTCGTTAACTGGGTTCTATCATAAAGGCATTGATAAGGAGAGTAATTATGTTTCGCTTAGATGAACGTCTGCAACAAGACACAGTGGCTCTTGGTCGCTTCCCTTTGTGTCAGGTGTTGTTGATGAAAGACAGCCGTTACCCTTGGGTGATCTTGGTGCCTGCCCAATCGAATGTGTTTGAGTACTTCCACCTATCTAACGATGATCAGCGTCAGTTGATGGCAGAATCAGTGTATGTCGCAGAAAAGATGAACGATCATTTTGCCGCCAAATCAATGAATGTCGCGGCATTGGGGAATGTCGTTGCGCAGTTGCATGTGCATCATATTGCTCGTTATGAAGATGATCCAGCTTGGCCTGGCCCTGTCTGGGGGCATAGCCCTGCGGTACCGTATGACGAGAAGGCGCTGGCGGAGAGGGTTGAAGAAGTTAGCGGGCTATTCGCGAGCCACTTTTTGAGTGAGTCTGAAATAACGGCTGAGACGGAAGCGCGAGATGTTGTGTATTGGTAATCACTATTAATGTATTTCATGGATATAAGAGCGAAATAAGTCTGCTATGAAAATTTTCCGCCGTTACATGAATAATCCTTTGCGTAACTTTAATTATTTGATTGCGTGTGAAGATACAAAGCAAGCCATTGCGCTCGATCCACTTGATGGTCAAGCCATGCTGGATCTGGCAGCAGAGGAAGGTTATGACATAAAGCTAATCATCAATACACACGAACATCATGATCACATTGAAGGTAACCCTGTCATTGTTACTGCAACCGGTGCGAGAGTATTAGCACACGAAAACGCAATCGGAAAAATTCCAAATGTTGATCAAGGTTTAGCTGCTGGCGATCGTATCGAGTTAGGCTCGATTCATTTAAGAGTACTATTTACACCGGGCCATACGCCGGTGCATTTATGTTTGTTGGTAGATGCAGAATACAATGAAGGTTTACCAATTTTATTTTCTGGCGATACATTATTCAACGCCTGTGCGGGAAACTGTCGTAATGGCGGTGATGTTGATGAAATGTACGATACATTCGTTTCGCAGTTAATGCCTCTCCCTAACGAAACCTTGCTGTATCCGGGGCATGACTATATGAAAAATAATTTAGCGTTTGCTTTGTCTCGGGAGCCTAAAAATAACTCAGCCGTTTATTGGCAAGATCAAGTGTCGGCCCATGAACCAGATGAAATGCCTATTATGACGCTGGGGCAGGAGCGTGAATACAATCCATTCTTGCGCCTGCATGAGTCGTCTATTATTAATAAACTGAAAGAAGAAGTGCCTACTTTAGGTTTAAACGATCGCGATGTGTTTAAAGCATTAAGGCGATTACGTGACCAGTGGTAGAAGAGTGATAGCAGCGAGTTTCATGGATTAACTTGTTTTGATTAACGCACTGACCTTAGCCCGAAGGTGAGGTACAACTATTTCTTCAAACCACGGGTTTCTTTTTAACCATATTTGATTGCGAGGAGAGGGGTGGGGCAGTGAAATAATTCCTTCTGGAGCGGAGGAGATGTCTTTTACTCGCTCGGTTAAATTTTTGTAATCATCACTGAGGTAATGTTTTTGAGCGTATTGCCCAATCAACAGAGTGAGTTCAACGTTAGGCATTCGCTCGCGCAATAATTGATGCCACTCGTTAGCACATTCTTTTCTGGGAGGTAGGTCGCCTGATTTTCCTTTGCCTGGGTAGCAAAACCCCATAGGCATAATCGCAATTTTCTGCTCGTCATAGAATGTATCGGTGGATACATTCATCCACTCTCTGAGTCGTTTACCGCTAGGGTCATTCCAAGGAATACTGGTTTGGTGCACCTTGGTGCCAGGGGCTTGGCCAATAATTAGAATTTGAGCCGTTTCTGAAGCGCGTACAATTGGGTTAGGGCCTAAGGGAAGGTGAGCTTCGCAGAGGCGACACTGGCGTACGGTGTTTAGTAGATCAACTAAGGTGATTGTCATTATGGGGCATTCATTGTGCTGAATTAAAGCGGGCACCTAAAGTGAAAAAGGAGAGCATATGCTCTCCTTTTGTCGCGGCTGATGTAGGTTTAAAGAGCCATGTCTTTCAGCTTTTTCAGCGGTAAGATCTTAATCTTAGTGCTGGCTGGTTTTGCCGCAACATCCATTGTTTCACCCGGACGGAATGGGTTAGGCACATTTTTACGCGCTTTTTGAGCCGGTTTTTTAACGGTCTTTATTTTCAACAGGCCCGGTAGAGTGAATTCACCAACGGCACGCTTTTTAATATGGCGCTCAATGACAATGCCTAGCTCTTCAAGTACAGAGTTAACTTCTTTGCGGTTCAGGCCTGTATTTTCCGCAATCTCAGTAACCATTTGCGTCTTGGTTAGTTTTTCGCGGAGGGCAGTGATTTTACGCGCAGGAGTCGCACTTTTCGCGGCTGCAGCAGCTCTTGCTTTAGCTGGTGTTACCTTTGCAGCGGTTTTGGCTGGTGCTTTCTTAACCGCGGCCTTTTTTGCTACAGGGGTTTTGCTAACAGGCGCTTTCTTGGCAGGAGCCTTTTTTGCAGCAGTTGCTTTCTTTGTCGCAGGTGTTTTCTTAACGGCCATCGTTGTTTCCTTATGCTCTTTAAATTCCGGGCGGCCTCACGTTTATGGAGGGCAGTATGATTCTTAAGCAAAAAAAAGGGGTTAGCAAGCTGCTAACCCCTATTTTTTAGGCATAGATCACGAATTAGCCTAATTTTTTCAGTGCCCAGCCAAAGATGTCACTATAACGGACAGGAAACAGGCGTTGAACACGATCCATCAGGCGTGCATCGCCACCAATGAGAATTCGACGCTTGCTGCCTTTTATTCCGTTCAAGATAACGTCCGCAGCCTGCGTTGGCGTGGTGCGAGCAATTTTGTCGAAGTGTTTTGCTTGTTGCTCAAGCGTTTGGTTATCACCCGTCATAGACGTTTTCATACGACCATTACGTACGATGTTGGTTTTGATGCCACCCGGATGAACGGTAGAAACAAACACATTGGTGTCTTTCAGCTCTTGGCGAAGTGATTCGGTGAAGCCACGAACGGCAAACTTAGTAGCGTTATAAGCAGACTGTGTCGGTAGGGCAATGATACCGAAGATGCTAGAGACATTAACGATAGCTGCTTCAGGACGCTCTTTCAGATACGGTAAAAACGACTTAGTACCGTGGATGACTCCCCAGAAGTTAATATTAACAATCCAGTGCATGTCTTCGTAGCTTTGTCGCTCAACCGTTTCTGACAAGGCAACGCCAGCGTTGTTGATGATCATATCCACTTGGCCGTGATCAGCAACTACTTGTGCGGCGTAGGCTTCAAAAGCTTCGCGATCTGCTACATCCAGTTTTTGCGTGGTGACGTTGCCTGAGCCACGGAGCATTGAGCGAGTCTCATCAAGGGCATCGGTATTAACGTCCGAAAGGGCTAAGTGAGCACCCTGCATACTGAGCTGTTGGGCAAGAGCGCGGCCAATACCTGACGCGGCACCAGTTACCACCACCACTTTATTAGCGAACGACTTCATATAAGAGACTCCATTGTCTGTAAACGGCTTGAGTTTTTTATTAAAGCTGAGAGCTTACCGTCTTATTAGCGCAGCTCAAGGTGCAATAGTGTCGTAAAGCAGTGCATTTCGCCCCTCATTTCAAATCAAGATGCGCCTAACGGTTAACGCCGGGCAAGGGATTCGCTATAATGCGCGCCTTTTAACGAATTGTTGCGGGAGAATTCTCCTGCAGCGCAGTTTACGATGATACCGGCGGGCCTGATTGCCCCCGTTTGACTGGATTAGGATCTTACAATGCGCACACATTATTGTGGTGACATCAACGAAACGTTGATTGATCAGACTGTTACTTTCTGTGGATGGGTACACCGTCGCCGTGACCACGGTGGAGTTATCTTTCTTGATGTGCGTGACCGTGAAGGTCTGGTACAGGTTGTTTTCGACCCCGACACGGTAGATGCTTTTAATACGGCCGATAGTGTTCGTTCAGAATATGTAATCCAGATCACAGGTCGTGTACGTGGTCGTCCGGAAGGCACCACTAACGAAAACATGAAGACCGGTATGATTGAAGTGCTGGGCAAAGAGATCAACGTTTTAAATAAAGCAGCGACTCCACCATTCCCGCTGGATGGTTACACGGATGTTGGCGAAGAAATTCGCTTAAAATATCGCTACATGGATATGCGTCGTCCTGAAATGCAAGATAAGCTGCGTTTCCGCTCAAAAGTATCGTCAGCGGCGCGTCGCTTCCTTGAAGACAACGGCTTCCTCGATATTGAAACGCCTATTCTAACGCGTGCCACCCCTGAAGGCGCACGTGACTACTTGGTGCCTAGCCGCACACACGAAGGCTCATTCTTCGCGTTGCCACAGTCGCCACAGTTATTTAAGCAGTTGTTGATGGTGTCGGGTTTTGACCGTTACTACCAAATTGCTAAATGCTTCCGTGATGAAGATTTGCGTGCTGATCGCCAGCCAGAATTTACTCAGATTGATATTGAAGCTTCATTTATTAATGAAGATGAAATCATGGGCCTAGTACAGGGCATGATTAAAGACATCTTCACCAAAGAACTGAACGTAGACCTGGGTGACTTCCCACGTATGCCATTCGCGGAAGCGATGAGCAAATACGGATCGGACAAGCCAGACCTACGTATTCCAATGGAATTGGTTGATATCGCAGAATTCCTACAAGACATCGAATTCAAAGTATTCGCTGGCCCAGCTAAAGATCCTAAAGGTCGTGTTGCCGCCCTTAAAGTACCAGGTGGCGCAGAGCTTAGCCGTAAGCAGATCGACGAATACACTAAATTCGTAGGTATTTACGGTGCCAAAGGTCTGGCATGGATTAAAGTGAACGAGATTGAGAAAGGCGTTGAAGGCCTGCAATCTCCGATCATTAAATTCATCGGTGACGACAACACCATGAAAATCATGGATAAGTTGGGCGCACAAAATGGCGACATAATCTTCTTCGGTGCGGATAAAGAAAAAATCGTTAACGAAGCCTTGGGCGCACTGCGTTGCAAGTTGGGTGAAGACCTCAACATGTACACCAAAGAGTGGGCTGCATTGTGGGTAGTTGACTTCCCAATGTTTGAAGAGAACTCAGACGGTTCTATTTCAGCATTGCACCACCCATTCACCGCACCAAGTTGTTCGGCGGAAGAACTAGAAAAAGCACCGCTTGAAGCATTGTCCCGTGCTTACGACATGGTACTTAATGGTTGTGAGTTGGGTGGTGGTTCGATTCGTATCCACGACGAAGCCATGCAAGAAACTGTATTCCGCGTATTGGGTATTTCAGAAGAAGAACAGCGTGAGAAATTCGGCTTCCTACTAGACGCATTGAAGTTTGGTGCGCCGCCACATGGTGGTTTGGCATTCGGTCTTGATCGGTTGATCATGTTGTTGACTGGTGCTCAGTCGATTCGTGAAGTGATCGCCTTCCCGAAAACACAATCAGCGGCATGTGTGATGACACAAGCACCGGGTGCTGTGAACAACACCCAGCTACGTGACTTGCATATCAAACTGCGTGAAAAAGCCAAGCCAGCTGAGTAATCAGCTAGAGGTTAGAGTTAACGTGCTCTAGCGATAAAAAACGGACGCCTCGGCGTCCGTTTTCAGTTTAGTGTATGCATCTGTAAATAATTAAAGGTGCTATTTTTTCTATGTTACCTTTCTCGATAGTTTTAAATTATCATGTTGTTTTTATCTAGGGGAATACAATGAAAAAAACGTTACTTGCTGTGTTAATAGGTGCTTCATTTGCTGCGCCAACCTTTGCTGAAAAACCTGATTGGGCGGGTGAAAAACCATCGAAAGAGCAGGTTGAAGCTCATAAGAATATGATGAAAGCCAAAAGCGCTGAAATGCATACCGAAGGTAAGGCCAAATCTGAGGAGATGAAACAAAAGGGCAAAGAAAAGTCCGAAGAGATGAAGCAGAAGGCCAAAGAGAAACGAGCGGCAGCAGAAGACAAAGCCGATGAAATGAAAGAAAAAGTTCGCGAAAAATCAGACGAGAATATGTCTGATGCCGAAGAAAAAGCCAAAGAGAAGGCAGAAGAGGCTAAGGAAAAAGAGGCAAAGGGCGAGGTAGAGTCTGAAGAAGAAAAAGATCCTAAGCCTAAGAAAGAAAAGAAATGGTGGCAGTTCTACGAGTAAACTTTATTGTTAACTCTGTAAAAAACGGGGCGAATGGCCCCGTTTTTTATGATTGGTTTTTTACTGTCGTTCGCCACGCAGTTCTGCCACTTTTTCTTTAAGATATTCCGGTGTCGCTTCTTCAGCAGGTATGGGGTCGCCAACTATCAGTTCAATTTTTGACCAAAATCGTTTGGGCATTTGAGAAAGAGCCGGGCGATCTTTATGACTAAAGAAGCTACCCCATAACCCTCGTAGTGCCATAGGTATTACAGGAACCGGGGTTTCTTGTAAGATACGGCTAATGCCGTTTTTAAACTCGTCAATCTCGCCATCGGTCGTGAGTTTTCCTTCAGGGAATATGCAAACCACCTCGCCATTACGGAGTTCTTCTGCAATGCGTTCAAATGCTTTTTCGTAGCCTTCAGGGTCTGCTTTACGGCTATCAATAGGAATCGCTTTGGCAGTACGAAAAATAAAGTTAAGTACTGGCATGTGGTAGATAGGTTTAAACGTTACAAAACGCACAGGACGGCGACAGGCACCGCCAATCAGTAAGGCATCGACAAACGACACATGGTTACACACGAGGACGTGAGCACCTTCGTCCGGAATATTATCTAAGTTGATATGCTTCACACGGTACATAGTGTGAGTCAGTATCCAGATAATAAATCTCATCGCAAATTCAGGAATGGTACGGTAGATATAGATTGCTACAAGCGCATTTAATACAGCGAGGATTAAAAAGAACTGTGGAATACTTAGTTCAAGTAAGCCTAACACCACTATGCCAGTAATCGCTGACGCGACCATAAAGAGCGCGTTCATAATGTTGATGGCAGCGATCACCTGTGATCTGTGTTTTTCTTCCGAGCGAGATTGCACCATGGCATATAGTGGTACGATGTAAAAACCACCGAAGATACCAATAAGTAAAAAGTCAGCAATAATTCTTAAATTTGATGTTTGTGAGATAAATTCACTGGCGGATATTAGGTTTGGACCTAACTCGGGCAGTGGTTGTAAAAAGAGATCCATGCCAAAAATAGTTAATCCTATGGAACCCAAGGGAACTAACCCAAGCTCCACTTTGTGGCCTGATAACCGTTCACAAAGTAATGACCCCGTCGCAATACCAATAGAAAAGGTAGCTAACAGCACCATTACGACACTTTGATCCCCTCCTAGGTAATCTTTCGCAAACCCATAAATCTGGGTGAGGTAGGCGGCACCAAGAAACCAAAACCAAGAGATTGCGAGCACCGCAAGAAATACACTTTTTTGTTCGCGGCTGTAGCTGATGGTTCGCCATGTTTCTGTAAATGGATTAAAACGTACTTTAAGGCCAGGATTCGCTGCAGGCGCGGAGGGTATCTTGCGACTGACTAAATAGCCGAGTATCGCAACACTAATAATAATAGCGCTAACCCAAAGGATACCGTCGCTTTGCGTGGCGAGCATGCTAGCAACTAATGTCCCGATTAGTATTGCTAGAAAAGTGCCCATTTCAACCAATGCATTACCACCAACCAGTTCATGATTATCCAAGTGTTGGGGGATGATGCTGTATTTAACGGGGCCAAAGAAGGCCGATTGAGTTCCCATTAAAAAAAGCAGCAGCATCAAGCCTGCAGTCATACTGAAATAGAAGGCGATAGCGCCAAGGCACATAATGACAATTTCGAGTAATTTTATTCGTCTGATTAAATACGATTTTTCATATTTATCGGATAATTGTCCAGCAAGCGCAGAGAATAAAAAGAAGGGAAGAATAAACAGCATTGCACCGATGTTATTCATCAAACTTAAATCTAAGGTGCTAGACAATAGCCCAAATGTAATCATCGCCATGAGTGAATTTTTGTAGACGTTGTCGTTAAATGCCCCAAGAAACTGTGTAAGAAAAAAGGGAGCAAAACGGCGAGTTTTCAAAAGCGAAAATTGAGAATGATCGCGAGGATCTTGATGTTCATTGTTGGATGACATTGGGCGTCCTTATCACTGTCCGGCTAATGGGGCTAGTTTTACTGAATAGGTTCGTTCTTCATAACACCAAAGTACATGCTCTGGTGTCTCGATAGCAAATCGGCTTTGATTCTTAAAATCAATGCCTGTTTCGGTTAGATGACGCTGAATAAACTCTCCGTTTGGATCTCGAAAACAAACAACAGAAGGGTCTTTTGAATAGAATAGAAGCTCGCCAACCATGAGACCCCGTTTAGGTAATTGCTGAATAAGAAGCTCTGCATTTTCAGCGAGCCGTCTAGTTACTGTAATGGTGTGGTCATCAATGGTGTAGGTCTTTTTGGTCGTCGGCAGTTCGCTAAACAAGGGCAACCCTTGTCTGTCACTGTAGTTAGCGTAAATGGTCAGTGAAATATCAGGCATCTTTGACACGTTTGTTGTCTGTGAACGGCAATGATACCAGTAAGTGTTACAGGGAAGGAGGGGGGCTACTGCACACACTTTAGCTCGGTTTAAGCTTACTCAGTTTGTCATGACTGGTGGTTCTTTTAATAAGCTGATGCACTCTCTCCGTTCAGGTCACATCAGCAGTATTCGTTGTAATGTTTCAGTGCTGGGTGCCTGCCGATTTTGAATAGCCATTTTAAGCTATTTGATTAACTCAGCGAGTTGTGGGGGTCTAGAGGCCTTAGAAAGAGGTACAAAAAACCCGCCATGCGGCGGGTTTGTTATGATTGGCTATCGGTTACTTTTGGTAATCGAATGCAGAGAACCAACCATCAGCGACATGCTCATCGTGCTCAGCACCATCAAAGTAGCTGTAAGCAGAGGTGTCACCTTTCAACTGTATTTCAAGGAATGCAGTCACTAGAGTACGGAACTCTTGCTTTGCTTCTGTGTTTGGTTGTCCACCGAACCATTCGAAGTGACTCGCTCCAGCATAAATAGCTAGGCCGCGTTCTAAGTTGCTTGGAAGCTCAGCGTAGTAGTCTTCTGTGTAGTAAGCTAACTCATCATTCTCGCCACCGAGCATTAACATCGGCGCATCAATTTTTGAGTAGTCAACGTTGTAAGCGCCCAACCAAGGAGCTAGAGCGATAGAACTTGTTGGAGCATCACCCATTTCTTCAGCAGCAAGGATTACACCGCCGCCGCCCATGGAGAAGCCCATTAGGTTACGCTTGCTAAGGTCGATTTTACCTTGCAGTGGGCTACCTGCACGTGAGTTTTCATCAGCCAGTTCAGCAAAACCACCAATTTGAGCATTAGCCCAGATTGGGGGAACGCCAAGAGTGCTGGTTGGTGTCATGGTAAGAACAACATAACCATGAGTGGTTAGGTGCTCAGATAGCCATTCCATTTGCTCTTTGGTGTTAGTAAAGCCGCCGGTTAGGGTAGTGGCAGGGAATGGACCAGCGCTTAAATCACATGGGTAAGTCATGCGAGCAGAAGCGTAACCATCGTTCTCTAGGTTCGTTTCATACGAGCAGATTTCGTAATCGCCCGGTTCAGTCAGTGCCTGACCTTCAGGAGCAGGGTCAGGATCACCGCCGCCAAAACAGCCTTGAAGTAGAATTGCAGCAGCCGTTAGTGGAAGGATGCGTGTAGCGCTTTTAATCATCGCAGACATGGTAGACCTCATGTTTATTTTTATTGTTTGCAGTATCTAGGATACGGATTTAAGAGGCTTGTTCACTCTGTTTTGAGTGTCTATGGGAATGCAGGCATGAATTGTTACATCTTTGTCCGGATATGAATTGATCAGTATTCTTCGTGGCCACATAAGGCTGAATAGCAATGATAGTTAGAGTCTTGATTTGACGTTTTCCTGATGATGTTGTGCATTCTTTCATTAAGAGTTGGGTGACTCACATTTGTCACAGCTTCCCCTTGGTTGTTAGCGGATGTTTGATTTAATGAAATTTCAAGCAATGACACACTGGAAACGTTAATGAATATAAACACCAAGTTATTACTCATCACAGGGGCGGGCAGTGGTATTGGCCGAGCAACGGCAAAGGCAGCAGCGTCTAAAGGTGCTCGTCTAATTTTGTGCGATATCAATGAGTCAACCCTGACAGAAACAAAAGCAGCACTAGGGGCCTCTGTGGTTTCAACGTGTGTGATTGATGTGTCTGATCGTGAGGCTATGAATGCGCTTGCCCAGCAGGTTGTGTCTGAGTTTGGTGTTCCCGATGTGATTATTAATAATGCTGGTGTTGGCTTGGCCGGTGGGCTGCTTGATATCAGTCACGATGACCTTGAGTGGGTGATGAATATAAACTTTTGGGGTGTCTTTAACGGTTGTAAAGCATTTGGACTTGCCATGGCCGAGGCTGGTAAGGGCGGGCATATTGTCAATGTTGCTTCTGCCGCTGGCTACCAAGCCTCTGCTGGAATGATGGGATATAACGCGTCTAAGTTTGCTGTGTTTGGTTTCTCTGATGCGTTACGTGAAGATATGCGCCCATTTGGTATTGGAGTAACGACAATTTGTCCGGGTGTTGTGCATACCAATATCATTAAAGAAACGCGCATGTCAGGTGCAAAAGATGAAGAAGCTCTGCGGGGAAGGGTTGATCAGTTATACCGGAAACGTAATTACGGTCCTGAGAAGGTAGCCGCTGCCATTATTGGTGCGATAGAGAAGAATAAAGGAATACTCCCGGTGACGCCCGAAGCTTGGTTTATGTACTTGCTGAATAGATTATCACCGCGATTTGCCTACTGGCTTTTAGGTCGATTGGAGCGTTCTTCCGCCCCAGAGCTGGCTGGCTCATCGTTTACTCACCCCGATATGAAAATGAGACGATAACGAATACCCAGTGCAGAGCTTGGCGCGCGCTCAACTCTGCACTGGTCATCATTGTTTTATTTACTCGCTGTGCTCTACGCTACTGAAAAGAGCGCTGTCTGATTCTAATCTCGAATTGATCGCTGTTTGCGCACTTGCATGACCTTTGAGATAGCGATCAAACCACGCAAGAGTCATGGCTTTGTAGCTCTCTCGATTGGTGGTGATCTCGGCGCGATACCACTGTTGATGGCGGCCATTCTTATAGACAGCAATCAAGTGTTTATCAGCACTTTGCGTGACGTGACCTTTAATCTCATCAATTGATTCGTTAGTGACGAGAAGATCTTTTTCGCCTGCCAGTATCATGGTTGGGGCAGAGGGAGAGACGTTTCGCTGTTCTTGTAATAGGAATGGAGCAAAGGCAGCGAGTGCCTTTATGTCATCTTTAAGCTCAGTTCCTGCGAGTAGAGTGCCACCTCCACCCATTGAAAACCCTGCGATGCCTCGTCGATGTATATCAATACGGTTGTTTAGCGGACTTTCAGTATTGGCATTTTCGATTACCAGCGCTTTCTGGCCTGCGAGATGCGCGTCGCGCCATTGCTCTACTTTTCCGTAGATGTTGGTTGGTGTCATTGCTAAGACTACATAGCCTTTTTCGGAAAGTGTTTCCGCCATCCATTGTAAGTTTCGGTAGGTATTCCCATAGCCGCCAGTAAGAGTGACCGCAGGGCTCAGTTCGCTAATTCCACAGGGGTAGAAGTAGACGGCTTCTTTGATGGCTTCGCTGGCCTCAATTTCGTGTTGGCATACGTCGGCTTGAGCCGTTGTGGCAATTAAGGGTAAGAGTATTGATGCGAGTATTGGGGGGATAAATTTATAAAATTTCATAGATTACTTCTTATTGTTTTTACTTAAATTTTTTGTATGGACGGCCCATCAGTGATCCTAAGAGTAGGGCGGTCACCGATGTGTGTCAAAAGATGTATATCCAAGATGAACTGTTTGTTTTCACCTGGGGACAGAGTTTACTTAGTCAAGTTCCTGAAACAGTACGTTGCGAAAACTATTGGAACACTTTGCCTAATCGTATCTCTCAGCTTTGCGAGTTAATAGATCGCATTTCTGATGTTGAAGAGGAGATTCTCTGATGAAAAAAATCACACTTACCGCTGTAACAGCTGCTCTAATGTCTGGTTCTGTTGCGTCAGTTCCTGCGTTTGCAAACGATGCTAGAGAGTATGACGCCGACGCTTTTATTGGGGCGAGCCTTAGTTACAGTAAGTTAGAAAATCTGTCGTTGGGTGGTCAGGATATCGAAGAGTTGGGCGATGCGGATGAGTTCGATGATGATCGCACCAGCTGGAAGGCATTTGCAGGCGTATGGGCGAATGATTACCTCGGGGTTGAAGCTCAGTATCTAAATTTAGGTGAGTACAAACAAAGTAGTTTCAGTTTTGATCCATCAGGCTTTACTGCGGCGGTGATGTTAGGCCTGCCTGCGGGAGAGTACTCTCGTGTGTATGTTAAAGGTGGTCAATTCTGGTGGAATGCTGATGTTAAAGCTCCGCTAGGGTATAGCGATGAGCGTGATGGTACAGCACTCTTTTATGGGGTAGGTACAACGCTAGCAGTGTTGCCAAATATGAATCTTAGACTTGAATATGAACGCGCAGATTTCGACGAAGACAATGTAGAAGCCGATGTTGATTTTGCTTCAGTGGGGTTAGGATTCATGTTTTAAAAATTTATGTTCTAAAACTTATGTTCTAAAAAACAATAGTGGCATTTAGTGAGTAATACATAAAAAAACCCGGCAAATGCCGGGTTTTTCTATTCAAGAAAGAGTCGTATCAAAAAACTTACTTGGCTGACGCGATATTAGCCGTGGTCGCTTTCTTGGTGTACTCGTCTATTTTATCGAAGTTCAAGTACTTGTAGATCTCACCAGACATGCTGTTTAGCTATTGGCCGCAATAATATCGCGCAACACCATTGGCAGAATGCCCTTGTGGCGAATCTGCTCAAGCTCCGATGAGGTATCCACACGGGACAGCAGCTCGTGCTGTTCGGTTGAACCGTCTTTACGCTTAATCGTTAGCGTCACAGAACCTCGTGGCGTCAGGGTATCAATGCTGTCTCTTATACACATCTGACGCTGCCGACGAATAGAGAGG
>OMOM01000071.1_pt1 | contig 72380 bp, 75 predicted proteins | sample 1646501 | NCBI WGS metagenome assembly OMOM01 (sample SAMN05416802, study PRJEB24817) | seawater metagenome | isolation source: Sea water | place: Canada:Atlantic | collected 2013-07
TACGAGATCTAGTACGGTCTCGTGGGCTCGGAGATGTGTATAAGAGACAGTTACCGCTACTCGCCAAAGCCCTCTTGCTGAAAACTCGTAATGTCGCACCCCCAGCCTTCGGGTAGAACCTGTAATCGCACAAACTTATGGATCGTTGAAAACGTCCAATCAATCGGGTTTTTAACATACCCATGCTTTACCGGGTTGATGTGTATGTAATCAATATGATTATTTAAATCTTGTTGATCTCGAATTTGATGCTCCCAATAGCGGCGCTGCCATATACCCCGCTCTCCTTTTGATAAGCGAGTACTGTTTATTGCTTCTGTTTGAGGAAGGCTTTTTGTGAAGTACGCTTTTATTAAACGTACCCTCAATGGATAGTCGCTATCGCCATCAGGTAATTCTATTAATATATGCATATGGTCTGGCATGACAACCATAGCGACAATATCAAATGGATGGGCCGCCTTGGTTTTACGGAGCGCTAGCCGTAAATGCTCAATGTTTTTTACCAGCAGGTTTGAAGTTCGGTCTGCTAGATTGATTGTGAAAAAATAAGTACCACCTTTTGTATCGCTCCGTCGATATTGCATGCTTATCCTTAAGCGTTTGTTGTTGATTCCATTGTTGGGTTACGCGCTTCGCGCTAACCCAACCTACTTTCGAACCCAACCTACTTTCAAGAAACTTTTACAATTGTATTCCGCGTTAGCTACTACCATACCGTAGGTTGGTGTTAGCGCGAAGCGCGTAACCCAACAGCCCAGACCCAACAGCCCAGACCCGATAGCCTATCAAGACATTACTCACGGCCCACAAACCCTGTTAAAATGCTGCCATTAATGATCATGCATTCACTCGTATGATTGAGCGCTGTCGCTTCAGGAGTATATTTTGGAAAAACGCATGGTTGTAGCTCACGAGAGCTGCCCCGCTCGCCAAGTCCCTTCAGGGGTTCCTACGGTCATTCCGGCAGGCTCCTTTGTTACCATTAATCAAGCATTGGGTGGGAACTATACTGTCACTTTTAATGGCAATATGGTGCGTGTCGATGGTACAGATGCTGCGGCTTTAGGTCTTGAGGCTGAGTTGATTGAGTTTGAAGACTACGGCGATGGCAAAGTACATGACGATCAGGTTCGCCAAGCATTGCGTACTATCTTTGATCCAGAAATTCCCATTAATCTTTTAGATTTAGGGTTAATTTACGACATTAAAATTCAAGACTCTGATGTGAATATCCAGATGACGCTCACCGCGCCGACGTGTGGAATGGGGCCTGTTTTGATCTCTGACGTTAAATATCGCGTCGCAAAAGTTCCTAATGTCACGAAAGTCACTGTCGAATTGGTGTTTGATCCACCTTGGAGCCGCGAGATGATGACGGAAGAAGCTCAATTAGAGGCGGGCTTATTTTTTTGATTACTGATCAAACGTTCGTCTGAATACTGGCTATTCTAGGCCACCGCAGATATAGTGATGCCTCAAGACACCTCTGCATTAATCAGAGGTGCCTTAAAAACAAAAATAAAAATAACTGCGTAAAACGCAGACACAGGCATCCGATGAACAGTGAATACTTCAAGGCCCTAGCGGTCGCATTAGATAATGCAGAAGTCAGTACGCCCACATTGGTTCTGGATAAAGATCGTCTAGACCGTAATATTGATCATCTTATTGATGTACTCAACAAGGGGTTTGATTATCGCCTTGTTACTAAGTCATTGCCTTCAATTCCTCTTTTGCAGTACATCATGCGTCGTACCGGTAGCCAGCGTTTAATGTGCTTCCATCTACCTTTTCTGCTTCAAGTTGTGAATCAAATTCCATCCGCGGATATTCTAATGGGCAAGCCAATGCCTATTCGTGCGGTTAAGCATTTTTATGATTGGCATAATGCTCAAACCAGCAGCATGTGTTTTTCTCCAGAATTACAACTGCAATGGCTCGTTGATAGCCCTGAACGTTTAACACAATATGAGAATTTCGCAAAAGATCGTGGTTTAACATTACGCATCAGCCTTGAAATTGATGTTGGTATGCACCGTGGAGGTTTTCGCAGCTCAGCAAGCTTTATTGAGGCATTACAATTTATTAGTCGATCAAATTATTTGAACTTAACAAGCTTGATGGGATATGAAGCTCATATCACACATATCCCCAATATATTGGGAGGTTCTGATCGAGCGTTTGCCGATACTCGTGGCCGCTATATGAATTTTATTGCTGCAGTTGAGCATGAGCTAGGTAAAGAAGCCCTAAAAAGCCTGACGTTAAATACCGGCGGAAGTACAACGTATACGATGTACGGCGATACCAGCTATGTCTCCGAAATCGCCGCAGGGGCTGCGCTTGTAAAACCAACTAATTTTGATCACTCAAATCTTGATCACCATGTTCCTGCAGCGTTTATTGCAGCTCCAGTATTAAAAACAGTTGATCGCCCTGAAATTCCATTATCACCATTTATTTCTACATTATTGCGCTGGTCAGGTGTATTACCAAAGAAAGGTGCTTTTATTTACGGTGGTAACTGGTTGGCTGATCCTTGCTACCCTGCAGGCACGCATCAGGTTAAATTGCATGGGCGTTCGAGTAATCAAGAGCTGTATGGTTTCCCTGCGAACACTGAGATTAAAGAAGACGATTTTATTTTCTTACGACCGAAACAAAGTGAATCGGTGTTTGAGCAGTTCGGTTTTATTGCCGTGTATGACGATGGTGAAATTACCGACTGGTGGGCTGTTTTTCAAGAGCAGCAGCAAGTAGGTAACGCCACACAAGCTGCTACGCTGGATGGAGCTGAAATACGCCCTTATCGCTTGGCTTAATGTCTTTCTCCAATATCAAATTTTTCGGCTTCAGCTTGAAGTTTAGCCGCCAACTCTTTCTGTTCTTTGGCTGTTTTCTTCATGAAATTTCCTGTTGCAACTGTGTGCTTTGAAATTTCAAAAATATTGGAGGTATTACGTGATACTTCTTTATTTGTTTGTACTTGCTCTTCAGCAGCCGCCGCTATTTGATCAGAACGATCGCGTATGTCTCCTATAGCGCCTTGAATCAAACTCAGCTCTTTGGTTAATAAATCAGATAATTTCACAGCCTCTTCAACACCTATCTGCGACGCACTCACCGCATCTGTAGCGCTCTTCGCTTCTTTTTGAAACTTGCGAACGATCTGTTCAATTTCTGCTGTCGAGTCTTGTGTGCGTTGTGCTAGCGTTCTTACTTCGTCAGCAACGACAGCAAAACCTCGCCCTTGCTCGCCAGCTCGGGCCGCCTCTATCGCAGCATTTAAGGCCAGTAAATTAGTTTGCTCTGCAATTTCTTTAATAACATTGAGTACGCCACCGATTAGTTGGCTACTGTCATGCAGTTCTCGTATAACACCAGAGACTGTCGACATGCTCTCGTTTAAACCTGAGACCTTTTCAACACTAGCTTGTACAACACTCACACTTTTATGCACTATTTGTTCTGCAGAGTCGGATTGGTCAGACATCTGTTGAATATTTCTGGCAATATCTTTTGCTACTTCTTCCAGCTCTTCGACAGCCACCACAACAGAACCCGTTTCGTCTTGCTGCTTTAACATGCCTTTAGAACTTAATGAAATCGTCACGTGATTTTGTATTGCAATGAGACTCAATTGATGTGATACCGAATCAATAGAACGCACCATTTTCGCTAATGCAGCCTGCATAGAATTAAAATCTTTTGCCGCTACACCTAGTTCGTCCGAACTAAATACTTTAATAGGGGTATGAAGATTCATATCGTTAGCCATCCGCTGAATACCCAACGTTAGCTGTTTCAACTGTCCAAGTACGCTTTTCAGTATCATTGTCACCAAGAGCGACATAAGAATAACCATCACAATGGCGATACTAAGTATGATGTAAAACTTACTGTACGCTTGAGCCAAATGAAGTGATGAAGTTTCACCTAGCGTTCCGCTTAGTGAAACCTCAAAAGTTTTGAGTAAATCAATACGCGCTGTGGATGCAGCAAACCAATCCGTAGATAAGGTATTAAATCCCTGCTTGTTGCGACCATTCAAAGCAATCCGGCGATACTCGTTTACCTTCATCGCTTCTTTAGATTCAGAAAATGACTTGAGCTGCGCAAGCCCATTGTCATCCGTGAAATGCTTAAAGGTATCAAGAAAGACATATTGTTCAGAAACTAAACGAATATGTTTCTCATACAAACCCGGAGCAAAATAATCGGCGGCAAAAACATTACTTAGTACCGCACGCTCTATACCTGAACGCTCTTTCGCCTGTAGAAAGCTGTAATACGCTTGTAAGGCCCGTGAAATCTCAGCATCGGAGGTATAGTTTGTAGCGTCTGCAGGTACCAACAGTAAATTTTCTATCGTGTCAGAGTAATACGCCAAAGTAGACTTAAGATCGGCCTTGAGGGAGGTTACCTCACTCCGACGACTCATTAAGTTTGAAAAAGATATTAAGGCTTGATTAGTGTCCTCTGCTACCAGTGGATACTCCGACAAATCAGTCGAATCAACAAACGCTCTCCAATCAGCCAAGCGAGCATCAGCAGCCTGGCGCTGCTTTACAATAGCTTGGGAAAACGACTTCCCATTGCTGCCTAAATACCCCGCTGACATACCTCGCTCTTTTTGTAGTTCGTGCGCTAACTCGCTGTTTAACTGAGTAAGGGTCACAAGTGTCTGTACGGTCTTCAAACCGTTAATACGATTATGAGACTCGTTAAGCAGCCACAGGTCGGTCACTAGTAAAGCCAATAACGGGGGGACTACTAATAACATGAGCTTGGCGCGTAGGCCCATCTGGCTTATAACTGACATGAACTTCCTCCGGTAGAGCCTGAAGCCTAGTAAAACGCTCAGTAATTTCAATATTTTTACATTTCAATTAGGCCACTCCTTAGCAAACTATATTGAACACACTATCCTTCCTAGCTGAACCCTCGGCCCGCTTCTGGTATCCTTGCGCGCTGGAATATACGGGGCCAATGTAACTGGCGTCGACTCAACGGGCATTTACGGTCCAACAAAATACGAACTAAAGACATTGAGAAACCGCTAAGGAATCTGGTGTGATTACGATTTACGGCATTAAAAACTGCGACACCATGAAAAAAGCCATGAAATGGCTAGATGCTGAGGATGTGGAGTATCACTTCCACGACTATAAAAAAGATGGCCTTGCGCCAGAATTAGTCGACAGCTGGTTAAGCGCTTTAGATTGGGAACAGCTGATTAACCGTCGAGGAACGACTTGGCGCAAGCTGGATGAAGACGTCCGTAACTCAATGGACCAAACAGCCGCCAGAGCGGTGATGTTAGACAACCCATCTATCATCAAACGACCCCTGCTAGACACTGGCAGCGAGCGAATCCTCGGATTTAACGCCGACGATTACGCCGCACGATTTTCAGTCTGATAAACAGACGACAACTGACAACAATTGAGGAAAACTCATGACAACATTTGCACTGGCCATTGGCGTTGGTACCCACAACAGCAAAGGCGAATGGCTAGAAGTTTATTACCAGCAACCACTACTTACCCCATCTGCCGGCATCGTTGAAGCCGCACGAACTGCTTTGGGATACAGCGGTGGTAACGAAGCAATCAGTGTGACTGCTGATCAGCTCAGTACATTTGCTGCGGCCGTTGAAGATGCAGATATTGATCAAGCAAAACTGGCTCGTGCTTGCACAGAAAGCACTCGCCCTGTTGTTGTTACGATTTTAGAAAGCGACGAGCAGTCAGCGACCACCCCAGAGGTGTATCTAAAGTTGCACCTTTTATCTCATCGTCTGGTTAAGCCACACGGTTTGAATCTTGCTGGTATCTTTGGCCTATTGCCAAACGTTGCTTGGACAAACAAAGGCGCTATCGACCTGAACGAACTTGCTGATGCACAGCTTCAAGCTCGCTTAGAAGGCGAACTACTTAGTGTCAACAGTGTTGATAAATTCCCACGCATGACTGACTACGTGGTGCCTGCGGGCGTTCGTATCGCTCATACCGCACGTGTTCGCCTTGGTGCACACATAGGTGAAGGCACGACCATCATGCATGAAGGCTTCGTGAACTTTAATGCTGGAACTTTAGGTGTATCGATGGTTGAAGGCCGTATCTCTGCGGGCGTTGTAGTAGGTGATGGCTCTGACTTAGGCGGTGGCTGTTCAACCATGGGCACATTGTCTGGTGGCGGCAACATCATCATCTCAGTCGGTGAGAAGTGCCTGCTAGGTGCAAACGCCGGTATCGGTATCCCACTAGGTGACCGCTGTACTGTTGAGTCAGGTCTATACGTTACCGCAGGCACTAAGATTCAAGTTTTAGACGACCAGAAGCAGATTGTTGAAACCGTGAAGGGCCGCGACTTGGCCGGTAAGTCTGACTTACTGTTCCGTCGTAACTCGATTTCTGGTGCGGTTGAATGCGTGACTAATAAGAGCGCTATCGCTCTTAACGCTGAACTGCACGCCAACAACTGATCCTAGCAATAAAGAGCTAACCATTCTCGGTTAGCTCTTCCTCCACTATTTTCTACGCTATCTTTTAGCATCTGCCTTCTTGCAGCTACATTTGATCAGGCTATGCGGCCTAATCGAAACACCCTTAAAAGAAAATTTTCACTAAATTCCTAAGATCGTGTAACCAGTGTTACCTCTATGTAATTACTGAACGTACATTTTGTGTATTTAATCGAAATCGCCTTTCCTATCACCCAGAAGCATCTAGTCTCTAAGTACCAGCAGATGATACCCGCCAGTAAACATCCACTGGGATACACCACGTCGATAAGATGTACAGAACAGGCAACAACAGAAAAATAAAAATAAAACACTGTTGTGATGAAAATAAAGCCTGTCAGACGGATTAAGCCCCGCTTAAGCCCTGCCTCCCCCCGGACGGCAGGGCTTTTTACTTTCTGTCTTTTACTTTCTGGTCTCTCTCTCTGTTAGAATCCTACTGTGTAAAAAAACAGCCGATATCATGAATAAAGACAAACGCACCGAGATATTCACCCGCTTACGGGATGCCAATCCTCACCCCGAGACCGAGCTAGAGTTCACCTCGCCCTATGAGCTACTCGTGGCTGTTACTCTGTCAGCGCAAACCACAGACGTGAGCGTGAACAAAGCAACCCGCAAACTCTTTCCGGTGGCCAATACGCCCGAAAAGATGAAGGCACTCGGTGAAGAAGGCCTCAAGGAATACATCAAAACCATCGGTCTCTTCAACAGCAAAGCCAAGAACGTTGCTAAGATGGCTGAGCTGCTACTAGAACGTCATGATGGAGAAGTGCCGGATAATCGTGAGGATCTTGTCGCCCTTCCTGGTGTCGGACGTAAAACTGCAAATGTGGTACTCAATACGGCCTTCAAACAAATCGCCATGGCGGTTGATACGCATATATTCAGGGTGTCAAATCGTACCAAGATCGCGCCGGGTAAGAATGTGGATGAAGTTGAAGCGCGATTGATTCGTCTCGTACCTAAGGAGTTCTTGATGGACGCTCACCACTGGCTCATTTTGCACGGGCGCTACACTTGTGTAGCGCGTAAACCAAAGTGTGGCTCATGTATGATTGAAGATTTGTGCGAGTTTAAGCAAAAAACTTCGGATTAACTGGATTAGGAACTGTCATGAGAATATTACATACCATGCTGCGCGTTGGTAATCTTGATCGATCCATCGCCTTCTACACCGACGTGATGGGCATGACGCTGCTGCGTAAAAACGACAACGTTGATTACAAATACACCCTCGCCTTCGTTGGTTTCCAGCCAGAAAAAGAAGGGGCAGTGCTAGAGCTAACCTACAATTGGGATCAAAGCGATTACGATTTAGGCGACGCATACGGCCATATTGCGATTGAAGTGCAAGACGCCGAAGCAACCTGCGACGCGATTCGCAACGCTGGCGGTAAAATCACTCGTGAAGCTGGCCCTGTTAAAGGTGGGTCGACAGTCATCGCCTTTGTTGAAGACCCCGATGGTTACAAAATCGAGCTAATTCAAAAGAAACCTGACTTCCCAATGGAGTTATAAACTGGCCCATTCGCAAATTGAGTGTCCATTAAGACACAATTAGAGACACGTTACCTTCCTGAACTACAAAACTTCATTTGGCCTGCTAGGCTAAATGCTGGGTTAGATCAGGAGCAAACGCTGTGCTTAACAATATTAGTATTCGACACAAACACAAACTCATCATCGTCATGATGATCCTAGGGCTTACGCTCCTAGGCGCCTTGGTTTATAAACAGCTAGGTTACCTCCATATACTGAGCGATACCCGTGAGAACGTTGGCAAAATTGAACGCGATATGCTGACCTTGCGTCGTCATGAAAAAGATTTTCTGTCACGTCTGGATCCAAAATACGTGGCGCGCTTCAATGATACCCAAAACGAACTGAACTCAACCCTCATTACGTTATCTCAAAACTTAGAAAAAGCTGGGCTGAACAACGCAGAGATCCCCGCTTTAACCGAATCGTTAAATGCTTATAACGAGATCTTCTCCCGTCTAGCGACAGTCAGAGAAAGCATCGGATTTTCCCCTAAAGAAGGGTTATATGGCTCGCTGAGAAACGCAGTACATAACATCGAAGATGCCGCCTCAGAATACAATGACTACGAAGTCTTGTATCAAATATTGATGCTACGCCGACATGAAAAAGACTTTATGCTTCGTCATGATGAAAAATACATCGCACGCTTCAATGATCGTATTCAAGAACTCAATGTCTTGTTGAACCAGCGTGGATTCATCAACATGCTAAAGGACAGCGATCAATACAAGGCTGATTTCAACGCGCTTGCGGAGGCCGAAAAACAAGTTGGCTTAACGGAGACTTTAGGTTTACGAAATAATATGCGCACCCGAGTGCATTCAGCCGAAGAAATGATGACGTCAATGGATGCCTTCATTTTAGAGGAAACGACGTCCGCATATCAGCAAGCCAGTGTGATTCTTATTGTGTCATCTCTCTTCATCATAACCATCATGGTGATTGCACTTAGCCTTATATCCCGCGCGATTTACAAACCAATCCAATTAATTACCCATAAAATAAGCAAAATTTCAGCTGACCTAGATTTAAGCACCCAAGTAAATTACAAGGCTGAAAATGAATTAGGCATATTGTCTATGGCCTTCGATAAGTTGGTCGACAATCTCCGCTCCACAGTTATTCAAGTGCAGAGTTCTGCAGATGAGGTCACAACGGCTTCTGCGACCATGTCGCAATTAACCACGGTGGTTGTGAACTCAGGTAAGGAGCAGCAAATTGAAATTGATCATGCGGCGGTTGCTGTCGATCAAATGTCCGCCACCATCGGTGAAGTTGCTCATAGCGCATCCAACGCATCCGCAGCGGTACGCAGTGCTTATGACTCGATTAATCATGGCAAACAGATTACCAATGAAGCTCGGGATGCCATTCTTAGTCTTAACAATGATGTACAAGATGCTGCAGACGCCATTCTGCAACTTCAAAAAGACAGCGATAGTATTGGTGAAATACTCAGTGTGATAAGTGCTATTGCCGAGCAAACCAATCTTCTCGCATTAAACGCCGCCATTGAAGCCGCACGAGCGGGTGAACAGGGCCGAGGGTTTGCTGTTGTTGCCGATGAGGTGCGAACGTTAGCAAGCCGCACGCAAGAATCAACCGAATCTATTCGGAGCAAAATCAATGGATTTCAGAAAGGGACAGAAAGTGTCGTTGCAACGGTAGTTCGTGCCCAAGATCAAGCCCAAACAGGCATAGAAAAGAGCCAAGAATCTGCACATATTCTTGATAAATTATTCTCTTCCATAGGTAATATCAACGATTTAAACACACTCGTGGCAAGTGCGGCAGAAGAGCAAAGTACCGTAGCGCGCGAGGTAAACAAGAATATTCGCCATATCAGTGAACTCAGCTCGCATGTGCAAAACCAAGCCGCCCAAGCTGAAAATCAAGGCAGTAGCTTAAAAACGTTATCAAATAATTTAACAGGTATTATTAATCGATTTATAATCTAATATTCAAGCCAGTGAATAAACAATACGATCCTCGTAGCCGGTAATTACTTCGATAGTACCGGCCCACTCTTTGTCCAATGATGGCTCACCGCTGTCTATAATTAAAGAGCGGCCTTCTAAAGCTAAAATTTTACTTTTCATTGAAATTAAAACAAAAGCAGACTTACCTAATTTTCGCAAAACTCGAGCACTAAATTGCTGATTGCCACGTCCAAACACATGGCCTTGCCCGCCCATGATACTAACGACGGGAACAACTCGCTCATGCTCGTGAATAAGCTGCCAGATATCCGCTTCAGTAATATCACTGGCAATTAACTGATGATTTAAAACAGCGTCTACGCCCAGTAAGGTATTCTCTAACCTTAAGTCATTCATCAGCGCTTGTGTGGTTTTACCTGAACCAATGAGATAGAGAACATCGTCCTCCATTTCTCTAATAATATAGGCGGCGATATCTGCAAGTACCAGCTCTTCGGATTCAACACCGCCCTGCTTCACTGCTTGTACAAAGTGCCCCACTTGTGGCACTCGCATGTCGCCATAATGCTTTGCACGAACAACATTATTACGAAAGGCATCTTCATCCAAATCGCGTACTTCGGCTTCTCGAATATCCACTAAGCCGCCCGACAGTAACTGCGCTAATACTTCGCCACTCGCGGTCGGGGTAATACCGTAAACACCGGAGTGTATTTTTACACCGGCAGGAATACCCAATACAGGAATATCCTCACCCACAATGTCGCAGATATCGCGCGCGGTACCATCGCCACCGGCAAAGATAAGAATATCCAAAGGGCATTGTTTCATTAACTTCGCGGCACGTTTTGTGTCGGCAGCGGTACTTGGTGTATTGGGCGTAAAATCTAACAAAGAATAGTGAAGCCCTAATTCGATTAATAAGGACTCACCCATATCACCGGGGCACGTTACAAACCGACATTGATCAATATAAGGTGCTATGACTTCCAGTGCATGTTTTGCCCGCAATAGTGACTTCTGCTCAGCACCGCGCGCAAACGCCTCCGCAACGACCTCTGGACCATCACTCCCCTTCAGGCCGACCGCACCACCAATACCAGCATACGGATTAATGATTAAGCCAAACGTCAGCATGCTGTTTCTCATGTTTTATGCAAACGATGATTCTACCACGAGGAGATTTATCAGAACCAATCACTCAACTTAATGCCCACCCCGATACGCTCCTGATAACGGTCATAGTCAATTAAACTTTCACCATAACCATTAAAATATTGGACATATCCTTTAACACGGGATGTCAGAGGGAAGGTGTAACCTAGTGTCACTGCGCCACGATTTTCATCAAAATTTAGATTATTACGCACTCGTATTTCAAATTGATGTTTTTTCATTAACTTAAGATAGCTTAATTCACCATATCCCATGTACTCCAGAATATCTGGATTGTCATCGTCACTCGGGTCATCAGGATCGGCTGAATTTGCTTCAGGAATTCGCCACCAAGCTCGCATCGACACGACACCGGAATCAACCACAGAAGCAACATCAACGATGACCCGATTCCAGCTTCTGGATAATGTGCTGTTTTGCCCGTTAGATTGGTGATTCAAGGATAAACGGATCATATCAACCCAGTAATCACGAATCCCCCACGTCAGCATGATTTCTGGCTCGTGATTGGTTTCACGAAATGGACGAGATATATCCCCGTTGTACACCTGCCAATAGGAAATATTGGTATAACCCAAATCAATGCGACTCATCGGCCCTAACACATTCTCGGCGAGCATATATTTTAGGCTGAGTTGAAAGATAGCTTCCGGGTGATCAAAACCATCCGCCACTTCTAAAGGCTCATCCGCAAACTGGCTAAGCGCTCGGTTAACCTCACGATTACTCGGGGATCTTTGATAAGTTAATGGTAGAAAATAATTCGGTTTATGGGGGAGTAACACATAGGGATTACGCGACGCTGCTTGTTCAACTTGAAGTTTTTGCATCAAACTAGGCAGCTCTTGAACTTCATCATCAAATTCGTCTTCAGAAATTACCTCAACGACACGCGTCTCAGTTTTTATATGATTATCTTTCAGGGCTTCACTGTTTGATAACAACAAAGATTCATCCGCTGACGCTGAATAACTCGCTAAAAGGAACAGCAAGCATGTAATTTTTGGAGTCACGGACGATACCTTCTCATAAATAAAGTACATAGATTAACACTTTAGCAAACCCAAAGGCGTCTCAAACGGCAATTTTGTCGGCATCAAGAAATGGGGTCCTTACCGCTTGATAGTCATTTTTACAATGCGGGCAAATTCGTGTTTCACGATTAAGAATACGATTATGCAAATGAAAGAGCTGGCTGTCCTTCTCCCAGCAATAAGAGCAATATGGCTGACCATAAGGTCGTGAATCCACGGTTTTGTAGTAGGCATCACCACGACGGCGAAGGTTGCCTCGATACACTTGAGCTTCATTCATACGAATCAGTTCAGCGTCTTTTTCCTCGATCACACTTTGCAATAAGGTCAATTCCATCTTGCTCTCTGAAATTGAGGCGCTCAAATCAGCCAGCAGACGTTTCAAATCGTTTTTATCCAGTAAGTAACCCGATTGGCGGATAGCTTTTGCTACCTCTTGAGCACCTTCTAATGTTTGTATCACCGCAGAAACGGTTCCGTGAGCGGGCATGGCAGCCTCCTGACGACAGAAATTCAACACAAGAAAGCGACGTAAATCCGTCGCTTTTTATTAATATGTAGAAGTATCAGCAGGTTTAATGCCAGATTTTTCAACTTCGAGGACATTTCGCCGACGAGACTTTTGGGCAAACAAGATGCAAGAAATAACTATAAACATACCAATTATTTGGCCAAAACTCAGCTTCTCATTCATTAGAAAAATGCCCGCAAGTACCGCCACAACAGGGTTAAGCAGTCCAAAAAAGGCCAAACGAGTTATTGGAATATACGTCATCGCACGAAACCAAGCCCAGTATGCAAAACCCATCCCGATTGGCCCAAGCCAAATCATGGCTAAAATACCTTCATTGCTCAGTAGAGGAAAAGGCTCACCACTGCACAATGCTAATGACAGCAATACCAAAGCACCCAAGGAAATTTGTGCTGCCGTTAATTGCAGCGAAGGTATATCCGCCCCGTACTTAGCTGTCGTCAACACCCCAACAGCCATCACAAACGCCGCCGTCAAAGCCGCTAGCACACCGAGAAGATCCGGAACCTGAATGGACTGCAACAATAGAAGTGCAACACCGACAACACCTCCTATTGCAGCAATTAAGTGCTGTGGTTCAGCTTTAATACCCATCAGCATTCGTAACAAAATCACCTGCAATGGCAGCGTAGAGACCAAGGTCGCCGCTACACCGCCTGGTAATCGCGTGATGGCTAAAAAGAGCAATCCTGTAAATAAAGTGATATTCAAAAAACTCATCACCAATAGCCTAATACCAAAGCGCTTCCAAACGCTTATAGGCACAAACCAACACATAAATAATGCTGGAATACTCGTACGCAAAGCAGCTAGCCAAAGAGGATGCACACCCACTAGCCATTTCTGTGTCACAGAATATGTACTGCCCCAAATGATTGGAGCGGCCAAAGCCAACCCCCAAGCGACGATTGAATTGTTCATTTTTATCTCTACGTTAAGATTCTTTATTGAAAGCTAACTAGTCATAAAGAGACAGTCAAATATCTTTACATAAAGATATTATTAAGAAATACTGAATCGAACTAAAACTAGGTTTAGCACGTAGATATGAGCAAAAACGATAAGGTCGATGATATTGTCCAGCAGTGGTTACAAGAACGCCCCGAGCTAGATACCGGCCCCATGGCGCCCATAGGTCGCCTTTATCGAGTGTTTCATCACCTGTCGGTAGATATTGAAGCGGTTCATAAAACTTACAGCCTAACTACTGGAGAGTTTGACGTGCTGGCCACACTCAGACGCCATGGAACACCATATTGTGTTACCCCAACAACACTTTTTCGTACCGCGATGCTGAGTTCTGGTGCGATGACGAATCGCCTTAATCGGCTGGAAAAAAAAGCATTAATCGAACGCCTGCCAGACCCAGATGACCGACGAAGTCTTATGGTAAAACTGACGAAAGATGGATTATCACTGATTGATAGCGCCGTAGAGGCACATTTAAAAAAAGAACATGACCTAATAGCCATGTTCTCAGAAGAAGAGCAGCAAGCATTAAATATCCTGCTGCGAAAGTGGTTAGCTGCGTTTGAATAATACCGATCTAAATATTCGATCTATTTTTCAACAAAAGCTCGTTCAATCACGTAATGCCCTGCTTCACCGCCTCGGGCTTCTTTAAAGCCAAGGCTATCAAGCATCTCGGTCAACTCATCTAGCATCGCCGGACTACCGCACAGCATAAAACGGTCGTTTTCAGGATCAAGGTCAGCTAAACCTATGTCGCTTGTGAGTTTTCCGGTACGCAACAGATCAGTTAAGCGTCCAGTATTGCGATAGTCTTCACGCGTTACTGTTGGGTAGTAAATCAGCTTTTCACGCACGATGTCGCCAAAGTACTCGTTGTTTGGCAGTTCATTTTCTATGCGATCTTGATAGGCCAACTCAGACACATAACGCACACCGTGCGTTAATACCACTTTGTCATATTGCTCATACACATCAAGATCTTTGATGATGCTCATAAACGGCGCTAAACCTGTTCCTGTACTGAGCAGATATAAATTTTTACCTGGCAATAGATTGTCAGTAATCAAGGTGCCTACTGGCTTAGTACCAACAAGCACTTCATCACCAATGGCCAACTTTTGCAGGTGCTTCGTGAGTGGGCCGTCATCAACTTTAATAGAGAAGAACTCCATCTCTTCTTCATAGTTGGCACTGGCAATACTGTAAGCACGCAGTAATGGCTTATCTTCAACCTCGAGACCTATCATAGTGAAGTGACCATTTTTAAAACGTAACCCCTGACTGCGTGTCGTCGTAAAACTGAACAATGTTTCGTTCCAGTGATGAACGCTCGTTACGGTCTCGCGAATCAGTTTGCTCATAGTGCCCTCGGCATGTATTTCAACGTGTGTTTGTAGACTTGTTTAAATCTTGAACACACTGTACGCCTGAACAAAATATCGGTAAAACAATTTATTTTGATATAAACTATCGACTTTACCGATAATGGATTCTTAGCATGCGATACACCCTGCGCCAACTCGAAGTATTTCTCGCGATTGCTCAGGCCGGCAATCTCACGCGTGCGGCCAATCATCTCAATATGTCTCAAAGTGCAGCCAGTAGCGCACTGAAGGATATTGAAAGCCAATTCGACATACTTGTTTTTGACCGTATTGGTAAGCGCTTGCAGCTCAACGAGCAAGGTCGCCAGTTACGGCCTATGGCTGAAGCCTTAATGGCGATGGCTGAAGATCTTGAACAAAGCTTGTTGCAGCACGCGATAGCTGGCCCTTTAAATATCGGCGCAACTCTATCCATTGGTAACTATCTAGCGGTGCAAATGGTGGCAGACTATATGGCCGAGCACCCTGGCTCCCCCGTGTCTCTCGATGTTGAGAATACGGAACACATCGTTGAAAAAGTTCTGAACTACCAACTTGATATGGGCATGATTGAGGGTGAATTTCATCATCCAGATTTAACGGTTGAACCGTGGCGAACCGATGAACTCGCCGTATTTTGCCATCCTGATCACCCACTTGCCCGCAGTAAAAAAGATCTCAACCAAGATGATTTGGTCGGTATCCAGTGGATCTTACGTGAAGCGGGGTCAGGCACTCGACAAGCGTTTGACCGTGCCATGCACGGCCTTCTACCAAAGCTAAATATTGTATTAGAACTACAACACACTGAAGCCATCAAGCGTGCAGTCGAAGCTCAGCTTGGCGTTGGTTGTTTATCTTTAATAACCCTAGAGGACGAGTTTAAACGAGGGAACTTAGTGCGTTTAAATACACCCGGTATCAATCTTAACCGTCAGCTATATCTAATTTTACACAAGCAGAAACACCTCAGTGCCGGAATCCAATCGTGGTTAAACCTCTGCGCCAAATGGTCAAGTTGACCTCAACACGATCGCCAACGTTCACCCAACAATGCATTTTAAGGGATCTTAAAATTTCACCATGTTTAACCAAAAGCAGTTCGACTCAGAGTTAACGACTCACATTAATATCGAACGTCATAAGCAGTTTATGGAGCAAGCGCTAGCACATCTTGTTGGTGGCCTGCTCACCAGCATGATTATTTTGTATCTATATAAAGACACCACTCCCCAGTCAGGACAGGTGTTTTGGTTAGGACTCAATTTATTTCTACTTGCCAGCACCGTGCTTTTTTACAGCGTTTATTACATTAAGAAGACAAGTCTCAGTACCAATACTTGGGCTGTGATTGTATTTGTTGTTTCTATGATCTGGGGCTGTGTTTGGGCAACCGCGCCTTTTATATTCTTGCAAACAAACGACAGTTATTACATCGCCTTAATGGCCATATTACTCATTGCCCTATCAACAACACCAGCGCCTGCCCTCGTGCATTATTTACCCGCTTACTATGTCTTTATTACCATCCCCCTTGCAGCCCTAACCGTCCGTTTATACGACACTGACATAGATAGAACACTGACGTATTTAATTCCGTTCTTATGGTTAATGCTGCTTATGTACGGCTGGAAATTGAATGAAACCATGATCGAATCTATTCGCTTACGTCTGGAGAATGAAAAATCTCGTAAAGTCGCAGAAACAGCCAATCTGGCAAAATCCAAATTCCTTGCGGCGGCTAGCCATGATATTCGACAACCGCTTCAAGCTGCTCACTTGTTTCTTAGTGCTCTAGCGGACGACCTCGGTTTAGATAAAGAGCAACAAGATGAATCATCCAATCGCAATTATCGCCTTCTGGATTCCAGTATTTCCGACATGTCGAACATACTGAATAGCTTACTTGACGTGTCAAAGCTAGACGCTGACGTTATTACGCCAAAACCCAAGCATCTATTCATCACCGAATCGACAGAGGATATTTGTCGGCAGTACGAAGCTATTTCGAAAAAACAAGGATTAAAGTTTAGCCTTAAAATCGACAATCTTGTCGGCCTATATGACCCAGTACTACTGAACAGAGTCATGAACAATCTGCTTAGCAATGCCATGCGGTACACAGAATATGGCGAAGTTTCAGTAGTGATTAAACAGGTTGATAACAAAATTAGAATATCTGTTAGTGATACTGGCCGAGGCATCCCTGAGCTAGAACGCAAAAATATTTTTATGGAGTTTCATCAATTACATAACCCTGAACGAAATAGAGACAAAGGCTTAGGACTAGGGCTGTCCATCGTTCAGAGGCTATGCGCTCTGCAAGAATGGGAATTATCACTCACCTCAAACATTGGCCAAGGCAGTACATTTAGCATCACACTGCCGCGCGGTAACTTGCAAGATATTGTCAAAAACATCCCACTTGAAACGACGGTGACATTAGCTAACACCAACATTATTGTCATTGAAAATGACGAAAATATTCGAATCGCATTAACCAGCACTTTGGAAAAGTGGGGGTGTCATGTGAAAAGCTTTTCTTCAGAAGCGATGGCTTTAGCACACCTTGACAGAGCCTGGGTGCCTAACCTAATTATTTCCGATTATCGACTTAATGAAGAGAAAACAGGCATTGAGGCGATTAAGGCCATCGAGGCATATTATAACCAAAAGGTTACATCAATCATTGTGACTGGTGATACCGACCCTGCGCGTGTTCGAGAGGCAACAAACCATAAGTTAACTGTGCTTCAAAAACCGATAAAGCCCCCTGTACTTAGAAGTGTGATTCAGAAAAAGTTGGCGCAGCCAGCGTAACACTCATTCAATATCTATTCGGGCCAAGAAGCCCAATCCGTTCAGCATACACCAAACATTCTATGCGGCTTTTAACCATAAAAGACGTGTAGAGTGTTTTAATATGAGTTTTCACTGTATTGATGCTGATATTCAACGTTTGAGCGATTTCACCGTTAGAGTAGCCTTTTTGCATCAAGCCGAGAACATCAATTTGGCGTTGCCCTAAGCGGTATTCATCGCAAATTTTAGCCACGCCTAGCGTGTCGTGATCTGTCACATACTCTAGCGCTTTCTGAATATTCTCAGGGATATAAACATCACCACTTGCTGAATTTCGGATGATTTTTAAAATATCCTTCACGCCATATGATTTAGGAATAAACCCTAACGCGCCCTTCTTCAAAGCCATTTTTATCAGCCGAATATCTTCCGATGCTGAAAGCACCATAAAGGGTAAAAATATGTCTCTCTCGTCCAGTGAGTCAATGAAGGATAAACCATCCAAACCAGGCATGTTTAAATCGACCAACAATAAATCAAAATCGGGTGTCTTTTCGATAATACCTAAAGCTTCTGAGACGGAGTGTGCCAACGTGACATGAAATTCATCAAGCTGTTGCGCCAGTACCGCCTTAACACCATGCATAAACAACTCATGATCATCAATATGTAGAATTTTCAATACAACACCTTTTCAAAAAAATCACCACCCATCTCTACGATGACCGTAAAGAACATCCCTAATGCCTACTAACTTGGACTCGTATACGAGCCTAAATTTCAGTGTCTAAGCAGAACAAATTATAGCTTGTGAAATAGCTAGCCGGCCTCTATTACATCTAACGCTCATTTGCCCAGTCAGTCAAAAGGGGATGGTGTAAACTAAACAGGAACAAGTATTCACCATCATGGGTTCGTAATGCTTAAACTATGAAAGTGAATTACATCAATTTTCAAAACAGAGCAGGCCACCCATCCGGGTGATTTTTCAATATAATTATACAAGTTCATTCTGAAAGAGCGCTATCTGTGTCACTTACCGTAAGAGTAAATTAAACGGGCGACATAAAGAACGGGGAATTGAAAAGAGAGAAATAGGTCAAGTTCGCATAAAATACAAACTCAACCCATTGTCATCATAACTGAATGTAGGAGTGCCTACTGCACTTCCCCCACTAAGCTTAGGTTTAAATAACCTGTTGCTTTGTAGTCTGGCATAGTTGCATGCAAAAATTTATCAACATCACTGTATTCGATGTATTCGCGCTCTGGGCCACCTAAGTAAGCATAAATCAACTTAACCTCAGTCTCACCACCCACGGTCATTTCAACGCCTTCCTGATCGCACGTTTCTTGTTTTACCGTCATTAAATCGCTGTATACCAAACGGCCATCAACTGCGAGTTCGGCCAAACGATCTAGCGTTGCATCACGACGTGTATCACTGACGGTAATGCCACCCAATTCAAACGTTAAGCCACAGTCGTGTGATAAAAACCCGGCTTCATGCAGACGGTTCAGCTCAATACTATTCCAATTTCCCTGAGCCAGACTGGCGTAACCAATCGCGGTACTACAGGTAGTACTGTCACAGCCAAACACTTCAGTCGCTTCGGTCAGAGTACGATTTTTAACTTCAAATGAATTTTCTTCGATCGCTTCATCAAGAATACCCGAGCGCTTTAACATACGCTGAAATGGGCAAAGCACTTCAACCTCTTCTACTTTAGTACTGGCAGCACTGATATCAGGGTACATAGAAGTAAGTTCAGCAGAGGTGTAGGCATCACCACCACAGGCCGTTAGAAATACTGATCCAGCCATTATGACTATCATTGATGCACGGCGCATCGTCGCTTTCGCTAACATTTTCATTAGAGAGTTCCTTTCTTTTGATCACGGAAGTAATCGTTATTATTAGAACTCCGAATTAAACCTCTTTGCTATGAGTGGCGCAATCGACTGGCCTGTTACGACACTTTTTTTTATTTCAGGTGCTCGTCACTTAGCTGGTGTGACTTGATGTGGTAGGACTCGGACAAACTAAAAGAAAACCAAAAAAGCTAAACATACCATTGCCAAATTAACCGAAGAGAAAGCACGGTGAGCATCCATCGAAACAACGTTTTAAATTTAGCGTCGGGCAATCGGCCTAAAAGCTTAAGCCCTACTCGCGTACCGATATAACCTGCCACCAGCATAAGTGCTAATAAGACGAGCCATTTACTGAACATGAATCCAGCAAAGCCAAAAACGAGGATTTTGAGTAGATGCTGCGCTGTCATACTAAAAGAGAATAGCGCCGTATATTGCCACTTATCATACCCATCACGGCCTAGCCACGCAGACACAAGCGGGCCTGACGCACCGACCAACATGCTAGCGATGGTCGTCATGACACCGCCCGCTAATAAGCCAACCTTACTCGTGCCCAGCTTTAGATCAGGCATTGGCATCCAGATAAGCCACAATATAAAGACAGCTACGAGCAGAGGAATCAACTCAACGTCCATTTGGCCAATCAACCAAAATGAGCCAAGCGAAGCGATGACTGCGCCGACCATAAAGTAGCCAAACCGAGGAAGGTGAAGATGTTTTCGTGAGTGCAGTGCACGTGATGCATTAGAGCCAAGCTGCACCACACCATGCAAAGGAATAAGGGCTAGTGGCGGAACAATGCCCGCCATCATAGTGATCAGAAATGCACCGCCCCCAACGCCGAGAGCTGCCGTCATGGCCGAGCCAAGAAAGCTCGATATCACCAATAAAACAACATCGTCCAGCGGCACGATCATCACACAGCAACACCATTTTCAGAGGTAAGGTTCTATGCCTGATAATTTGGCGGTTGTTTAAACCCGCGCAGTGATTTCTCAAGCAAACTAGCAAAACGAATGGTCGTTTTATCTTGATACTCAGCGCCAATGATCTGCACGTTGACCGGTAAACCCTCTTTTGTTTCTCCGACAGGAGCGCTCGTTGCTGGCAAGCCCATCAAGGTCGCTGGGGCAATCCACATAAACAGTTCAGTGTATGCTCGTGCCTCACCGTTCACCGGTAAGCGACGCTTATGTACCGCAGGCTTAGGCTGGTGTTTAAACGCAGGAACTTGCACAACAGGCGTAAGGATCACATCGTACTGTGCAAACACTTTCTCCATTTTCTTTGCAATACGAAGACGAGTTTCGTGTTGCTTTAACCACTCGGCGTAAGGCTGAGTCATACCAGTCAATAATTTATCGGTATGAGGGCCGGTTTTCAGTTGCTTGCCAAATTTAGCAACGATCTTTGCCAATACTGCCGTAATACGACGCTGGGCAGGTTTTAACGTACCGCTTAATACTGAACCAAGTAGGTTCATATACGTTGGAACAAACGTTTCTAACGACATGCCTTCCGGTGCGCCGACAGTAACATCAGCCCCTTGTGCCTTAAGATGCGTTGCCATTTCTTGATAGGCCGCTTCAAGATCACTGTCAATGGGGCTAAGTGGATCTTGAGTCCAAACTAATACTTTAAAATCGGACAAGGCTTTTTTATCAGAGTTGGGGAGCGTCAACGACCAACTGTTACCCATTAATGGGCCAGGCACGGCCAAGACATCCATCATCAGATCAAGGTCATCAGCGCTACGAGACATAGGCCCCGGCGTTGCTAAATCTGGCTCTAACAACATGCCCGGCGGTCCAGGAATATGACCACGCCCAGAGATAATGCCGTGGGTCGGTTTATGGCCATAAGTACCGCAGAAATGTGAAGGCGTTCGGATAGAACCCGCAAGATCAGATCCTAGCTCAATCGGCGTCATGCCAGATGCCAACGCCGAAGCAGCCCCCCCCGACGAACCACCCGGTGTACGGGCAACATCCCAAGGGTTATTCGTCACACCATACACTTTGTTGAAGCTTTGAATATCGCCGGCAAATAATGGAATGTTGGTTTTACCAAACATAATGGCACCAGCATCGATTAACAACTGGACGGTAAACGCATTGTGTTTCGGCATGTGTTTCGCGAGCGACGGTGATCCCGCAGTACACGGCATACCCACCACTTCAAACGTATCTTTAATGGTCATCGGGATACCGTGTAATGGCCCCCAGTGTTCACCTTTAGCACGCGCGGCATCCGCTTCGTCTGCACGGGCTAAAGCACCGTCAAAATCTGAGGCAACAATGGCATTCAGCGACGGATTCACATGCTCCATACGGGTTTTAAAGTATTCAACCAAGCCACGGCTAGTAATCTCTCCGCTGGTTAGCGCTTGTTGCAGCTCAACTGCACTTTTGTAGGCCCATTCTGTCGACACGATGCGTCCTCATTTTTATTGTGATGCAGCGAGGTTACCCTACCACCTTTGCTTCGCCAATGTGCAAATGTGCCGCGATGCCGCCAACCACTGCCAATGTGGTGAATTTTATTTCAAAAAAAAGGGCGAGAAATCTCGCCCTTTCAGGTTGTTGTTATCTAATGCATTTTACGAAACCGCAGCAAACACTCGGTAAAAGCTCGACTGCTCCTGAATATTGATTGGTAAATGTAATTTCCGAGAAATATCACTCGCAGAGAAGATGCCACGAATCTGATGTGTCTTATCATCCACGACCAAGCAATGCTGCTGAGAGTTATCCTTTAGTAAGTTCACCACATCTCCGATGGAAGATGTCTCCACTTCGTTAAGATCCAGCGCCATCAAATCTCGTTTTCGTGTCATTAAATCAGCCACTGCTAAGTCATCCAAATGACTTTTGTCTGCAAGGGTGTAACGCAAAATATTCTGCTCAGATAAGTCATGCGCCGTTATGACACCAACAAAATTATTCGCTCGATTCACCACCAGCTTGAGCCTTACATGAGTGGCCATCATCATTTGCCGCGCATCCACAGCCGACACAGATGCATCAATCACGAGGGGTTCGTTATTTTGAAAATCTGTAAAGAATTTCAGTGCACTACTTTCTAGTGATAGCTCGTTGGATTGATTTGGATACATTAGCTCATCAACACTAGAAACAGAGTGTAAGTTGAGTTTAGTCATGGCAATACTCCTCTAAAGCAACCCATTTTATTGTTGGGTCACTCATATTTATTTGATTTTTTATACAATTTGATTGATGGAGGTCGTCGCTGTTCTTACCTGATCTATAAAGCACTCAGGAAAAGAAAAGAAACCATCAAGCCAGAGGTGGCCCACGAATTAATTGCCATTGGGCAATTGAGTCCTGCGAAAGTCGTACATTTCCAGTGAGTACTGACGCATTGTGTTTTACGACTGGGCGTTTAAACGCCAAGACTGTTAAACAATCTGGGTCGGTATCAAAACTTGAAAATAAGGAGGATTCTATCAGTGCTGCATGAGTGGTAAGAAGGTCTAAGGATTGATGATTAAAGTGATCCGTTGGCTGATTAGTCTCGTTTGTAACGCTCACACGCTGATTGGCGTTATTACTGTAGGCGCTTTCACTAGCAGATGCCGTGAATGCCAACACGAGGCTTAAACTTAATACGAGCCGGATTACTCTCATCCATCTCCCCCTATCATACTAACCTGTCGTTAGTACTTTTGGTCTATTTGCTCCGGTTTGATTACCGATAGCCATTTCAATATAGACCTTAGCGCCCTAAAAGCGCTAGACGGGATCTGTGATGTTTTGTCAGAACTGTGATGAGTCACTCAGGTTAAACACCATAAGCCTAAATAAGTACGTTTTACGATAGATTATTACCACTATTTAATAGCAACACCGTGTGTCATGTATGACGCAAAAGAAGCCACTTTTGGCAACCCATCAGCGTATTCACTCTCATACCAGTCAATTGAGAAGCCGCTGCTTTCAATCATATTAATAACGGGGCGATTCAAATTGCAGCCACCAAAGACCATTCCCCAAGCGTTGTTCAATCGATTCTGCCAACGAACAACAGACTTATGAGGTGACTGACCATGCTCACAAAAGTAGATCTTACCACCGGGCTTAAGTACTCGATATATTTGCTGCATAGCTGCACTCCAATCGGGAATAGTGCATAGCGTAAAGGTTAACAGTACGGAATCTACCGATTCATCCGCTAGCGGAATTTTCTCCCCTGGTAAATCTAACCACTCCACCTTGATCGACGACTTTTTAAGGTTTTTCGCCGCCCGTTTGCGCATACCCAATGACGGTTCCACCCCCCATACCTTAGTTACTTTAGACTCATCATAAAGATGCAAGTTAAGCGCCGAACCAATACCCACCTCCAATACCTCGCCGGTGGCAAGAGGCACCACTTTCGCACGCAGCGCATTAACAGCTTTGCCAGAACACGCGCAGTTAATGAGATGAGGCAATACATTTTCTTCATAAAAGCTCATATTACATTCCTACATAGCAGCAGTATGTTGAACACTAAAACAACACACATTTAAAATCAGCGCTTGATCGCTAAACGATTATTAACATCACGACTGTTTCTTATAAGCTCGGTTTGATCACCCTGCTGGTGTTGTTTCGCCATACGGTCGTACAGCAAGACGTTAACCGTCGCGGCAAGGTTCATACAGCCAATGGTCGGGATGAATACCACCGCATCTGCGGCATCGACAACGGCTTGATCAATCGAGCCATCTTCCGGGCCAAACACATACAATGCGTCTTCAGGATGCTTAAACTCCGGCAGCGGTGTGGCCCCTTCAACCAGTTCGATACATACCAACTTTTGCTCCGGCTTTTTTTGAGACACAAACGACTCTACCCCCGCAAGCTCTATTGTCGAGCTGATATTATTGGTGTCTTGATGAAACTTGGCTGCGCGCTCAAAGCGCTCACCAGTGTAGTAAATCGCATGGGCACCATAACATCCTGCCGCACGCATCACGGCACCAACATTCGATGGGCTTTTAGGGTTACTGAGCGCGATAGCCGCTGAGCCTTTAATCACCACAAACACGTCCAAATTCAGAGTTTAAAAAACGAAACTTTACCATAAGAGCCTGCAAAACAGAGAAGCTGCACTAAACTTCAAGTTGTACAGAAGGGAATTAAGAATCACTCGTATAACGAATGCGAATAGGGGGCACTCGACTCTCTGGGTATAGTGATACGTACATGATAAATCACAAGGACGAGGCAGCTAACATGTCAACTTCTCAAGACACATCCGTACAGTTTTTAGCGATACAAAATAATAACAACCACTGGAGTATAACGACTCAAGCACTTCCAGAAAAAACCCTCCAGGCACTACCTAAAGCAGTGACGGCCAGTGCAGAGCTTTCGACCCGTGAGAATCACTACACGCTGCTGTATTCGGCCACAACACAAACTTTGAGTGTGTTTGGCAACGACACCACAGAGTACCTAGTTGCCGTCGCAGCCATTAAGATGCCTAATCCGCTCGATATACTGAATGTCTTTTATCTTGGTGGAATGCCCTACCTCGTCACGTACGCCAACGATGGCAAATACTTAAATTTCTACCGATATAATAGTGACCACACAGTGAGCGCACTTCATAACCTGTATGTTGGCGAAGGCTTGACCATGGTGAAAGCCTTGCCTTATCGCGACATTAGCTTCCTCGTTGCATATAACGGCACCACCGGAGATTGCACCAAGTATCAAATCTCACTTCCACCTTATGACGGTTTAAGTGTCTTAGAAACTTGGTCTGCAAGTTGGGCAAAAACATGGGGACACTTTAACTTCTTCCAGTTCGGTGGTGAAAACTTTTTCCTTAAAGCCAATCAAGACCATAAGAAAGTAAATATTGATCACTTTATGGATGACCCCGACGAAGGCTCCCACCCTGTATTAAGCCAAGATGCCACCAGTGCTATGCTCAACGCTCAAGCCATATCGATCTATCAAGGCAGCGAAGGTCAGGCGTATTTCTTGGTCTATCAAAGTAGCGGCAATCTAACCCTAAGCAGTATTTACCCTAATTGCTTAGGATGGTGGGAACTGACTAATACCTCCGTAGCAGGGAGCGGCCAAACCTTGCAACCCATTCTCGTTAATGATCAACCTTTCCTTCTTATATTCAGCTAACAGGACGTTTACCCATGTCACGATTACTACACGCCAACTATCAAGTATCTAACGAGCACTACTTACCTGTTGTGGATTGGTCAGCCATTAATGCTACCGCCCCTACCGGGCTTCTACTGCCAAGAACCAAGCTACCTAATGCTGATATTGCCGTGATTACTTGGACGAGTGCAGAATGGTCTGCTCTTGATCACGTATTCATCAACAGCGATAAAGAACGCGGCCCATACGCCGAAGAATGGCGTGATAGCTGGGTGCCATTGACGCTGACCGGAGAAACCACCCCGCTCCTTTACTTTCAACTTGTTTCTGTCACCACAGAATCAAACGTCGATAAAAAAGTATTATTGATTAAATCAGAAGTTCACCTCGCCCACCCGCCTTACATCCTAGGTGTCGAAAATTTAGTGGATACCATTATTAAGCAAAGTGGTGTCAGTACCATTATTTCCACAGGTACCGCCGGTGGCAGTTCGACCAAACAACCACTAGGCGATGTCGTACTCACCTGCGCTGCACATATTGAACTTGAAAAAGCAGAAAACATTGACCATTGCGACTACAACAGACAGACCTTTACCGGAGCAGATATATTTCCATCAGCAGATATTTACGACAAAGTAAAAAACTCGTTAATGATGCCGCTTGATACTGTCTGGAACGATACCTCGATCGCTAAATCTGTGGATGAACTCAATAAACGGGCGAGTACCTCGTACACAGCCGATGACTTAATTAATACTCCGCTTGTACCGTCCAACCTTAAAAGTAATAACATTGAATTTGCTGGTGTTCAGCCACTACTCACCACTGATTTCTACTTCATAGACAATGGCACATCAGCCAGTGCCTACTGTTTTCTTGAAATGGACGATGCTGTGATTGCGCACCAGTGCCAGCAACAAGGCGTCGCGTATGGGTTTATTCGCAATGTCTCCGACCCTGTCGTTGTGAGCACAGATAAAGAAGGAAAAACAATACCCGCAGACATCCGAGAAGATTGGTCTGGTATTGTGTATTCACTTTGTGGATTTTATACCACATTTAATAGCGCCTTGACGTGCTGGGCAGCCATTAGCTCATTAAAAAAATAGATCGAAGGCGAAAGTATTAAAGAGTCAAAATAAAGCCCCGGTGATGATCCGGGGTCTCTTTTAATTTCTTCCGTTGCTCTTTTGTAGGGCATACCTGATTACTTGGTACTCTAGAGATACCGCTCTAGTCTAGGTTCAATACTGACACTATATAACGTATAAAATCTCGTGTATTCGTAACTACATAGTTACTACTGAGTTACTGCTAAGTTACTACAGCATTACCAACGCATCCATTTTAATCATAATAAAAAGCTCCTATAGCGGAAGATTTCAAGGTCAGATTAAGTGTTTGGTTATCCTTAATCGGAATACCAGGTTCACCTCCCGTCCACATTGGCGGCACACTCGTTCGCCCTGAAATAGAATGAATAACGTCTGTATGTGCAGAAATAAGATCAGTGATGTCTTGCGGAATCTTTTTTCCAACATCCAAGCCAATCCACAGAATCACGTACCCAGAATCCTGCACCAGAATAGATTCCGTAATAAGATTATGAGAGACCGCATACTTGAGGCTATCTGCCAGTGTAACTATTCTTCCACCGACCTCACTTTGTTGTACTGGAATAGCAAATACATTAATTTCAAGTACAGACCAATCAATTGGTCGGCCAGAAAAGTAGTAAGGTTGTGAGAGTTCAAATGCACCCTTTGAGTAAGCGGTAGGGAAAGCCGACTGGCTTGAAGGAATGCCTGCTCCGCTATCAAAGTTAAAGACCTCGTAGTGCAACAGGCCGTAACCACGTCCAATCACCGTATCTCTGCTAGCGGAGTAATACGTATTTTGATCTGCGTAACCCACCAAAGCAATTTCATCCGGCAAAATGCCAGCATCACTTTTAAGCAATGTGGGAATATAGGATTTTAAGCCAATAGGCATCATAGCCTGGCACGTTAGCGGAATGAATATTTCTGAGAGTCGGTCGACAAAGCCTGTCCAATTCGATTGATATTGTTGATTTTTAAATCCGCGCCAGACACGAATTGAAGACGGATGAATAAGCTGACTGTTCCCCATGACTCTTCCCAATAACGGTATTTGTGAAAACCCACATTATGCCCCCCTCATATAGCCTTCAAATCAGATTCAGAATCAGCACTATGCCGCATCGGAATTGCGAGTCTTTTTGTCATTTTCTACAGTATTTAGCGTCAATATTAGGTATCTCGATGAATATTAAACATTTTCGTAATCAAACTGATCTCGACCTTTCAATCACCCTGATCGTTAATCAAGGTTTAGCGTCATCAACACAAACTGAAATCACACATACATTTCAAATCAAGGCAAAAGAGAGTAAAAAAATTGAATATGGCGACATCTACTGTAATTACTTAATGGGCATTTCTATTACTTATGAATTAGACGATATGCGCCTAAAAATAAGTAAGCTAGTGACGAATGAAAAATCTCCCTTAGCCAATACGCTAAATAACAGCAATTATTTAGAAATTAGCGATTTGACGCTTCCAGCCATTGAAAGTGATGTCTGATAATATAGTATGAATATGGCCATATAAATAAAACGAGACATGGGCAATCCTGTGCAACCAATAGATCCTAAATACTTCCGCGCATTTAAAGCTGTCGACATGGTTGGCAGTTTTAGTGAAGCCGCCGATCTTGCTGCAATGACGCAGGCAAATGTCAGCAAACATATAAAAGCCTTAGAAGAATTAATAGGTAATGACCTTTTTGTGCGAACGCCAAAAGGCCCCGTTATCACCGAAGCTGGCGAAAAGATGCGTGAGTACATTAAGCACTTCGAAAACTTGCACGCCGATTTTTTAGTGGATGTAGGTAATACGGCTCAAGAGGTACAAGGCACCGTCAGCTATGCCATGCCGGCATCTTGCTTATTATCACCTCACTTTCCAATGCTGTTAGAAAACCGTCGTAAACATCCTAAGCTCGAAATCAACCTTGAATTAGTCCCGACGGACAAAGTATTTAATCGTATTTTAGATGGCATCATAGATTTTGGCTTTGTGACCAAGAAGATTGATCACCCAAGATTGCAATATATTCCGTTTTGCAAAGAAGAATATGTGGCCGTCGCTGCACCTGATATTGATCTCGGTGCATTATCGGAAGGGAAAATATTAGAATTTAATTATATCGACTACCCAGGGTTTGATGTCTACTTCGAATACTGGCGTAACCATAATTTTCCTGATGCTCATAACACTCAAGCCCTATCACTACACTGCACAGGAAAAATAAACAGCATTGAAGGCGCTATATTAATGACGTTAGGTGGGCTTGGTATTGGCATATTTCCACGTCACTGCATTCAAAACCATATTGATGAGAAGACGCTCATCCCCTTCGAGCCAGAAGGCAGCGCTCCGCTTCTCAACGACATCTATATTGCATCGTTAAAATCTGACCAGCGCCCGTATCGTATAGAGTTAGTTATTTCTTGGTTTATGGATATGGTAAAGACGCACTAACCAACTGAACGAATTAAGCCGGAGGGTCTACTCGTTCAGCGCTGCTTGTGTTCACGCGGAACCACCCCGCAATGCTATATCTATCTGTGGCGGTAGGCAGTACCTCATGAGGAAACTCTTCAGACAAAAAGACGACCAAGCGATTGAATACAGGGGCTACTTGTTCAAGCTCTTCGCCGCTTTCGCTGTATATTACTAACTCCCCTCCGTCGCCTTCCTTCCAGTCAGGGTTCAAATAAAATACAGTACTCAACACGCGGTTAGCCTCACCACGAAAGGAGTCCGTATGCGTTTTATAAAATGCACCAGCAGGGTAATGTGAAAAGTGGCTTTCGTAAGAAAATAAGCCCAACAATAGATGCCTGTTCAACTCGATACGCAGTTGCGCCATGGTGCGTACCCACAACGCTTCACTCGTATGAGCATCCGTCAGCCAATGAATTTCATCGCCGCGAATATCTTCGCGTTGAGTAAGATCATCCCTCCGGCCAATACCCGCCCGATGCATAGCATCAACCTCTGCGAGCGTATTGAGGCGATCACTAAGAACATATGGCACATCATCATAGAAGGCATTATCAATGATGGCGTAGCCATGTGTTCGTAAGCTATCAGCCAGTAGACTCACCGTCTTGTCGGCCTTAAACATTGAGGTTATGCTCCGAAATGACCGGAACATCAAAGACACCGGTGACAAGTAAAAGGGCGACTTTTACGCCTTTACTCACCAACAAGACAGAGAGTTAATTTCACCCTAACGATAAAAAACCATTGTTGTCTTTACTAGGGCAACTCTGATTAATGCAGTCGTGCTGCGCGTGAGTCCTGTAACGCTTTAGATCGAGGCGTTGATTGAGGTTAATGGCGGGTCCTTAATAATATCAACAACAAAGATATAAAGTGTCTACAGGCCACGCCCTTCGGGGCTTTCAGAAAAATACCATTTCGGTGTTGCTACTTTTCGACGTGACCCGTCATGCCATCTAAGTAGCGCCTTGAACTGTTATTTTTCTGAAAGCCGCAGCCATAACTGCATTAATCAGAGGTGCCCTAGCCTTTTTGAACTTCTCGTGTAGGCCGAAAAAGAGAGCCTGCACGGAGAATAAGACTCTGCTTTAATACTCCCCTGTTGCAAACTCAACTCACAAAGCCCAACTTAAAAAATTTAGAGTACAAAGTTCAGGAGGGAGAATGGCTTCACGCGATCGCTTAATCGATGCCAGCGGACAACCTACCTACGGTCGTTTTGACGAACCCGTTGCTGATATTAATTACACCGATTTTGATTTACGCACACCGATGGGTGAACCCGTTCACCCAAAAAAACGACATTCACGTTTTAATCAATTCCAGTTTGTCGCCATTAATGCTGAGCCTTTATTTATTGGGTTGTCGATCGTTCGTCTACGTTATGTCAGCCATGCTTTTATCTATTTGTATGATCATGAAAAAGGAACCTGGGCGGAGCACACGTTTACCAACTTACTCCAGCGCGGGCTAAGGTTTGGACAATCCCCCAATCAAGACACAGTGAGTTTTATTCGTGGTAAAAATAAGCTTACTTTTCGCGCCAGCAGTCGCCCTGGAATTCGCCAAGTTCGAGTCTCTTTGGCCGATGGTACCCGGATTCGCGCCAGTATTGATGAAAGCTCCCATTACGCGCCATTAGCCTTGTGTACTCGCACAGGCTTCAGTGGTTGGACCTACACGCAAAAAGCGAATGCTCGTGTCTGTCACGGACAAGTGCATTGGGCCGGTGAAAAATACGAGTTAGAAAAACTACGGGCATTAGCATCTGTTGATTGGTCAGGCGGCTATATGCGCCGAGAAACCAGCTGGAACTGGGCAAGTATTTCTACGCACTTACCAGATAATCGTAAACTCGGGCTTAATATCGCCAGTGGCGTAAACGAAACAGGCTTTAGTGAAAACACACTGTGGGTTGATGGTGTGCCCACCGCATTACCTTTAGCGCATTTTCAGTTTGATCGCGACCAAGAAAATCACGGCTGGTCAATTACCTCACTGGACGAAAAAATTCGTCTACATTTTGACCCCGTCACCCGCTACGGTCATAAAACAGATGCCATTATTATGGCCAGCAATTTCAAACAAATATTAGGACGTTATCACGGTGAGATTGACCTTCCTCACGAAACTATTCGCTTAGATAATGTGTGGGGCTTAATCGAAGATCATTACGCAAAATGGTAATGCTCAGTCATCTAGGCCCACTATGCCCCCATAGTTTGGAGTGGCATTCCGCCCATCCAGACTGCTTTATTAATTTGAAAGCCTCAACTCTTTTTCAGCGCTGTGCCCCATCTCCGTTCAAGGAGTCAGCTTAGCCGCATTCAAAAGAAACGGTGCTAGGTCATCCCTGAATAAAAACGGCCTGATCATACAGGCCGTTTTTATTGTGATAATACGCAATACTAAATCACTGAACACGATCACTGATTTCAATCGCGAGTGGCTCATTACCGCGCGTACGAACATTAAACACTTGCCCTTGCCAATCACCCGATTGAGCAATAGGTTGCCCTGAGCGAGACACACGCGCCGTTACAGTCACATCATCAACACTGCCTATGGTCATACCCGGCACCATCGCCTTAGAGTCATCAAGAACCACGGTTATCGGTAACTGAGACGCCACTAATCGTTGCGCCGCTAAAGGCATGGGTGGCCCGTCTAATTTACGCGCCAAAACAAAGACGGTGTCATTAGGGCGAACTGCCGCCAATGTTTTATCAGATAAACTTACGGTCACTTCAATACGTGCCGGCGTCATCCAGCTTAAATCAACCTCGCCTTTCTCCCTGTTTTCAGCATTTCCTTCAACATCAGCATCAATGCCCTGCGCGGCCAGTTGCTCAGCGGCACGCTTAATGCCATTTTCGAGCGAACGTGCTTCCATCCCTGCCGGTAATTGCACCCAAAGCTTACGCCAATGATTAATTGCTTCCTGATAGTAGCCGAGTTCATACGCCATAATACCGGCGAGCCCTAATGGCTTACGCTGGTGAGGTGCCATTGTAAGCGCCTGCTGAATCGTTTCGTAAAGTTCATCACTCGCTTTTTGATCATTCGCATAAAAACGTGCTTGTACCATCAGTGTCATAATCGCTGCACGGTCTGCTGTTTGTACCGGGGGTAATCCCGCCAGTAAATTAGCATACGCCGTCGCAGCTTCTTGGTAGCGTCCCTCAGATTCTAGCAATCGCCCCTGCAAATATGCCCAGTCCATGTTATCTGGGTGTTTATCAACTGCACTGGCTAACCGAACATCGAGCTCGTCATACTCACTTGGAGTGAGTTCAGCTTGAGATGAAAACTCAAGTAATTGCGTGGCACGAACTTCATTTCCAGCACCCCACATTTGGTACAGAAAAAACGTCACACTGACGGTCACAGCCAATAGAAACAGCGATAGCATCAATTTCGGCAAGCGCCCAGGGCCTCCGCTGTAACGCGTATTATTCACCGACGCGACCAATAATTCACGATCCAGCTCCAGCGTCATTGCGGCAATTTCTTGTTCGCTAACCTCGCCAGACGCTTTAATCGTTTCAATATCAACTAAACGCTCTTGGTATAGACGTAAGTTCTCGGCTTCCTGAGTTTGATCCGGCTTACTCAGGGTTTCTAGTGGTTTTCTTAGTGCAGGGACGGCTAACACCAACACTAATAATACAAATAGCAGAAATAAACCTATGATCATGCGCCTGTGTCCTTCTGCGATGGTGTGCTCTTATGCAACTGCGTGTCCTTCTGCAACGGCGCCTCGTTTTTCAGTTTGGCTTTAATCTCATCCAAGCGCGCTTGCTCATCCACAGTCAATTCAGCGGTTGGCTGTTTCTGTTGGCGACGCAAACCAATAATTAGCAGTAATCCAAATCCAAACAATATCGCAGGGCCAGCCCACAGTAAGAAGGTATCTAATCTGAATGGCGGCTTATAACGTACAAAATCACCATAGCGGGCAACTAAGTAATCAACAATTTCAGTATCGCTTTGCCCCTCTTGCATCAGCTCGTACACTTTATCGCGCAAGTCCGCCGCCACTGGCGAATTAGAATCCGCTAAGTTTTGATTTTGACATTTAGGGCAACGTAGATCTTCTGACAACTGCTCAAAGCGAGCCGCACTTTCTACATCATCAAACGGGTATTTATGCCCATCAATCACAGCCCATGCCGACCCACTAAAAAGACTGAGCATCATTAATACAATTTTCATTGTTCCGCTCCTGACATAGCATCAAACTGTGGTTTTAATTTTTCCCACACATCAGCATTTAAATCACCAATATGCTTCGCCCGAATGATGCCATCCGCGTCCACTAAAAAGGTTTCTGGTGCGCCATACACACCCAATTCAAGACCAAGCTTTCCTTTAGGGTCTGACAGGTTGTAATCGTACGGGTTGCCAAAAGCCGCTAACCAATCTCGGGCTTTTTCCACATCGTCTTTATAATTTATCCCCACGATGCGCACACCGTCTGCGGCTAATTCATTCAAAAAAGCATGTTCAGCTTTACAGGTCGGGCACCAAGTTGCCCAGACATTCACTAACGCTGGCTTGCCTTGCAAATCAGCCGTTGTCAGCGTACGCCCATCTTCCACAACACCCAATTCAAACTCAGGAAAGGGGTGATCAATTAATGGCGACGGTAAGCTGGTTTTATCTTCAATACCGAGCCCAACCCAAAAAGTGATGCCCATTAATGCGAAAATGGCTAACGGGACAAACAATAAAATACGGTTCATGCTTGAGCCACTCCCACGCGACGACGATAGCGTTTATCCAACATGGCGAGAAAGCCACCCAAGGCCATAAAAATGGCGCCTAACCACGTCCAACGCATAAACGGTTTTACCTGTAATCGCATTCCCCAGGCTCCATTTTCAAGCGGCTCACCCATAGAGACATAAACATCTCGGAATAAAGTCACGTCGATGGCGGCTTCCGTCATGATCGAATTACGTGCGCTGTAGTGTCGTTTTTCAGGGGTAAGTTGTTCAATGACCTCACCATCTTGAATGACATTAAAACGTACCGCTTGTGACGTATAATTTGGACCTTCAATTTTACCCGATTGAGTAAATTCAAATTGATAATCACCTAAGGTTTCTACATCACCCGGAGACATACGCACGGACTTTTCAATGCTGTAGTTTGATACCATAGTGACACCAACGATGGTAATGGCCACACCGATGTGAGCGAGTACCATACCGAGATAACTCATGCCTAATTTAGGAATTTTTGCTAATTTGCCATGAGATTTTTTCCAAATATCAGCCAAAGTAGCCGCCACAAGCCACGCAGCAACGCCTAGCCCTAATACCACCTTGCCTTGCCATTCACCCTGAACAATAAAGGGAGTCACTACGGCAAAAACAATTGCAACCAAAGCGGCAACCGCGGTCACGCCCGCTAGACGAGGCAGCGTATCTTTTTTCCAACGAGAAGCGGCACCCAACCCCATAAGCACAGCCAGTATCACCGTCAAAGGCACAAACATGGTATTAAACCAAGCCGCTCCGACAGATAACTTACCTAGTCCCATAAAATCGTAAACCAGTGGATAGAGCGTACCGGTTAATACGGCCAATGCCATCACGACTAATACCAAGTTATTGAGCAGCAAGAAGGTTTCGCGCGACACCACTTCATAGCGCCCGACGGACGCGACCGTGGGGGCTTTAATCGCATAAAGAAGTAACGAGCCCCCCACACAGATTCCGAGCAGGGCCAAAATAAAGACACCCCGCTCCGGATCAGAAGCAAACGCATGTACCGATGTCAAAACACCGGAACGAACTAAGAAGGTGCCAAGTAAGCTCAATGAGAATGCAAAGATCGCCAGTAGCACGGTCCAGCTTTTAAACAATCCCCGTTTTTCTGTTACGGCCAATGAGTGCAGCAATGCGGTGGCAACTAGCCAAGGCATAAGCGATGCATTCTCAACCGGATCCCAGAACCACCAGCCGCCCCAACCGAGTTCGTAATACGCCCACCAGCTTCCTAGCGCGATCCCGACGGTAAGAAAAATCCATGCGGCGGTTGTCCAAGGGCGAGACCAACGTGCCCAGGCCGCATCTAAACGACCACTCATCAGTGCCGCCAAGGCAAATGCAAATGCGACCGATAAACCAACATACCCCATATACAAAGTTGGCGGATGTACAATCAAACCAAAATCTTGCAGTAACGGGTTTAAATCGCCCCCTTCCATAGGAGGACTAGGCAAATGACGAGCAAACGGATTAGAGGTTTCTAGTGTAAAGAGGATAAAACCCACAGAGATCATGCCCATAATAGACAAGACCCGTGCCACCATATCCAGCGGCAAAGAACGACTTAGCAAGGCAACGGCCACGCTCCATAGGCCCAGCATAGTGACCCATAGCAACAAAGAGCCTTCATGCGCCCCCCACACAGCACTGATTTTAAATTGCACGGGCAATAACGAATTACTGTTCGCTGCGACGTAGGCCACAGAGAAATCATCCATCACAAAACAGGCCGCGAGTACGAACAAGCTGATCACTAAGAATAACGCCTGACCGACTGCAAACGGGCGAGCATAGCCCATTAACCAAAGCTGTCCCTGGTTCACCCCAAGTAAAGGAATAACCACCTGCAATACAGCCATCACTAACGCTAAAATTAAGGCGAACTGACCAATTTCAGGCAAATATAACGCGAGGTTCTCCATCAGTAGCCAGCCCCTTTACCGTACGAAGTATCAGTGTCTGAACTGTTCGCATTTTCCATCTTAGCTTTACCATCTAAGTGTGCCTTCTCCAGCGCATCTTGCACTTCCGGAGGCATGTAATTTTCATCGTGTTTTGCCAGTACTTCAGATGCTTCAAAGACTCCAGAGTTATCCAGTTGCCCTAGGGCCACAATGCCCTGACCTTCACGGAATAGGTCCGGCAATATACCTTCGTAATGAATGGGGACTTCCGACTGGCCATCGGTGACACGAAACGTTACGCCTAAACCTTCCTTATCACGAACTACGCTGCCCTCAACCACAAGTCCACCGGCACGGATGGTTCGACCCGGAGGCACTTCGCCATTGGCGATCTGAGTCGGCGTTTGAAATAAATTAATATTTTGCGACAGCGAGTACATAGCAAGGCCGACAGCGGCACCAACAGCAATCACTAAAAACAATATTAGACGTAGGCGTTTTTTACGCTGAGGGTGCATTTCGCTTCTCCCGACGCAGGCGCTGAGCCTGCTCTTTTAATAAACGACGACGATGCAGCGCTGGCTGCATCACATTATAAGTAACGATCAAAGCCGTAAGACCGTAAGACAGCCAAACGTATAATCCATGGCGACCCATGGCGATAAATTCAGCCAGTGAGTTAAATTCCATCAGGACTCCATCATCTTTTTGACCCAGCTACGTTTGCGCTCGTGCCAGAGAATTTCATTACGCGTGCGTAAAATCACCAGCAGAGCAAACAACACATAGGTCGATACCAGCATAATCAATAGCGGCCAGAGCATGTCTGGATGCATCGAAGGCTTTTCTGTCAGTGTTAACGTCGCCGGTTGGTGCAGTGTGTTCCACCACTCCACTGAGTATTTAATAATGGGAATATTAACCACGCCAACGAGAGCTAAAATCGCAGCGGCTTTATAACTGCCGTCTTCCGATTCCATTGCCTGTTGAATGGCCATCACACCGAAATACAAAAACAGCAGCATTAACATCGAGGTCAAGCGAGCGTCCCACACCCACCACGTTCCCCATGTCGGCTTGCCCCAAATAGCCCCGGTTAAGAGTGCAATCAAACAAAATGACGCACCAATAGGCGCAATCACTTTGGCTACCCACGCGGCCATTTTCATTCGCCAAATAAGGTATACGGCCCCGGCAACGGCCATCATCATGTAGGCACTTTGGGCAAGTATCGCCGCAGGAACATGAATATAAATGATCCGAAAACTGTCACCTTGCTGATAGTCTGCGGGAGCATACAGCAGACCAAGCACCAATCCGACAACGGCTGTAACACCGGCAACAATCGCGAGCCAAGGTATCCAACGTTCTGTTATTTCATAAAACCATTTGGGCGAACCCATACGGTGATACAGCTGCTTTAGCCACTGCCACATAGTTAATTACCGCGATAAATTCAATTTAAGTGCCGCCGCAGCAGCAAACGGGGTTAAGGCTATAGCCAACGCTAACATGGCCCCCAACATAGCAATTTGCCCATTGTACGCCATCCCGATTCCTGCGTGGTAAACCGCACTCGCCGCAAAAATCAGCACTGGAATATACAAAGGCAAAATCAATAAGGTCAACAGTAGGCCACCGCTGCTCAGGCTCGCCGTCAACGCTGCACCAACAGACCCCAACAAGCTTAAAATGGGTGTGCCTACGGCTAGGCTGAGCACCATCGCTATATATGCCTCGTCTGGCAAGTGCAGCATCAAGCCAAGTAGTGGCGATACCAAGGTCAGCGGTAAGCCACTAATGCACCAATGCACTAACGCTTTCCCCAGCACCATGGCATACATAGACTCGCCAGATGCCAGACACTGCTCTAACGAGCCGTCCTCCACATCCGCTCGATACAACGAATCAAGCGACAACAGTGTCGCTAATAGCGCCGCAACCCAAATCACACCACCTGCTATTTTGGATAAGAATGTCGGATCTGGGTCCACGGCCAAGGGAAACAAGGCAGCCACCATTAAAAAAAACATCAATGGGTTAGCCCACTCACCAGGATTACGCGCCGCCAAGATAAAATCACGCTTAACCGTGGCGACCACTAAACTCATACCGCCCCTCCTAAGGTTAATTGACGCAGACCGTGAATCCCCTCAAGTGCGTGGTGACTGGTAATAATCACAGCCCCGCCACGATTTACTTGCTTCTGCATTTTCTGTTCAAGCCAAGCAACACCTTCTTTATCCAGTGCTGTAAACGGCTCATCAAGAATCCATAAAGGTAATTGGGTGATGCACAAACGTGCGAGTGCAACTCGACGCTGCTGACCTGCAGAAAGATGCTGGCAGGGCGTCTCTTCAAAGCCCGCTAAACCCGCTTCTTCTAAAGCCCCCCAGAGTTGATCTTCATTTGGGACTTCACTCGCCATCAGCCAGCGTAAATTCTCTAGGGGCGTCAGTGACTTTTTCACGGCGGATAAGTGCCCTAGATATAAACGCTGATGGGCGTATTCTGAATACACGTGCTGAAGGGGTTGGTCGTGCCAAGTGACATCCCCTGTATAATCGTGGTTTAGTCCGGCAAGAAGACGTAGTAATGTAGTTTTACCAGCACCATTCGGGCCGGCAAGCTGCAACAGGTCACCGCTGCAGACGGAGAAAGATAAGTCGGCAAACAACTGACGGTCATCACGCTCACAATATAAAGCGCGTGCCTGTAAATTTACCTGATTGGCGCCCTTGGCTGGCGTCATTCGAACCTCGTCTCGTGTGAAAGCGGACGCATTATAACCAAAAAGCAACAGACAGCACGGAGCTGGAGCAATAAAGATTTGTCAATCTCAGCCGATGGTTAACCTATGAAGACGAATGACCTACCGCTCATTACGCCAGCGGTACTCAAAGCTAGCCATAAAAATGCCTCTGCCTCCACTCAAGCACCACAAACGCAGGCACAGGTTGAGAGCACGGCTGCGCCTTCTCAGTCGAATAATAAGACCACGTTTACCGCTGAAGTGGTTGCTAGCCAACCTCAATCTAAAAACCAACCTAAAGATCAACCTAAAGATCAACCTAAAGATCAACCTAAAGACAAACCCTCTAACGACGACCGCAAATCATGGCAACTCACCCTCCGTGCGGAGGGGCGTCATTTAACCGTCCACAGCGAGCAACCACTGCCAAAAGGCAGCCAGCTAACGTTAACGACAGATAATGGCCAACCGCCAAAAGTAGAGGTGGTTGAGATTAAACTGCCTGCACAAGCCACCACCGCCAAAACAACCAGCGCGCTATTGCAGTCACTCGCTACGCAACTGAACAACACAATGAACTTGCCTGCGCCAGTTCGAGACATGCTCAGTGCTCGAATTCAATGGCAGCAACTATCACCGTCCGCCTCGATACCCACAGCCGGTGCCGCGAAAACAGGAAGAACTCCCCTAGCGAACGCTTACTTTGTTGGGAATCAAGCCGAAAAATCTCAAGCAGGTACGGCCAACAAAGCCGCGACTGCAACGTCCAGTTTACTCTTACAATTACTCAATAGGCCTCTGACAGCATCTTCAAGAACAGCGGCCCCAACAACAAACGCAGCGATACCGCCAACAAGCACGACCATCAAAACAACGACGATCGCACTCAATGGCCTGAACGCCGCGCTGCCCGGTAAACTACCGCAACTGGCCCAAGCCTTTGTGCAAAGCCAACCAACAGCCACTCAGCTAGCACAACCAGCCCAGTTGAAGACTTCTATTGAAAACGCGCCTACCCGCTATGAACAGCAAGTGTTGTCACGACTCACCGACAGTCTTCTAGCCCTGCAATCAGCCGTATCATCAGAGCAAGGGGCCAAACCAACGAGCGGTGATTCTCTCTCTCAAGTGTTCAAACAGTTATGGGCCAAAACTGCAGTTCCAAACGCCACGAGTACGACGAACGCTCAGCCAGCCCAAGCCGGATCTAACATAAACGGACAAGCAGAAGCCGGGAAAAGCTCTCTGGCCTCTCTTATCGCCCAGATGCGCGGTAATTCACCGTCAATTTCCACCAGCTCGACAACCAGTTCAACACCAAATTCAATACCTAGCTCAGCGCCGAGTAATCCCCCCGTTGCGACACCGAGCAATGCATCAAACATCGTCTTAAATGCTGCGGTTTTGTCTTTTTTGGCGGGATCTTCCATTGATAGTGAAAGCTCGTCGTTGACCTCAGCACCATTAGGGAGCGCACAGCTAAGCCCGATGAACCTCAAAGGGTTGTTAATGAATTTAGTTCGTCATTGGCCAGCAGAATTACTACCACGACCGATGGCATCGAGTTCAGGTATCAATAGCGGTACTGCCAATAACGGTACTGCCAACACCGACCCTAGCAACACGGCCCGTCAAATTGAATTGCGCACGGAAACCTTCCGCCTGATTCAAACCGCTCTTTCACAAATTGAACACGAGCAAGTGCGCCTCACCCAAAACAGCGATCAATTTCAAATTCCCTTGTTATGGCGAGATGGCCAGCAATTGCAGCAAGCGTTAATGGACGTCAGACAAGACAATGACAGCCAAAATCACAGCAATAATAAAGCGGATAAGAAACATCGTTGGCAAATCACACTGCATTTCGATTTGAGCGGTTTAGGGCCATTGGATATTGAATTAGACCTATGCCTGCCCAGCGTATCGGCGACGTTCTGGTCTGAGCGTAGCGACACCTTAGCCAGCCTCAATCAAGCACTCCAGCCATTACGCCAAACATTAACGGAACTCGGTGCTGACGTTGGCGAACTAAAGGCGCGACATGGCCAAAAACCGGCGAGCGATCAGCCCATAGTTAGGCATTCCTTAGTGGACTTACACACATGAGCATTCCAGATCACTTACTTGATGCCACAGAAGCGATTGCACTGCGCTACGACGGAGAGACTGCGCCTAAAATCAGCGCCAGTGGCGAAGATGACATAGCGCAAGCCATTATTCAGATTGCACTCGACCACAAAATTCCCATTTATGAAAATGCAGAATTAGTACGTTGGCTAGGTCAGTTGGATGTCGGCGATGAAATACCGGAGCAGTTGTATCAAGTGATTGCGGAAATTTTAGCGTTTGTCTATCGACTGGAGGGGCGAACCCCTCAACAGACAAAATAAGCAGCTATTAAAGTAGGCAGCTATCAAAGTAAAAAACTATGCGAAGCACATCTACGCTTAATGTGCGCTTTCTGCTTGATGCTCCAACGACAACAGTAACCAACCAATGTGGGTTTCTACGATGTCATCAGGAATAAGATCAACCCCAGATAACAGCTTAGGCAACGCCTTATAATAATAGGTATCGATTAAGCCATGTAAGGAAGATACAAAAAATAGCGCCAACTGCTTCTGGCGAGCATCAGGGGTCGCAGCAATTGAAGGAACGGCATCTAAAAGCATGGACAACAAGTGCGATTGCCACTCTTCAGCCAAGCGATCCACACGTTGCAACACATCACTATCAACCAACTCAGGCTCGTTCAAACTTAAACGCGGAGGCTGAAACATTAACTGATAATAACCGGGAAAACGCTGAGCAAATTGAATCAAATGGCCTGCAAAATTAAACAAGGCTGAACGAGGCTCTAGGTGCTCGCTCATTTGCTCGTTAATGTCCATAAACGCCAACTCGAAACCTCGGCGACGGGTATGCACAAACAACGACTCTTTGTTTGGAAAGTAGTTATAAATATTACTGGCCGTCATACCTAACTGAGACGCCAATTTACGCATGGACAAGTGATGAAAACCCACCTCCGCCATAACATGTGAAGCGCTATCCATTATACGCTCTCGCTGCGCCGCGATTTCTTCCGGTGTAAACGGCTTTTTAGGCATATCTGACCCCAGTGATTCTTATTATGTACGTACCCTCTTTACCGAACAGAATCGTTCATATCGGCTTTGTATAGGCACACTGCATGTACATTTTCGAGGAAGCGTCTATTTAAACGATCTATGGCACACAAAATCAAGGCCATTTAAGGCCTATGTCGCTTTTATGTAAAAACAGGCACGAACTCACCTGTCAGTGACCATTATAAACACGCCGATGCGTTCGCAGGCAGACTTCAATGACCAGAGTCTTGATTCAACGCAAGATGGCTCCGAACGTCCCCTTCTAAAATACCAGCTTCAATGATTTGACTGAGCCTGCGTATGTCTGAGCACCTAATTTGGGACCCTCTAATGATCCAGAGATACAACCGCTCTGGTCCAAGATACACCTCATATCCAACAGCGATTGAGTTTACTCCAGCGTCCTCCGATGAAGACGAAATAGAAGCTCTGTCACACGCAACCGACAAACCGCTGTCTTTATACCTTCACATCCCATTTTGTGCGCATGTGTGTTACTACTGCGGCTGCAATAAAATTGTGACCAAAGATAAAGATCGCGCCATCACCTATCTTGATTACTTGCTTCGAGAGATTGACATGAAAGCCGCAATGGTTGAGTCCAATGGTTCGCCAAAGCGCCGGGTCGTTGAACAATTACATCTCGGCGGTGGTACACCAACCTTCCTCAGCGATGAACAACTCACCAAGCTAGTTAATCACCTCACCTCACGGTTTACATTCAGCGAATCGGAAAGCGCCGACTACTCAATTGAAATAGACCCTAGAGAGCTAGGGCCAAACACTCTCAAAACCTTACGAGACTTAGGATTTAACCGCGTCAGCTTCGGTGTACAAGACGTAAACCTAACCGTCCAAAAAGCCGTCAATCGAGTGCAACCTGAAGAAATGATCATTGATGTCATGGACAATGCTCGTGCGCTTGGGTTCCGTTCCATTAATATTGATTTGATCTATGGACTCCCTTTTCAGACGCTAGAAAGCTTCACTGACACCCTCGATCGTATTATCTCTATGCGCCCTGACCGTCTATCAATATTTAACTACGCGCACTTACCACAACGTTTTATGCCTCAGCGGCGAATTAACGACTCCGACCTTCCTGAAGCCGCCGAAAAACTCGCTATCTTCGGAATGGCCATTCAGCGTCTTAGTGCAGCGGGTTATCATTATGTGGGAATGGATCACTTCGCACTGCCTGACGATGAGCTTTCTAGCGCTCAACAACAAGGCAAGCTGCATCGCAATTTTCAGGGCTATACCACCCATGGAGAGTGCGACCTTATTGGCCTAGGTGTGTCATCCATCAGCCAATTAGGAAATATGTTTGCACAGAACTATACCGACCTGAGCCAATGGCAGTCCGCGATTGATAACGACCGACTGCCCACCTTTAAGCAACGTCAGGCCAATCACGATGACAATATTCGTAAACACATCATTATGGGCTTACTGTGCCATTTAAAAGTCTCATTTGCCGATTTGGATACAAGATTCGATATCAACAGCAAAGAATACTTAAAAGATGAGCTACATAAACTAGCAGGCATGGAAGCTGACGGCTTAATTCATATAGATGACGCGACATTGTGTATTACTGACGCGGGGCGATTAATGGTGCGCCAAACCTGCATGGTATTTGATGCTTACCGTCATGGGTCAGACAACAAACGTTTCTCACAAGCGATTTAATCAAAAGGCGTCTTAAGTCAAAGGATGGGGAGTATTGAGTATTTACTTACTTCTATCTACCCATCTGTTTCGGGCTGCCATAAACGCCAACGATTATCTTTAAGCACCAGAATTTTCGTCGTTTCAAACGGTTTTTCTTTGGATTCTCGGCTGCGCCGCATTAGACGCGCCTTCTTTAATGCGCCCTGGCCCGTCCAACTCGGCATACGATCAACCCACCAGCGCACTCTCGCTTCAACATACCAAACACCGTCCTGCTGGATAGGTTCGGACGATGCCAATAATGAATGCAAACGACGAACGCCATATATGATCCCTTCTTGTTCTGGATCAGGCCAATGATACCGCCATTGCAATACGATTTTCTTGCGGCCCTTGCCAAGGTCTTTAGAGGCGAAAGATCGTTCACGCTGAATAAGCCCTTGATCAAATAACCCTGCGAGTTGATTGGCCACAGCGCTTCGATCTTCTAACTCAACAGTCAATGGCAATTCTGAAGGTTTCCAGTATAAACTTTGGCCAGCATAGTCTCGATTAAGTACTTCTTGCACAACTTCGGGGCTGATAAAAGGCACAGCCCAAGAACTGATGCTGAAAAATAAAAAAAATAGTTGTAACAAAGGTTTCATAATCGCCTCCTTCCCCTTAGGATAGCCCCACTTTTGTAGGGGGGATGGTTAAATCGCGCCTGCACCATTTCGTCATTTTGATGTCATAAAACTGTTATATAGTTTGGTCCGATGCAGAAAACAGGAAAAAACATGTCTCAGTCTAACGCCCAAGCGTTAGCAACACCCGATTATTCAGGGTTAGTTGCGCGTGTTACTACAGACCCTCGCGAAATACGCCAAGCGCTAGAACTCCGCTACCGCGTATTTGCTGAAGACATGGGTGCATCAGTAGAAGGGGCTGAAAACGGCATAGACAAAGACAGGTTTGATGACATCTGCATGCATCTCATTGTGAAAGACAACGAGACGGACTCTGTCGTAGCTTATAGTCGTATTTTGACTAATGATTTAGCCACTCGGGCCGGTGGATTCTACTCATCGACTGAATTCGATCTCAGTAACGTCCTCCAACCAGGCAAAACCTATATGGAAATTGGGCGCACCTGTGTTGATCCTGAGTTCCGCAGTGGCGCTGCAATTGGTTATTTGTGGGGATTCTTAGCGGAGTATCTTGAAGCTCATCGCATTGATTACCTGATGGGATGCTGCTCAATCCCAGTAGCTGATGGCTACGGTCTAGCCAACGCCATTATGGATCATTTACGCGAAACCTCGATGACACCAGATCACATGCGTGCCATACCTAAAATTGCACTGCCTGAAATGAACACCCATTTAGATGGCTCGAAACTCGTGCCCTCTTTACTGAAAGCGTATCTGCGCATTGGCGTACGTATTTGTGGAGAGCCGTATTTGGATGCTGACTTTGGCGTCGCCGACGCCATGATTTTGTTGCGTAGAGAAGATATGAATTACCGCTTTCTAAACCGTATCCTTCGCGGTTAAAACGCATCTCCACGTCACAAGAGATGCGTATCTTGCCGTTCAGTGAATAATCATTAATTCGCCATCAAAGAACGTATTGCCGCTAGATCAACCGTTTCACTGTAACGGTGACGTCCACCCGCTTTGGCAGCGTATAAAGCTTCATCCGCCGCTTCAATTAAAGTAACCTCGGTATCCATAGGTCCTGGCTCCGCCCATGACAAGCCCATACTCACCGTTAACATACAACTGGTATCTGAACCTGCATTAGGAAGTTTTAGCTCAGCGATTGCATTTTGAATGCGCTCAGCCACGACCTTCATCCCTTCAAAGTGCACTGACGGAAGCACAACCGCAAACTCCTCACCACCAAAACGAGCCACCAAATCACGAGGGCGCTGTGCCTGCTCTTTCAATGCTTTGGCCACCATCTGCAAACACTTATCGCCCTCAAGGTGTCCGTAATGATCGTTATAGCCTTTAAAATGATCAATATCGATCATGATTAAGCCCACACTGCCACCCTCACGTACCGAGCGACGCCACTCCGCCGTTAAAAAGCTATCAAAGTATCTACGATTGGCGATCTGAGTGAGTCCATCTGTGACGGAGAGCGCCTCAAGACGTTTCATCTCGGACCTCACGGCAAGCTGGCGTTCGATACGTAAGCGACACAAATTTGAGTTTAAGGGCTTGCGTAAATAATCAACAGCACCAGACGCCAACGCACTGACTTCAAGCTCATCGTCGTCAGCGCCCATGACAATTAGGCTTGTATTGCGTGTGCTGGGGTCGGAGGTCCAATTTTTACAAAAGCGACCCAGCTGCTGGCCAACAAAGCCTTGATCTAGTAACAGAATATCCGGCTGACGAGCAGGTTCATCCAACCAGTAGTCTAGTTGCTCTTGGTTCATGGCACTCACGAGGGACACCCTCTTACCCAGAGCTTCACCTAACTGTGCTTGAACTGACAGAGTTTCATCAGCAATCATTATTATTGGTTCTGTCTTCATGACATGTGTCCTGACCGTTTATCCAGTAGGAATATTATCGGCCAGCATATCGTAAACTTTTCACTCAGACATAAAATTTAACAATTTTTTACTGGACGCCAATAATAAAACAAAAAACTCCATTTATACGTCACCAGAACGTCATATCTGGCAATTTTTGGTACGTATTAACATTTGAGCACAAACGTACTGTTTCCATTGTAACCAGGTTTTAAGGGCTACTCAGGCGGCTGCAAAAGTTGCTAGACTGTATTCATAGACAAAAGACGTAAACTTTTTGCGTATCGACGTAGAGGCGTCACACAATACGAATAACATAACAGTCTTAGCTCACGACCTACATTGGATGCTCGAGGGCGCTTCTGAATAATTAGAAGTACAAAAAAGGAACGATAGTGCGAAATCGAGCTCAAGACCTTGCTACGTTTCACGACCAGATTTCGGATTAGATCTCGCATTGCTGGAACAACAAATCATGACACGAAAAACCTCAACAACTCACAAGCCAACCGCTACGATTAGCCGTCGTCATTGGCTACCACTCAAACGACGTATTCAGCGTGGTGAGGTATCTTGGCTGTCAGGGGAAGGCATGATTATATTATCGACAGGAAATTTTCCGATTGGCGCCGAGGTGAGCGTAAATATTCGCACCAACGATCATGAAATCAAGCGTTTGCCCGCCGCCATTGTTCGCGCAGAACCTGCAGGAAGCCACACTCGTTATAGCCTGCGCTTCCACAAAGACCGCTTAGCGAGCGCCGACAAGGGATTAACCGTTCGCTTACTCAATTATTTGGCACATCAGTATCAGTCATAACTGAAACACTTTAAGGAGAAACAAGTGACCCAGCCGGTTTTGGTGGTAAATTGTGGCAGTTCATCTGTGAAATTAGCCCTCTACCCAACGTTTGGAGTAGCGTCAGGCTCAATTCGTCCCTCAGTGACAGCACTAGCAGAGCGACTAGGTTCAGACAATGCGAGCCTCACGATATCGGGTGACATTCAATTCTCAACCAACGAGCCACTGGACCACAAACAAGCGTTAACCCTATTTCTAGAAGAGGCAAAAGACCACCTTAATAACCTCAAAGGCATTGGCCATCGAGTGGTTCATGGTGGAGAGGTGTTTCACGAAAGCGTATTACTTGACGATGACACACTGGCCTCATTACATGACATTTCCCCTCTAGCACCGCTGCATAACCCAATGAATCTAATGGGTATCGAGATATGCCGTGACATCATGCCAGGCGTGCCGAATGTCGCCGTATTTGATACCGCATTTCACCAGTCGCTCCCAGAAAGCGCGTACCTCTATGGTGTACCCTATCAATGGTATGAGGAGCATCAGGTACGTCGTTATGGCTTTCATGGCACTAGCTACCGTTATGTAAGCCAAGAGGCTGCGCGCCGTTTAAAGCAACCAGTAGAGCAACTGAATCTTATCATTGCGCACCTCGGCAATGGCTGCAGCGCGTGTGTTATACGCCAAGGTCGATCCGTGGATACCAGCATGGGCCTAACGCCACTGGAAGGCCTGATCATGGGAACACGCAGTGGTGATGTCGACCCGGGGTTATTAGCACACATGAGCAACGAGACCGGGGCTTCACTGGACGAGTTAATGTCTGATCTTAATCGTAAAAGTGGATTGCTCGGATTGTCCGATTTAAGCAATGATATGCGCACCTTGCTCGCCGCAGAACAGGACGATAATGCAGGCGCTAAACGCGCAATTGATGCCTTTTGTTTCCGTGTAGCCCGACAGCTTTCCGCCCTTAGCTGCAACCTATCAAGTACCGATGCGGTGGTCTTTACGGGCGGTATTGGCGAGCATTCAGGAGAGATTCGCCGCCGTATATTAGCTGCATGGCGGAATATTCCTTACCGCCTTGATAGCAGCTTAAATGACAGTAACGGGAACCCGAGCGGACGCATCAGTGAAAAAGGAACGCCTCTCGTCATGGTGATTCCTACCGATGAAGAGCTTATGATCGCCACAGACACTTATCAGATGACAGAACATGATTAATATTTTTATTGCCCCTACCGGCATAGACAGCGGCTTAACCACCATCAGCCTTGGCCTTATCCAAGCGTTAGACGCACAGGGTTTAAAAGTGGGATTTGTGAAACCCATCGCGCCGGGCTTAGCAGCTAACGAACGCTCAACTCAACTCGCCAGATCAGTTTTACATTTACATACGCCAGACCCGATGCAACTCAACGATGTTCAGCGCAGCGTCAGTGACGGCATGTTAGATCGCATCTTAGAAGACAGTGTCGCTTTACATGCGCAAGTCGCAGAAGGCTGCGATGTCGTTATTATTGAAGGGTTAACCCCAGATAGAAACGAACCTTACACCGCCAAACTCAATGTTGAGGTGTCCAAAGCCCTAAACGCCGATGTTCTCCTTGTCTGCAGCGCCGAAGGTCACAGTGTGAGCCAAATTGAAGCCGATCTCAGATTACAAATAGGCGTATTTGGAGGCAAAAAATCCAACTTAATGGGCTGTATCATTAACAAAGCTGGCGCCCCAGATATCAACGGTGCACTTCCCACCTCTGAAGACAGTTCATCCGACTTACCTCCAGCAGGCTGCAAAGCCTCAGAATGCGATCACATTCATATTGAAAACTGCCCCGTGCTAGGTGTGATTCCTTGGCAGGCGGATTTACTGAGCCCAAGAGCCATCGATATTGCACGTGCGGTAGGCGCAGACATTTTAAACGAAGGCGACATGAACCACCGACGCGTATCGCGAATCACTCTGTGCGCACGAACGCTGTCTAACATGATTGATCAATTGCGTCCCGGCACCCTAGTGGTCACCCCAGGAGATCGCGACGATATCATTATTGCCAGCGCTATGGCCGCGACCAACGGCACGCCACTCGCAGGACTGCTGTTAACCAGTGGCTTTACTCCAAGTCCAGCCTTAGAAGCGCTTTGCCAACGAGCCTGGCAAACAGGTTTACCGGTAATGAGTGTGCCCGGAGATAGCTTTTCAACTGCCCGTGCCTTAACCCATATGGACACTCACGTCCCTGCCGATGATACCGAACGCGTTCGCCGTATTATGGCGACCATCGCACAGCACTTACACACCGATGTACTACTTACGCGCATAGGTACGCCACATACCCCTCGTTTAAGCCCTGCTGCGTTCCGCCACCAGCTAGTCTCCAAAGCACGCGCCGATAAACAACGTATCGTTCTGCCAGAGGGTGAAGAACCAAGAACCATTCAAGCGGCTGCTATCTGTCAGGAACGTGGTATTGCCGAATGTATTTTATTGGGCGAGCGCGCCACGATTGAGCAAGTTGCCCGAGCACAGGAAGTCACTTTGCCGGAAGGACTAACGATTATTGAACCAGATTCAGTACGTGAAAATTACGTCGAGGGAATGGTTGAGCTGCGTCGCCATAAGCAGTTAACTGCACCAATGGCTTTGGCTCAGCTCGAAGATACCGTCGTACTAGGCACCATGATGTTGGCATTGGACGAAGTGGACGGCCTAGTTTCTGGCGCTATTCACACCACGGCAAATACCATTCGCCCCGCACTGCAATTAATTAAAACAGCGCCTGCCGCTAAGCTGGTTTCATCCGTACTATTTATGGGCTTACCGGATCAAGTGCTGGTTTACGGCGACTGTGCAGTTAATCCCGACCCAACCGCTGAAGAGCTGGCTGATATCGCGATTCAAAGTGCTGAGTCAGCAAGCTCGATGAATATTCCGGTTCGCATCGCCATGCTTAGTTACTCGACCGGCGTCTCAGGCACTGGGGCCGATGTTGAGAAAGTGAGAGAAGCAACCGCTATAGTGCGTGAGCTACGCCCAGATCTAGTCATCGACGGGCCTTTACAATATGATGCCGCCACCATTGATAATGTCGCGAAAAGCAAAGCGCCGGGAAGCCCGGTCGCGGGTCAAGCAACTGTGTTGATATTCCCGGATTTAAATACCGGCAATACAACCTACAAGGCTGTACAACGCAGTGCAAACGTCATCAGTATCGGGCCTATGCTTCAGGGTCTAGCGAAGCCTGTTAATGATTTATCCCGAGGCGCTTTAGTAGAAGATATTGTCTATACCATCGCTCTGACGGCGATTCAGTCACAACATCAATCTAAAGAGTAAAGAGTCATGCCTGCAACGCTCACCGGCATTATTGCCAGCGTATTATTACTGCTTAACACCCTGTTTTGGTCGTGTTTGCTGTTCCCACTCACCTTTCTGAAAGTCATCATCCCCATTGCTCCGGTACGCCGCGTGCTTACGGCTCTGTTAGCGGCCGTTGCCAACGCATGGATTTCATGCAATTCCGGCTGGATGATACTGACGCAGAAAATGAACTGGACGATCGAACGCCCAGAAAATTTAGATAAAAACGGCTGGTATTTTGTACTAAGCAACCATCAAAGCTGGGTAGATATATTGGTGCTCCAGCACTCCTTGAATGGTCGTATTCCTTTACTTAAGTTTTTCCTAAAGCAAGAGCTCATTAAGGTGCCCATCATGGGAGCGGCTTGGTGGGCGTTAGACTTTCCATTTATGAAGCGCTTCAGCAAGGCTTACCTTGAAAAGCACCCTGAGATGAAGGGTAAGGACATTGATACCACACGCGCGGCTTGTGAGAAATTCAAAGACATGCCGACAAGCGTCATGAACTTCTTAGAAGGAACACGCTTTACTCAAACTAAGTATGATGAACAAAACTCACCCTTTAACTACTTACTAAAACCCAAAGCCGGAGGCATGGCCTTTGCGATGAGTGCCATGGGGGATCAGTTTCGATCTATTTTGGATGTCACTATTCATTACCCGGATGGAATACCAACGTTCTGGGATTTCATGCAGGGCAAAATGCCACGATGCACAGTAAGTATTGAAGAAAAAATTATTCCAGAAGAGTTACGCGGTGGAGACTACGAAAACGATATGGAATACCGCGCAACGTTCCAAGCCTGGGTGCAAAAACTTTGGGAAGATAAAGACGCTAAATTGACGCAGCTCGGTGCATGAAGCGCTGATACCCTAGTCTTGTGCTAGGGTGCTTCTGAAGAAGAGGCAAGGCACACTTGATTACGACCTTTAGCCTTCGCCTCATACAAGGCAATGTCTGCTTGACGAATCAGCTGCTCGTAATTTTTACCCGACTTGGGCACCATCGCAGCAACGCCAATACTGACCGTTGCAATGCCTAAGGGTGATTTCGTATGTTCTAGTTTCATGGCAGCTATCGCAGTACACACTTCCGTCGCAATATCATTTGCATGCTTTGCGGAGGTTTCGGGCAACAACATCAAAAACTCCTCCCCGCCATAGCGCGCACACACATCACCGGGACGGCGACAGTACTCCGCCATTTTTTCCGCAATGGCTTTTAGGCAAACATCCCCTTGTTGGTGACCATAATGATCGTTGTACTTTTTGAAATAATCGACATCGAGCATTACTGCCGCCAATGGTGTACCGCTACGAGTACACCGCAGCCACTCATCTCCGAGCTGTTCTTCTACATAACGGCGATTGGCAATTCCGGTGAGGCTATCGGTGGTTGATAATTGCTGTAATCGACGCCCTAAATACTGTAAACGCTCCGCCTCAAGGGCCAGTAAGCGATTTTTGATGTAATCGGTACGAGCACTTGATTCGATAATAAAAGACAAATAACTGGCCATCACAATAAGAATGGACCAAAACAAAATATAAAACGGGGCAATAGCTAGTGCCAACTCATCAAAACTACTCATGACTTCTGGCATAGGATACCAAACCACAAACGCGGTATAACTCAGCAGCATGGAGAGTGAACATACAATCATGGCCCGGTAACTACTGCGCAACCCAAGCAAAGTGAAGACTTGCATAGGCACCATACTAATGTGGTAATAGTAGCTTTCAGGCCCCTCTACCATCGTGATATTCCAGATCAAAGATAAGAAACATAAGTAGATCCCGAGCACCAAGGCATGTATCGAATAAGGCAAAAAAGGAGTGCGGGGAATAGTTACCACACACGCAAATAAGGTTGCAGCGAGAGCACAACGAACCGTAAACAATATAACCGCGTTATCCCCGCCGAACGAGAAGTCCGCCCAGCCAAATATGACAAAAATCAGCAAACCAACGGGGATAATTTTTAAATCAACAGCAACGAACTGCCCTAATACAAAGTTACGGTACTCACTCTCTAGCGCCTTTGGAAAGCGAAGGTGCGTTTTTCCTCTATCGATAAGGCTGGTCAGCATGTTGATCTGACTCTCAAGCGGCCTTAAGGTATCCTTATCATGCTGAATGTTCGACTTGGACAAATGACGCTCCCATATTTAGGGTATTGTTATTACTGCTGCCAATATATATTAAACTCTGACGCAGATATTGCTGTGCCCAAGTTCACATCAGTTTAGTTCAAATACATAAAATGTCACCGAGGTCACGATGAAGGTTTTTGATGATATCAGCCAATCAATTGGCAATACTCCGCTTGTTCGAATTAATAAACTGACCAAGCACCCGCATCTCTATGCAAAATTAGAGAATCGTAACCCGGCGCAATCAGTCAAATGTCGCATCGGTGCCAATATGGTGTGGCAAGCGGAAAAAGATGGTCAACTAAAACCAGGAATGGAAATCGTTGAGCCAACCAGTGGGAACACAGGTATCGCTCTTTCATTTGTGGCCACTGCTCGTAATTACAAAGTCACTTTATGCATGCCTGAGACCATGAGCATGGAACGACGTAAAGTCATGCAAGCGCTAGGCGCTAATCTCATTCTCACCGAAGGACCAAAGGGAATGAAAGGGGCGGTAGATGCAGCCCAAGCCTATGTCGATGAAGCACCTGAGCAGCGCATCATGTTGCAACAGTTTAACAACCCGGCCAATCCCGCGATTCACGAACAAACCACCGGCCCAGAAATCTGGAACGATACAGATGGAGAGGTCGACGTTGTTGTCGCAGGCGTAGGGACTGGCGGTACTATCTCTGGTATTTCACGCTACCTAAAAGCCAAAAAAGATATCACATCTGTGGCCGTTGAACCTGCTGACTCTGCCATTATCGGCCAAGCGTTACGCGGTGAAACAATCACCCCAGGGCCGCATAAAATTCAAGGAATTGGAGCGAACTTCATCCCAGGTAACTTAGATCTATCACTACTGGATCGAGTTGAACCAGTCAGCAACGAAGACTCAATGGCGATGGCACACCGCATCATGTCTGAAGAAGGCATTCTTGCAGGGATTTCTTGTGGTGCGGCAATGGTTGGCGCTTTGCGCTTAGCCGAAGACCCAGCCTATGCAGATAAAAAGATCGTTGTGATCTTACCTGACTCCGGTGAACGCTACTTAACATCGCCCTTGTTTGAAGGTTTTTTTGATAAAGCCTAATGTTTGATCTGTTTGATTCATCGGCTGGCGATTACCTAGGAGGGAAGCTTACCTTCCTTCCTAGCTTTCTCAGTAACGATGACGCTGACGTGTTATACGACACCTTATTTGCACAATGCCAATGGCGGCAAGAAGTCATTCATGTCTACGGAAAAGATCACCCAATCCCTCGATTACAAACATGGCTAGGGCGAGAGCCAATCGCCTACACCTATTCAGGTAAAACCTTTGTTTCTGACGTTTGGCCGCCTGCCATACAGGCTCTCGCCGAGCAAATATCCACTCGCGCCGGTATCCGCTTTAATTCGGTACTCGGAAACCTGTATCGCAATGGTCAAGATTCAATGGGCTGGCACTCGGATGATGAAGCTGAACTAGGGGAACAACCTGTCATTGCATCATTGAGCTTAGGAGCCACCAGAGACTTTGCACTGCGTGAGCGAGGTGCCACCCGCCAGCATTCAAAAATAGCACTGTCACACGGCAGTTTACTCATCATGCACGCGGGAATGCAGCAACACTGGCAACACAGCGTCCCTAAACGTCAAGGCGTCATGACGCCGCGAATTAACCTCACGTTCCGACATATAATTCACCGCTAAATATTAAGGCACCTCTGAATAATGCAGTAGTGCTCGGCTTTGGCTTCCTGCGTCGCCCTACCTCCTGCATCCATGCAGTCGTGCGCGTGAGTCCTGTAACGCTTTAGATCGAGGCGTTGATTGAGGTTAATGGCGGGTCCTTAATAATATCAACAACAAAGATATAAAGTGTCTACAGGCCACGCCCTTCGGGGCTTTCAGAAAAATACCATTTCGGTGTTGCTACTTTTCGACGTGACCCGTCATGCCATCTAAGTAGCGCCTTGAACTGTTATTTTTCTGAAAGCCGCAGCCATAACTGCATTAATCAGAGGTGCCCTAGCAATAACGTGGGTGCGTGTATTGTCATCGGAAGTTAGCTCATCAAAGCCCACAGCGCTAACACGAAAAATATAAACGAGGTCGCATAGCGAGCAATATCTAACGGCATCCGCTGCATTAATGCTTGCCCCCACACCACCACAGGCACGTTAGCAATCATCATTCCTAGTGTTGTCCCAACAGTAACCCACAAGACATCTTGAAACTCAGCCGCCAGCAGCACGGTGGCAATTTGTGTTTTATCCCCAATTTCAGCCAAAAAGAACAACACCGTCGTGGCCCCGAATGCGCCCCAGTGAGAGTAGCTTGCCGTGTCATCATCTTCTTTGTCTGGAATCAGCACCCAAATAGCCATCACGGCAAACGATGCCGCAAGCAACCAATTCACGGCATCACTGGCGAGCCACACTTGGAGCCTGTCCCCGAGCCAGTCGCCTCCCCAGGCAGACAAGCCATGATTGATCAAGGTTGCCAACAAAATACCTGCAACGATGGCCCAGCGATTACGAAATCGCGTGACCAAAAGCAAAGACAGTAGCTGAGTTTTATCACCAATTTCCGCGATACTCACAGCCAAAGTCGACGCAAGCAGAGGAGAAGACAAAACGGATGAAGAACCAGAAGCATCGATGATATTAGAGAGGTTTAATAGATCAAACATAAGAAAACTCCGGGCGATGAATAAATACCATAAGACACTCCCACAGCATCGCCCAGCGACTGTAGTCGTGTCTTAGGTCTCATCGATTTCGCATCAAGCGAAACATCTGCACCATGAGCATGAGGCTCAATTATGTTGATACAGATACCACGGAAAGTGCCAAAGCACATTCCCGAGAAGGCAGATTACTCCCCCAAGAAGTCCGTAGTATATCAACAACCAAATTTACTTATCTAGTGGATAAATATATTTCGTTTTACCCCAAAAGCAACTGGTGAAAATATTCGCCAATATTGAGTAGCAAGATTACTGAAAACACGCTGTAGGTAACGCCTATGACAATTAAGCAAAGCAGTAACAATGACGAGTGGTTAGAAGATGATCTCCCTGCTCGTAAACTTCATGGCCGTAGCATCGACTATGAAAAAAAACGCCGACGTGCAGAACGCATACTAGAGCAATCTCGTATACGCGAACTCCTCGGAATGAATATTGACTATTTCGACGACGAACCCCGCCACCGTTAGGCTCAAAAGTAAGGCTTGAGAAGCTTTACCTTCTGTCTTTTGCGGGTGTCACCCTACTGCTCCCGGAGGAGACTGTGTTAACTGAATCATTTCAGGACATCTTAAAAGTGCTCGTGCGCAACCCATCTGTTGTTGGGGCCGAGCATTCCTTTTTTCGAGTACTTCAACGTTTGCTTGAAGAACGTGGCGCGAAGGTCACTTGGTACGAAGGTCTACTGGTGGCCCAGGGCAGCCGTCCTGAATCACTCATGCTATCTGCACACATTGACCGCCATGGCTTAGTTTGCACAGGCCCGGATGAATTCCAGTACGCCGCGTTTGTTGCTGGCGGTCGCTCAGACTTGCTGGGCAACTCAGTGTCAGAAGAGCTGATCAAAATGATCGTTGATCGCTTTGGTGACGAAGAAGTCTATGCCTACGAGCCATGGTCTGGCATGTACCGTGGGCGCGGAAAAATTCGCAACACCTACGTCTGCCCATACCGCAACAACCTTATTTTTGAACTGGAAGGCATGAGTCATTTAGTGGCAGGCACACCGGTTGCTTTCCATGATAATTTGCGAATTACCAACGACAGCGTGACCGGCCAACTCGATAACGTATTAAGTGCGGCGATTCTCGTATACATGTTTGAAATTGGTTTTGAAGGCACTGCGTTTTTCACAGCACAGGAAGAAGCTGGCCGAAGCTGGCGCTACCTGCTCGAATGGTTTAGACGTTTTGGTGGCTCAACCAACCAATTGGTAGTGATTGACACAAGCCCATACCCTGACACAGAAACAGCCAGAGCACAGACGCTCGTATTGCGACATCGTGATGCCAACGGCGTATTCAACAAGAGTATGACCGAACAGCTAGCCGCAACCTGTGATGCCGCAGGTGTCAGTTATCAATACAAAGATGACTACATTCACGAGCAAAACAGACTGCTTGCTGCAGAAGGTAAAACATTGCGCTCGTTAGGCTCAACCGAAATGGGCCGTATCATTGCCGCCTCTGGTGGTTTAGTCGATGGAACCACCTTGCAAGTACCGACCACGGGGTATCATACGATGGATGAAAGTGCCTCACTGATCGCCTGCGAAGCGTTCCTTGATGTGCTGTGCCGCTTAGCTCAGATTCAACCTAAATAGCGTACTTTCGCCAGAGGCATCCGCCTCTGGTGCCCCTTGTCTTCTAGATAAGCTTTCGCTTTAGGACACTCCCAGACAATTTACGCACTAAAAGAGACAGACCGATGTCTCAATAAAACCCCACCAAAAAAACGTTAATTATGGCCAATGATAATACCAACTCGGCCAGATAAGAATCCAAAAAATTTAACTTATTTAATTAAATCAACAACTTATAAAAATAACTTTAGCATTAGGTCATAAAAGACACCAAAATCACCACTGGCTTTTATTGCCCAAAGGCACTCAAACTTTTAGACTAGAACAAGAATTAACAACATATTGCGACAGAATATGACCTCCATGTATCAATGCAGGTCATTTGAATGGAAAACACTTAAACAGAACAAGGAAATCAGTACGTCGCTGGCTTTTTACTCTGCAAATAGCTTTGCATACTGTGCTAAAGATGGCATCGATTAAACAGTAAGACAGAAGCAAATATAATAACAATAAAGGACGCAGGATGAACGCATTCACCATTCTCAGCGCATCGCTTCATCGCCACTCTATTGCACTCATATTAATGATAGCGACGGTCATGGCCTGCTCATCCGCGCTTGCTGCACCCGCCGCAAAAAATCCTGATTTAGATCCACAAAAACGCACCAAACTTGAATCTACGGTTATGAACCAAAATTTAACCTTAGAAAAACGCATTCGTGCGCTGAAAGAGCTATACAACGACCGTACTGTTAATGGACGTATAGAACGTACCATTTGCGTATGGGACCCACTCGGCAAAGCCGGCCCCATTGCCGCAGCAACGAATGATCAAATATTACGTTCAATGCACTATGGCATGAAGCTCGATATCGTTATTTTTCAAAACGAAAAAGCACTCATCAGCACCTTCCTTAACGAAAAAAAATGCGATGCCATCTTAGTCAGAGGTGCCGCGACTAAGCCATTTAATAAATTTAGCGCGACCATAGAAGCCCTTGGTGCGCTTCCTGAGCGTCGCCACCTACAACTATTGATGCAAGTACTCGCAAATCCCAGCATGGGAAAACGACTCACCAATGACAATTACACCATTATGGGCGTCGCTACTATTGGAGACAGCTACGTATTTATGGAAGACAAATCGGTTAATTCACTCCTCTCCATGCCGGGTAAAAATATAGCGGTGCAGTACACTGACTTCGGTATGATTGAACTGATCAAAGCCGTTGGAGCTACACCGGTTGAAGGTGACATGATGGAGTCTGTACAAACCTTTGCTGATAAAAAAGTCCCCTCAATGATTTCACCGGCCATTGGTTATCTAGTGATGGGCGCTGGCCAAATGAACCAAGACGTTGGAGCCATCACAACCCCCATCGCGCAATCAACCATGCAACTCATTGGCAGGACCGAACAGTTTCCACCAGAATTAGCTCAGATATTGCGTGAGGACTTCTTGTTTAAATTTGATAACTACGCACGACGGGTCGATAAAGAAGTAGCACTGGTAGAAGACAGTTTTTGGATAACACCGCCAGAAGAAGACAAAGTGAAACTGGCCGATGTTTATCAAGGTGTGCGTATTAAATTACGTGATCAAGGATTCTACGACGCCTCAATGCTGCGCTTAGCACGTAAAATCCGCTGTCGCTTTGAACCAACCAATCAGGAATGTACAAATCCTGTTGAATAATTTTTTGCGATAGCTCTATTCTTTGCGATAACTCTATTTTGAGTAATACCCTACTCGTATTAACGTTTTATTTTCTTCACAGAAAACCTTGCGCTTTTAACTGACGTAATAATTCGGCACTTTTTTCTTGAAATGTATCTCGCAATAAACGAACGGCAGGCGTAATCGACTGCCTACTTGGGCATATAAGCCACAGCTCAGTCACTCTAGGCCGGTACTCGGGCAGCACCGACACTACCCGGCCAGACAACAAGTCGGAAGCCATATCCAAGCATGACTTAACCGCGATACCTTTGCCCGCAACACACCAACACCTGACAAGATCACCATCATTAGCAGCACGGTTGCCACTCATTTTTATTTTGTAGTCAGTTCCACCTTTAGAGAACGTCCAAGTATCGTGTGTGATGCCCTGAAGTTGATAAAAAAGACCGTTATACGATGGCAATTCATTAGGATGTGTTGGATAACCATACTCTTCGAGATAGGCAGGTGTTGCACACAACAACCCTGGGACGTCACAAATTTTAAACCCGTAAACACTCGCATCATTGGGTGAACCATAACGCAGTGCCATATCCACAGAATCACGATAAAAGTCGATATTGCTATCGCTAATATTCGTTCTCAAGCTCACTTTAGGATGTTCATCCATCAGCTCATCAAGCCACGGGGTCACCAGATTACGCCCAAGGTCAGAAGACAGAGCAATCCTCAGCTCACCATTAACACTATCTTGATCATCCTTGATATTCAGTTGCGCATGACTTAACAACAGCATTGCTTGCTCACATTGCGGTATATAGCGCTCTCCTGCACTGGATAGCCGTAACTTCCGAGTTGTGCGAATAAACAAATCCACCCCGAGCTTACGCTCTACCCGTTTCAGCGCCGCACTGGCAGCCACAAATAGATGCCTTAAGTATCGGCGACGTTACACATGTAGCAAGCTTGAATGGTACTGAAAACTACTTCGAGGCCTGCACCGAGCTGCTTGTGCCGTTTGGTAAAATCGCCATGATTGACGACCCAAGCACACCGCTTGATGTATCGAAGCTAAAAATGAAAAGCGTATCGTTGCATTTAGAATTTATGTTTGCACGCTCAATGTTTAATGCCAAAGACATTCAACAGCAAAATGTTCTTCTAAATCGTATTTCAGAGCTGGTCGATCAAGGTCATATCCAAACCACGTCGGGCGAAAATCTCGGGGCTATTAATGCTCAAAACCTGAAACTGGCACACCAACAATTAGAAACGGGGAAAGCAATCGGTAAGATTGTCTTGGCTGGTTTTTAATACTAATTCTTTATAAGTTAGGTCAGACTCTCTCTGACCTAACAAAGGATATTCTCATGTCTCAACTTATCGTTATCGCGAAAATTACCGCCAAATCAGATCAAGTCGATCGAGTAAAAAGCGCCCTACTTAAACTGATCGAACCGACACGACAAGAAGATGGCTGCATCCAATATGACCTGCACCAAGATAATGAGCAGCCAAGTGTTTTTGTATTCTATGAACGCTGGGAATCAACAGCGCTTTTGCAAAAGCACATGCGCAGCGAACACATCAAAACCTACGTTGCAGAAACCGAAGGCGCCTTAGAAAGTTTTGCTATCAATCAAATGAATAAAATTTAATGCCATGTAATATTCAGCCATCTTACTTATTTGCTATACACTAGGCCGATGACATCAAAAAATGCCTTACGTTACCTTTCGGCCTACCCTGCCTCGGTGCAACAACAAGCGAGTGAACTCTTAGCAGATAATAAGCTAGGCGCTATATTAAAAGGTCGGCATCCACAGGCCCACACTCTCTCTGCGGCCAACGTCTTGTACAACTACGCACAAGACATCAAAAACGAATACATGCGCTCCTCCCCACCGATCAGTAAGGTCATTTACGATGATAAAATTCATGTTGTTGATAATGCGCTGGGGCTGCATACGTTTGTAAGTCGTAAGCAGGGAAATAAGCTTAAGGCAAAAAATGAAATACGTATCTCTTCACTGTTTAGAAACACGCCTGAAGCCTTTTTACGAATGATCATAGTGCACGAGCTTGCGCACCTGAAAGAAAAGGATCACAACAAAGCTTTCTATAAGCTATGCCAGCATATGGAACCAGACTACTTCCAACTTGAGCTAGATGTGCGTCTCTATCTTTGCCATAAAGAGCAATACGGAGATCTTTGGTGAAGACAACACTAAACCACAAAGCTGATCATTTATTAAACAACACCCAGTATTCAACCGTAAGGCGCGGTTAACCAGCTCCGCAAGATACGCTCCAGCAAAATGTATCAAACTACGACAACATTCATCAAAGGGATGCAGAAATGGCAACAACGCCATATTCTGGCCACTTTTAACCGTTTTATTCAGACTATCCACTATTCAGCCACATGATTCGTGCTCAAAATGGAAGCCTGCTCAACGGACATGAGAAGCCTTAAGGACGATACATGAACATAAAAGCCTCAGTAGCCCTGATTCTTTGCATTTTCACACACTCACTTATTTCAACAAGCCATGCGGCACAATCGTCATCTAGCATCAAAGATCAACAACAAGCCAAGCTTGAATCGACCGTCATGAATCAAAATTTGACGCTTGAGAAACGCGTTAAAGCGTTAAAATCTCTTCTCAAAGACGAAATTATTGATGGAAGCATTCAACGCACTTTTTGCGTATGGGACCCCCTAGGAAAGGCAGGCCCCGTTACTGCAGCCGCTGATGACCAAGTACTTCGCTCACTCCATTACGGCATGGCCTTAACCATCGAAACCTTTCAAAACGAAAATGAACTCATTGAGCGTTTTTTAGATGAAAAGAGTTGTGATGCAATTCTGGTCAGCGGTGCAGCGGCACTGCAGTTCAATGGTTTTATGGGCACTATCGATGCCGTTGGCGCGTACCCAGAACTGAAGCACCTTCAATTACTTGCACAAGTACTTGCGAAGCCTGAAATGGCCCCTCGTTTAGCCAACGAAAAGTACACTGTATTAGGCCTAGCGACCCTAGGTAGTACGAACCTGTATATGGAGAATACCGAATTAAGCTCTCTGGATTCAATCAAAGGCAAAGATGTTGCCGTCAATCGACACGACCTTGGTGCTATCGCTCTGATAAAAGCATTAGGGGGAACCCCAAAAGAACATGGATTAATGGCTGCTGTGCAATCTTTTGCCGATCACGAGGTACCTTTAGTGGTGTCACCAAGCATCGGCTACTTAGTGTTAGGAAATGGGCAGTTTGATAAAGAGGTCGTCGCTAATAAGTTGCCATTAGCGCAATCTACGGTGCAATTAATAGGTCGTAGTCAGCGCTTTCCCGCTGGGTTAGCACAACTTTTACGTGAAGACTTTTTATTCAAATTCAACAACTACGCTAAGCGTGTCGATAAAGAACTTGCACACATACCGGCTAACTTTTGGATCAACTCAACAGAAAGCGATATAACCACGCTGAAAAACCTATTAATAGACGTACGTGTCGAGTTAAGAGACGAAGGTTTCTATGACGCCACGATGTTGCGACTTGCTCGAAAAATTCGTTGTCGCTTCGAGCCTGGCCATTCAGAATGTACTAATCCTGTGGAATAACGATAAATACTCCCTGAATTAATGGTATTAATTCGGGGAGGGTACACGCTCAACACTCACCTCCATGTTTAATAAATTCACCGGATTACCAAACTGACTATATATAGCGACATCGGCAGCGTCTCGCCCAAAAGCAATGGCAACACGTCCGCCTTCTAAGTTCGTCTGAGTTGGGTCAAAGGTGTACCAACGATTGCCAACATACGCTTCAAACCACGCATGTAAATCCATCGGCTCTAACCCTTCTAAATAGCCAACCACCATACGCGCAGGAATCGACAGCGCACGGCAACACGCAATGCCTAAATGGGCCAAATCTCGACACACACCATAACCTTGCTCATTCACTTCAGATGCACTAATAACCTGCTGCCCCTGCCCTGGTCTATATTCAACCGCCGAGCGGATATACTCTACAATCGCTGCACACTGATCATAGCCAAGCGTCTGATCCATAGTCATTGACGCGGCCATATCAAAAAAACGATCCGAGTCGCAGTAACGGCTTGGCAATAAAAAAGGAAGCGTCTCATCCGGCAATTGTTGAACCTCAACAAAAGGAGCACCTGGGGCAACATCGGAAAAATCAGCGGTTTCGATTGCGACAGAAGTATGAACAGAAAAGAAGCCAGTCGGTGCAATAAGGCGCTGACACAAATTACCAAATGAATCGGTAAACTCAACCGCTGGCACACTAGGAGATAGCATATACTCTTCTTTGGCTATCCACTGTTGCGTACCACTACGAGGCCGCAGCATCATCACAAAGGGCGTAGGCGCTGGAATTTGAAATTCAAGAGTACACGAGGCGTTTAACCACATTGATTGATACTCCAAAGGTAACGATATTGATGGTATTTCCCAGATAAATACACTGGCACGTACACGATTTCTACAATAACAACAATAAAGAATTATTATCTAAATTTTACAGTATCAGAGTGCTTGTCAGCAGTGCCTAGCACACCACTGGGTTAATATAGTCGTGTGGATAACTCAGATGACGATGCTGAAACGATAAAATGGCAGGGTTTTTAATCACCCCATCTTCAATATTAATCGCATGACGAATAGTCTCATTTTTTTGCCAGCCATCCCGCCCACCTAAAACTGTCGACAAATACACTATCAATGCCGCCGAAATTGATCTTGTAGCACTCTCCCATAGATAACTTGGCGTATGATCAACAGCATAATAATCAATGGATTTGTACTGAAACATCGGTTGTTGAAATGTTGTTGGTTTAGCAAAGAAAAAACCCATACCTTCATCGCAACTAACATCCACAATCAAACTATTAGGTTTAAGGCAGTCACTCTCAGCTTCTGTCACAAAGTCGATCGGATGCTCCGTATCTTGAAAAGTTCCATTAATGATGATGTCTGATTCATTAATCAGCTCAGTCAACGGCCTTGTCGTACCATCATGCTCGACCACCACCATCCGCGTTTCATCGTCCCTACCAGCTCGCACTCGAACATAATTACAATCGAGCACCTCTTCACGAACCTCATGATCAGGACGTTGAATACAAATCGTAATATCGCGAAAACCATGCGCTTTAAGCGCATAAATAGCACCACGACTAACGGCACCAAAACCTAAAATAATCGTCTTTCTCTGATTACCGTAATGCCCATCAATGCCCTTTAGTTGCAACGCATGCAATACAGCACAATAACCTGCCATTTCGTTATTTTTGTAAAACGTATGACGCCCAACTTGACCCGTAGGAGACCAAACAAACATGTCCTCAAACGCAATCAAAGTTTGCTTTCGATCAAGGGCCGCCTGAGTAATTTCGCTTTGCTGCACACAATGGACGTACCCCCAAAGAGTGCCGCCCTCCCGTAGCTCCTGCAAATCAGCTAACACTGGCTTATTAATAATAACCTTACCAATATCGGCAAGTATTTGGTGACGTGTAGCAATACCGCCAGACAATGCGGCAATTTCTCCGTCTTCAATACCAAACGGTGTGCCATAGCCTTCCTCAAAGACTAACTGCTTACGCAATGCTTCAGGAATACGTTGCAAGTGACCGGGGTGAATAGGCAGTCGTCGTTCATCTATTTTTTTAGAAGTCCCAATGACTCCCATAACTGATGAGTTCATATCAGTGTTCCTTGTTACTAAAATATTAATAGGAAGACTGCATGAACGAATTATCAGTTTCGCCAATAGGCCGGATTACTGGTGATAAACTCGGTTGCAGTATTTCAAGTAACCGAGGATGGTAAGCACGGCAGAATTGTTGCCAGATACTTTTTTGAATTTTGCCCGCGTAATAAGTGCGTGCGATTCTTTTGGAGGGCCAATCACAGTAGCACGACCATCGGTTAACTACCACCACAGGCTGTCATGGCATAACCAGCTCGAAACTAGCCTCGCCAAATGACTGGCCATTAATCATTACCTCAACTCGATGCTCACCAGGGTAGTACTTGCGGGTGGTGATTTTTTTAATCGCGTGCTTTTTGGTAATTTCTAAAGGTGTATTAGGCAATAAGTGAGCGACTTTCCACTTAAAAACTTTGGGCGATGTCTTGCCGTTCGCCTTTTGATGATGAATAACGTAATCAATAATCAGAGCTTGTTTCTGTTTCGAGCTAGATTCTAACGACAACGAAACTTCTAAGTTTTCACCAAACACCACCGTTGGTGTCGTCAGTTCGACGTTCGCCTCACGAATCAAAGGCGGCTTATAACCAAACACAGCCAATGTTTTTTGATGACCATCTTTAATCAGTGTTCGGCATGCATGACGAACAAGACGTTCTCGATGTTTACTCACCCCTTTATGATTCTCACCTTGCATCCAACGCTCAGCAATACCAGCAACACGCTCCGGATGATCCTTAGCAATATCATTCAAGTTATTAGCCACAGAGCGACGTACGTATTCCGACTCATCGTCTTTCAGAAGCTCCAGCAACTCAATCACAGGGGTTGGATCATCCACAAACCTCTGCAAACGCATCCCCCACGGTAGGCGTGTGCGCGTTCCTTCAGAGACTAAACGTCTAACATTATGATCATCATCAGTGGCCCACTGCTTAAGTATCGCTAACGTTTCTTTTGGCTGTTCCAAAATAAAAAAGCGAATACCAAACTCAGAAGACAACAACTTAGTCATAGCTTTCAAAAGCGTCATGGATGATTTGAAGTGCTTATTGCTTTTACCCTGCAAACCAACGTAATACGTAAGTGCAATAACCGCCCAACCAGAAATACCGTTCGGGTGATCAGCATCATCGGACGAATTCAGACTCGCCAACACAACAGCCGCTGCCTGCTCAAAATCATCCGGCAGGTGTTTGACCATAGTCTCAACAATGCGATCCGTTCGTTGTTTTAATTCCAGTGCTTCTAAGTTATTCGTGGCATCTGCGACAAACGCTTTTTTATCGAAGCTTGAACAATGCGGTGCAAAGTACTCCGCCATGCCTTCTATAACACTTTTATTCAGTAAGTTTTTAAACGGCTCAGCCATGTGACTTCCCTACTCTAACCATTATTGACCCGGCCTTACTGAATAAGCGCAACACCTTCAGCCTCTAATACCGTTTTGGCCTCTGCCCGCTCAATGACCTTCAAAATCGTCGTTTGAATCGTCTCATCCAAGCGAACATCCGTTTTGCTGCAAAACTTTTGCTCTTGCACGGCATCGCTCTCTTCCGCGACATAGCCAACCACCACCTCAGTGGCTAAATCTTCAGAGTCACCAAAGTAAGCGATCGATATTTGCGGATAACCTTGAAAGCCTTTTTTAACGCGCTTGGCGATGCGTTTTGTTGATTTATCTAAATTCATGGAAGGAAGAGCTCTGCATAGGCATGTGATGCATCAGCATGCCTGATTGTTTGGTGGGGTCAATACCTGCCCCACCCAGAACTCAAAACGAAATTACTTTTTACTGACCAGCCAATGCTGATGAAGAAATTGTGCCGAGGTTAATAACGAAATATCAGCGTCCGCGAGCACACCTGCGTGCAACTGAAATACATGCCACCGCTGAGGGTAAACCTGTAAGCGCGCAAGAGTTCCTGCTTGATTCAAGGCCGCACAGACTCGATGGCTATCGTTGAGTAATATTTCATCACTCCCCACGTGAATCAATACCGGAGGCAGCCCGGTTAAGTCACCATAAATAGGTGAACATTCAGGGGCTCTAGTCTCATTACTAACATGACTATCTTTACCCGCATACACATGAGCAGCATGTGCCAACCAAGCTTCACTCAGCATGACCTCTAAATCCGTATCATTTAACTCACTCAGGGTTAAATCAACCCAAGGCGAATACAAAACAACGCTACTAGGCAATGGTATCCCCGTAGCTTTTAATGTCTGCAAGGTTGCCAAAGCCAACCCGCCACCGGCAGAATCGCCCGCAATGCTCAGCTGTTCTGGCGGCACACCCTGTTCGAGTAACGCCTTATACACTGCAACAACGTCGTTGATAGCCGCAGGACATGCATGCTCAGGAGCCAAACGATAATCGGGCACCACGACATGTGCATCCGCAAACTTAGCTAAATGTGATGTCAGCGCTTTATGGCTATCCGGATTACCAGCAACATAAGCACCACCGTGCAAATACAACACCGTGCCTGCAAAGCCTGCTTCACTGCTTTTTTCACTAAGGACTTGTGGCTGGTAATGTCGGCAGCGAACCCCCGCCAGAACATCATCATAGCTATCCACATTACGAGCCTTCAAGGTGGTGCTCGCCACCATGCCCATCCAGCGACGCTGAAATCCAACACTAAACCGCGGATGCAGAACCGGCTTAAGCAGCAGCTTTAACGCCAAACTTAACACCGAACCCAGTATTTTCTGAATGCGAGATGCCCTCTGACGCACACGATCAGCGAACAATGTCATAATCATTTAGATCCAGTTTTTCCGTCTGACGACGATAATTAAACGTAAAGCCCGGCCAGTTATTGGTATTTTTACCGCTCTCTGTTTTGTACCAGCTATGGCAACCCTTGTTCCAAACCGTATCGCTGATCTTGCTCTGTACTCTGTCGTTAAAACTTACCTGCACAAAACTACGTACTTCGAGCGAACGTAACTTCTGAGAATCTATTGCCGCAATGCATTGCTGCACATAATGAATTTGGCTTTCCAGCATGTAGATAATAGAGTTGTGGCCTAAATTCGTATTCGGGCCATAAAGCATAAATAAGTTAGGAAACCCGTTAACAGTGATACCTAAATAGGCTTCCGCTCCATCTTTCCATGCATCATTTAATGCAATGCCATCACGCCCAGTAATCGTCATTGGCGTTAGAAAATCTGTAGCTTGGAAACCCGTACCATAAATAATCACATCGACGTCATGATGCTTACCTTCGCTATCAACTACTCCAGTCTCAGTGACTTCACTAATACCCTGATTAATGACTTCAACATGATCTTGCGCTAGCGCCGGGTAATAATCGTTAGACATTAAAATACGCTTACAGCCAATCGGATAATCTGGCGTCAACTTTTCACGCTGTTCAGGGTCTTTAATAAACTTTTTCAGCTGGCGCTTAAACTGCCACTCAAACAAGGTCATGGCTTTTTGCAATGATGTAAAGCCAAGCACCCTTGCTTCGTTAGCAATATAAATTTTGAGGCGATCTAACGTTTGAGTGATCGGGAATTTTTTTAATATACGGTGCTCACGCTCGCTGTAAGCCCGATCAGGCTTAGCCAATACATGCGCTGCAGAGCGCTGGAACAACATGACTTTGCCAGCGACTTTAGCAACCTCTGGCACAAACTGTATCGCACTGGCACCCGTACCAATCACTGCGACCGTTTTTCCCTTAAGATCAACAGAATGATCCCAACGCGCACTGTGGAAGTGAGCCCCTTTAAAAGCATCAATGCCCGGCATTTTAGGATAAGCGGGTTGATTTAACTGACCTGTAGCAGTAATTAATATGCGAGCAAAAATGGTTTCATCGTTGGTTAGCGTTATTGCCCAAACGCCCTGTGCTTCATCAAAACTAGCCTTGGCCACTTCGGTATTAAATCGCATATGACGATAGACATCATACTTACGCGCGCAATGTTGCTGATACGCAAAAATCTCCCTTTGCGGAGCAAACCGGCGACTCCACGGATAATGGCGTTCAAATGAAAACGAATATAAATGCGACGGCACATCACAAGCGGCACCGGGATATGTATTGTCGCGCCAGCAGCCACCAACATCACTGCCTTTTTCGATAATAACAATATCATCTTGCCCCTGAGCCTTAAGCCTTATGGCCATACCAAGGCCACCAAACCCCGCGCCAATAATCACCACACTATGGATTGCAGCCATCAAAGAATCCTTATTATTGTATTAGCCTTCTACTCTACAGAGAGCTAAGCCTCCTTTTTATGGTATCTTGGGACTTAATTATTGTGATTTTCGGACAAACGTATGGCCGTCAGACGCAGCATTACCAGCGTACGATTACAGACCTCATTTGGCATTGAACATGGCGTCAGTGTGGCGGAATGCTTATCTGGTACCGGCATCACTGAGGCCATGCTGCATCAAGCCGATGCCACCATTACGGCCGATCAAGAACTCGCCATGGTGCACAACCTGTGCAATGCGCTGGTGAGCACAACCGAAAGCTCTTCAGGCAACACGTCAGACAACAAGTCAGACAACACATTAGCCGAACTCGGACTGGCGATGGGCCAACGCTATCATTTAAGCAGCTACGGCGTGTGGGGCTTTGCATTACTCAGCAGCCCGACCTTTCAACAAGCCGTAGACCTAGGATTACGCTACCTAGACCTGACCTTTGCATTTCTTGAGATGCGCCTCGAAAACCACGATAACAACGCAATACTTGTATTGGACGACAGCAAAATCCCCGAACCCGTACGCCATTATCTGTTGGCAAGAGATGCCTCCGCATTAATGATGATTCAAGAAGAACTCTTTGCTAACCGCATTCCTTTTTTATCATTAAAGCTTCGTTTGCCTAGCCAAAACACAGCACCCTTTGAAAAAATATTCGGCTTAACACCCAACTTTGATCAAACCGTGAACCAAGCTCAATTCAGCGCTGGCTTACTGGCCATGCCACTGCCTCAAGCCAACCCAGTCACGGCACAAATGTGTGAACAACAATGCCAGCAATTATTAGCTCAACGATATCAACAAGGCAGTATTGCCGTGAAAGTACGCCAACAACTCCTGCAGCACGTTGGGCATTTTCCTAATATGGAGTTACTGGCAGACAACATGGCCATTACTAGCCGAACACTGCGCCGTCAGCTGCAGAATGAAGGTACAAGTTATAGAGAATTACTTGATGAGGTACGCCAAATGCTGGCCGAGCAATGGTTAACGCTGGAAGGATTAAACCAAGAGCAAATAAGCGAGCGCTTAGGTTACTCAGAAGTGTCTAACTTTAGCCACGCCTTCAAACGCTGGACCGGAAAAACCCCGGCCCAATTTCGAAATAACGTGCGGGAGTAACGCTATTTATTATTCTCACATCCCCGGAATCGCGATCAATACCGGCTGCTGACGATAAAACTGACACATCAACCGGTATACCTCAGGCATATGCTCTTTCATGGTTTCTGGGGCTTCAAAAAACGTCTCACTGCATACCGCAAAAAACTCCGCCGGATTGGTCAGGCCATAGTCGTTAAGCGGTAACGGACGATGATATTTATAATCTTCTTGCAAACGCTCCCACGCTGCAGAAAAAATCATATGCCACTCGCCCACGCGCATATCAGGATGCATAGGCGGCGCACCATTTGCACCATCACGCAACATATCCAACTTATGGGCTAATTCATGAATCACTACATTACTGGCTTGGCCATTACGTGCATGTTCGCCGCTCTCAAGCACCGCTTGCCATGAAATAACCACCGGCCCCCGATGCCACGCTTCGCCACTCAAGGTTGGCCCTCGTGAATGCACCACACCATCCTCGGTGTGATAAGGCCGATTAGGAACAAAGTCATCTTCGTAAATAATCATCGTCAACCAAGCGTCATACCAATCCAACCCGAGGTGCAATACAGGCACACAGGCCATGGTCGCGACTTTAAGTACCATCTCACTGGTTAACTCAAAATCGCCACCAGGTGAAAAACTCTTACGGGCAAGAAACCGAAAAGACATCTCCCGCAACGCATCACGCTCAGCGCCTTGGTAACGCTCAACAACAGGCCAATCGGCAATCGCAGCTTCCCATTGCGCAGCGGTAAAGCCCATTTGCTTGATGCGGCGGTTTTCGCGCCAGTTCCGAAAAAATTTGAACATGCAGGCTCAATAAGTACTAATAAATGTCAGGTAGTTATATAGGCGAATATATATCTGAGTAAATAGCTGAATAGATTATTAAAAAATCAATTAACTAAAATTCATCAGGGCACTGCCCATGAAATGGCTCGCCACTCCTCGGATGCACAAAAAATAAATCACTCGCGTGCAACATCAATCTATCGGCCATCTGCTCACTACGATCATTGTTATATAAATCACAGCCCAGAATGGGATGCCCGATCGACAGACTATGAATCCGCAGTTGATGAGTACGCCCGGTAATAGGAGAAAACTGCACTAAGCTCCGACGTGGGTTTTCTAAGCGCTGCAATACCACATAGTCACTGATCGCCGCTTTGCCTGTGCCTGACGTTGGGTCGGAAGTTGAATCGCAGATCTTAACCTTAGGGAAATTCGCCTTATCTTTCGCGATAGCGCCGGTAATCTGCCCTTCGTCATTCGCCAGCCAACCATCAAGCGTAGCGACATAACGCTTTTGTACAGTACGACCCTGAAACTGCTTATTAAGATGTTTCGAAGATTCGGCATTCAGCCCCACCACCATCACTCCCGAAGTACCAAAGTCTAAACGATGCGGTAACTTTGCCTCAGGGAATGCTGGCGTCGCTCCCTCTTGGCCATGCACCAATTGGCCATGCACCAAGCGATAATGAACCGAATCCCAATTGAGAGGGTTTTTACCCGACAAACTAAGCAAGCCACTCGGCTTGTTGATCAATAAAATGTCGTCGTCTTGATACAGAATCACAAAAGGTTCGTTGCAGGCAGGCGCCACAAAGTCATCGACGATAGTGTGAGTTGGTGGGCTGGTGTTAGGCATTATGTTTTCCGATATTTAAATGAATTCGTCACCAGAACCAACCTCTATAAAACTCACAACAAGCCATTCATCAATATACAGTAATGAATGGTTAGTTAACGTCGAGCTTAGAAACCGTACTAATCCTGATTAAGAACGTAGAGAAAGAAGGACGGTCAGCCTAATAGTGATCACATGGAAAGCACCGCTTTATCAAATTTATGTAACAACCTAAGAAGTTTTTGAGCCTCTTCTACGTAGCTGTGAAAATTATACTCGCGCATAGCCATTTGACCCACTTGACTCCCGCTTGGATATTTTCCGGATTTAGCCGCTTTGCGAGCATTTGGGATAAATACACACTGAAGCCATAATTCAAAAGAAGGTGCCTCAAGAAAATTGCCAACTTTAACTTGAGGTGGCTTTTTATTCCAAAATCCGATGTTTTTCATTTCAGTTTCTATTTCGTCGATGACAGCTAGTACAAACCTACCTTTCTCTGTTTGTGTTCTTCTGAAGATATCCATAATGCTCATACTCTTGTACAGCTAACGTCAAGCACAACGGTGCAGTAATTTGGCGGGGATTTTTGCGTTTCTTTGCAAAAACCGCGACACATTACGGAATCCGTTGGTGCGCCTTGTTACACGCTTATTTTGCAGTGTAATCATTGAAAAAAACCTCTAAACCGGGCTGCATTGTTTTGACATTTGGTTTATATAAATAGCAGCTAATTCTTGCGTAATTATCTAGATCGCTAGCTACCATGCAAGTTTGCTCATAAGCTATTTTGTTTTCAGTGAACCTTATACGCAGGACTTTTGCCTCACCTTTCAGTGCTGCCTCGATAGCAGCGGAGCCTTCGGTATTTTTGCCCGCTATTTCTCGTGCCACAACAAGACTACCATTTACATCTTTTATCTCGACTTTGCCATGATATGTATTTGTAGAGTCGACTGCTTTACCAACTAAAAGATATTTGCCTTGAACCATTGTATGCAGGAATGTAGTGGCACACTAATTCCGGTCGCGTAATAGGAGGTGCTAAAATGCCCTCATATAT